>Ga0181535_10007804_pt1 | contig 10656 bp, 6 predicted proteins | sample PEATcosm2014_Bin_44_FD_119774 | JGI IMG/M metagenome (GOLD analysis project Ga0181535, IMG submission 119774) | Peatland microbial communities from MTU Mesocosm Facility, Houghton, MI, USA - PEATcosm2014_Bin17_30_metaG | ecosystem: Environmental > Terrestrial > Soil > Wetlands > Peat | place...
ACCAGAAAATGGGCGATGCGCTTCACTCGACCGGCCGCCCCATCGTCTACAGTCTCTGCGAGTATGGCCTGGGCAGCGTTGAGAAGTGGGGCGCCGATGTCAGTGGTAACCTGTGGCGCACCACCGGCGACATCCGCGATGAGTGGAGCAGCATGATCGACAATATCGAAAGGCAGGTCAAGACTGCTCCCTACGCCGGACCTGGCCACTGGAACGATCCTGACATGCTGGAGATCGGCAACGGCCACATGAGCGACGACGAGTACCGCACCCACATGAGCCTTTGGGCTCTCACGGCCGCTCCTCTGCTGGCGGGGAACGACATCCGCACCATGACGGCCGTGACCAAATCGATCCTGATGAACAAGGAGGTCATCGCCATCGATCAGGACCCACTTGGCATGCAGGCATCGCCCGTCAAGAACGGGGATCTCGAGACCTGGATCAAGCCGCTTTCCGACGGCACTGTGGCTATCGGCGTTGTGAATCATGGATCCTCTACGGCGCAGGCCACTGTCCTGACATCCGATTTGCACCTTGCCCACGCTGTGACGAAGGCCCGGGATTTGTGGGCTCATAAGGAAGTGCAGTTTGCGAGTGGCGCCTATGCTGCGCCGGTCCCATCGCACGGTGTGTTGCTGCTGCGCGTATGGGCGCAATAGGAAAGAGTACGGCGAAGCGGTCGATCGGGAGCACGAACTTTCGCCACGTCGTTAACGCGCCGGCTTAAGGGAAGAAGAGCAGGAACCAGCACCAGTGGACACGCAAATCGCGGCTGACTATCGCGATCACGTCGGAGTATACTTCGCTCGCCGGGAAGTTCCTGCTCTTTCCGGCTTCATCTGATCGGTCAAGCTTCGAGCACCGAGGTTCGCACAATGAGTTTTATGGGTGAGTGCGGCGATCAACCGCAGGAGACAAACTGTCTTTCAGCAGCCTGCGCGAGCCGCTCAAAGCGATCAGCCCGCGCATTCGCCATTGCCATCGCGGCCTGGCTGCTGCTGTGCGCAGCGTGGGTGGCGGGGCCAGGCAAGACAGTTTCCGGCGCAACGAGTGGACTCGCCAGCATCACCGTTGATTATCCGCTCAACGGTTCTGTCTTTCCGCCCGATATAGCGCCTCCAACATTCCAGTGGCGCGATCCGGCCGAGAACGCTCACAGCTGGCAAATAGAAGTCACATTTGGCGATAGTTCCACTCGCCTGCGCAGGTCATCGAAGGGCGAAGGGCTGAAGATCGGTGAGATAGACCCGCGCTGCATCTCGAGCAGCAACAAGCTGCCCACACTGACGCCCGAACAGGCGGCCTCACACACCTGGAAGCCGGATGCCGAGACGTGGGCCGCGATCCGTGCACACGCAGTGGAGCGTCCGGCCATCATCTCCATCACCGGATACGCGGATGCGAGTCAAGGACAACCGATTTCACGCGGCAACATGCAACTGACCGTATCGCGCGATCCGGTGGGAGCGCCGATCTTTTATCGGGACGTGCCCCTGATGCCATCCGCGACCGAAAGAGGCGTGATCAAGCCACTTGCTGCAAGCGCGGTTCCACTCATCGAGTGGCGCATGCGCGATATTTCCGAGCCCGCCAGCCACGTTGTGATGACAGATCTGCACTCCTGCGCCAATTGCCACTCGTTCAGCCGTGACGGCAAGACGCTGGGGCTGGACATGGACGGACCACAGAACGACAAGGGACTCTACGCGCTGGTGCCCGTCTCCGAAAAGATGACCGTGCGTACGCAGGACATGATCTCGTGGGCGAAGTTCACGGGCGAGATGGACTCGCAGTCGCGCCTGGGATTCATGTCGCAGGTTTCGCCAGACGGCAAGTACGTGGCAACCACGATCAAGCCGCCGGGAACGAAGGGCTGGCAGTTCTATTACATTGCCAACTTTCTCGACTACCGGTTCCTGCAGGTTTTCTACCCTACGCGTGGAATCCTGGCCTGGTATGACAGGGCGGCCAGGAAAATGCAGCCGTTGCCCGGTGCCGACGACCCGAAGCTGGTTCAAGCGAGCGCGATGTGGAGCCCGGATGGAAAGTACCTTGTGTTTGCGCGGGCAGAGGCCAAAGACCCAAACCCGCCTGACGGCAAGCTTGCCACCTACGCGAACGACCCGGCCGAGGTGCAGATCCAATACGATCTCTATCGCATTCCATTCAATGACGGTCGAGGCGGGAAGGCCGAACCGATTCCCGGAGCATCACAAAACGGGATGAGCAACAGCTTCCCCAAGATTTCGCCGAACGGCAAGTGGATGGTCTTCGTTCAGGCGCACAACGGCCAGTTGATGCGCCCTGACGGCAAGCTCTATATCGTGCCGGCAGCAGGCGGCAAAGCGCGGCTGATGAACTGCAACACGCAGTTGATGAATTCGTGGCACAGCTTTTCGCCGAATGGACACTGGATGGTCTTCTCGTCAAAAAGCCGCTCACCATATACGCAGATGTTCTTGACGCACATCGACGAAGACGGCAATGACACGCCGGCAATACTGATCGAGAACTCAACGGCCGCCAATCGTGCCGTCAACATTCCCGAGTTCGTCAACATGAATGCCAGCGGCATCGAACACATCGACACACCGGCGGTGGATCTTTACAAACAAATCGACATTGCTGCGGACCTCTCCAGGAAGGGACAATACGAGGCGGCGATTGTGCAATGGGACAAGGCCATGGCCATGGAGCCCGGCGACCCGGGCGTTCACTTCGGGCTGGGGCAGACGATGTTTCTTGCCGGCAACATCGACGGCTCAATTGCACAGTATCGCGAGTCTCTCCGGCTGGACCCGCACAGCGCCGAGGCGCATAACGGCCTGGGTGCTGCGCTGGGCCAGGCAGGCAAGGCGACCGAATCGATGGAGCAGTTTCACCTGGCGCTTGACGACAAGCCGGAGTATGCCGAGGCACACAACAACCTTGGCTCCGCGCTGCTTGCAGAGCATCAGCTTCCCGAAGCCGAGATTGAATTCAAATCCGCAATCAATGCCAATCCCGATCTTGCGGAGGCTCATAACAATCTCGGCTCCGCCTATGCCGCGGAAGGGAAGGTCGACGAGGCGCAGCAAGAGTATCGCAAGGCCATCGCCATCAATCCCGGGCACGCGCCGGCATACAACAATCTGGGACTTGCGTTGGCCGCGAAAGGCGATTTCGACGGAGCCATCGCGGAGTTCAACAAGGCACTCGAACTGGAGCCGTCCAGAGCGGAGGCGGAAGGCAACCTGGCTCGCGCGCTGATGGCAAGAGGCGATGTGGATGACGCAATTCCGCATTTCAAGAAGGCACTCGATCTTGGTCCGGAAACTGCCGATTTGCACACCAACCTCGGCATAGCTCTGGCCAAGAAGGGCGATTTAGACGCCGCGATTCCTCATTTCGAAAGAGCGCTCACACTTTCGCCCGACGCGGTGGACGCACACTACTACCTCGGAAAGGCGCTGGTGATGACCGGCAAGGGGGAAGAGGGTCTCGAGTGTTGGAAGAAAGCCTTGAGCAAGGACCCCGACGATCTGCAGGTGCTGAACGATACTGCATGGGTGCTTGCCACTTCCAAAGACGCCACACTTCGGAACGGCAGTGCGGCCTTGCCTTTGGCCGAGCACGCGGTTGAGCTCACTTCGGCGCGCGAACCGGCGATTCTGGGCACGCTCGCCGCTGTATACGCGGAAGCCGGCCGCTTCGACAAGGCAATCGAATTGGAACAACGCGCAACCGACTTGGCAATGCAACAGGGGAACGCGCGCCTGACTCAGAGCCTGAATGAAAGGCTGGCGCTTTTTCAAAGCAAGACTCCAATTCGGCAATAAGGGGCGCGGCTCGACAATTGCCGACCGGCGCCCATGCCCGAAGAGCAAAGCGGGTACGATGGTCCGCGGACGATATCAACCCTGTCCACGTTGCGAGGCCCGATGCGAAGGGGAGTTCCGAGCTCCGGACGAGCGGCCGGCAAACCCTGCTCGATTCTCCCGCTTCTGAACCAGATCGCAGAGCCGTGAAGGAAACGGTGAAGATCAAGCACGATTCCATCGTCTTACCTTGAATCTCAGTTGATGTGACCGGCCCCATGCACGCATCCAACTCCGTTGCAGTTGGTCGCCCCCTGTGTGGTTTCGGCTATTCGGCAGCTACTCATCGGTTCATGAAGTACCGGTAAATAGAAATGTTGACGTGCGGACCGTTGGGTGTATGATTCTGTGCAGAATTCATCAGAGACGAAGTCATTGCGGATGTCCGCCCTTTTCGCTTGCGATTGAACGGGCGGCATCCGCTGATCTTTGATGGAGGGTGGCGTCAGCTCACCTTGCCGGTTCCTTCGCGGAGGAGCCGCAGGCCAGCCCGTTGTGCCGGGCCTTTCAGAACCCCCGGTGAAAGTCCTCCACAACGGCCCATCCGGGCCCTTCGAGGAGGCGATATGGTCGGCTCCACAGCCCCGCGCGTTTCCGCTACCATCATTCTTTCTAAACCCCTCTTACAACGGGTTCTCGACAATCTCAGCGAGGGCGGATTTCAGCTGATCGGTCCAACGGTGCGTGCGGGCGCCGTAATTCTCGACAGCATTCGGAACATCTCTGAGTTACCAATCGGCTGGGCGCTCGAGCAGAAGGCGGGAAGTTCGCACCTGGTGCGAACACACGCAACCGATTACTTCGGTTGCACCGTTGGTCCGCATTCGTGGAAGCGGTATCTCTTTCCGCCGCACATCGATTTGCTGACAGCTCAGAGAAACGGTGAAGGCTGGACATTTGAGCCTCCGCAAGACGATTCGCCGCCATTTGCCTTCATCGGCGTGCGGTCATGCGACCTGCATGCAATCTCCATTCAGGACGATGTGTTCGTCAACGGCGCGGTGAGCGACCCACACTACGCATACCGGCGCGTGCGGGCGTTCATTCTGGCAGTAAATTGCAACGCAGCCGCGCCGATATGCTTCTGCACCTCAATGAAGACGGGCCCGCGTGTGCCCGCAGGATTCGATCTGGCCCTCACGGAACTCCCGGAGTCGTTTGTCATCGAGATTGGTTCCGAGGCGGGCTCGAATGCACTCGCCGGCGTAGACTGGCAACCGGCCAGCGCCTTTGACCAGGGCCGGGTGACGCAGATCACGCAGCGCACCGAGCGGCAGATCCAGCGCCAGGTAACCACGAGTGATATGCAGCAGCTCCTGTACGACAGGATCGACCACCCCTATTGGGACTCCATTGCGGCGCGGTGCCTGTCGTGCGGGAACTGCACGATGGTCTGCCCCACTTGCTTCTGCTCGACGGTGGAAGACCACAGCGATCTGTCCGGAACAAACACAAGCCGCACGCGCGTTTGGGACTCCTGCTTCATCCTGGATTTTTCACACGTCCATGGGGGAAACAGCCGTCCCACCATCAAGTCGCGCTACCGCCAGTGGATGACCCACAAGCTGGCCGCGTGGATCGATCAGTTCGGGCGCTCCGGCTGCGTGGGATGCGGGCGCTGCATTGCCTGGTGCCCGGTGGGAATCGACATTACTGAAGAGCTGAGCACTCTCCGCTCACAGGGGGCACGATGAGCCAGACGGACCTGCTCGAGCCCGCAACCATAGCGGATCCTATGCTGCCCCATCCGGCAGTGGTGCGCGCCATTCGGACGGAGGCTTACGGGATCTCAACCTTTTCGCTGGAATACCTTGATACGGCTGCCCAGGCAGGGTTTTCACCAGGCCAGTTCAACATGATTCACCTGCCCGGATTCGGCGAGGTTGCGATCTCCATCTGCTCTGATCCCAATACGCCCAAAGTCATGGATCATACGGTTCGCTACGCGGGCAGCGTCACGCGAGCCATCGGCCGCCTCAAAATCGGCGAAACCGTTGGCATGCGCGGACCGTACGGAAATCCTTGGCCCATGGAGCTGGCCGAGGGCAAGGACCTGATGCTCGTCTCCGGCGGCATTGGGTTGGCGCCGTTGAGGCCGGTGATTCTGGAAGCCATCCATCGCCGCAGCAGCTTCGGGCGCGTGCTCCTTCTTTATGGAGGCCGTACGCCGCAGGATCTGCTCTACACCAGCGAATTCGAAAAATGGCAGGACTCCGGCATCGAGGTCAACGTGAGCGTAGACCGCGCCGACGAGACATGGAAGGGGCAGGTCGGCGTGATCCCGATGGCGTTTTATCGCATCCGCCTCGATCACCGAAACACGCTGGTCTTTTCCTGCGGCCCGGAGATCATGATGCGCTTCGTCATCTACGAGGCCATGGCGCGGCGCATTCCCAAAGACGCGATCTACGTCTCGATGGAACGCAACATGAAGTGCGCCATCGGCCTTTGTGGGCATTGCCAACTGGGGCCCGTCTTCATTTGCAAGCAGGGCCCGGTGTTCAAGTTCTCTGCGATTGAACCGTTCTTCGGAAGGGAGGAGTTCTGATGGCTGGAGATTCAAAGCCGCGCCTTGCCGTCTTCAAGCTGGCTTCCTGCGACGGCTGCCAGTTGCAGATGCTGAATTTGGAAGACGAACTCCTCGAGATTGCAGGCGAGGTGGAGATTTGTTATTTCCTCGAAGCGCGCTCGCAGATTCTCGACGGCCCTTTCGATGTAGCGCTGGTTGAGGGATCGGTCACCACGGAGCACGACCTGGAACGCGTGCGTGAGATCCGGCGAAACTCGCAGATGCTGATCACCATTGGCGCCTGCGCCAGCGCCGGCGGAATCCAGGCGTTGCGCAACATGCAGGATGTAGATGAATACACGCGCTCTATTTATGCCAATCCCTCCTACATCCATACGCTGTCGCAATCGACACCGGTGGCGGCACACGTGACCGTGGATTTTGCCATCAACGGGTGTCCCATCTCCAGGGAGCAACTGCTGGAGGTGATTACGTCGCTACTGATCGGCCGCGCTCCGCAGTTGCCGACGTATTCGGTATGCGTGGAGTGCAAGCGCAAGGGAAATGTCTGTGTGCTGGTCTCGCGGGGAGTCGCCTGCATCGGCCCGATCACACAAGCGGGTTGCGGCGCGCTGTGTCCCGGATTCAACCGTGGCTGCTTTGGCTGTTACGGCCCCATGGAAAGCGCCAATCCTGACTCTCTTTGCCACACACTCACTATGCGCGGCGTTCCACGCGCCGAGACTTTGCGGCTGCTGAACGGATTCACCGGCTGGGCGGAGGAATTCCGCTCCGCCGCGGAGAAGCTTGAGAAGGCATCGATATGACCGCGAGCAATGGAACTCGTACGATCCGCCTGGAATCGATGACGCGTGTCGAGGGAGAAGGCGGGCTGCGCATTGAGGTGCGCGAGGGAAAGCTCCAGGATGTGAGGCTCGACATCTACGAGCCGCCGCGCATGTTCGAGGCATTCCTCCGCGGACGCTCGCTGCGCGAAGTGCCCGATATCACCGCGCGCATCTGCGGCATTTGTCCGGTCGCGTACCAGATGAGTTCGGTACAGGCTATCGAAGCGGCGCTCGGCATCACGCCGGGCCAGGAAATCTCGGCGCTGCGCCGATTGCTCTACTGCGGGGAGTGGATGCAGAGCCATGCGCTGCATATCTACCTGCTGCAGGCTCCCGACTTTTTCGGCATGGAAAGCGCGGTGGCGCTGGCGGCCAGGCAGCCCGAGCTCGTGCGCCAGGGCCTGGAACTGAAGAAGATCGGCAATGAGCTGATGGAGATTATCGGCGGTCGGTCCGTACATCCAGTCTCCGTCTGTGTGGGCGGATTCTGGAAGGTCCCGCGGCGTAGTGAACTGCTGGCACTGCGCAGCCGATTGGAGTGGGCGCTCCAGGCTTCAATTGATACCGTGAAATTCGTGTCCTCTTTGAAACTGCCTGAGTTCCATGCGGACTATGAGTGCGTGGCGCTCTCCCATCCTCGGGAATATCCCATGAACGCGGGACATATCGTTTCCTCGGCGGGGCTGGACATCCCGATCAAAGAATTCGAGCAGGCCTTTCTGGAGATGCATGTGGCGCATTCCACAGCGTTGCACTCGGTGCGCGCCGAACATGGATCGAGTTACCTGGTCGGGCCGCTGGCGCGCATCAATCTGAACCTGAACCATCTGCCTCCGGCCGCCCGCCAGGCCGCTGACGAGAGCGGTATCGCTTGGCCTTGCTCCAATCCTTATGCCGGAATCGTGGCCCGGGCCGTGGAGCTGGTGATGACATGCGAAGAGAGCCTTCGGCTTATCGACGCATACAGAGAGCCGGAACCGTCGTGCCTCGAATACACGGTTCGTGCGGCAGAGGGATGCGCCGCGACAGAAGCACCGCGGGGATTGCTCTATCACCGCTATCGCATCAACGATCAGGGGATTGTGCAAGCCGCCAGGATCGTTCCGCCCACGGCGCAGAATTATCGCCGCATGGAGGACGATCTGCGCCTGCTGATTCCCGGAATTCTTGAGCGGACGGACTCGCAGATTGTGGACGAGTGCGAACGGATGGTGCGCAACTACGATCCCTGCATTTCGTGCTCGACACACGCTTTGAAGGTTCGAATTGCCCGTTCGTGAATCTTCTTCTCAAATGAGTATGGCGCAGCGCAATCGGAATGGAGATCTGTGCATGTCAGATGCCGCCTGCGTTGCCCGCACAGTGACATACTCTGCGCAACGACGAAGCCCGAGCACAAGCGGCTCAGACCGCGCGAATGGGACATTTCAGGGATTGATACGGAATTCGAGGAGAGGCAGGCGCATTCACGCTGCCCGATGCAAGTCGACGACTACTTTCAAATCCCGCTTGTTATCGGCGCAACCGGACACCTGCCCGGAATCGCCATTCGCTGAACCCCAAAGAACAAATTCAATTGGCCGGTCCATATCCGCGGGCACATGACCCACGTAAGGGCTCACGCGGACATTCAAGTAAAGCTGCGGTCCGTCGGTCGTGTAGGAACCGGTGTAGGTGTGGGCGGGATCGCCACCCAGGATCTCTCCATCGCGCAGCACGGCCATGCCATCGCCCTGCGCAGTTCCCGCAGTAAAGTGCGTATACCAGAGGCCTTCGAACTTCATATCTTCAATTCTCCTCACTGGGATACAGCTATTCCGGCAGCGAATTATACTCCAACGTTAAAAAACGGGCCAACTGTTTTTCCGAGCAAATGCGAACTGAGTATTTGCGTAACGAGGCCCGGATTTCCGTCGTGATGCACATCACGGTGGATCGCATTTGCGATGTGCTAAACCTCCATCCGGTACATGGTCTATTGCCGCGACGCGCGGCAGGAGTTGGTTTGCGCCGCCCCGCAAAGGCCGCTGCCTGCGCCTCTCAAGCAGTCGGTTGCGGCCGGGCTCCATCCCAATGAACTGGGAGGTATTGATGCCGACCATAGACGATCGATCCCTCATTCTGCTGGCGCCATGTTCACTTCTAGTTGGTGCCCTGTTGCAGATTGTCGTGGCGCGTCTCTGTTCTGCCCGTGCAAAGGGGATTCTGTCGGTCCTGGCCTGCTTCCCGGCGGTCGTCGGCGTGGGAGGCATCGCCCGCCAGGTCCAGGCTGGACATGCAGTCGAGTTCAATCTTCTCCCGTGGGATGGACCGCTCGCCCTCGCCTTTCATGTGGACGCGCTCAGTGTGCTTTTCGCCGGCATGGGAGCATTTCTCGGCGGACTGGTGCTCCTTTATTCCATCGGATACATGGCGCACGACCGGTCTGCGACCCGCTTTTACTGCTCGATGCTGATTTTTATCGGCGGATTTATCGGGCTGGTCTACAGCGCCAATCTCTTTCTCGTGTACATGTGCTGGGAAGCGATCGGCCTGTGCTCCTTTAGCCTGGTGGGCTTTTGGTACACCGACCGCGAGGCGGTGAATGGCGCGCGGAAGGTATTGCTGATGACGCACATCGCCGGCTACGGGTTGCTGGCGGCCATTCTGATCCTCTATCACCGCACGGGAAGCGCGCTGTGGACCGACCCGGCCGTGGCGCGCAGCTTCACCGGCGGTGTCTTTCTGTTGATGCTCGCCGCGTTGGTGGCCAAATCCGTGCAAGTGCCGCTGCACACCTGGATCCCCGAGGCCATGGCGGCGCCCACGCCTGTCAGCGCACTGCTGCACGCTGCCTGCTACGTCACGGCCGGCGTGTATCTTGCTGCGCGCATGCACAGCTTCGGCACCTGGCCCGCTGCATGGGGCGCAACTCTCGTATGGATCGGCTGCATCACCATGGTGCTGGGGGTGATGTATGCCATGGTGCAGACCGATCTGAAGCGCATGCTGGCTTTCTCCACCGTGAGCCAGATCGGGTACATGATGATGGGCCTGGGAATCGGCACTCCTTTGGCCATTACCGCGGGCCTGCTGCATTGCCTCAATCACGGCTTCTTCAAAGGCGGGCTGTTCCTGAACGCCGGTGCGGTGCTGCACGCCACGGGCACGCGCGACATGAACGAACTAGGCGGGCTCGCCACACGCATGCCGCGTACGACGCTGTTCTGGCTGACTGGCGTCGGCGGCATGATGGGAATTCCGCTGATGAGCGGCTTCGTGAGCAAGTGGATGCTCTACGCAGCGGCATTGCAGGCGGGATGGACTGTTCCCGCCATGGTGGCCTGGGCGGTGAGCCTGGGCACGGTTTTCCTGTGCGCAAAGGCGACCAGCGCCGTGTTTCTGGGCCCATTGACCGACAAGACCCAGGAGGCCGAAGAGGCTCCGCCGACCATGCAAT
>Ga0181535_10007810_pt1 | contig 10647 bp, 7 predicted proteins | sample PEATcosm2014_Bin_44_FD_119774 | JGI IMG/M metagenome (GOLD analysis project Ga0181535, IMG submission 119774) | Peatland microbial communities from MTU Mesocosm Facility, Houghton, MI, USA - PEATcosm2014_Bin17_30_metaG | ecosystem: Environmental > Terrestrial > Soil > Wetlands > Peat | place...
TCGAAGGTCGGTGGCGAATATCGCTTCAGTAACATTCAGGTCCGCCACTGGCGCAGGATGGCTCAGGATATCCGGCTCGATCCCGACAAAGTAATTCAGCGAGTGGACAACCTCGCTCGCCAAATGCCGGATCACATCGCTGATGCGCGGCGCCGAATGACAAAAGAGGGAATCGACCATCCCCTCTTCGCCCGTCTGGCCCGCAGGCTTACGACGCGCGCCACGACGTGTCGCAGGATTTTTCGCTAACCGAACTGCACGGCGGACACGACCTGCCTGTTCTTTCGGCTTGTCAGCCTCTGCGCTCGGCCTCTCATCTCGAATACTTCTGGCAAGCCAGGTTCTTCTTCCGCGGCACCGCAACGGGCGTCGATCGTCCGGGCGAAGTGTCCATCCAATCCGCCCTCGCTCCTCGATCTTCGCTGAGCAAGCGTTGATCGAGAGGCGAAGCCTGCGGGCCAGAACCTTCAGGCTGGCAAAGATTCTGCGAGCAATCCGTCGCGCGCGACCTTGGAAAAGCAGATCTCGGCCACGAAGAATTCGTCGGCGTGAAAATGCACGTTCGAATGTATCGCCCCAAAAAACGCGCACAACTTGTAAGTAGGGTTTTGAGCAGAGCCAGCGCCCGAAGCGCGTAGAGGCGGACTCTTCAACATCTCAAGGGGAGGATCGCTCGCTGGTGGAGGAACTCAGCCGCAAGAAACCAAGAGCGGTTGGCTCGACCGCCAACACCTCGCCCGCCTTGATGAGAGAGAACTCCCGCTCGCGGATCTCGACGTCGCCGAACCTGAAGACAAAGGACTTAGCCGCCATCATCGTCCCATCACAACTTCATCAACCGCGTTCAGGAATTGATCAACCAGGTCCAGAAACAGATCAGGAGCCCGTCAAGACCATGTAGAAGCATGCGCCCAGAGTGCCTTCAGCCTACCCGGCTGAGGAGCACTCGCAATGACAAATTTCAAGGGTTTTGCTTCGTTGGTTCTTGCAGCAACCATGGTCTCCACGCTCTCCGCAGAAACACATTGCCCAGGGAATGTCGCCAGTTTACCTTTCCGTCTCGTTAACCGCCACCAGATGGTCGTTCCCGTATCCATCAATCATGCCGGACCCTTCAGCTTCCTGCTCGACACCGGCACGCAGATGACGATGGTCGCGCCTGCCCTGGCAGCCGCACTCCACATGGAAACGACCGGCAAGGCCGAGGTGGCCAGCGTCGGCATCGAGTCCGGCGCCGCTTTCGCACAGGCCGCCCTTCTCGAAGCCGGCTCCCACTCCGTAGCCAATCAGAAAGTGCTCGTATATGACCTCGCTAACCTTCAGGCTGCGGATCTCAACATCCAGGGCGTCCTGGGCGAGGATTATCTCGAGCAGTTCGACATGCTCATCGACAACGGCCATAGCCTGCTCTGCTTCGACGACTCAGCCGCGATGCGCGCAGAAGTAAAAGGATCGCGCATTCCGCTGCAGGCCCAGGCCGCCGACAGCTCGGACCTCGCCAGCGCGCTGATCGTGATTGCCCGCCTGTCCGACGGCATGCGCCCGGTTCGTCTCAAGCTGGATTCCGGCTCCAATGTCAACTTCCTCTACAACACAGCGGAATACATGGCGCTGGGCCTGTTCCGCGGCGCGTCACTGCATGGCGGATCCGGGGCAGCGCAGAAGACCTTCATGGCCCTCCCGCCCCAGGATGTCAGGATCGGCTCTGCCGAACTCGGCAAGGTCTCGTTCATTACCCTCGCCGGCGCACAGAAGAATACCCACACATCCGAGTTCGACGGCTTGCTGACCATGGGCCAATTCAAGCGCGTCTTCATTGATCACACAGATCACTATGCGGTTCTCGACCCGTTGTAAAACCGACGCCGTCTGCGCACTCCGGCCTAGGAACTCCTCATTCAGTGAGGAGTTCTACCTTCTTCTTGCGGGTTCGGGATGCATCACGTAAGGCTAATTACATCCTCCCCGCCGGCCGCCAGGAAGGCTTCATGCGTATCTTTACAGCGTCGCCCTGCCTCTTGCATAAATTCAGCGTACTGACGAGAAGAACGCAAAGACTCCAGCCATGGGTCATGCGCTATCGCAGTCGCGCACAAAAATCCGCGATCGATTGCGGCACCGAGAGCTGCGATGGCGTGATCGGTCTCGTTGATTCGCGCCATGTGACGCGCCGAGTAATAGGAGATCTCCGGATCGTCATACACAAGGGGCTGCGACGCCAGAATTGCATTCAAGCATTCTTGCGCATTGCCTTCAAGGTAGGCACGCAGAGAGCGCATGATCATTCGAACCGCGCCCGTTGCGCCTCCGGAGAGCTCGCGCTCACGAAGCATGGAAAGTGCCAGACGCTCTTCACCCAGAGCAGCGAGCGCGGCGCAGTCCAGGTAATAGCCCGGCTTTGTGCCATAGCATTCGAGTGCATTCGAATAATCTCCGAGGAGGAAATACGTATGTGCGGCACTCGTAATTAGGTGAGAATCCAGATGGCGCCCACGAAAGTGAGCGGCAATGGAAGCTTTGAGTTCATCGCAATAGCGGCAGGCCTGAACCAAACCTGCGAACAGTTCCGGATCATTGCGCCGAATACGCACTTGCCCCATCAACCTGAGCATTGCCTGCTTAGTGCGGCCCCTGTCGCACTCTGTTGGCGTATACATGTTGTGCGCGATTGCCAAGTCTGGGTTGAGGCTAAATGCGCGCTGGAAGGCCTGTTCCGAGCGTTCCGCGGTTTCAGTCGCTTGGTTCTCGAATTTTCCAAGAAAATGGTAGACGCGGCCCAGCCGTGCCCATGCCGGCGCGTATTCGGGGCTCTCTTCAATGCATGCGAGGTAAAGATCGCGGGCCATGCGCATGTTATCAAGGCTTCGATTCGCGGCGATCCGATTGCCGCGAAGATAACACTCATAAGCTCGCGCACTTCCCGGAACATCCCGATGGGAGCTGCGCCTCTGCCGCTCGTCTAAAGGAAACTTAAGCGATTTCAAAACCCCTTCGCTCAACTCATCCTGGGTCGTGAATAGATCCCGCATGGATGAGTTCGCCGACTCTGACCAGATCAAAGTCCCTCCGGGTGCTTCGATTAGCTGGCACGTGAGACGAAAACGGTCACCGGCTCGGAGAAGGGAACCAGTCAGGAATGCGTCCACGTCCGCTTCAGCCGCTATTCGTTTGGGATCGGGCTCATCTTTGAACTTTGTCCCCAGAAAACTTGAGCGAACAATGAGATTTTCCATCGCCGAAAGCGAATTGCTGATGGCTTCCGGCAGAGCAAAGGTCAGAAAATCGATCTGCTCATCGCTCTGCGGCGCGCGAAAGGGCAACACGATCATGCGGGAAACCGCTCGAGCCCGCGCGGTGACTTTCGCACCGCCGACGAGAGAAACAGCCTCCATTGCCTCAAGCATTGAGCGGGCGGAGACATATCGGTCCTCAACACGCTTGGCCGTGGCGCGACGAATGACGCGGTCGAAGGCCTCGATTTCTCGCGATCCGCTCAGAGGCTGGGGACTCTGGTGCAGGACCGCGTATAGAGCATCCGCGGGAGAAGCGCCTTCGAAGGCCGCTTTGCCAGCCAGCATTTCGTAGAAGATGCAACCGGCACAGAAGATATTCGCGGCAGCCCCTCCGGGTCCACCATTGGCCTGCTCCGGCGCAATGCAGAGCTTGGCGGGGGGCATACGTCCCAGAACGGTGGCTGATGTCCCTCCCGACTGAATGGCGTGCGCTGGAATCGATGCAGGCCTCTCTGGGGCCACACCGGGATTCAGGAGTTCGATTCCGTCGCGGGTCAAGAGAATGTTTGACGGATTGAAGTTCTGGTGAACGATCCCAAGGTCGTGAATGGACTGGAGCGCTTCCAGAATCTGACGTTCAATTCTCAGCGCTTCCGCCGTGGTCATCGCGCCGGTCAGAAGCCGATCGGAGAGCAGTTGCCCGTCCAGCGTGTCGCCAGTGTCCTCCCGGACATCGACCTTGCATAGGAACCGGTACCCGACCGTAGCCACGGTTTCGATGTAGCGCGGGTTGCGCGTGTCGTCTCCCAGCAGGCGTCGCAGTAAAGCGATACTGCGGGTCAGGGAATTCTCAGTAACCGCAGCATCGCCCCACACCGCATTCAGCAGTTCGTCCTTTGAGATCAGTTTCCCAGGGTTGCGCAGCAAGATCAGCAGCACGCGAAACGCCTTCGGCTCGACCGATATCGTTTCGCCCGCCCGAACGAGAGAGAACTCCCGCTCGCGGACCTCCACATCGCCAAATCTGAAAACGAAGGACTTACTGGCCATCATCCTCCCCTCATAAGTTCAGCAGCCACGTCAACTATGTCTTACTTGATACCTTCATTTCTCTTCCAGCGTGAGCGCATAAATATCGTTGCTACCAACATCGCGGAGCACCAGCGGTGCGTCGGTCGGGTCAAGTCCCAACCACGAGTCAAACCACCCGGCCCAATACAAATCCTTCAGGTCGGCAACCAGCTCCGCCTCACCACCCTTGACGCGAATGCGATAGATACCCCGATAGCCCCGATCGGACCGGCCGAAATAAATCCATTTGCTGTCGCTCGACCACACCGGAAAGCCCAAAGCACTCGCGTAAGGCGTCGCCGACCATCGCTGCGTCTCGAAGTCGAAGATCCTCAGTGTGTCCAGCGGTGTCGAGTGCGTCAGTGCGGCAATATACCGGCCATCGGGAGACCAGCGGGGCGAATAAAAACCTTCCGATCCAGGCACCGTGGTGACCAGATGGCTGCCGAGGTCGAGAACGCGAATTTCGTGACTGGGATTGACGTCACCTATATCAAAAACAACCTTGTGCCCGTCTGGCGACCAACCCGGATCGTCCTCCTGTCCCTGGTCTTCCGGGATGAGTCTCTGCGGCCTGCCGCCTTCCGACGCGACCAGATAGCTTTCAAAATGGCCGGGCGAGGAAACGTCAGCGAATAGGATTTGCGTGCCGTCGGGCGAAAATCTGGGAAGATAGACCTTCATGGGAGGGTCCGTCAGTTGCACGGGGTTGCTTCCGTCCCGGTTGGCTCTCCACAGAATGTTTTCAGGGTAGGAGACGTAGGCAACGAAGCGTCCATCTTTGGAAAAGGTCAGGCCCTGGGCGGAAATTCCACCGAGGAACGGGATTAACTGTTTGGCCTGCGCGTCGTAACGGGAAAGCTCGCCGCGAGCTGTCGTGCCCAGCGAAAAGATGGTCTTTCCATCCTTGCCGGGGAGTGGCGGCCCCCAACGAGTCGGTCCTGTTGTCAACTGCACCGGCTCGGCGGATGGGCTCCGGAACAACCCGCGCCGCTCATCAAGCGCCCAAATGTCGCCCCCCTCAGAACCCGGCTGCACGGCACCCGCCATGAAGACCGACTCTCCGGAAACGAATAGGAAGAATCGTCCGTCCGGAGTCCAGCGGCCGCAACATTGACGCGACGAGGCTTGCCAATTGGGGAACAACTGGTGAAGATTCGATCCGCTCGACGATATTTCCCAAAGCCGGTAGTTGCTGGTAAACCGGATGACGTCGCCATCCGGCGACCAGGCGAGGCCCTCGGCCCCACCAACCGAGGCCACCTTATGGGCTCCTGTCCCATCGCTCCGCACGAGCCAGATTCCGCCATCACCGGCCTGGTAAGCTACGGTGCTTCCGTCGGGTGAAAATGCTGCGGACCAGGCGTCTGGCATGCGACGCAGCGAACCTCCAAGTACGCGCACATTCCATAATTGTGGCCCGGCTCCCGACTGCTTGACACCTGAACGCACGAGAAAAGCGGACCCGTCAGGCGAAACATCCAACAAGTTTTCCGCTTGATAGACATCCGGCAGCTCGAGCGGGATTGATAGGACCACTCCACCCGATACGGCGACTTGGCCAATCACAGTTGGCTCGCCCCAGGAAAGATAGATCCTGTTGCCGTCCGTTCCGGCAAGGTCCTTCTTGTGTCCGTCGTGCGTGAGCTGCGTGTATGCTGTGATGCGCGGCGGCAGCGGACGGTGCATATACCAGAATGCAGCGACGAGGCCAGCAGCAACAGCTAGGCCGCCAAGTAGCATCGATCTCCGGAGCCCCCTGCGGCCCCCGTCCTTCAGCTCTCCGCCCTTCGCGCCGCCGCCAGCCGCCTTCCAAGTCTCCGCCATGGGACTTGCCCCCGCATCTTTAGCCGCGTCACTCGCAGGGCTAGTAACGGCCGTCTCCAGTGCTCCCGAAGCCTCCTCGGCAACCTCAACCTTGCCGAGCAACCTGTATCCAACGGACGTTACAGTTTCGATATATCGCGGGTTGCGGCTTTCATCTCCTAGCAATCTCCGTAGCAGAGCGATGCTGCGCGTGAGGGAATTCTCGGTCACCGCAGCATCGCCCCACACCGCGTTCAGCAGTTCTTCCTTTGAGATCAGCTTCCCGGGATTGCGCAGCAGGATTAACAGCAGGCGAAACGCCTTCGGCTCAACCGATATCGTTTCGCCCTTCTTGATGAGCGAGAACTCCCGCTCGCGGACCTCGACATCGCCAAATCTGAAGACAAAGGACTTGTTCGCCATCATCATCGCATCACAAATTCATCAGGCTACGTTCAGGGATAGATCAACCGCGTCTAGAAACAGATCATGAGCTCATCAAGACCGTGTAGTGGTATGCGCCCAGAGTGACTTCAGCCTACCCGGCTGAGGAGCACTCGCAATGAAAAATTCTAAGGGTTTCGCATCGTTGGTTCTTGCAGCAACCATGGTCTTCGCGCTCTCCGCAGAAACACACCGGCCAGGGAATTCCGCCAGTGTACCTTTCCGCATTGCCGACCGCCAGCAGGTCATCATGGCCGTCTTTGTGAACCATTCAGGCCCAACCAACTTCACCAAACAAAGTGAACCGCAGCGAACATTGGCCGCGTTGCCGCCCCAAGGCATAAAGATCGCCTCAGTCAGAATTCCCAGATCGTCCTTCCTGAAGAAGCTTGTCGGATCACTGACTGGCAATTTTGTAGGGCTTCAGGTCGCCGAACACTACCCCGAAATCCTCAAGGTACTGAACGACCCACAGCGGATCCTCAACCCGCTGTAAGGCCAACTACGGCCTGCACCCTCCACCCTCGACATTCCTTCCACGAGAAAAGAGGTGATCTATGACGATTAACGTAAGAGATCTGCAGCGTCCTTCGACGAGCAAACGTCGCTCATTTACCTGCAGCGGCCATGATGGCTGGCCGTATTTGGCGGTACTGCTGATTCTCACTTGCATGACGGCCATGATTCCCGTCAGCATTTTCATTGTTCGGGTCGTTCAGGTATTACCCAGATTGAGCATTTCACTTCAAGCCCCGTCTGAAACGCAGACGAACGGGATGCCGCGTTGAAAAGTTTGACCGCACGGGTTTCTGTGCCCCATCGGCCTTCCGCAAAACGCGGACCGCCTCTCAATAGGGGTTCTATCGACCGGCCTCCACTTGAGCACCCTATCTTGGATTTCTCGGGTCTCGTCCAAGATCGCTTCCAGTGCTTCGCGGGCATCTTTGCGATTCTCAGGGGATACCACAGGAGAAGACAGGACCGACTGCAAACGCATTTCGCGCCGTTGCAGTACGACGAGCGTTGTTTCCAATTCAGGGATAGTCTGCTTGCGGGTCTGTGCCATGAAACGAGAATAGGCCTTTGCCGTCCAGACCGCCCGATGCTCGAAAAGATGGCCCTTGACCTCCACCGGCTACGCGAGTCCGACTGAGCCTGCCGCAAATTGACGCCGAGGATTCTCCTTCGTGCTTGCTCCGGCTGCGACTGATTCTGGGGAACGATGTTCTAGTTCAGGAGGAATCGTCTTCAGCGCAGATTGCGGATCTCGTCGATCGATCGAGCGGGTAATAACATTGCGCAGCTCATTCTGCCGAATCGGCTTCACGAGGTAAGCGGTTCGATCGAAGTTCTACATGCTGCCGGGATAGCCGACAATCGCTCATTTCATCGTACCGTTCGAGAATTTCAGGTTCTGGCAAGTGAGGCCGCGCTCGAGATCGCAGCGAACGCGCGACCAGAGAGAGGCTGGGTGCTTGCATAGAGGGACTCCATGAGAACGAGCGATGAAAAGGGAATTGAGCAGGGCAGGTCAAGGACAGGGAGGGAAGCAAGAAGGGAGGCGCCGAATGCGTGATGCGATTGGGATGAAAAGACCCGAGCGGGTTCTATCTGAATTCAGCTCAGCCAGCATGAGTCGCTGGCGAAGATATCTATCCGACTTTATGGTGCCGTGACGAACCGTTCGGGTCGCCGATCACGATGAATTCGCTGGATGAAGCCGCACGCGAGCAATCCCGACAGAAAAAGCGTGATGGCTGAAACGAGGACGTAGGCCGTGAAGTGTACCAAAGGCCGAATTCCCCAGTGGATTCCGTGCGTGTGATGATAGGCGCGAAGGACGCCACCGAGAATCGCAACGGACGACAGAGTGGCAACGAGAGCACGCCTCTGCGCCCCATCAAGGAGCGGAGAGACCAAATCGGTCGACGGTTCGGTGGTCCGATACCAGCGCCAGATCCAAACAGCTACCACCAGGAACCCAAAGGCGCTGCTCGAATACTCAAGCAGTTTGTACATTTGCATTTCGCCGTCCACCGGAAGTTCGACAGATCTCCGCAGGAATGTCCAATTCTGATAGATCCATGATGTATTGTGCGTGAACGCATCCCAGACAAGATGCGTCGCTGTGCCGACCAGGATAGACAGGACAAGCAGTGAAAGACGCTTTGAGGGCCAGAAGGAAAAGCTGAGCACGCTGGTCCTGAGCCTTCGGCGAAACCCATCCGGCAAAAACGTCAGCATCGGCCGCTTGATGAACGTGTGAAACTGTGAAACAGCCAGAGCGCCGCCAGAGCAAGCGGCAAATCGAGCAGAAACATGCCGGAAATCGTATGGCCATACGACTTGTCAGGCGATAGAAAAAGCAAGTTGGGAAAATCGGGTGCAAAGCATCCCATCACGAGCGCAGACATGACGAGGCGAGTCCGTCGAAAGGGAATCACCGCAGCGGCATGAGAAAGCGTGAAGGGCATGATTCAAAGTTATCCCTGTTGGAGCTCCTCGTTGTTTATCGAGGATAGCGAGAAAGGAATTGAGAAAGTTATCCACTTCGTGTTGTGGATTTCTTAGAGTTCCAAAGCACGAGTTTAAAGGATGTTGTATGGAATGCCCGCGCCGAAGTTCGATTTTCCACACATCCGTCTTTATGGGTTCTTTACGAGCTTGAGCACGTGACTTGCCCACGCCGGTCCGGGACAGGCGGGATCAGACAGCCGGTCTTGGCGGATATTCTGATGACAATTCTAAAGAGCGACGTTCCGACCTTCGATGGCCTTCCCACTTGCAGCATATGGATTGGGCAGACGACGCAGAAGGTTGTGTCCGCAGGCCGCGGTCGGTGCAGTTACCACAGGGACCAGTCGCCGCGGGAAAGAACCCATACGGCCAGGAGGAAATTGCTGGTGGCGTGAGCGACGATGGCGTCGCTGATGCGGCCCTCCCGTTTCATGACGCCTCCGTAGGCGAGGCCGGCGAGAGAACCCAGGATCCATTGCTGGCCGTGCATCAGGCCGAAGGCTGCGGAGGACAGGAGGATCGCGAGGGGCGTGACTGCGGAGAAAGGCACTGAGTCGAATTCTCGCTTTACCAAACGACGGGCCAGGTAACCGCGGAAAGCGAGTTCTTCCGCGATGGGAACTGTGATGACTGCTGCGGCGACGCGAAAAGCGATCCAAGACAAGCGCGCGGCAGGGGGAAGTGCTGAAAGATCTTCGCCCAGTCGGCTCGCTTCCACGTGGTGTGTCCAGACGGATGGAATGAGCCAGACCACGAAGATACCTACGCCTGTGAGGGGAGCTAGCCAGCTGAAGCGCCAATTGATCCGCCGAACCTCGGGCATGTAATGCCAGATGGCGATGGCCGCAGCCAAAAAGCGCAGCGGATAGAGCCATTCGAAGTGCCCCGACGCGGCTTTGGATAGGAAGGTTGCAGCGAGGATGGCGAGAAAGGGAACCAGGTAGGCGGCGATTGCAGGCGATTCGCCGGATTCATCGACTTGCGGTTCGACAAAAGAGGGATTGACTGCGCCTGTGGTGGATGGGGCGACGCCTGAAACAGATGGGCGGGGAATAATATTCGCGGATAGGTTAGCCACCGGAGCGATAGCCTGGCTCGGAATTCTTCTTACCCACGCGAGCTTGCGCGTCGCCATGGAAAACGCAAATGCCACGGAGGTGAATGCGATCCATCCAGCCTGCGAGTGAAAACCAACCATGGCGGCCTCGCCGTATCCGGCGTTGCCGATCAACACAAGCGCCGAGATGCGCAGGATGTTGAATGTCCAAATCAAGATCAGGGCGCAGGGAATCAGCAGAAGCGCCTGGGGAAATCGGCTCTCTTTGCGAAAGTACAAGAGCCAAATCACGGTGAATACAAGCACCAGGCCGATCCCTTCTAATCCCGAACAGGGTTCCGCAACGTAGATGCTGAAACGTGGTGTTCCTATGACAAAGGCGTCTGCATCGACATTGATGTTGGGGAAGAAGAGGACAAGGACAGACTTTACAGAATGAAATGTGAGGATCTGCAGGAGTCGGGCCGGCGCAGAGGGGGACGTATCCCAGAGGGATTGCGTCGTGAGGCCCAGGCACCA
>Ga0181535_10007811_pt1 | contig 10646 bp, 5 predicted proteins | sample PEATcosm2014_Bin_44_FD_119774 | JGI IMG/M metagenome (GOLD analysis project Ga0181535, IMG submission 119774) | Peatland microbial communities from MTU Mesocosm Facility, Houghton, MI, USA - PEATcosm2014_Bin17_30_metaG | ecosystem: Environmental > Terrestrial > Soil > Wetlands > Peat | place...
GAATCAGTCAAGTCCAGCCTGCACCGCATCCGTCAAGTCGAGATGGACGGCGGACCGCGGCGCTGGCTCGTGCTCACGAGCTGCAACCGAAATGATCCCCTTGCGATGCATGAATTTCAGAATGCCATTGACCGTATCTTCGAGCGACGGATCTGGCTTGCCCCACTCAGAGGCATCCCGGGCCTTTTGATAGGTGGAACTGTCATAGCGTTTGAACTCCATCGCGGTGATGTTGTCGACGGAGCCCACCAGAAAATCCAGCAGCGGAAAGAGAAGATCTTCCTTCCGGCATCTGCGGATCAGCTCGGGGACGAATTCTTTAACGCTGAATATTTCGAACTGTCGCCCGGTCGTTGCGGTAATCAGGCCGGTGATATCCAGCATGTTCGCATAGTCGTCTCGCACCACGTGGTAGGTCTGGTTCTCAGTGCCCGGAGTCGTGGAGATCGCAACAATGTTATTCGCCACGATGTCCGCGGGGACAAAACTCACCTGGTTCAAAGCGTCGACTCCAATGCCATGATTCACCATGAACGCAACGAGGCGAACGGCGATATCGAAGTTATTGCCTCCGCCTGTAACGGAAGGACTCACGAGAGCCGGCCGGAAGATACGCACGGGAAGTCCCTTGCTGCGCGCGTCCGCGACCACCTGCTCCGCTACCCATTTCGATTGGCTGTATCCGAAATCGAGCAGCTCCATGTCCTCGTTCATGTCTGTCTCATACAGGACGCTCTTCACAGCCCAGCCAAACACGAAGGTAGTCGAGACGTAGTTGAATTCCTTGGGTCGACCCTCGAACGCGAGCCGTAAAACCTCATTCGTTCCCAGCACGTTTGCATCGCGCATCCGGTCGTAATTGAACAGGTAGTTCACGGTAGCTCCGTTGTGGAACACCGCGTCCATTTCCGCGGCCAGGAAATCCCAGGCGTCCTGCGTCAGGCCCAGATTCGGCTGCCCGAGATCTCCACAAACGGGGATCACGCGAGCGTCGAACAGATGCATGAGCCCGGCACCGCACGGCCCCATCGATTCCATGGCTGCTTTTAATCTTTGCCTGCCCTGATCCGAGTTGGAAGCTCTGACGAGAACATGAATCTTGGCCTGAGTCTGCTCGAGCAGGCTTTTCATGAGGAACGGTCCGATGAACCCGGTGCCCCCCGTTAGCAGTACATGATTCAGGATCGAGAGCTCGGGCACGGGCGCAGGCGCAGGAGGCGCGAAGACTAGCTTCCTATCATTGTTCATCATCTGCTTCTCCGCGGTGCGCTGCTCTTCACGGAAAGCCGCCAGCGAAAGACGCAGCATATCCAGCGCCTCTTCAGGAGCGCTCTCCAATTGCTCGGCGAGTCGAAACAGGTCGGCCACGCTTACTCGCTGAATGACGCCGATATCGACCTGCCTCGCCAGCATCTCAGCGCCCTTGTCCTTGAGCAGCTCCTTGAGCTCATGCATGAACACGACAAGATCCAGGGAATCCAGCCCAGCTTCGACGAGGTTGTACGATTCCAGACCAGTCAGGTTGTACCTGGCCTTCAATGCGTCGAAGGATGACTGGGTACCCGAACCGCACGCACAGGCGCCTGCATCCTTCTCCCGGGAAAACTCGGAGAGAACGGTAAACTGGCCGTCCAGCCACATCTGCTTGGTGCGATGGCGCATGATCTTGCCTGAACTGGTTCTGGGGATCGCACGAGGCGCGATGAAGCAGATCAACGCCACTTCCACGTTGAGATAATTCCTGACCGCAGAGGCAATCTTTCGCGCATCCGGAAGCGCATTCGGGTTCTTCACTTCGGCTACGATTGCCAGTGCAGGTTCGCTGTCCTCGTGAACCTGGAACGCCGTTACGCAATTGGCGCGGATCAGACCGGACGCTCTCTCGACAACGTTTTCGACATCCTGCGGGTAATAGTTTTGCCCGCGAAGAATGATCATGTCCTTGATGCGGCCGCAAACGAAGAGTTCGCCGTTGTGGAGGAATCCCATGTCGCCGGTCCGGAGATATCCATCATCGTAGGGGCTGTCATCGACAAGCCGTGCATGAAACTGCTTCAGCGTCAGCTCCGGATTCTTCCAATAACCCAGGCACTTACCGTTTCCAGCGAGCCAGATTTCGCCAAGCTGGCCGTCCTTGAGCGCGACGTGCTGTTGAGGATCGACGATCTTGACGTCGAGCCCTGGGAGCGGAATGCCGCAGCTGACAATCTGCATGGCTGCGTCGATCTCGGAGACCTCCGTCGTCATGCGAGCCTTGCCCAGCGCGAGGGCGCGCTTGTTGACCGAGACAATATTGCGGCCGCCCAGGGAAACTGCCAGCGTATTCTCGGCCAGCCCGAAGGCAGCGTAGAAGCTCTCCGCCTTGAGTCCATAGGGCTGAAATGTCTCAAGAAATCGTGTGAAAGTATCCGGCTTCACGGGTTCCGCTGCGACCATCAACACTTGCAGCGAACTCAAATCGCAGTCTTCCAGGCTCTCTCGAGAAAGTCTTCCGGCACGCAGGCAATAGTCGTAAGCAAAGTTAGGGGCAGCTGTCGCAGTAGCCCGATAGGTTGTGATCGTGTCGAACCACAGGGCCGGCCGCTGAATGAAGTCCATCGAAGCGAAGCCGTACGTCGTGCCCCCTCGCAGCGCGGGATAAATGTAGCACCCGATCAGACCCATGTCGTGGTACTGCGGAAGCCACGATACAACGACCGGATCGGCATGGTCGATCACGAGCGGAAAGGTATGCAGGATGTTTTCGTGCGTCACCATCACACCCTTGGGCTCCATCGTCGAGCCCGAGGTGTACTGCAGAAACAGAATCTTCGACACATCGGCAAAAGGTGCGTCCGAAATAGTATCCACAAAGTCTTCGGTGACAATCCAGGGAAGACCGGAAATATAGTCCACGTCGACGCCGGACGCTGCGACTCCATTTCTGGCGAGGTTGGTCTTCAGAGACGCGTGGTAATCTTTGCTCGTCAAAATCCCCGCTGCCTGGCAATCCTTAGCGATGTGAACCATTTTGTACAGAGCGCTTTGGAAACCGCGGGAACTGGGGGGATAGACCGGCACGGGGATCAATCCGGCGCGCACGCAGCCAAAAAACGCGCAGATCATTTCGAGGCCAGGCGGATAGGCGAGCAGAAGCCGGTCCTCCGGCATGAAACGCCGCTCTTTCCGCAAATGCCCGGCAATCGCCTTCGTACGCTGCAGGAAAGCCGCGTAGGAGTAGCTTTCGATCGGATTGCCGTTCAGGTCGAGGTAGGAATAAAGAAGTTTGTTCGGCTGTTCATCTCCCAGCCGGTCTAATTGGTCCAAAATCGAAGCCATAATCGATGGGAGACACCCTTCAAGGTGAAATGAGAAAGCTCAGTTCGTGCGGATCACTAAAAGCCTTGCTGCTACCCGTGCCGTGGTGCAGTGAAGTAGGACTGAGTCTCGGGGTGCGGAATTAAAGTGTAAGCCGACTCTGAGAACAAAGACAATGAACCACTCCGCCCCCACGCGTCGCTCTATCCGGGGCGGGGTAAGTCTCCCATCGCGGCCGAGCCAGGTGGCGAGGAAGTCGTGCAGGGCTCCGCTGGGCGTCTGTCGCTCCCGTCAAGCATCCTCTATTGGATACGATCAATCGCTCTATGTTAGCAGAGCCAGGAAGCAATGCAATAGCTTCTCGTTCCCAGGGGATGACAAGCGTTACTCCGCTCTGTCTAACCCAAATCTCCTTGATTCCTTATAATTCTTCGCGCTACTATCACCTTTCGACGCCGTCGGCGAGGGCGAAAAGGCCCGCTCCTGCCCTGCGAAACCGATGCTGCAGGCCGGGATGGGCAGGTCGGCTTACAATGATCGAGGAGGCGACGATGGCGTCCGTGACCGTAGAGGCAATCACTCTCAAGCCGGATATCGACGATCTTGTACCGCCCGAGGCTTCGCCGCTGAAGCCTGCCGGCGAGCCAGCAGTCGCGCCTTCCTTCCCCAAAGTCTTACGCCGCCGCCTCGACCAGTTTTTTGCGGATCAGAACATCGCTCCCAAAGCCGACCGCATGATGTGGAGCAAGATCGCCGCAGGTTTGACAATGCTGGCGGGGAGCTGGATTGCGATCTACGCGCTCAGGCCCGGCTCATGGAAGTTTGTTGCCCTCTACCTTGCCAGCGGCCTCGCCCAGACTTTCCTCCTGCTGAACATTGCCCATGACAGCAACCACAACGCTATCTCGTCTGTCCCGTCCGTAAACAAACTTCTGAATTATGTCTTCGACGTTTGCGGGATCAGCTCGTACATGTGGCGTATTCTCCATCATCGGGGACACCACTCCTGCATCAACTTACACGGCGAAGACGACGCACTGACTGGCCGCGGTATCTTCCGGTTCACACCGCATGAACCCCGCGCGTTCTTCCACCGCTTTCAGCACATCTATGCACTGTTCTTTTATGCATTGTTCTCTCTCGACTATGTGTTCCTGAGGGACTTTGAGTGCTTCTTCTTCCCGTCCCACGAATATCTGAGGCGCACCAGGCACGCACCGCGGGAATACGCGATTCTTTTTGCCGGGAAAGCGTTCTACCTCACCTACATGCTCATCCTGCCGGTTGTATTGCTCGGGATACCGCCTCTGCTGGTCGCTGGGTCGTTTCTGCTGGTCCATTTGATCGTCGGTTTGACCGTATCGCTGGTATTCCAGACGACGCACACCATCGACAGCACATACTTTCCCTCGGACCGCAACGAGTTTGACAACGGCGTCTATCACATCTTCGCGACAACGGCCGATTACGCGACGAATAACCCGCTTGTGAGTTGGCTCACTGGCGGGCTCAACCACCACATCGCCCATCATCTGTGCCCTTACGTGTGCCACACCCACTACGCGCCACTGACTCGGATTGTCAAGAAGACTGCAGAAGAGTTTGGAGTTCCCTATCGGCAACACGCCACGATGACTCGGGCAATCCTGCATCATCTGATACTTTTGAAGCAACTGGGAAGCGAAGATTGATATTGATCAGGTAGTCCTTTACCGATAACCATCCAACTAACTGCTTCAGGCGGATTCCATGAATTTCCCTGTCCTTCTGCGCAAGCCTTCCCGTATTGAGGTGTGACCTTGGCCTCACCTACACCCGTTGTCTCGCGGCTTCGCTCCTTTGCGGATTCGCGCGCCATGGCACGCAATCCCGTGCAGGTTCTATCAAAGTACGGCGAGCTCTTCGGCGACACATTCCGGTTCTATATAGGTGGTCTGAAAGAGGCCATCGTTACCACCGATCCCGCCGTCATTCAGCACGTGCTCAAGACGAATGCAGAGAACTACCAGAAGTCTGAAATCCAGGTAAAGCGGATGGGACACTTCCTGGGCAAAGGTCTTCTCACCACTCACGGCGAAGCTTGGCGCACGCAGCGCCGTCTCATTCAGAAGGGTTTCGATCGAAAGCAACTCGATGCTCTTTCGTCGATCATGCAGGACTCCCTCGCCGAATCGCTGCGAGATTTCGACCGGCAAGTCGGCGCCGACCCCATCGATATCTATCCTCACCTGATGAAAATAACCTTCGCCATGGTCGCCCGATCGTTGTTTGGCGCCCGGCTGAGGGACGAAGACATCGACCTCGTCAGCCACACCATCTGCGCCGTCCAGGAATTCATCGTTCGGCAAACTCTTGAGCCCTATCTAAATCCCTGGTTTGCGGTCTCCGGCGAACTGCGCAAGCACGAGGACATGCGAGTCCGCGCCGACGGCATTCTGCTCGAGTACATCCGGCAACGCCGCCACCAGCCGCCGGGCCACGATCTGCTGCAGTCCTTGATGGACGCCCGTTACAGCGACGGCGAGGGCATGAGCGACGAACTGGTCCTGAGCGAGAGCATGCAACTGCTTGTCGCAGGTCATGAAACATCCTCGAATGCTCTATCGTGGCTTTTCTACCTCTTAAGCTCGCGTCCGGATTGCCTCGAAAGGGTGCGCCAGGAGTTCGATGCTGTGCTCGGCGATGCGCCGCTCAGTTACAGCGACGTTCCAAGGTTCGAGTTCGCCACACAGGTGATTCAGGAGGCACTCCGCCTCTACCCGCCGTTTTGGATGATCGACCGCATGGCTGTCGCGGACGACCGCGCGGGCGATCTCGCCATACCCCGTGGGTCGATGGTCATTGTATTCGTCTATGGCGCGCACCACGCGCAGCGCTACTGGGACGACCCGGAGCGTTTCGACCCAGCGCGCTTCTCCAAGACCCACGAGAAGCAGCAGACCCCCTTCACCTATCTTCCCTTCGGGGCTGGACCGCGAGGCTGCATAGGCAGCAACTACGCGATGCTGCAGATTCTCATGATCCTGAGTATTCTGCTCAGAAGGTACGATTTTCAGCTATCTCCGGGCCAGAAAATCGAAGCGCAACCAATGGTGATCCTGCGGCCGAAGCACGGAATTCGCATGACCTTCATCCCGGCAAACGCAGTTGATCATGCGACCGTTCAGGAATCGAAGTAATCGGAGCCGAAGCGGAATGCAGTCGTGATGAGCGGCTGGGGCCGTGTCCCAAGCGGGCTGGTAGTGCTCCAACAGATGGCGAGAAGCGAGTGTTGCGAACTCGATCGGGCTCGGACTGGGCCTGCTGGGTGGCATCCTGGTGGGGCGGGCCGTTCGAAGCACACTCTACCAGGTGCGCAATCGATCTCCCCAGCCTGTGCGCGGTTGCAATTGTGCTGTTCGCCGCGGCGTTGCTGGCTAGTTATCTCCCCGCCCGCCGCGCTACCAAGGTCGATCCCACGGTGGCGTTGAGCCTACCAGTGACGAGAACAGCCGCCGGTCTCCGACATGGAAACCTGATTCAGGACCGATGAATTCGATGAACGGACTTCGAGACCAAGTCCTGTCTTCGAACTTGCCAGCGACTATTTCTGGAGAAGACTTTCTGGAAAACCCCCGGCAAATTCGCCTGCGGGTTATGTGCGGTTAACGCCGCGTAAATCTTTGGCCCGTACAAACGCTCATGGCGCCGTTTCCCACGGCGATCCAGGAGGTTCGTGTGCAAAAATTTGTCGCCTCTTCCCTAGCGGCGCTGCTTGTTTCAGGCACGCTCCCGATTCCTGCAATGGCCGCAGGCTCTTCGGGCGGTGCGGAGACCGCAACTCCAATCAAGCACCTGGTTGTTATCTTCCAGGAGAATGTTTCGTTCGATCACTACTTTGGGACCTATCCGTTTGCGGCCAACCCATCGGGCGAGCCGCGCTTTGTACCTGCGCCGGGCACGCCCACTGTCAATGGACTTACGGAAGGGCTACTGACGCTGAACCCCAATCTCAGCAACCCAACCAATGGTAAAGGGGCAACCAATCCCTTCCGGCTGGATCGCAGCCAGGCGGCGACGGCCGACCAGGATCATGACTACACGCCAGAGCAGGAGGCCTTCGATCATGGTTTGATGGACGCTTTTCCAGCTTCGGTGGGGACGGCCGGTCCACCTCCCACGGGCGGCGGGATCTTCGCCACGGATGGCTTGACGATGGGCTACTACGACGGCAATACCGTAACCGCATATTGGAATTATGCGCAGCGGTATGCGATGAGCGATAACTCATACGACACCAACTTTGGTCCTTCGACGGATGGCGCGGTCAATCTGATCTCAGGTCAGCTCAATGGCGTGATCGAAGACATCAGCCCGGGAGGCGCCACGATCGACGACGGCAATGGCGGCCTGACGTTGATCAGCGATGCCGATCCGGTGGGTGATATGTGTTCGACGACAAGTGGTGAGCGGGTGCAGTTTGGGGGAAAGAACATTGGCGATCTACTCAATGCCAAAGGAATCACGTGGGGCTTTTTTGAAGGGGGGTTCAACCTCTCGCTCGTCAACGCGAACAAATCCACGGGTTGCAGCCGCAGCAACACTTCGACGGTGACCAATAGTTTGAAGGACGATTACATTCCGCATCACCAGCCTTTCCAGTACTACACTTCCACTGCAAACCCTACCCACGTGCGGCCCACGTCGACTGCCACCATCGGCTACTCGGATCCGGCGAATCATCAGTACGACATCCAGGACTTTTTCACTGCGGTCAGCGCGGGAAACTTCCCGGCGGTCTCGTATTTGAAAGCTCCCGGCTATCAGGATGCGCATGCCGGTTACTCCGATCCGCTCGACGATCAGACCTTTGTGGTGAACACGATCAACTTTCTGGAGAAGCAGCCGGACTGGGATTCAACCGCGGTGGTCATCGCGTATGACGACTCTGACGGATGGTACGATCACCAACTTGGCCAGATTGTGAACCAGTCCACCAGCGCGGCCGATATGCTCACCGGTACAGGTGCCTGCGGAGACGGCGCTACTGCGCTGCCTGGCATCAGCTCCAGCGCGCTTCATGCGCAAGGCCGCTGCGGTTATGGCCCGCGTTTGCCACTTCTGGTGATCTCACCCTGGGCGCGCCACAATTTCGTGGACCACACCATGACCGACCAGACCTCGGTGCTGCGCTTCGTCGAGGATAATTGGCTGGGAGGCGAAAGGATCGGCGCCGGTTCCTTTGACGCCATTGCCGGCCCCCTCAACAATATGTTCAACTTCAGCGATCATCCGCAGAACGCCGGCCGGTATCTTCTCGACCCCAACACCGGCCTTGTTGTCGAGAATGGAAGCGACATCGGATTCAGCTGGTAACAACAAACTATTCACCGGCATAGCAGTGGACAGGGCACGGGAGAGAGCACGAACTCTCCCGTGTCTTGTTTCATCTCTGCCAAACGAAAAGAGACCCACACGCTTGATTAGTCGTCGCGGATTCCTTGGCCGGTCGGTCCTCACTGCAGCAACCGCGCTTGTCTCGCGGACCTTCGCGCAGAGCCTGTCTCAAAGCGCCGCCTCACCAGAGCCGCCAAAACCGCAGGGCTTGCCGAATCTCGATCCCAGCAGTCTGGAGAAATTCGTTGACCCGCTCCCGTTGCCTCAACTGGCGAAGCCACTGGAGCATCGCCTCGCGCCCAGCGCTTCCGGCGAGCGGGTACCCTTTTACCGTGTGGCCATGCGCGCCGTCAGCGGCAAGCTCCATCGCGATCTGCCGCCCACAACACTGTGGTCCTACGGTGGGTCCGTGCCCGGACTCACATTTGAAACGCGGAGCGGTCAGGGCGTACTCGTCGAGTGGGCCAATGAGCTGCCCCGCACGCACTTTCTTCCCATCGATCACACTTTGCATGGCGCAGAGAAGGATAAGCCGGAGGTGCGCGGTGTCGTTCATCTACACGGAGGAAAAACGCCGCCCGAAGGCGACGGCTATCCGGAAGATTGGTACGTCACTGGCCAGTCGCGCACTTATTACTACCCCAACCGGCAGGACGCGGCGATGCTCTGGTATCACGACCATGCGATGGGAATCAATCGGCTCAATATCTATGCCGGCCTGCTTGGCTTGTGGGTGATTCGTGACAGCGCTGAGGACGCGCTTGATCTCCCGAAGGGCAAATACGAGGTTCCCCTGGTGCTCATGGATCGAGATCTGCGCTCCGATGGTCAGCTCAGTTATCCCGTATCAGCAGATCCCGCGCGCCCCTGGGTGCCCGAGGTCTTTGGAGAAGCGCATCTCGTCAATGGCAAGCTTTTCCCCTATCTTGACGTGGAGCCGCGCAAATATCGCCTTCGCATTCTGAACGGCGCCAATGGCCGCTTCTACTGGCTGTCTCTTTCCCAGGGCGCGGAGATGTTGCAGATAGGGTCAGACCAAGGACTGTTGCCTGCGCCTGTCGGGGTGAAGCATGTTCACCTGGCGCCGGGCGAGCGCGCCGATCTGATCGTCGATTTTGCGCCCCATCGCGGTCAACAGGTGGTTCTTCAAAGCGAAGCTCTCACACTCATGCAGTTTCGTGTTGCGGACTCGCCCGCGCCCGACTCGAGTGTTGTGCCGGCAACGCTGCGCCCTGTGCCTCGCATTCAAGAATCCAGCGCTATCAAGACTCGCCGTCTCACCCTCGACGAGCAGATGAATATGGTGGCCGAGTCCATGGGAATGTTGTTGAATAAAACTCCGTGGCACATGCCCATCACCGAAACGCCCGTGCTCGATTCGACCGAGATATGGGAACTCGTCAACCTGACCGACGATGTTCACCCCATTCATCTGCACATGGTGCGTTTCCAGATTCTGGATCGCCGGCGATTCGATGCCTTTGAGTTCATTACGACGGGCCTGCTGCGCTATATCGGGCCGGCCATGCCTCCCGATGCGAATGAGCTGGGCTGGAAGGATACGGCGCGCGTGAATGCCAAGACGGTGACACGGATCATTGTCCCCTTCGTGGGCTACCCTGGACGCTACGTTTGGCATTGTCACATTCTGGAGCATGAGGACAACGAGATGATGCGCCCCTATGAAGTGCTGCCGGCTTAAAGTGGATTTTGGATAGGTCTCGCGGCGGATTGCTTCAGTTCCGATTAAGGTCGTGCTTTCCCACCCTAGCAAATCTAGGATGGGGCACCCATCGCGTGGATATTGAAGCATTGCGAAAAGGAAACGCAGGTCCTTCGACTACGGTCGTTTCGCGACTTTCGCTCAGGATGACAGGTGACAAAAAGCATCTGGCCTAGTCGGACAGGTCGTGATCGCTGTCGTGGTGATGGCTGTAGTGGACGATGTCATCGTCCAGGTGATTGGGATCTAC
>Ga0181535_10007812_pt1 | contig 10646 bp, 9 predicted proteins | sample PEATcosm2014_Bin_44_FD_119774 | JGI IMG/M metagenome (GOLD analysis project Ga0181535, IMG submission 119774) | Peatland microbial communities from MTU Mesocosm Facility, Houghton, MI, USA - PEATcosm2014_Bin17_30_metaG | ecosystem: Environmental > Terrestrial > Soil > Wetlands > Peat | place...
AGATTGCCGCCTCGGTGCCCGCGACCGCCTTGTTTCCGATCATACTTCTACTCTTAATCCGGGTTGGCGGTGGTCTGGGGATTGGTTCGATAGTTCTGCTGTTATTGGGAACTCAGTGGTACATTCTTTTCAATGTGATTGCCGGCGCCTCGGCAATCCCATCGGACTTGAAAGAAGTTTGTGAAGTATTCCATTTCGGCAAGATCGAGCGATGGCAAAAGCTGATCTTGCCCGCCATCTTTCCCTATCTGGTTACTGGTTTTGTCACAGCCTCGGGCGGCGCATGGAACGCGAGCATTGTTGCGGAGTACTTTCACTTCAAAGGCCAGACTTTTTCGACAGTTGGACTGGGAGCGGTTATCAGCCAGGCGACCGACGCTGGTAACTTTCGTCTCCTGTTGGGGGCGACCATCGTTATGGCCGCGATGGTAGTTAGTATCAATCGCCTGTTGTGGCGGCGTCTCTATGCACTTTCTTCAACCCGGTACAAGCTGGAAAGCTAAATAATTTGTAGCGGGAGTCTGACCATTACAGGGCATCTCAACCTCTCTAACCCTGCATCCGCCGACGAATTTCTGCATCTTACAAATCGGCAGTAGATGTCGGCTATCCTCCGCACCTGAACTGCTCGGCCCTGTTCCACGGCAAAACCAGGGATGCCACATTCTTTTGCATTTCGTTCAAGTTTGCCGCTCCCTGATGGTCGCGTCGCCCGGAGTGTTCTGACTTCGGGACGACACACAATCCCTGGTTTGCGATCGCCGGACAATCCCGCCGGCAGATCCACCGTATGAAGCGTCAATGACTGGAGAAGAAAATATATGAGCGTGTTTGACAGAACTCAATATCGGGACGTGGAGTTTGTACCACGTCCGCACTGGAAATGGACGGCTATCGCCGTCGGTGTGCTCCTCCTCCTGGTACTCGTGGGCACATTTGTTACCCGCGTAACGAGAATCGAGGCGGGTCACGTGGGCGTGGAAATCAATCTTGCGGGCCACCAGCGCGGTGCTTCGGAAATACCGATTCGCACCGGTTGGGTCGTCTATAGTCCGCTTTGGACGCAGGTGATCCAGTTTCCCACCTACGTGCAGACGGTGAAGTGGACCCGTAACGTAAACGAGGGACATCCAATCAACGAGGAAATGGGGTTCAACTCCAAGGAGGGGATGGAAATCTTCGCTGATGTTTCACTTTCCTACGCCATCGATCCGCAGAAAGCTCCGGATTTTTACATTAAGTATCGCGACAGCGACCTTGACCGGTTCACGCACGGCATACTGCGCGACATCGTGCGCAACTCTCTGAACGAAGTTGCTTCCACCTACAACGTCGAAGACATTTATGGGGAGCGCAAAGCGCAGTTTCTGAACAAAGTGCAAACGATGATCGAGCAGAAGGTGTCTCCGGTGGGTGTGGGAGTCCAGCAGTTCGGCTTCATCGGCGCCCCGCGCGTTCCCCAAGTGATTGCGAATTCGATTACCGCCAAGGCGCAGGCAGTGCAGGAGGCCGAACGCGCCCGGAACGAGTTGGCTACGACTCAGGCCGAGGCGGCTAAGAAGATCGCTCAGGCGGATGGCGAAGCGAAATCCCTGGTGACAATCGCCAAGGGAGAAGCCGACGCCAATCGCATACGGCAGAGTTCTCTCACCCCGCAGCTTCTTGAACTACGAAGAATAGAGAACAACCGTGCGCTCATTGAAAAGTGGAACGGGCAGCTCCCCACCGTCCAAGCAGGGCAAGGCGGGGGAATGATTCTACAGTTGCCGCACGCCCAGTGAGTCGCGTGGCGCACAGCTGGCAGGAGTATGCGGCTGGGGCGGATCACCAAGGTGCCGGGAAACCTGATTGGGTAGCTCTTAGGTGGCTGCGCCGAAAGGTGCCATTACCTAACCTACACACAACCACGGTGCGTACCGGCCCTCGAGCGGAACCGGCGTACGGAGCGTATATCGTTGACAATAGACTCCTGAGTCAACATTCCGACATGAGTTAATAACTTCAGAAGCAACTCTGGACCATGATTCCGAATCTCTGAATGTGCCGAGGTTTATTCCTTTGGCACTGAGAGAGGAAGGTCCCATGGCTCAAAAGTGTTCCCACTGGCCTAGTAGTGCCATAGCTCTTTTCGCGACTTTGTCGCTTGCCCTTTTGTTGTCCGGATGTGGTCGCGGTGTCGTGCCTACATCCGCGAGCAGTTCGCTAACCGCAGGAACAGGGAGCACTGGTTCATCATCGGGAACAGGGAGCACGTCTTCTTCAGGAACTGAGGGGACAGGGAGTACTGGCTCGGGAACAACGACGAATTCCGGCAGCAGTGCGGCGATCACGCCATCGATTTCGATCTCGCCGAGTTCACTCACGGTGACAGTGCCCGGCACGCAGCAGTTCACGGCTTCGGTTACGGGCGCATCCAGTACGGCAGTTTCCTGGACGGTGAATGGTGTGGCGGGCGGCAGTGCCGCGACAGGAACCATCACCGCGGACGGCCTGTATACGGCGAGCGCAGCCGGAACGTTTACGGTGACGGCAACGTTGACCTCTGAAGCCACGGTGACCGCGAGCGCTACGGTGAACGTGGCGAACCCTCCGCCCCCTCCGCCTCCTCCAGTCACGGGCGTCTATACCTACAAGTACGATAACGGGCGGACAGGCCTGAACTCGAATGAGAGCAAACTGACGGTCGCGGCTGTCACCAACGGAACTAATTTTGGCAAACTCGGTTCCTGGACCGTTGACGGCAGCATTTATACCCAACCGTTGTACGTGCCCGGGGTTGCGCTCCCTGGCGGCACCTTTAACGTGCTGTACGTTGGTACGGAAAACGATAGCGTCTATGCCCTCAACGCCGATGTGCCGGGAAAAGTGCTCTGGAAGCGGAGTTTCCTGACTTCGACCGCTACGATTGGCCAGGGCTATACCGGCGGGCGCACCTCGATAGGCGGCAATGTCGGGATCACTGGTACGCCAGTTATCGATCCCGCCACGAACTGGATGTACGTGGTGGCGCGCACAACCGAGGGTGGCAACCAGGTCCAGCGCCTGCACGCGATCGACATCACAACGGGAGCTGACGTGCTAACCGCCGCGCTGATCAACCCCGTGGTGAGTGGAACCGGACTGGGCAATGACGGCACCGGCCATGTCCCGTTCCTGCCGCTAACCCAGAACCAGCGACCGGCGCTGCTGCTGAGTAACGGCAACGTCTATGTGACGTTCGCTTCATACAGCGATTACGATCCGTATCATGGCTGGGTGATTGCCTTCAATGCCGCCTCGCTGGACTTCATCGACGCCTATAACGTGACACCGAACGGCGGTGGCGGCGGCTCCTGGATGGCGGGCGCCGGCCCGGCTGGGGACAGCGATGGCAACGTTTATTTCGCCACGGGCAATGGCCGCCCAGACGCGACTGCACTGTTCGATCCTCCGAACGATCTGCCGAACAGTTTTCTGAAGTTGAATGTGATTGGCGGCAAACTGACGCTAGTGGACTATTTCTCTCCCTATAATGCGCAGTGCTTGAGCGCGGATGATCTTGATCTGGGCTCGTCCGGCCCGACACTGATTCCGGATCAGTTTGGCGGGCACAGCATTCTTGCGCTCGGCAGCAAGGAAGGGCGGGCCTACCTGCTCGATCAAAACGATCTGGGCAAGTTTCAGTCGGGCAGCGACAGCCAGGTTCTCAGCTCGGTGCTGTTTAACCCGGCGGCCTGCGGGCAGGCGGCCTTCAACGCCAATGCCCCGCTGCGCGTCTATGGATCGCCCGCCTACTGGAACGGCAACATCTACTTTGGATCGGCATTCGGACCACTGCGCCAATACGACATTACGAGTGGAAAGCTGGTGCAAACGGCGCTTTCGGCGCATCTCTACCCGGGCAACGGACAACTTGGACGCGGTCCCCTGACCAGCGTTTCGTCCAACGGCACTTCCAACGGCATTGTCTGGACGGCGGAGAACGACCTCAACGGCAATGGTTGGCTGCGTGCGTTCGACGCGACCAATGTCGCCAATCAACTCTATGTCACTAACTTTGGCGATGGCAGCAATTTCATCATCCCGATGGTAAACAACGGCAATGTCTATGTGAGCGGCCATGCCACTTTGTACAAGTACGGACTGCTCAAATAGTCGAGAGTGCTAGAGAAGACGGCGATGGCTGTTCGGTGCGCTTTGGGCGCCAAATTGTCAGTAACTTAAGTGCCAAGGGCGGAGCAAGAACAGCCATCGGCGAATCAATCGTTCCCGGGCAACTCTGCACGGGCAGTTGGTTTCACAACGTTCGGGAGGCAGGATGCGGCGGCTGCGAAGAATTACGGAACAGGAGGCAATCGCCGAATTTCTGAAGAGCGAGTTTTATCACAGCGAGTTTCACTATGATCGCGGGAGGTTCGAGCGCCTCGTGTTGCATGCCGATGTAACCAATGCGGCTGAAAACGCTCTGCGCCGGGCCCTTCTGTATCGCCGTCGCAGGCACATGTGGCGTGAGCTGCCAGTTAATACCGAATGGTGGGAAATACAGATCGAGTCCTCAGACCTGAAACTCATTCGCGTCTTTCCGCGTGCGCAATGGAGGCGGATCGCTAAGGGGAGTTTGCTGCTTCTCGATGTTACCGAGCGCATCCGAACGGAGCGCTCTATCAGACGCACTCAAAAGTGCGTCACAAAGGTGCACGCCATCGGCGAAAGCTTGCGCCGTGGAGACGGCCTCGGATGCGCGCTCCTGATTGGAGTGGACGAGAGCAACGCGCTCACCATTCTGGAAGGCAACCACAGGCTCACTGCCGCCCTCATGGAATACGATAACGTGCCGACGAGCCAGCTTCGGGTGTTTTGTGGCTTCTCGCCGCAAATGCACAAGTGCTGCTGGTATCAGACCAATCTTTCGACTCTGTGGCACTATGCAAAAAACCGTTTTAAAAGCTTGTTCGACGATGAAGCAAAGATTCAGCGCCTGATGAACGACAACCCGAGCACTTTCGGTTCCGCGAACGCAGTGCCTGAGCAAACTCCTGTACGAGATCAACCGGCAGCCTAAACTCAGCGCATAGAACAAAACGTGTAGCTCAGCTTCTTCCGTGTTCTCTTGTACTCATTAGAATTTTGCAGGTTTGTTCCGGCCGGCTATGTGCGCCCCCGCCTCGTGCGGCTTAGGCTTTCTTATTTCTCTATTGCAAAACTCGTCTCAGTGAGCCTTGACCGTAATCGACTTGCTGAAGTTTGTGTTTGAATCAAATGCCTTGACCAGGACCGTATGAGTTCCAACACTGAGACTGATTGCGGTATTGATAAGTTTTGCCGATGTCTTCTGTTGATAGACTAGCTTGCTGTCAACGTAGATGTTCATTCCTGTTATGGTCTTGCTGTCGGTTGCATAGGCGACGATCTGCACGGGCGAAGTGACGCTGGAGTTCGCAACCGGCGAGCAGATGGTAATGCTCCGGTTGGTTTTGCTGATTGTGCAGCCTTGAGTGACGGCTACACTCTTTGTGGCTGAGGCCGTCGCACCGAGGCTGTCGGTAACCGTGCCTGTCACGGTGAAGGTGCCGGGCACATAATAAGTGTGGCTCGCGGTCAGGCCCACGACCGTCGGAGTGCCGTCGCCGAAGTTAATAGTGCCGCCGCTGCTGCTGATTGTGCCATCAGGTGAAGTGGATTGGGTGAGCGACGCCGTGACCTTCAAAGTGGTCTTCCCACTGACCGGCGTAACCGTCAGCACCGCGGTCGGAGCTGCCTTCGCAACCATCACCTGCTGCACGGCAGTAGCCGTCATGCCATTGCTGTCAGTGACTGTTCCGGTGACCGTAAAGGTGCCGGGCGAGCTGTAAGTATGGCTTGCGGTCAGACCCGTAGCCGTCGTGCCGTCTCCGAAATTTATGGTGCTGCTGCCGCTGATGATTGTGCCATCGGGCGACGAAGAGCTTTGCAGCGATGCGGAGACGCTCAGCGGGGCAGCGCCGCTCGTAGGAGTGACGGATAAGGTGGCGGTTGGAGTAGCGGGCGAGACGGTGACCTTCTGCGTCGTCGAAGCTGTTGCGCCGACGCTATCTGTTACTGTAGCGGTGACCGTGAATGTTCCGGGCGAGGTGTACGGGTGACTAGCGTTCGGCCCCGCGACGGGTGCGCTTCCGTCGCCGAAATTGATCGTCGAACTGGTGATCGTTCCATTCGGAGAGGACGAGTTGGCGGTGGACGCGTTTATGGTCAGCGGAGCTGTCCCGTTGGTGACATTGAGTGTAAGCACCGCGTTGGGCGGCTGCGCCTGCGGCCTGTATCCGACGGCGGCCGACATTTGATTCTGTACCGATGGAACGCCAATGGCTTCGACGAAAAATTGGTAGGTGGTGGATGGAGACAGGTTGTAGCTGGAAATATCAAATGCGTGCGTTCCTGCGGCTACGTTGGCCAGCTTCATCAAATCCTGGCCATCCAGGGAGATAAAAACCACGTAATGATCGACCGCATTCTCGTTGCCGGTAATTGCCCATTGCAGCGACGTTCCGTTCATTGAAGGTGAGATCACGATGCAGTTGCTAATCCCGGTTTCGACTTCCGTGCCTTCCTCATAGTCATTCCACGTAACAATTTGAATTGCCTGTAGCTGGTTGCTTGCCGAGTAGCTTGCTTTGGCAACCGCAGCGAACGTGTCTAACCAGGTTTGTCCGCAGTTCTGATTCATGATGCGGGGGTTGCTTGTGACCCAGGGTGCGAGGGACTCATTGAAGCCAAGGTAACCGGCGCCATAAGTTAAGTCAGCCGGAAGAGCCTGCATTCCGGAATAGAAAGTGGAGAGCACGGTCAGGCTTTCGTCGGCGGGATTGCTGGTATCGATAATGACCCAGGCGAAGTAACCGTCGGCATCCGCATGAGTCATTCCACTGGTCCCGATGAAGATGAAATATGGATTGCCGGCGCTTTGAAGGGCTGTCCGAACGGTGCTCCAGTCGATGTCGTATTTATCGGTCCCGAAAAAGAAGACAACTGGACGGTTGTTGAACGTCATGTAAGCCGGCGAGCTCTCGTAAGTGTTGTAGGCATAAGTCAGGTCACTGATTGTTTGCTGCGTTACGCTGCACCCGTTGGTGGATGCGCAGGCGTTCAGCGCGCCGACATCCTCTGTTACGGCAAAGACGAAGCTTCCGTTTCTGCTCTCTGCCTCGGCCATCATCAGCAGAGTAGTGTTGTTTTCAACGGCCGCATCGGGGCCATACCAGTCGACGATCGCGCCCGAGATGCCGCGGCTCAACATGTCGGTCACCTGGTTGTGCACCTGGGTAGGATCGTCGGAGTTGTAGCCCACATTGATGTGGCTTGACTGCCCAAACCACGGCATAAAATGCGCGTAGACGGCGGTCGTCGCACCCGAGTAGAGCAGGTTCGCCGTGGGCAACTTACTGACGTTCCCCGGCGCGGCGTCCCCATTGCTCAACGCGGTGAAAGAAGAGGAGGCGCTGGTGTTGTTGGCCGTCTCGGCGGAAAGCGTCGTCGTCTGGTTGAAAACAAACTGCTGCGCCGTGGCAGCGGGCAAGCCTGTAACCGTGATGCCGGCCAGTGCTGCCGTGAGCGCGAGCTTCTTTATCAGTCCGGCGTTGAGATACTTCGAGCCAAGTAGCACAGCAGATCAGATGGCCAGAGACTCGTGCGAGTTTACCTGCAATCGAGAGCTGCTGACCGGGTACGCGAAAATCCGAACGGGCGGCCCGCCGCGTCAAAAGAAGAGAGAGGCGCTATCTTATGCGAATTCAGTAACTTGCCGGGCATATGCGAACCGAGGCGCAGGGTTTCCCAAGTCAAAGAATACCCGGCAGGAATCGCCATCGGCGGCCTTGCTGTAGGATCTTGTCATGGGTGTCCCGGAGACTACGTCAATTCGTTTACGAACGCAGCTTGATTGCTTGCCAATTCTCCTCTCTGGAGTAGCAAACGACGCACTCGACAACCGGCCCGCAACAGGGAAGTGGTCAGCGCGCGAGAACCTGGCGCATCTGGCGCGGTATCAGGAGATGTTTTTCGGCCGAATGCATCGCATACGAAGTGAAGATTGCCCGTCTTTGCCGCGCTACCGGGCGGAAGACGATGCAGAGTGGCCGCAATGGATGCTGTTGCCCATGCCCGGGATTCTGGCGTCGCTGCACTTGTTGCGGGCCCACTTGGTGAAGGACGTTGAGTCTCTTTCAGCGGCGGAATTCTCGCGGATCGGGATTCATCCAAAGTTTGGGAAAATGACGCTAGGGTTGTGGCTCGAGTTCTTTCTCCTTCATGAGGCTCATCACCTTCTGGCGGTTATGCAACTTGCACGCCAACATTGAGCAGGCTACGCATCAGGCAATGACGCATCCACGAGTTCTACGGCGAGGTTAGGATCTTCCACCTCGACAATGAGTTCGTTATACCTTTCGTCCCTCAGCTCAATCACAATCGTATTGTCTGGGTTATGAACGTCCCAGAACACTCGCTTGCCGTGCTGATAAAAGGTGCCGGCGGTGAGCACTCCGGGAATGCTGGTTCCGGGCATCCTGATCCCGTGCCACCAGCCATGCTCAATGGTGCTGTCCGCCTTGATACCGGCAATGTGTTGCAACGGAATTTCGAGCGAGCTTTTAAACGCCCAGAGCTTATCGGCTCCGCGAACGTGCAAAATCAACATGCCATCTGCAACGGATAAATCCACCATGTGCTACCTCGCCTGATGGCAATTATGCAGCATCTCCAGCCAGTTTGCCGAGTTCTTAGTTCGGCCGGTTTCCAGCTTATGAGCTGGGTTGGCACGCACATACACGGGCGATAGAATGCAAGTGGGAAACAGGAGATCGCGAGTGAAGACCATTGGCTTAATTGGCGGAATGAGTTGGGAGAGCACCGCACACTACTATGCCTTGCTGAACAAGCTGGTGAAGAACCGTCTTGGTGGATATCACTCGGCGAAGCTTCTACTGTATTCCATCGACTTTGATGAGCTCGCGCGGCTACAGTCCGAGGAAAAGTGGCAGGAAGCGACCGCGATGATGGTGGACGCCGCACGGCGGCTGGAGCGCGGCGGCGCCGATTGCGTGCTGCTATGCGCCAACACCATGCACATCGCAGCCGAAGCAGTTGAGAAATCAGTCAGTATTCCTCTGCTGCACATTGCCGATGCCACCGGACGCCGCATCCTGGCCCAAGGTCTTCAGCGCGTGGGATTGCTTGGTACCGCTTTCACCATGGAGCGCGAGTTTTACAAGAGCCGGCTGCACGAAAAGTTCGGACTGAACATCATGGTTCCAGAACAACGCAAGCCGGTGCACGACATCATCTTCACGGAACTCGTATACGGCATCGTCAATCCCGACTCGAAGGCGAAGTTGCGTGAGATCATTGCCGGACTGAGCGCCGCTGGCGCTGAAGGCATCATTCTCGGTTGCACCGAGTTAATGATGATCGTAGATCGAACCGACAGCACAATCCCCCTATTCGACACGACAACCATTCACAGCGAAGCGGCGGTCGAATGGGCGCTGGCCTGAACGCTTCGGTCGTAGGCATGCTTACGATCGACGTGACGGAGCAACGGCGCCGAGTTGCGTGAGGTGATGCAGCAAATGGCGCAAATAGTCCTCTACCAGGAACCGCAGAGTCACGGGCTCACCGGAGCCAATGCGGCAAGTCGCTTCCAGTTGAGCTGAAGGCAGGTGAACGATGACATGGACGAGGTGGCGATTGTAGCTTGCCCACAGTGCGATGAGGGTCGGCCAAGGTGCTTCCTCAACCGCCTGAACACGCACCCAACCTTGCTGGTCATAGCCCGGAAAGTCGAGGGAACCCTGCAATGCGGCTCGCACAAAGCGTTGATGATTATTCGAGGCCGAATCAATCAGATGTCCGAGGACTTGCTTCGGTGACCACCCGCCCGCTAGAACGGGCTTGCTGCTCTCCGCTTCGCTAACCTGCTGAAGAACAGATTCGGCCGAGTCTATGACATGAGATAGTTCCGCGCTGAGTGAATTCATGCAGCCATTCTAAACGAGTCTCGTGAAGGGTATCCAACAAAGCCCGGCTCCGACGAGGCGTTTGTGGGAAAGCTTGTTACATAAACCTAATGTTAGAAAAAGTGGCGAACCCACTCGGGGCCTGAAGTCGCGCCCCTTCGAAGAAATATTTATGAAACAGGCTGCAACAACTTTTGGGGTGGCAGGGGTTTCGTAACTACAGAAGGCGGAGGGCTAAGGAAATGCTCAAGAAAACGACAATTGCATTACTGGCTTTGGTTATTGCGGTATTGCTGGTGGCACCGGCGACGGCGAATGCGCAAGTGGTGGTCGGGGTGGGGGTAGGCCGCGTCGCTCCGCATCCCTACGGTTACGTAGCGGTTCGCCCATACGTGGTTGCTCCGGCACCCTACGTGGCGGTGTCGCCCGGATATGTCTATCCCGGACCTATAGTGGTGGGCGGAGGGTGGTATCCAAGGTCCTATGCTTATCCTTACCGTGGATACGCTGTTCGGCATCCGTACGGGTGGCGGCGGTAGCGTTCGCATAACGTGGTATTGTGGAGCCCCTCGGTCAATTGGACTGAGGGGCTTTGTGTTTGGTGGAGCGAAAACCGAGGCCGAGCTACTGGAGATGCAGTCGTGCGCGCGCTATGAGTAACGCAACAAGGCCCAGCAG
>Ga0181535_10007813_pt1 | contig 10646 bp, 9 predicted proteins | sample PEATcosm2014_Bin_44_FD_119774 | JGI IMG/M metagenome (GOLD analysis project Ga0181535, IMG submission 119774) | Peatland microbial communities from MTU Mesocosm Facility, Houghton, MI, USA - PEATcosm2014_Bin17_30_metaG | ecosystem: Environmental > Terrestrial > Soil > Wetlands > Peat | place...
TCGCGCGGACGCATTCTTTTTCTCCCGGTGACCGACATTCGCTGGATCGGCGCGGAAGAGAACTATGTGCGCATCTGCACGGACAAAGAAACGCATCTGCTGCGCGAAACGATGACCGGACTCGAACAGAAACTTGACCCGCAGATGTTTCTGCGCGTTCATCGTTCGGCCATCGTGAATCTGCAGTTCGTGAAAGAGGTGCGGACGGAATCGCAGGGCGACTTCGTGGTGCATCTCGTCAACGGACACAAACTGTCCATGAGCCGAAGCTACCACTCGCGTTTGGGCAATCTACTGACGCGCGTCTCGGACCGCGTGGCCTGATCCGGCCACGTAGTCAGTCCCGCGCATTGGCGCCCTATACTGATTTCTTCCGTTTGGTTCGGCTGAATTTTGTTTTGCGCAAGGCAGTCTTCTTGATTGACCGCTTGCGCCGTCGAATTTCTTCGCGCGAATACATAGTCCCACGGCATTTCTTCGCGCCGCAGTTGCAGACCGCCTCGCCTTCGTCGCCATCATAGAGGCAGTAATCGTAGGTAATCTCCTCCCCCGCCTCGATCTTCCGGATGGCCTTGACCCAGACCCGGCCCTTTTCTTCATGGGTCTCGCAATTCGGGTCGCAGCTATGGTTGATGAACATGGCCATGCAATGTCCGTCGATCACGATCGAGCCATCGCCGAGTCCAAAAAGGTAGGTGATGGGCTGTTCGTCATAGGCGGTGTCGGCTTGCGCTTTTGTCAGACGCGGGCCGGTGTATTCGGCAACCCGGGCGCCTTTGCGAATCGATGTGGTGGCGTAGCAGCCGGCGGCATGAATGGCGGAAGAGCGGATAATGAGTCCCATACGAGATGAGTGCGACTTGAGCGCACTATGCTTCGCATCCTAACATTGAAGGGGCGATGGAGCAGCGACTGCAAAATCCACAAAAAAGAACGAAACGGGTCATTCTCGCGGTGCAGGTATTCGCGTGGTGCTGCTGGGTCACGCCAATGCGTCTTGGCGCGCAGGCACCGTCGAATCCTGCGTCGTCGCCCAGCGGCGCGGCGCCGACAGCCAACAATCCGAAGCCGACGAGCTCGCAGGGAGTCAACCCTTTCCCTGAGGACACAAACACTGTGCCGGTGTTGCCTTCGGCCAATTCACCGGGCACGCCCGTACCGGATGCGGCGGACTACGGTGCCACCGTTCCGTTGCCTGGAGCCGACAACGATCCTGTGCGCAGCCCAGACGACCCCGCCGCTTCGACGGGGGAGTCGGGCTCGAGCTCCAGTTCGGAGGGCATGGACAATCTGCTCAAGCCGCCGCCCGACGAAGAGCAGGGAAGTAAGCATCGCAAGCTGACCGTGCCGGAACAGACGCACCAGGAGGGGGCGAAGGAAGACGAGAGCGTGGGCAGCTATTATCTCGACCAGAAGAACTGGAAGGCTGCGCTGTCGCGTTTTGAGTCCGCGCTGGTGCTTGATCCGGAAAACCCCGATGTTTATTGGGGATTAGGCGAGGCTGAACGGCATCTTGGAAATTACACCGCGGCGAAGGCGCACTACCTCAAGCTGCTCGACTACGACCCCGACAGCAAGCACGGCAAAGAAGCAAAGAGAATTCTCAAGGAGCCTGAGGTGGCTAATGCCAAGGCGGTCTCGGCGAATGCTCCGGCGGCACAAGCGCACCCCTGATTGTCAGGAAAGTCCGGACCAACGCAGGTATGCCGCGAGGATTGGCTGGCCCCAGAGCGCGCTGACGATTCCGCCGGTGCAGAGGAATGTACCGAGAGGAAGCTTGGTGAGTGCCCAGGAGCTTTCGGATCGGCGGAGCTTTGGTGTCGCCAGAAGGATGAGGCCGACTATCGCCCCGAGCACTACGCCGATTGCAAAGGCCAGTAGCGCTCCCGGAAGGCCGAGCCACGCAGCGAGCATGGCCATTAGGTTGGCGTCGCCGAGGCCGATGCCTTCACGGCGGCGAATTAGCCAATAAATCCAGCGGATGAGGAGAACGAGGCCGCCGGAGATCAGAATTGAAAACGCAAGCCTGAGAAGTTGATTGAGCACGGACAGCGATAAATAGGTGGTCGCGACGAGTGGATATCCCCGAAGCACACTCACAACGACGCCCAGGATAATGCCGGGAAGCGTCACGATGTTCGGGAGCCAGAGATGCTCCGCGTCGAGCGCTGCCAGTCCGACGAGAAGCCATGTCAGCAGCATCTTTCCGCCAATGGTCACCGCCGTTTGAAGAAGGAAGAGGGGACTGTAAGAGATCGGAATATCGGCCGCGGGAGTACCAGAAAAGCGGTCAAGAAATTGCCAAACGATCATCGCCCATAACCCGCCCACGGCCAATTCCACCAGTGGATAGCGCCAACCAATCCATGTCCCGCACGTGCGACAATTCCCGCGCAGCGCCAACCAGCTGAGCAGCGGCACATTCTCCCACCAGGCCAGCGTGCGCTTGCAAGTGCGGCAGTGCGAGCGCGGCTTGACCACGCTCTCGCCCGCCGGCCAGCGGCTGAGGCACACGTTGAGAAAGCTGCCGAAGGCCAGCCCAACCAGTCCAGCGAACACAGTGCCCAGGATGCCAATCATGTGCGGGTTTGAGTATACGAGGCTTCAGACGCAGAGATGCCAGTCAACGCTTGGCGGGAAGAATGAGCCCGGAACGGCGAAGCGAATTCGGCGGAGGTTGAAGACAGGATCGGGCGCCCGGAAAGAGGAGGCTTAACTGGAAAAACGCATAATTGCGGAGATGATCTGCGGTCCCCACAGACAACTGACGATGCCGCCGGTGCAGACAAATGTGCCGAGAGGGAACTCCGGCATCTGCAAGCCTTCAGGATTCCGCCTCGTTGAGTGCACCGTCAGGTAGGCCAAAGTCATCGTGGTGCCGAGGAGCACACCGATTCCGAATGCCAGCACCGCTCCGGGCAGCCCCAGCCAGGCCGCGAGCATCGCCATCAAGTTGGCTTCGCCGAGACCGAGAATGTGCTGTCGGCGGATGAGCCAATAGATCCACCGGATCAGCATGACCAGCCCGCCCGCTGCGACCACCGCGAATAGGCGTTTGCCGATTTCCTGGATCGGAGTGGATTCCGAGACAAAAGACCAGACCATCTGTTCCGAAGTGAGAAGGTAGAACACAACGCCGATGGCTACACCTGGCAAGGTCACAAGATCGGAGAGGTTGAAATGCCTGGCATCCAAGGTCGCAATTCCCACGAGGGTCCAACAAAAGACCATGATGCCGGCGGTGTATTCCAAATTCAGGTAGGGAAGTGTGAATCCAAATTGCGTGTTGATGAGCATGTCGGTCAGTCGCCAGGCGAGCAAACCCCAGATGGCGCCAACTGACAATTCCACCAAAGGGTAGCGCCAGCTTGTTCGTGAGTGGCAATGCTGACAGCGCCCGCGCAGCGCAAGCCAACTCACCAACGGTAGATTCTCCCACCATACCGATGTCGATTCACAATTACGGCAACGCGATCGTGGATTGACCATCGTCCGGCTCGTAAGCCAGCGGCTGAGACAGACGTTCATAAAGCTGCCGAAGGCAAGACCGGCTAGCACGGAAAAAACGGTTCCTAAAATTCGAATCATCGGGGGAGTCAGTTGCTCATCGATCCTGTAACTATTAGATGCGTAGATGCAACGCTGAGTTCAGCTTGTTTCATAAGGCGCATCAACCACGGCACTCTGCAGGACTTGCGTCCATGAGCCATTGCACCATGCGAACCTTCCGTTCAAGCAGCAGGTTTAGACTAGTCAAGATGGACGTTGCAAGAGACGCAGACAGTCCACAGCCTTCCGACCCTCCTCCCGCCGTCGCAGGTTCAAGCGATCCGGCGCGGGCTGCGGCCCTTTTTGAGCAATCGGTGGCCATCATGTCGAAGCTGCGTGCACCCGGCGGCTGCCCCTGGGATCGCGAACAAACCTTCGATACTATTCGCAAATACACCTTGGAAGAGACATATGAGGTTTTCGATGCCATTGAGCGGCGCGACTTTTCCCATCTTGCGGAAGAACTCGGGGACCTGCTGCTTCAGGTTCTCTTCTACGCAGAAATGGCTGCCAACGAGGGCCACTTCACCATCGCCGATGTGCTCGACCATCTGAACGGCAAGCTGATTCGCCGCCACCCTCACGTGTTTGGAGAAGAAGCTTCGCGGGCCGCAGGGAATCAAGCCAATGTCGATGTCTCCGCAGCGGAATCGGCTGTTGGCGTGTTGCGCAATTGGGACGAGATCAAAGCTGCAGAGGCATTGCATGCAGCGGATTCTCCTGTGGCTTCCCGACTCGATTCGGTGCAGCGTGCGATGCCCGCGCTGGCCGAGGCCGCAAAGCTGGGAGCAAAGGCTGCGAAAGCCAAATTTGACTGGCCGCAATGGCGCGATCTTCTTCCCAAGCTTGCCGAAGAAACAGCGGAACTGGAAGCCGAAGCCGCGCGGATCGAGCAAGACCCTGACGACCCATCGCATCGCGAAGCTGTCGAAGCCGAATTGGGCGATCTGCTGTTCACCGCCGTTAATCTTGGCCGGCATCTCGGCGTCGATGCTGAGATGGCTTTGCGCGGCTGCAATCTGCGCTTTCGCCAGCGCTTCCGCGAAATGGAACTAGCGTCGTCGCGTCCCCTCGAAGAGCTGAGTCCCAATGAGCTTGAAGCGCTATGGGATGAAGCCAAACGCAAACTTGCCGCGTTGCCGAAAGGGGTCTCGTTCCCTACGAAGACGCCGGGTTTCGAGCCATGATCGTGATGCGCAACTGCTCCGGTTTCGACGAGCTCGAGGCCTGCGTCCAGCTCCAGATCGAGACCTGGGGTTATGACGACAGCGATGTGATTCCGCGCAAGGCGTTCCTTGTGGGCCAGAAGATCGGCGGTCAGGTGATCGGCGCTTTTGACACCGATCTGCCCGGCGCCGCCCCGGACGGAAGCCCGGAATCGCTGGTTGGATTCGCCATGTCTTTGCCGGGTGTCAAGACGGAAAGTGGAAAACCGCGCGCTTATTTGCATTCGCACATGCTGGCTGTGCGCGATTCCTACCGCAATCGTGGGATTGGCGCACAACTCAAGCTGCAGCAAAGACTTGAGGCGCTTTCCCGCAGCATCAACTTGATGGAATGGACCTTCGATCCTCTGGAGATCAAGAATGCCCATTTAAATATCCACAAGCTGGGAGCCGTGGTTCGTTGCTACCACGTGAATTTCTATGGTGTATCCTCTAGTCGGTTGCAAGGAGGCCTGCCCACAGACCGTTTGGTGGGAGAATGGCATCTCGATTCACCTCGAGTGGTTGCAACTCTTGAAGGTAGACCAAGGGCTCCATTCACAATTCAGGAACGTATCCAGGTTCCGGCATCCATCTACCAGTGGAAGGCATCCGAGCTACACCGGGAGCGCGCCATGGAAGTACAGCTGGAGAATCGCCGCAAGTTTCAAGAAGCATTTGGCCGCGGATTGGCCGTGCTGGGATTCGTTCGCGACGCGGAAGGGAATGGAATCTTCGAACTGGGTTCCCCGACTCAGACGGAGATGGATTGAAGAGGAATCATAAGAGCTCAGGCGTTGAACTTGAATGAAACAACTTCCAATTCATTGTTGATGTCCCAAGGAACTCACACACTATGAGAATCGATGGAATCATTCTTCGCGAGTTACATCTTCCCCTCGTGCGTCCTTTCGAAACCAGTTTCGGTGTCACATCCGATCGCAGAATTCTCTTGGCAGAAGTTCGCTCGGAGGGCCTGATTGGCTGGGGCGAATGCACGGCGGGAGAGCGTCCGTTTTTTTCCGGCGAAACCACGGATACCGCCTGGCAAATATTGGTCAACGAACTCGGACCCATGCTGGCCGCGGAAACCCCAGAGCATGGCGGCGATTGCCCGCGCATTTTCAAGCGCGTTCGCGGCAATCCAATGGCCAAGGCTGCACTAGAGAATGCCATTTGGGACCTGGAAGCGCAGCGGGAAGGTCTTTCGATTTCAACATTGCTGGGCGGCGTCCGCGAATCGATTGCATGCGGTGTGTCTCTCGGCATTCAGTCGTCGATCCCCGAGTTGCTCGCAATCATCGAGAGAGAGTTGGAGGCGGGCTATCAACGCATCAAGCTCAAATGCAAACCCGGCTGGGATGTTGAGGTCTTCGAGCGGGTGCGCAACCGCTGGCCGGGAATCACCCTGAGCTGCGATGCCAACTCGGCCTACAAACTTCGCGACGCTGACCATATCGCCAGCTTCGATGCCTTCGATCTGCTGATGGTTGAGCAACCGCTTTGGTACGACGATTTTTATTACCACTCCATGCTGCAAAAGCGTTTGAACACACCAATATGCCTGGACGAGTCGATCCGCAACCGGCGCGACGCATTGGCGGCCATTGCCATGGAATCCTGCAGGATCATCAACATCAAGCTTGGCCGCGTGGGCGGATTTTCTGAAGCTATCGCGGTGCACAACGCGGCGCAGGAGCGCGGCATTCCTGTCTGGTGCGGCGGCATGCTGGAGTCGGGGATTGGCCGGTCGCACAACATCGCGCTTTCCACGCTCGAAAACTTCACGCTTCCCGGCGATGTCTCCGCCTCGGCGCGCTACTGGAAAGAAGACATCATCGAGCCGGAAGTCACGGTTTCGGCGCGGGGAGAAATCGCCATTCCCGATACGCCGGGACGCGGCTACGAGGTCCGCTACGACCTCATCGAACGGCTGACGGTGCGGAAGGAAGCGGTGCGGGCATTCGAGCTGGTGAGCTAAGCGATTCCCTTCAAGATTTCATCATAGATTTGTTTGAGGGGGGAACCGCGCTTCGGCTTTCACCGTACTGTCACTTCGGCGGAGCAACTTTGCGGGCGTGATCGCGTCTCATTGTGAGAAGCGGCATTGGCCTCGGAGATTGCCGGCCGCCGGAGGTTATTGCATTGACACCCCAGGAAGAACAGCTCCTTAACTCGCTCGTTGAGCGGGTGAACCAGACACAGTTGCAGGAAAAAGACCCGGACGCAGAGGCGCTGTTGAACCGTGCGCTCGGGCCGAACCCGGATGCGCTTTACATCCTGGCACAGACCGTCCTCGTTCAGAACATCGCCCTCGAACAGGCTAAGGCGCAGATGGCCCAATTACAGCAGCAGGCGCAGCAGACACGGCAACCAGCGCACGCCACAAGCTTTCTCGGCTCCTTGCTCGGTCATCGCGATCCAGACCCTCCGCCGGCACAACCGGCCTATCAGCCGGTCAACCCTCAGTACGTGCAGCCTGCATCGCAACCTCAATATGCGCAGCCGCAGTATCAGCAGCCGCAATACATCGCATCGGGGCCGCCCAGTTTTCTACGTGGCGCCATGCAGACGGCTGCCGGAGTTGCTGCAGGTGCACTGGCCTTCGAAGGCGTTGAGTCGGTGCTCCATGGGCTCGGGGGGAATCCGGGCTGGGGTGGAGGCGGCTTTGGTATGGGACCCGGTATTGGTGGCGGATTCGGCCGGCCAGTCGAGGAGACCGTCATCAATAACTACTATGACGACCCGAACGCGCAGGGCGGAGAACATCGCGGTTTCGATCAGGGTGGCGAGCGCCATTTCCACGAGTCGGCCGACCAATCTGGCGCGCAACTCACCGATGCCAGCTACAACACACAAGGCGACGACCGCAACGAGATCGACGCCAACAATGCGGACACTTCAGGAGCTGGCGATTCGGCGAACTTCGACAACGTGGGCCTCGATGACTCAAACGTAGACGACGGGTCGGGGTTCGACGACACAAGCAACTTCGACAGCGGTGGCGATGTGCTCTAGGCTTTCGTGTTGGTGCAAACATCCTGTGTAAACTCAGTGAGCATATAGCCCTCCCGGGACTCGGCGGGAGGGCTGTATCGTGTCATCTGCGTCGCGCGATTTGTCACAAAACATACGGGCGACACTGGACAATCAGTAATGAATACTTGAAGATTCTCCTGCCGCCGCTTTGTCGCACCAAAGACGATCAAACTCAATCGATTCGAGAGTGTCGGTGTTGTCATAGTTTCTTCAGGAGGGCCATCCGATGCATCTGCACGGTCGAAGTGGGGCACTTTTGCTGTCGATTGGATTTGGGATCGCAGCGCAGGCGACGTTTGTTTACGGGCAGGCCTCTGCGGCGGCTGCAAGCGGCGCGCCGGAAAAGGTCGAGCTTTTGCCCGGCCTGGACAAACGGCTCATCGATACCAGCGCAGACCCTTGTGTCAACTTCGCTGCCTATGCCTGCGGGAACTTTACAAAACTTCATCCGATTCCTGCGGACAAGTCCGGCTTCGGAACGGGAGCCATGGTCTTCGACTACACCCAGCAGGTTTTACATGACCTTCTGGACACGGTGTCCGTCGAGGATCCCAAACGTGGGGCGAATGAGCAAAAGATCGGCGATTTCTACGGGACCTGCACGAGTGAAGACGCGATTCACACCGCGGGCCTGCAACCCCTGCAGCCGGAACTGGATCGCATCGCGTCCCTCAAAGACAAAAAGGAATTGACCGGCCTGCTTGCGCATTATCAGTTGATCAACGTGAATGCATTTTTTGGCTACGGCGAGCAGCAGGACTTCAAGGATGCGCGAAAACAGATTGCACTCGTGGATCAAGGCGGTCTTGGCCTGCCGGAGCGCGACTATTATTTGCGCACCGGGGACGCAGCTGAAACGACGCGCAAGCAATACGTGGAACACGTAGCAAATATGCTCAAGCTGATGGGTGAGCCCGCGGATACAGCAGCCGCCGATGCCAGGAAGATCATGGACCTGGAAACGGCTCTGGCAAAAGTTTCGATGGATGTGACCTCGCAGCGCGATCCGAACAATGTGTATCACTTTCTGCCGGTAACCAAGTTGGCAGAGTTGACGCCTGCGATCGATTGGCCGCAGTTCTTTGCACAAACGGATGTGTCGGGAATTGCCGATTTGAACATTGCCAACCCCGATTTCTTCAAAGGATTGCAATCGGTGTTGGTGTCAACCGACCTCGATACCATCAAGACGTATCTGCGCTGGCAACTGATTAACTCCATCCCCGGCTATGCACTGCCCAAGGCGATCGATGAAGAGGATTTCGACTTCTTTCGGCACAAACTGCGCGGACAGCCTGTGCAGGAAGCACGCTGGAAGCGGTGCGTGGAAGCTACGGATGGTGCGCTGGGTGAGGCCGTTGGCCAGGTCTACGTTGCCTCGCAATTCCCGGCCGCGAGCAAGGCTTTCACGTTGCAGATGGTTCTCGACATTGAAGACGCGATGGACAAGGAGATCGACACCTTGACCTGGATGGGTCCTGAAACGAAAGGCAAGGCCAAAGCTAAATTGCACATGGTGGCCGACAAGATCGGCTATCCCGACAAATGGCGTGACTATTCGAGCTTGAAGATCGTTCGTGGCGACGCAATTGGAAATACATGGCGGGCGGTGGAGTTTGAGAATCATCGACTGCTGGCAAAGATAGGCAAACCGGTCGACCGCGGCGAATGGGGAATGAGCCCGTCGACTGTGAATGCTTACTACAACCCTTCAATGAACGACATCAATTTTCCCGCCGGTATTCTGCAATCCCCGCTTTATGATCCTCATGCGACCGACGCAGAAAACTACGGACATATTGGCGGCATTGTTGGTCACGAACTGACCCACGGCTTCGACGACCAGGGAAGTCAGTTCGATGGGAATGGGAATTTGTCCGATTGGTGGACTCCGGACGACAAGAAGAAGTTCGAAGCCATGACCGACTGCGAAGTGAAAGAGTATGGCAGCTTCACGGCAGTCGACGATGTGAAGTTGAATGGCAAGCTGACGCTGGGAGAAAATACGGCTGACAACGGAGGATTGCGGCTGGCGTTTCTCGCGTTCTTGGCCGACGCAAAGCGCAAGAACATCGACTTGACCGCGAAACAGGACGGGTACACGCCCATCCAGCAGTTTTTCCTGGCTCACGGACAAAGCTGGTGCGGCAGCATCCGCCCGGAACAGATCAGGCTGCAGGTCCAGACCGATCCGCATTCTCCGCGCGAGTTCCGGATTAACGGCGTCGTGCAGAATATGCGGGAGTTTGGAGAGGCCTTCGGGTGCAAGCCGGGCCAGGCGATGATGCCGGTCAATGCCTGTCGGGTGTGGTAATAGGAGGAACAGGAAATCTGGCCCGAAGAAAAGCGAGAAGGTAATGGCAGGTTTTCCGTCGCCCCCAATCGCCGCTCGGGCCTATCTCCAGCAGAGTTGGCAAGGGAGATCACCATTCGTTCCCGGTGATATACTCGCTTGGGCGGAGCGCCAGCGACGCCTGCATTTACTGACGTTGAGGTTCTCATGTCCGGCCACTCGAAATGGGCGACAATCAAGCATAAGAAGGGCGCGCTGGATGCTAAGCGCGGCAAGATATTCACCCGCCTGCTCAAGGAAATCGCTGTCGCCGCAAAGGGCGGTGGTAACCCTGACACCAATGCTCGGCTCCGCACTGCGGTTCTGGCGGCAAAGGCCGAGAACATGCCGCAGGACAACATCAAGCGAGCCATTCTGCGCGGTACCGGAGAATTGGAAGGCGTCAACTACGAGGAAATCACCTTCGAGGGCTATGGCCCCGGCGGCGTCGCCATCATAGTCGAAACGACCACGGACAATCGCAACCGCACCGTGAGCGAGATCCGTCACACCTTTTCCAA
>Ga0181535_10007814_pt1 | contig 10645 bp, 5 predicted proteins | sample PEATcosm2014_Bin_44_FD_119774 | JGI IMG/M metagenome (GOLD analysis project Ga0181535, IMG submission 119774) | Peatland microbial communities from MTU Mesocosm Facility, Houghton, MI, USA - PEATcosm2014_Bin17_30_metaG | ecosystem: Environmental > Terrestrial > Soil > Wetlands > Peat | place...
CACCTTGCTCACTGTCACTTCCACGCCGCACTTGTCGCAGATCACGCCGCGGTGCTTCATGCGCTTGTACTTGCCGCACAAACACTCCCAGTCGGTGACCGGCCCAAAGATGCGGGCGCAGAACAACCCGTCCCGCTCCGGCTTGAATGTGCGGTAGTTAATGGTCTCTGGCTTGGTGACTTCGCCATGCGACCAGCTGCGGATCTTCTCTGGCGACGCCAGCATGATGCGGATTGCGTCAAAGTCAGTAATGGGACTGGAAAGCTCAAACGGGTTCGAACGGAACAAGGCGACCCTCCTTGGCAGGCCTTTTTGGCGCCGCCGCGGTAACTCCCGGGATTCTTTTAAAGGTCCTTCCTTCCCGGGAAGCGGTGTTTGCCGCTTTCAAGAAGAACCCTGAACAAATGCTTCTCAATCTCTCTGCGTCCGGCTGAATTCCGGGTGCCCCAGGTCTCGATTTTGAGACCTGGGATACTTCCGAACTCAGTCGGCCACCGCCGCCACTTCCGGCACCGGCACCTTCTTCACCAGGTCCGCGCGCTTGATCAGCTCCACGTCCAGGCACAGCGACTGCAACTCGCGAATCAACACGTTGAACGACTCGGGGACGCCCGGCTCAATCGCCGCCTCGCCCTTCACGATGGCCTCGTAAATCTTCGTACGGCCATACACATCGTCCGACTTTGCCGTCAGCAGCTCCTGCAGGATGTAGGCGGCGCCGTATGCTTCCAACGCCCACACTTCCATCTCGCCGAAACGCTGCCCGCCGAACTGCGCCTTGCCGCCCAGCGGCTGTTGCGTAATCAGCGAGTACGGCCCGATCGAACGTGCGTGAATCTTGTCGTCAACCAAGTGCGACAACTTGAGCATGTAGATGTAGCCCACCGTCACCGGCTGCTCGAACTGATCGCCCGTCATGCCGTCGTAGAGAGCCGTCTTACCCGAGGAAGGCAGACCGGCCGAAGCCAGCAGCGCCTTGATCTCGCTCTCCTGCGCGCCGTCGAAGACCGCCGTCCCGAACCAGATGCCGCGCTTCATGCCGGCCGCGACGCGCATCAGCATCTCGTCGTCGAGTTCCAGCAATTGCCGTAGCGCCGCCGTTCCGGCAAACTCCTTCTTCATCAGTTCGCGCGTATACGCTACATCTGTGTTGGCCTTCACCAGCGCGGCGACCTTCTCGCCCAGCACGTGTGCGGCCCAACCAAGGTGCGTCTCCAAAACCTGTCCCACATTCATACGGGAAGGCACGCCCAGAGGATTCAGCACAATCTCCACCGGCGTTCCATCGGGCAGATACGGCATATCTTCCTCGGGAAGAATGCGCGCGATCACGCCCTTGTTGCCGTGACGGCCGGCCATCTTATCGCCCACACTCAGCTTGCGCTTCATGGCGATATAGACCTTCACCAGCTTGATCACGCCCGGAGGCAGCTCGTCGCCCTTCTGCAGCTTGGCCACCTTTTCGTTGGTGATCTTGCGCAGAACTTCGATCTGCCGCGACGTCATCTCTTCGATCTCGTCGATCTGCTCGTTGACGCGGGGGTCCTTGTCGGCGTAGCGAATGCGCTTCAGATTCTTCGTCGAGATGCGCTCGATCGTGTCCCTGTCCAGAATCGCGCCCTTGGTCAGCAGGCGCTTGTTGGTCCGCTCATCGTGCAGATCGGCCAACACTTCCTTCTGTCCAAGAATCCCGTCGAGCCTCTTCAAGCGCTCGTCGGTCAAAATGCGGATTTCGTCGCCAAGGTTCTTTTCGAGCTTGGCCACATACTCGCCCTCGATCAGCTTGGCGCGCTCATCCTTCTCCTGCCCCTTGCGGCTGAAGATGCGCACGTCCACCACCGTGCCCTCGATGCCCGGAGGGCAGGTCAGCGAAGCGTCGCGCACATCGCCTGCTTTTTCGCCGAAGATGGCCCGCAGCAGCTTTTCTTCCGGCGTCAACTGCGTCTCTCCCTTGGGAGTGACCTTGCCCACCAGAATGTCACCGTGCTTGATCTGGGCGCCGATGCGGATCACGCCGCTCTCGTCCAGATCGCGCAGCGCGTGCTCACTCACGTTGGGAATGTCGCGCGTGATTTCTTCCGGTCCCAGCTTCGTGTCGCGCGACTCGATCTCGAACTCTTCGATGTGAACCGAGGTGTAGTAATCCTCGCGAACCAGCTTCTCGCTGATCAGGATCGCGTCCTCGAAGTTGTAACCGCGCCACGGCATGAAGGCCACCAGCACGTTGCGTCCCAGCGCCAGCTCGCCCTGCTCCGTGCAAGGTCCGTCGGCAATCACCTGCCCCTTCACCACCCGGTCGCCCTCGCGGACAACTGGCTTCTGATTGATGCAGGTATTCTGGTTCGACCGCTTGAACTTGATGAGCTGGTAAATGTCTGAACCCACCTCGCGCGACAACTGCGTGGGGTGATGCTCGCCCTCGACGCGCACGATAATGCGCTCGGAATCCACCGAGTCCACAAGCCCGTTGCGCTTGGCCAGAATCACGGCGCCCGAGTCGCGCGCTGTCACGCCTTCCATGCCCGTGCCCACAAGCGGCGCTTCGGCTACCAGCAGCGGCACACTCTGCCTCTGCATGTTCGCGCCCATCAGCGCACGGTTCGCGTCGTCATGCTCCAGGAACGGCACCAGCGACGCGGCCACGGAAACAAGCTGCTTCGGGCTCACATCGATGTAGTCCACATCAGTGCGGTTCACCAGCACAAAGTTCCCCTGACGGCGCGCATTCACCAGGTCCTCGGTGATCTCGCCCTGCTCGTTGAACTCGATATTGGCCTGCGCAATGGTGTGCTTGTCCTCTTCCCATGCCGACAGGTAAAAGCTGAACGGCATATGGTCAATCGGCCGCTTGCCCGCCTTCTTCAAGCTGGCGTTCAGGCGCGCGGCTTCTTCCTTCTCGATGTGATCGCCTACACGCAGGCCGCTTTCGCCGGCGTTGACAATCTCCACAAAGTCCAGAATCCGCGAGTCCTTCACCTTGCGGTAAGGCGACTCGATAAAGCCGTATTCGTTGATGCGCGCAAAGCAGCTCAACGAGCTGATCAGGCCGATGTTCGGACCTTCCGGCGTCTCAATCGGGCAGATGCGTCCATAGTGCGTCGGGTGAACGTCGCGTACTTCGAAGCCCGCGCGCTCTCTCGACAAACCGCCCGGTCCAAGTGCCGACAGGCGCCTCTTGTGCGTGATCTCCGACAGCGGATTGGTCTGGTCCATGAACTGCGACAACTGCGAAGATCCGAAGAACTCGCGGATGGCCGCCATCACAGGCTTGGCGTTGATCAGGTCGTGCGGCATCGCCGTCGAAAGCTCCTGATACACGCTCATCTTTTCCTTGATCGCGCGCTCCATGCGCACCAGGCCGATGCGGAACTGATTCTCCATCAGTTCGCCCACCGCCCTCACGCGCCGGTTGCCCAGGTGATCGATGTCGTCCACCATGCCAATGTTCTTGCGCAGCTTCAGCAGGTAGCGGATGGTCGCGTAGAAATCCTCCGGCGTCAGCGTGCGATGGTCCAGATGCGTCGCATCCTGGCTATCGTAGAGCTTGATGTTGAACTTCAAACGGCCCACGCGCGAAAAGTCGTACTTGCGCGCGTCGAAGAACATGCCTTCAAACAGCGCCGTCGCCGTATCCAGCGTCGGCGGATCGCCCGGCCGCAGCTTGCGGTAGATCTCGATCAGAGCCTCTTCCGGCTTGTGCACCGAGTCGCGCTTCAAAGTATTCGTGATGATGTTGCCTACGTCGTCGCGATCCGGGAAGAAGACCTCGAAGCTCGTCGCGCCGCTCGACAGCACCTTGTGCAAACGGTCGGCCGTCAACTCCACGTTGGCCTCAACCACCACTTCGCCCGTGGTCGTATCCACAACGTCCGCCGCGGTCAGCGCGCCATCCAGTTCGGCAGTCTCTACCTCGATCTTGTCGATGGCGGCCGCGCGAATCGCCTTCAGCGAACCGGGAGTGATCTTGCGTCCCGAGTGCGCTATCTCCTCGCCTTTATGCAGCACCGCGTGCGCCGGCTTCGAGCCCACCAGGTGAGTACCTGCCTTCACATCCTGCGGAACCTCCCACTGCAGCTTGCCATCGGCAATGTGCAGACGGTCCACCGTGTAGAAGGTCTTCAGAATCTCTTCGTCCGAACGCAGCCCGAGAGCGCGCAGGAAGATCGTGCCCAGAAACTTCCTCTTGCGGTCGATGCGCACATAGAGCGTGTTCTTCTGGTCGTACTCGAACTCCACCCACGAACCGCGATAAGGAATGATCTTGCCAAGAAAATACGTGCGGTTGTTCGCCGTCTCAAAGAACACGCCAGGCGAACGGTGCAACTGCGAAACAATCACGCGCTCGGTGCCGTTCACAATAAAGGTGCCGTTCGGCGTCATCAGCGGAATGTCGCCGAAAAACACCTCCTGCTCCTTGATGTCCTTGATCGACTTGTTGCCCGTCTCCGGGTCCTTGTCATAAATTGTCAGGCGCACCGTAACCTTCAACGGCGCTGAGAACGTCATGCCCCGCTCTTCGCACTCCTGCTGGTCGTACTTCAACTGCAGGCTCACAGGGTCGCCGCACTTGTTGCAGAAGTCAGGCGTGTTCTTGTTGTACGTGCCGCACTTCTGGCACAGCACGTCGCCCGGCAAAAACGGATCCGTGATCACCATCGAACCGCAATGCACGCAGGCCGTGCGCAGGTGATGCAGCCCCTTCAAGTGGCCGCACTTGCACTCCCAGTTGCCGATCGAGAAATCCACGAAGTCCAGTTGCGAGATGCCGCGGAAGTCGGTGATGGGGAAAACCGACACAAACACCGACTGCAAACCCGAATCGTCCCGCTCGTTGGGCAGCTTGTCCATTTGCAGGAAACGCTCATAGGACTTGCGCTGCACTTCAATCAGGTTGGGAATCTGGGTTGCGGTGGGAATCTTCGAAAAATCGAGCCGGCTGCGAATCGCGCGCTTCTCGTTTGGCATGTTCACTCCTGAGGCTCGTCACTCCAGCGCCGCCACCGCCACTGTGGCCGAACTGGTCCAGCGCCCGAGTCTCGTGGCGCTGGCTGATTACGGTAAGTAAGTCGAAAAACCTTCACTGGCGGACCGCGGAAATCCGGCCCCCACCCATGCGCACCCGGCAAGCCTTGAAGTCGCCCCTCAAGCCATTGCGGGAAAATCCAGGTCAGGTCGAGTTAATTTCAAGTTGCAGGCATTGCCCCACATCCGGCAATTGCGCTAGACTGCGCTCAACCGAAGGAAGCGATCTAGAGCGGATAGACCCCAAAACAGGGAAAACCCGCACGGGAAGATACTGCGTTCAGGGCAGATTGTTGTCTAAAATCTCTGGTCTGCTGGAACCGGGAGACACAAATAGCCCGTAAGGACGCAATGCCTCACGAGCGCGGCCCTATGCCTGTGCTCCCATCCGAATTTGCTTGCCCCTGTGTACGCCGATCCCAAAACTCGCTTCAACCGCTCGCTCGCCAGCCACTCGACCCTCATCAACAAGCACCTGGCCTGACTCCAGATAACCCATTGACCCTAAGGCACTTAACTACTGCTGTGTGCTCGTTCCCAGAAGGCTTGGCTTTGCCACTGAACCCGAACGCTTGCGTGCCATTTCACGATTTCAAAAAGACGCGCTGTCCGGCTCCGCTCCATTCCACACAAACCGGAATGAGCCGAAAAGACGCGCAACGACTATCGTAGCGCGTCCCGGCCGGACATGCAAGTCCTCGTCTGGGCTACTTGATCTCGATCGTAGCTACGCCTTCGAACTTCTTCTTGATCGCCTCAGCCTCGTCCTTGGTTGCGCTCTCCTTGATCGCCTTCGGTGCCCCGTCGACCAGATCCTTGGCTTCCTTCAGGCCGAGCGACGTAACTTCGCGCACTGCCTTGATGGTGTTGATCTTGTTGGCGCCGAAGTCCTTCAGAATCACCTGAAACTCCGTCTGCTCCTCAGCTACCGGAGCCGCCGCGCCCGCCGCCGCAACCGCTACCGGGGCCGCTGCTGCTGCCGAAACGCCAAGCCGCTCTTCCAACTTCTTCACCAAAGCCGCTGCTTCCAGAAGGCTAAGGCCTACAATCTGCTCTTCCAACTGCGCTAGATCCGCCATTGTTTTCTCCATTCAGAATCGTTTTGATTTGATATTCCCGGCCGCCAAACCACACTGAAAGTTTCCGATGCGCCCAGACCCGCGCACTTCCCAAATGCCCTGCAGCCAAATCCTTTTGAGCTTTAAGCTGGGTGCCCCACCCTCGCCACGTTCTTGTTTTCGTGGCTAGGGTGGGATCCCAAAAAACTACGCCGCAGCGTCCGCGGCAAACTTTTCCTTCTCGACGCCCTGGCCCAACACCACCGCCAGATCGCGGCCCTTCGCGTTGATTACCGTAGCCAGCCGTTGTGCCGGCGCATTGATCAGGAACAGCAGTTTCGAGAAGAGCTCTTCCTTGCCCGGCATCGTCGCCAGCGCCTTCACTTCTTCCACGCTCAGCAGCTTGCCGTCCACAATGCCCAGCTTGAACTGGAACTCGGCGTTCTCGCCGGCCCACTTTGCAAACACCTTGGCCAGCGCCACCGGATCGCCCGAGGTAAAGGCCACCGAGTTCACGCCCTTCAGCCCCTTCAGCGCCGACTCAACCGCGGTGCCCCGCGAGGAAACCGCCGCCAGCTTGTTCTTCACCACGCGGTACTGGCCGCCAGCTTCGCGGATCACCTTGCGCAGCGCAAAATCCTTGGCCACGGTCAGCTTTGAAAATGTGCCGATAATCGCCGTCGTCGAGCTTTCCAACTCGCCCGCCAGCAGCTTCACCTTCTCTGTCTTCTTCGCTCTAGAAATTGCCATCGTCCCGCTCCCCTCAGTGGATCGCGCCCAAGCGGCACTCCCTCCACCGGCTGTTCCCTAATCCCTGTTGCCTGCTTTTTAGTGCTTGCCTACCGCGTCCGCAACCGCGGAATCAAGCGGAACCCCAGGCCCCATCGAAGAGCTCAGCGTGAGGCTCTTGATGTACTTGCCCTTCGCCGCCGAAGGCTTGGCGCGCACGATCGAGGTAATTACCGTGGTCGCATTGTCGATCAGCTTCTGAGGCTCAAAGCTCAGCTTGCCCACCGGCACATGCACCAGGCTGGTCTTGTCGGCCCTGAACTCCACCTTGCCGGCCTTGATCTCTTTCACCGCCGAGGCCACGTCCATGGTCACGGTCCCGGTCTTGGGATTCGGCATCAGGCCCTTCGGCCCCAGCACCTTGCCCAACCGGCCCACAACCTTCATCATGTCCGGCGTTGCGATCAGCGCATCGAAGGCGGTCCAGTTTTCCTTCTGAATCTTTTCCACCATCTCCTCGCCGCCCACAAAGTCGGCGCCGGCGTCGGTGGCTTCCTTCTGGCGGTCGCCAGAGGCAATCACGGCAACGGTCTTCGTCTTGCCCAACCCATGCGGCAGAACCACGGTTCCGCGCACCATCTGGTCGGCATGGCGCGTGTCCACGCCCAGGCGCATCGTCAGGTCGACAGTCTCGTCGAACTTGGCATACTTCACCTGCTTCAGCAGCCCTACAGCCTCTGGCAGTGGATACGCAGCCTTGGTTACGGACGCGCGCGCCTTCACTATGTTCTTACTTGATTTTCTCGCCATTCTTCCCCTCGTCTCCCACCGCCCCTGCCAGCCCCGCTTTGCGGAGAACTCCTGGCCGGAGGGGCAACGCTTGACGCCGCCGCATCTTCTGCCAGATCGAGTCCAGAAACCGTGGTGTTTACGACTGTCCAGGGATTTCCCTTGGACACATCTTTGAATCATAGCGAAACGAGGGGCGGAATGCAACCAGGAACCGGAAACGGCAATAGAATTTGCACACGAATGCCTTTCTCCCCAGGCCCTTTTGTGTCACACTTCTACCCATGGGAAGCAAAGATAAAGGCAGAAAAGAAGTCAAGAAGGCACCCAAACCAAAGCCAAAGCCCGAACCCGGCCGCAAACGCGAGACGTTCGCTCCGGCGCCGCCCAAGTAGTCGCCTTCCAGCATCCACCTCAAACGCGTCTTGAGCGGCAGACGCAGAAAGGCTCTCTCTGACCCCAGAGAGAGCCTTTCTTATCTCCAGCCAGGCACCGCTGCTCGCAGGCCGCGAAGCGGGCGCCAAATCGCTGTATTGATTCCAATCCACCCTTCTCCCGTCACAGCGGCTTCCCCCCAAAACGCGTTAGCTTGATAGCAACCGAATTTCCGGGAGGCGCTCCCATGTCCTGGCAATCTGCCGCAATCCTCCTCGCCACCATTCTGCTTGCCCCCGCCGCACAAGGCCAGCAACCCGCGAGCCCAAACCCCAACCCAACCCCGCTGCCCGCCGTCGCGCCCCCCGCCCGCCCCGTCATCGGCCTGGCTCTCGAAGGCGGAGGCGCCCTGGGTCTGGCCCACATCGGCGTCCTTCAATGGATGGAAGAGCACCACATCCCCATCGACCGCCTCGCCGGAACCAGCATGGGTTCGCTCGTTGGCGGGCTTTACGCCTCCGGTCTCACTCCCGCCCAGTTGCGCACCATTGCCACCAGCGATGCCTTCACCGGCGTCTTCACTCTGCAGTCCGCCTACTCCGACCTCTCCTACCGCCGCCGTCAGGACCGGCACGAAGTTCCTCAAGGACTCTCCGTCGGCCTCCGCCACGGCCCGCTCGTGCGCAATGCCCTGCTCTCCGACAGTGGCGTCAACGCGTTCCTCGACACCAACATGCCCGCCTACAACGCCCAGGATCTCGACTTCGACCGCATGCCGATTCCCTTCCGCTGCGTCGCCGCCGATCTCAACACCCTGCAACCGGTCACCTTCGCCCATGGCCCGCTGCCCAGGGCCGTCCGCGCCTCCATCTCCATCCCCGGCGTCTTTTCTCCCGTCCAGGGCACCGACGGCCACTACCTCGTCGACGGCGGCATCCTCGACAACCTCCCTACCGATGTTCTCCGCCGTGACCTGCACGCCAGCGTCGTGATCGCTGTCCACCTTCAGAGCGACGTCCTCTCGCCTGGGGATACAAGCTCCATCGTCGGCGTGCTCAACCGCGCATTCTCCGCCGGCATCGAGCACAACGTGGACCAGGCCAAACTCTTGGCCGATCTGGTCATCTCCGTCCCGCTCGAGAAATTCTCCGGCGCCGACTATGCCAAAGGCGGCCAGCTCATCCAGGCCGGCTACCTGGCCGCGGACCACAACAGCGCAGCCCTGCTCCGCTACGCCGTCAGCGACCAGGACTGGGCCGCCTACGTCGCCGACCGCCAAAGTCGCATCCTGCCCCAACCCGGCGCGCTCCGCCAAGTCAAAATCGAAGGCGGTTCGCCTGCCGCCAACGCAGCCGTCCTCGCCGACATGAAGCCGCTCGAGGGCCAGCCCATCACACCCGCCGCCACACTCGACGCCCTCAAGCCCATCCAGTCCGACGGCGGATACGGCGCCACCTACTCCACCATCGCTCCCGCATCTTCAGCCGGTTCCACCGCGCTTCGAACTCCCGGAGCCGCACCCAACGACGCCGGAATTTTCGTCCACCTCCACCAAGATCCCACCGGCCCGCCCTTCCTCATCCTCGCTCCCGAGATGACCGCCGCCACCTCCAACATCACCCGAATGGACTTGAACCTCCGCCTCGTCGATCAAAACCTTGGCGGCTTCGGCTCAGAGCTGCGCGGCTCCGCCGAACTCGGCTACCGCACCAACCTCTCCGCCGAGTACTACCGCCTCCTCACCCCCAGCGGATTCTTCCTCCAGCCCAGCGCCGGCATTGTCCGCGAACCTGTCTATATCTGGTCCAACCAGAAGCGCATCGCTGAGCGATTTCAGGAGAACCTCACCGCCGGCCTTGAACTAGGCCGCACCTTCGGCAACACAATGCAGGTCTCCGCCGAGTGGCGCGCCCTCGACACCCGCTGGGCCATCCGAACCGGCTCCGGCGGAGGCCCCTATCTCACCGGAACGGCGCAGACCGGCCTTCTCCACTTCAACATCGACAAAGCCTCCTCGGGAACTATCTCCCCCAGCGGCTACCGCCTCGCCGCGTCGGCCGGCGCCTTCTACCACGCCGTAGGCAGCGCCAACGCTCCCATGGCCCAGTTCTCTTTCAGCCGCAGCTTCTCCCTCACGCAGAACAACATCCTAGGCATGAGCGCGGAAATCAACTCCTACCTGCGCGCCAACGTCGCCCAGCCCTTCCGCTTCACCCTCGGCGGCCCCATGCGCCTCTCCGCATCGTCTTTCGATGAGTACCGTGGCACCGACACCTATCTCGCCCGCACTGGCTTCATGCACCGCATCGCCGCGCTGCCCACTGGCCTCGGCCAGGGCCTCTACGTCCTGCTCGGCTACGAAGCCGGCGAAGTCTGGTCTCCAGAGCAGCACGTTATCCTCCGCCAGGACGGAACCCTCGGCCTGGTCGGCAACACCCCCCTGGGCCTCATTACCGTAGGCGGCTCAGTGGGCGACGCCGGCCACCGCAAAATCTTCCTCACCATCGGGCGATGGTTCTAGAGCGGATTCGATTCTAGTGCTGCCATTTGAAGATCATGCGAGGGGTCATTTTCTTGAGAAAAATGACCCTTGGCGCCTACGTTTCTGTAAAGTCTCCCACCGGTTTCACTGACCCGCGGGGAATGAAACTGTGCCCCATCCATCGGACGTC
>Ga0181535_10007815_pt1 | contig 10645 bp, 7 predicted proteins | sample PEATcosm2014_Bin_44_FD_119774 | JGI IMG/M metagenome (GOLD analysis project Ga0181535, IMG submission 119774) | Peatland microbial communities from MTU Mesocosm Facility, Houghton, MI, USA - PEATcosm2014_Bin17_30_metaG | ecosystem: Environmental > Terrestrial > Soil > Wetlands > Peat | place...
ACCTGGCGGTTCAGCTCGCGCGCCGAATCCAGGTCGTGGCCGAAGGGCTTTTCAATGACCACCGCCGCCACGCCCTTTTCCGGCTGCGCCATGCCTTGCGCGCCGATATTCTCGACGATGCCCGCAAAGAACTCCGGCGCGGTGGCCAGGTAGAACAGCCGCTTGCCGCCGATGTTGCGTTCCTTGTCGATGCGGTCGAGCTCCAGTTTCAGTCCCGCATAGTCGGAGGGGTCGTCAAACTTGAGAGGGAAGTAGCTGATGTGCTGCACAAAATCGTCCAGCGTTGGGTCGTTTGCATCTATGCCGCCAAACTCCACAATCCCCGCCCGCATGTCTGCTGCAAACTCGTCACCCAAGGGCCTCCGCGCCACGCCCACAATGGCGAACTGTTTGGGCAACAGGTCCGCCTGGCGCAGGTGAAACAGCGCCGGCAGCAGCTTGCGTTTGGTCAGGTCGCCGGAGGCGCCAAAGATCACCAGAATCCCCGGGTCGGGAATTCGCTCCGGAGTTTTAGTGACATTCGAAAGATCTTCCGGCCGCACATTCGCCTGTATCGTGGTCATCGCTCAACTGCCTCCTGAGGAATTAGCCTTCAGCTCTCAGCTTTCAGCTGGTGACTACAGGCCGTTTGCTCTCTAACCCTGACGCCTGGTTCCCTAGTCTTTTTTTACTGCATGGCCACCGAACTCGTTGCGCATGATGGCCAGCATACGGTCGGTAAAGTTGTTTTGCTCGCGCGAACGGATGCGCCGCATCAGGGACTCGGTAATGACCGGCGCGGACACATTCAGGTCGATCGCTTCAATCACCGTCCAGCGTCCTTCGCCGGAGTCCTCGACAAACGCCTCCAGCCCTTCGAGCGTGGGGTTCTTGGCCAGCGCATCGGCGGTCAGGTCGAGCAGCCAACTGCGGACCACGCTGCCATAGCGCCAGATTTGCGAAATCTTGGCAAGGTCCAACCCAAACTCCTCTTTCTTTTCCATGATGGTAAAGCCCTCGGCGTAGGCCTGCATCATGCCATATTCGATTCCGTTGTGAATCATTTTTACAAAATGGCCAGCGCCGCCGGGACCGACATGTCCCCAGCCCTTATCTGCCGCCGGAGCCAGCGTCTCGAAGATGGGCCGCAAGTATTCGACCGGCTCCTTGTCGCCGCCAATCATCATGCTGTAGCCCTCCGTCAGACCCCACACTCCGCCCGAAGTGCCCACGTCGACGAATTGAAAACCCTTGGCCATCACTTCCGCATGACGGCGCATGGAGTCCTTGTAATTCGAATTGCCGCCGTCAATGAGAATGTCGCCGGGATTGAGCAGCGGCTCGAGCTTGGCAATCGTCTGGTCAACAGGAGCGCCCTGCGGCACCATGATCCAGATGGCTTTTCGCCCTTTGAGGTTCTTCGCCAGGTCTTCCAGGGTGCTGACGCCGAGGTTGCCGGAGGCCGTCAACTTGGCGACTGCGTCCGCGTTGAAGTCGAAGCCGACCACCTGATGCCCGCCCAGGCGCAGCCGCTCGGCCATGTTGCCGCCCATCTTGCCCAGGCCGATCAATCCAAGTTGCATAAATCCTCCAGTGTCGATCCGTTAAAGTACGCCGAGACTTGCCAGATCGCTTCGCAATTTCGTTTCGCCTTCGAAGCGGATTGCCTTCATGCCGGCTTGCAACGCGCCGTCTACATTTTCAGCGCGGTCGTCGATAAAAAGAATTCGCCCCGCGGGCCGGCCCAGAATATCGAGGGCGGTGTGGTAGATGGCGGCGTCCGGTTTGCGCAGTCCCAGATAACAGGAGCTGAGCGCCACCCTGAGGTAGTTGAACAAGCCGAAGGTTTCAAAACGGAGCTTGTTGGTTTCACGCGCTTCGTTGTTGAGCGCGCCCAGCATGTAGTTGTTGGATGCCGCGAGTTGCTCTAAAGTTCCGAGAGCGCCGTCGGGAAGCACTTTTGACTGCGCGATCATGAACGCGAAGAAATCATCGCGGGAGAAGCTGCGCGGCTCGGTGAAGACGGTCGTGTCGAGATAAGCGGCGACTGTGATGGAGCCACGCTCCCAGGCGGGATAGACCTCATGATGCCGGGCCTCAAAGGCGACGGGGTCAAGATGGAAGTGTTCGATGGCGAGCGCTCGCTCGCGTGTGTCCCAGCCGTTGGTCAGCAGGACTCCGCCCACATCAAAGAGGATCACGTCGAAGGGGAAGGCTGGGGGAAGCATCGGCGCCTTTCAGTGTGCATTGCGGCAATGAATATTTGATGAAGCGCACTTAACGCCGCCAACTCCGCGAACACGCGCGAAGCGCGGCTAACTCCGTTCCCGCCGCAGACCTCCCTGCGTCAGGCCGGGTTTTGGGAGCCGTCTCCGCACATGTACTTTGCTTCGATGGCCAGGACTTTTTTGAACCGCCGGGTAAAGCGTTCTTCCTTGATGATGAACTCCGCTTTCAGAAAGGCATCGACGACCTCGAATGCCAGCGCGGATCCAATGATGCGCGCGCCCAGCACGATCACGTTCATGTCGTCGTGCTCCACGCCCTGGTGCGCGGAATAGGTGTCGTGGCACATGCCGGCGCGAATGCCCGGAATTTTATTGGCTGCCACGCAGACACCCACGCCCGAACCGCAGATGAGAATGCCGCGCGGCGCTTCGCCGGCCTTGATTGCCAGCCCTACGCGCTCGGCAAAGTCGGGATAGTCGTCCTGAGGCTCGATTTTGAAGGCGCCGAGATCGACGACCTCGTGGCCGGCCATAGACAGATGGGCGCGAACCTCTTCCTTGAGAGGAAATCCTGCATGGTCAGAGGCGATTACGAGTTTCACGATAGACTCCCAGCTTTCAGCTTTCAGCTTCCAGCCTTCAGCTCTTTCACGTCCTGTCGCGATTGATGAAATCTGCGAGCGGAATGACGGAGCTGAAAGCTGAAGGCTAGAAGCTAGTGACTGTGTTTCACTTCACCAATTTCTTTGCATGCGCGGCCACGTTTTCGGCGGTGAAGCCGAGTTCCTTGAATACCACCGGGCCGGGTGCGGAGGCTCCAAAGCGATCGAGGCCGATGACGTCTCCGTCCAGGCCGACGTACTTCCACCAGCCAAGCGTGGCTCCCGCCTCAACGGCGAGCCTGGGCACGCCTGCCGGCAGCACGCTGGCCTTGTAGGCCGCGGTCTGTTCTTCAAAAATCTTCCAGCTGGGCATGCTGACCACGCGCGCCTGAATGCCATCGGCCGCAAGCAGCTTGGCGCCATCGATTGCCGTCCATACTTCGGAGCCGGTGGCGATCAGCACCACCTGCGGTTTTGCGGCATCCTGCAACACATAGGCGCCTTTGCTCACGCTCGAGTAGGCATCGTGTGTTGCCGGGTCGAGTACGGGCAGGTCCTGGCGGGTGAGCGCAAAGAAGCACGGGCTCTTGCGTTCCAGAGCCAAGCGCCATGCCGCCGCGGTTTCATTCGCGTCGGCCGGGCGGAAATCGGTAAAGTGCGGCACCGCGCGCAACGCCATCAGGTGTTCGATGGGCTCGTGGGTCGGGCCGTCCTCGCCCACGCCAATGGAGTCGTGGGTAAAGATGAACAGCGAGTGCACTCCCATGAGCGCAGCGATGCGCAGCGCCGGCTTGGCGTAATCGGAAAAGACAAAGAAGGTCGATCCGAAGGGAATCAGGCCTCCGTGCGCCGCCATTCCGTTGACTGCCGCGCACATGGCGTGCTCGCGCACGCCGAAGAACACGTTGCGGCCGGCGGGATCTACGTGAAAGCTCTCTCCCGGCTTGAAGATCGTCTTGGTGGAAGCGGTCAGATCCGCGGCCCCGCCGAACAGCTCAGGCACGTTGGCGGCAACCGCATTCATCACCGTTGAACCCGCGTTGCGCGTGGCCACCTGCTTGTCCACGCCAAAGCTCGGAATCGACTTCTCCCATCCCGCTTTGAGCTCGCCCTTCTGAGTGCGCTCAAACTCCGCTGCCAGGTCGGGAAATGCGGCTGCGTATCCGGCGAACAGCTTCTTCCACTCCGCTTCAAAGGCCGCGCCGCGCGGGCCGGCCTTGCGCCAATTCGCCAGGGCATCCTCGGGAAGGTAGAAGCTCTGGTCTTCGGGGAATCCGAAGAATTTCTTGGTTGCGACCACATCGGCTGCGCCCAGCGGCTCGCCGTGCGCCTTGCTGCTGCCCGCTTTGGGCGAACCGTAGCCAATGACCGTGCGCACCGCGATGAGCGAGGGCTTGTCGAGAACGGATTTGGCAGACTCGATTGCGGCCTCAATGCCGGCCAGATCGTTGCCGTCCATCACGCGCTGCACATCCCAGTTGTAGGCTTCAAAGCGCTTGTAGACGTTCTCGGTAAAGCTCAGCTCTGTGGGCCCGTCGAGCGAGATCAGGTTGTCGTCGTAGAGAACGATCAGCTTGCCCAAGCCCAGGGTTCCGGCCAGGGAAGCCGTCTCGTGGGAGAGGCCTTCCATCATGTCGCCATCGCCGGCCAGCACGTAGGTGTGGTGGTCCACCACATTAAAGCCGGGCTTGTTGTAGATCGCGCCCAGGTGCCGCTCCGCCATCGCCATGCCGACGGCCATCGCCAGCCCCTGGCCCAGCGGGCCGGTGGTGACTTCAACGCCATCGGTGTGTCCGTACTCAGGATGACCCGGCGTCTTCGATCCCCACTGACGGAAGCTCTTCAGGTCGTCGAGCGTAACGCCGTAGCCGGAGAGAAAGAGCGAGGAATAAAGCAGCGCCGAAGCGTGGCCATTGGAAAGCACGAAGCGATCGCGGTCGGCCCATTTGGAATGCGCCGGATTGTGCTTCATCAGCTTGTGGAACAGCAGGTAGGCGATGGGCGCGCAACCCAGCGGAGCGCCGGGATGGCCGCTGTTGGCCTTTTGCACGGCATCAACCGCAAGCAGGCGAAGAGTATCGACGGAAAGCGTATCGAGAGAGGTATCAGTAAGGGCAGGAGTCATTTGAACGGAGACATTTCCTTTCGCTGAAGTGCGCTGAGCGCAGGCAACTGTTTAGCTGGCTTCAACCTTGACTTCAATATTGTATCCAAGCCAGGCGGACTGTTCCGGCCAATGGAGGGTCCAAACCACGGCTTCGCTTCCGATTGCAGGCGGAATGTCCGCGCTAAAGCCCGCATACCCCAGGCTGCGGCTTAACTTGGTCTGGTTGGTTTGCCATCCGTCTGTGCTCCAGGTCACCTGGAACAGCGTTTCGTCGAGAATGCGCAGCGTGCTTCCGGCCGGCATGGTCTGGATCGGCCTTCTGAAGCTGTAGATCTCCAGATCGCGGCGTCGTTTCCGGCGGCCTTCCGGCTCGCAATACCGCTCGTAGACCGGATCGATGCGGTCGAAGACTTTGCCGTCCGCGGCCGAGCGCAACAGTTTCAGGTACTCGGCGTGCGCCCACACCAGCGGCACCGCCGAACCGGCCGGCCTGCCAAGGCGCAGGCTCCTCTCCGGCATGTCGGGCTCGTCCCACACCTGTTCGGGCAACATCTGCCCGCAGGTGGCAAACGCTTCATAGGTTCTCACCATGGCCTCATAGCCATTGCCCGCCGCCAGTTCGTAGTGAGCGCGCTCTCCTGTTAGCAGCGGCCATACGCGGCCCTGGCCCCAGCCCTGGAACGGGGCTCCGTCCGGCCGCTGGCCGTAGCCGTCCCAGTTGTAGCGCAGCCAACCGGGCCCCTCCGGCAGGTCGCGCTTCAGCACCGCGTCCACCACCTTCACGGAGTCAATGATCACCGGATCGTCGGCCCGGCGTACTCCGTACCGGACCAGCTCTAAGAATCCAGCGTCGACAATCTCCCGCGCTTCAAACTCCGTGCGCGTCCCCGGCGGACGATTCGCCAAGTGGATAACTTCTTTGCCGCAGCCCTCGTGGGCGTAGGCTTCGCCGCACTCCGGCGGCCGCAGCCGCATGTAGTAGCGCTTGATCTCCGGATCGAGAACGCCGTTGTTGGTCACCGTCCAGTCTTCAAGATGCTTCTCGATCCAGTCGGCAGACTCTTCGAGAAACACAGCCATCTCTGCCGAATCGTGGGCGCGCGCCATCTCCGCGGCGCAGATAAGGCCGGCGATGGCCGCAGCCAGCGTGGAAGGCGAGTAGCCGGCGTTCTCTTCCCATCGCTCCTGGTTGGTAATCGGGCAGTGGCGCACCAGAAACCCGGCCGCCCGCTCCACAAAGGGAAAGATCTTCATCTCGCCCAGCCCGTCGGCTTTCCACAGTCGCCAGGCCAGGATGAGCGGGTAGGCTACCTCGTCGAGCTGGATGCCGGTCCAGTAGGGCGTTCCGTCGATCCAGAAATTCTGTGCAAAGCCGCCACTGGGCTGCTGTGTGCAAGCCAGGTAGACCAGCGCCCGGCGCGCCGTCTCCACGTGCCCGCAGGCCAACAGGGCGGTTGCTGTCTGCACCATGTCGCGCGTCCACACCAGGTGGTAGCCGCCCAGATCGTCGTCGCCTTTCACCTCGCCCCACGGGATGGAGGCCGATGCGACAAATGCTCCCGAATAGGTTTTGTCTTCGTGAGCCAGCAGCACGTTGTGGCTAACCCGCATCAGCTTGCCGCCGTCGCCGGACTTGGCGGCAAGCCACTCCGGATTGGCCACCCGCCGCCATTGCTCGACGAACCGCTGGCGATGCTCCTCGAACCGCATGGCCAGCGCGCCCATCGTCTTCTGCGCTGCCGTGTGGAGCCCTTCGCCGAGTCCGATGGCCAGCGTGAACTCGGTTTCGCCCTTCAGGTCTACTTCGCCCATCACCGCTACGTTGCCGCCGGCGGCCGAGCCGAACTGCCAATCCATGCGGAAGTTCTCCACCAGGTCGCGCCAGCCATCGCTCGCGCCCACAAACCCGCAACTCACGCGTGAGAAACCGCAACTGGCAGACATGGCCAGAGCCCACTCGTTCTTCCAGGCCAGCAGAACCTTTTTGCCGGCAATGTCCGCCGCGCGTGCGGTGTTGCGCGCGCCGCCGTCGTCCAGATGCGGGGCCAGCAGCGCATACACTTTGAGCCGCGCCAGCAGATCGGGGTGGCCTTCGAGCTTTACATGCTGCAGAACCACGCTATGGTGCGGGTCGCAGATAATTTCCTTTGTGAGCGTGTAGCGGCCATCGGGATCGCTGTTGATGTAGCGAACGCCCAGCGTTTCCGCATCGATATATTCAAACTTCGACACCAGGTCGCGCTTTTCTTCGTGGAAGAAGGTCTCCCCGTCGGTGATCAAAAACTCCATGTCGCGGATCTGGGCGCGGTCGATGGTGGGGTGGTAAATCTCGTTCAGGATTCCATGCGAGCAGGTGAACCACACCCGGCTTGAAGCCGAGTAGGCCGTGCCCACCGCATCTTTTACGCTCGAAGTCCAGCGCGGCTCAAGGCCCGGCCAGCCGAACGCTTCGCCCTGCTGCTCAAGCCACAGGTAGTCCGCCGTATTGCTCATGGTTTGCACACAACTTTTCCGGTTGAAAGACCCTTTGAAGGCTTTTGCAGATTGGAAAACGGACGGGGAAGTTCAGAGAAGCCGCCAACCACCTCTAAGCTATCGATGTTCGCCGCCCTGCAAAGGTTTCTCGATTGTCCTTCTTCCCGGTCTTTTGCACCCTCTTCTTCTTTTTCTGCATCCATACAAACAGAAGGCCCAACCGCCGCGTGTGAAAATTGTGTTTCAGCCTCTAGAATCCTCATCCCTCGCTTGCTTTCGCTCAACGCAGGGTCCAACCCCCACAGTACAATTCGAACGGAGGAATTTCCCCTATGGCTTATGAACTGGCACCACTGCCCTACGACTACGCTGCCCTCGAACCTTTCATCGATGCAGAGACGATGAAGCTCCACCACGACAAGCATCACCAGGCCTACATCAACAACCTGAACGCCGCTCTGGCCAGCCACCCGGCGCTGGCGGCCAAGTCCGTCGACGACCTGATCGCCGATCTCAATGCCATTCCCGAAGACATTCGCGGCGTTGTCCGCAACAACGGCGGAGGCCACTCCAACCACACCGCTTTCTGGAAGCTGATGGGCCCGGCCAATACCGCCGGCATCGGCGGCCAGCCTTCAGGCGCCATCGCCACGCAGATCGCCGCCGACTTTGGCGACTTCGAGGCCTTCAAAAAGACCTTCAACGAGACCACGGCCAAGCAGTTCGGCTCCGGCTGGGGCTGGCTGGTCTTTACCGGCGGCAAGCTCAAGGTAACGACCACGCCCAACCAGGACTCGCCACTCTCGCAGGGGCTCTACCCGATTCTGGGCAACGACGTCTGGGAGCACGCCTACTACCTGAAGTACCAGAACCGCCGCCCCGACTATCTCGCCGCCTGGTGGAACGTTGTGAACTGGGAAGAAGTGAACAAGCGGTTCGCGACGGCAAAAGGGTGATAAAAGCAGGGAACAGGGAATAGGGAACAGGAAGGTATCGTTCAGGGTCAATCCTCGCGCCCCATTCTTGCGCGATTTTCTACGCGCATGGGTGGGGATAGCGTGGACCATCCCCGACTGGCTCTTCTGATCCCTGATCCCTGATCCCTGATCTCTGATCCCTGATCTCTGACCCCTGTCTTCCCGCAACGCTTCGCTCGCCGTGCCGTCTAACCACGCAGGAGTGTCGTAGAAATCTGTGGGCACCTTTGTTTCATTCACACTTGCATCGCTTCTTGCCTTGATTCCAGCCGCCGCCGCCGCTGCGCAGTCGGGCAGTTTTGAGGTTGCGCAGCGCGGGCACGCGGTGGGAACCGCCAGCTTCAACTTCTCCGCGACGCCGGACGGCTACGACTCAACATCGCTCGTCCGCGTCGACATGCAGGGGCTCAACTACGCGCTCTCCAAGACCGAAACGCTCTCTGCCGCCAACCAGCTCAAGCACGTCCAACTGAGCGCCATCGTCAACGGATCGGCGGTCAACATCGTCGCCGCGCCAGACACGGCGCAGCTCCTGCTCAACGTCTCTGCCAACGGCCGCAGCACCACCGCGCGCCTCGCCGAGTACCCCGCCGCGGTCTTTCTTCCCGATTTCGATCCCGGCGCGTTGGAAACTCTGCTGGCTCTTGCCGTCAGCCGCAACAACCGCGATCTCTGGGCCATTCTTCCCAAACAGGCAGGCTCAGCACCCGGTTCTGTGGCTCCTGTCGAACTGGCCACCTATGCCGATGAGCGGGGAACTCAGGATGGCAAGCCGATCACCGTGCATCACCTGGTAGCCACCATCGCCGGCGCAAGAACGGACCTGTTTTCGGGTCCGGAAAATCAACTGATGCAGGCCGAACTTCCGCAGGCCGGCTTTGCGCTGGTTCGCAAGGGATTTCTGCTTACGCCGCCAGCCAGACCGCCCGCGCCCGCCAGCTAGTCGGTCCCAACTCACAAACCAAACTTTGCGCGCGGACAGGTCCAATCCTGACCGCGGCCCCTGTTAGCATTTCCGTATGATTCTGCCGACTTTTCGCAAGTTGCCGGGCGTCTCCCTGGCCGCAATTCTTCTACTGGTTGCGGCGCATGCTGGCGCAGGCCAGGACGCAAAGCCAGGGAGCCGAGACGCAAAACCATCGAGCCACGAAGGGAGCGGGCAGGTTCCGCGCAGTCCGCATCACGGCCGTGGCTTCGGCCAGGTGGCCATTTCCCCGGACGGCAAGCGGCTGGCCTGGGTCGAAGATGGGCGCATGGGCACAGAGATTCGCGTCGCGCCCCTCGGCGATCTCGACAAAAGCCAACACATTGCCACGGCAGCCAGCTCCGATCGCCAGTGCCGCGACGGCCAAATCACCTGGTCTCCGGATTCGACGGCGCTGGCCTTCCTCTCTGAATGCGCCGCTTCCGATGACAAATCGGGCAGCCAGACCGACCTCAACCTGGCCCGCCTCGACGCCGCTGGTCCAGCCCACAGCCTTGTCACTCTCAAAGGCTATGTCGACAGCCCCGCCTTTTCGCCGGACGGAAGCATGATCGCCTTTCTCTACGTGGAAGGCGCGACCCGGCCCGCCAGCGCCCTGGCCGCCATCAAGCCGTTTGCCGGCGTCATTGGCGAGGATGGCGTTGAAATCCAGCGCGTGGCTCGAGTGACGGTGCCTCCGGATTGGAACGGCGATGCAGCGCAGGAGCCGGCCGGCGATCATCCCGTGGCCTCGCGCGCCTCAGACCATCTGCAGCCGCTCTTCGATTTCCTCACGCCCGCCAACCTTCACGTTTACGAGTTCGACTGGGCGCCCGATTCCAAGTATCTTGCCTACGTTGCCGCCGATCCGCCGGGAGAGAACAACTGGTGGGTCGCCAAGCTCTACGCGCAAGCGCTGGGCGGCGCGCCGAAAACCGTTCTCGCGCCCCCCGATGTCTCGGGCCCGCTTCATGGCCTCCAGATTGCCGTGCCGCGCTGGTCGCCTGACGGCAAGTCCATCGCTTTTATCGGCGGACTGATGAGCGACCAGGGAGCTACCGGCGGCGACGTGTTTGTCGTCTCTTCATCCGGCGGGCAGCCTCACAACATGACCCCGCAGCGGCCTACTTCAGCGGCCTGGATTACCTGGAAAGGCAACGACCGTCTTTTTGTGGATGAGGTCGCCGGCGGCAATTGCCAGCTTGTGCGCCTTGATCTTCACGCAGGTTCGGGAGACGACGTCGCTGCTACCGCCGGCAAGCCTGTCTTCAGTATTCCGGGGAGCGCAGGCGACGGGACCATGGAACTGGGGC
>Ga0181535_10007816_pt1 | contig 10643 bp, 8 predicted proteins | sample PEATcosm2014_Bin_44_FD_119774 | JGI IMG/M metagenome (GOLD analysis project Ga0181535, IMG submission 119774) | Peatland microbial communities from MTU Mesocosm Facility, Houghton, MI, USA - PEATcosm2014_Bin17_30_metaG | ecosystem: Environmental > Terrestrial > Soil > Wetlands > Peat | place...
CTTGAGGCAAATATTCTCAAATGTTCTGAAATGTCTCAGGCGTAAATACCTTTATATTTTAAAGTGTTATGAATAAAAACCTTTAGCAATAATAATGGTCATTGGCGGAAGAGGTGGGATTCGAACCCACGGTAGGCTTGCACCCACGGCGGTTTTCAAGACCGCTGCCTTAAACCACTCGGCCACCCTTCCACAAAAATGGCATCAGACCCGAAGCACTCTCTGCCTCATATGCTTTATTTGCTGTCTTCAAGTCCGCCTATATGGCTTTGGCTGTAGAGCTGCACGCCAAGTTGTTTGATGAGCTCCAGCTGCGTTTCCAAAAAGTCGATATGATGCTCCTCGTCGATGAGGAGGTCGTCGTAGAGCTCCTTGGAAACACGGTCATGAACGGAGATGCAATATTCGGCTGCTTCTGTATAGAGTGCGCGCGCGGCGATCTCAGAGGCAAGGTCGCAGCGGATAATTTCCTCCACCGTTTGTCCGATCCGCAGCGGATCGAGGACTTGAAGGTTGGGAAACCCTTCCAAAAATAGTATGCGAGTGACAAAGCGATCGGCATGGCGCATTTCCTCGATCGATTCTTCCCGCCACTTCTTTGCTAATTCCTTAAATCCCCAATTATCAAAAATGCGATAATGCAGCCAATATTGATTGATGGATGTCAGCTCGCTGCGCAGGCTGCGATTAAGATAGTCGAGGACTCTGTCGTCGCCCCTCATGATGCCGGTCTCCTTGATAATTTTCTTTTTCCGGCCAAATATGCTGGCCAAGCTGCGGCACCGGTGCCGAGAGCCCGGCGCCGCGCCGCCAGCACTATAAGCAGATAAACAGGACCGAGATAGATGGCTGGGCGTAGTTCGTTAGCGAGACCAGGATCAATTCAAACTCGATCACTCATAGCATCCATGGAGAGGTTTTCGCGCACGATCTATTCCAAGAAGTCCGTAGATGATACTCTCGGGTAAGACCCCAGAGGCAAATCGCCTAAAGCGGACAGAGCGCGACAACGTCCCGCTCGTGCCTGGCCCGGCACGGGGGTTCGGCAGGTTTGGTCTCCGCCAAGGCCTCATTGATGATCGTCCTCAGAGTTGCAATGCAACGCCCGCAACTTGGACTACAGCCGAGGCACTTATAGACCGCGCCTGGCGTCCGCGGGCACATCCCGCTGGCAACAATATCCTTGATTTTTGTGTCAGTTAGGACATTGCAAGAACAAACGATCATTCAGGCACCAGCGGACGAGGCAATGGACGCATTAGTCAGAAATTCTCTAACCGGCCGTTGAAGAATATACAAGTTGAGAATCCCAGATTACAACTATTCCAAACCATAATTATGACACTCTACAGATTAGATTCACTCAAAACACCTGCCCGCCGCAACCCAGTATCATGGCCGCATTTCAACACCCAGGCAGGCTCCATAATCAGGCTCCATGTATGTAAATGGCGTGCGCGAGCATGGAGTGCAAGTTTGAAGCCATCCAACCGCCCATGACAAATCATTTATTTCAAAAGATCCACGATGCGATGAGCGGGCGGGAAAGCCTGACATTCCTCGAAACCCCAGCGGGCGAAAGCTGGACTTATGCAGACATGGAAAAGCTTTCCGCGCGCTATGCCTCAGCGCTCCGCGACGTCGGTCTTGAGACTGGCGGCCGCGTCGCCGCGCAGATCGAGAAGTCGCCCGAGGCGCTCATGCTCTATCTCGGCGCAATCCGCGCGGGAGCGGTTTTCCTTCCTCTCAACCCTGCCTATACAAACGCTGAACTCGATTATTTTCTCGGCGATGCGGAACCCTCAATTTTTGTCTGCGATCCGGCGCGGCGGGATGGCCTGGCGCCGGTCGCGGCGAAGGCAAAGGTGCGGGCGCTGGAAACACTAGGACCCGACGGCCAAGGTTCATTGCGCGATCGAAGCGAAGCCTCGGCGCCGCATTTCAAAGATGCTCCGCGCGGGCCGGATGATCTTGCCGCGATCCTTTATACGTCCGGCACCACCGGCCGCTCGAAAGGCGCCATGCTGACCCACGGAAATCTCGCCTCGAACGCGGCAGTGCTCGCCGTACTTTGGCGCTTCTCGCCTGCTGACGTACTCCTTCATGCGCTTCCAATCTATCACACGCATGGGCTTTTCGTAGCCATCAACACCATGCTGCTGAGTGGCGGCAAAATCCTCTTCCTGCCGAAATTCGATCCAGACCTTTGCATGGCGCTGATGCCGCGCGCGACAGCGATGATGGGTGTTCCAACTTTCTATACGCGGCTTCTGCGGCAGGAGAATTTGTCGCACGAGAGCACGGCGCATATGCGGCTTTTCATTTCCGGCTCCGCACCTCTTCTCGAAGAGGCACACCGCGCGTGGTTTGAGCGGACCGGACATGTCATTCTCGAACGGTACGGGATGACTGAAACCAACATGACCACGTCCAATCCTTATGACGGCGCGCGCAAGGCCGGAACCGTAGGCTTGCCATTGCCGGGCGTGGCGCTGCGCATCGCGGAACTGGAAAGTGGAGCGATTTTGGGTCAACGGGAAACCGGCGTCATCGAAGTCAAAGGCCCGAATGTTTTCAAGGGCTATTGGCGCAATCCCGAGAAAACCGCGGCGGAATTTCGCAGCGACGGCTTTTTCATAACCGGCGATCTCGGCAAGGTCGATGCTGGCGGCTATGTGCGCATCATCGGGCGCGCCAAGGACTTGATCATTTCCGGCGGATTCAACGTCTATCCGAAGGAGGTCGAAGCCGAAATCGACGCACTGGCCGGTGTGATCGAAAGTGCGGTCGTCGGTCTGCCGCATGCGGATTTTGGCGAGGGGGTCGCGGCGATCGTCGTGCCCGAGCCGGGCGCGTCTCTCAACGAACAATCGGTGCAAGACGCTCTCGCAAAAAACCTAGCCAAATTCAAATTACCAAAGCGCGTGGTCTTCGTCGATGATTTGCCGCGCAATGCCATGGGCAAGGTGCAAAAGACTCTGTTGCGCGAGACTTTCCGGGATCTGTTTACGCGCGCTCTGGATTGAGTCCCACCCTGCACCCCCCTGGCGGCTCAAGCCTGTCACGGAGATCCCCGGGCTTCTTCGAACACCGCGTGGCGTTCCCGCATCCATCCGAACGTTAATACCATACGAACGGTGGCTCGTTCGTTTGCGTGATTCTCAGTGTTCGAAAGTTGTACCATCGATCGCAGCGCTCAAGATCAGCGCCAGCGATCCCAAGAGAATATTTTACTATATAAAAATATAATAAAGAATATCTGCCTACAACCAGCCAAAAGAAAAGGTTCACATACCATGTAAAACAACTATCATATTAGTCTGCTACTAAGATTTAGCCAAGTTCTAACAGAGAAGACTTGGTTTAACCTATAGCAGCGAGAACATGCCCTCTATCAAAGGATTAGCAACGATGTCATCTCAAGACTACCGCATTCAGGAGAACCACCGCCCGGACGATTTTGCCGATGATCCTCGCCGCGAGCGTTACGAGGATGCGCGCCGGTATCAAAGCAGACGCCGGGACTTCCAGGGCCAGGCCGCATACGGCCGCGGCCGTGATTTCGGCCCCCGCGACGACTATGGCCGCGACGCCGACAACCTTGGCCGCCGCTGGGGTGAACCGTCCGGCCGCGGCCGTTACGAGGAGGAGTATTTTGGCGGCGAAAGATCCCACGCTGAACGTGAGTATTACGATCGCAGCCGCGACCCCCGCAATTATGGGAACCCCGAATTGGAGGGCTATGGCAACCGCCAAGCCGGCCAATATCAAGCGGGCGGAAATCGCGGGGGCGAGCGCGATTATGGTTTAGGCCGCAACCAGCATTTTGCCGCCTACGGCGAGGATCGCCGCGATGACTACGCACAGGGCAACCAAGGCGCGCGGCGCTGGTTATTGGACCGCGGTGACGAATGGGCCAGGGGGCCAGCCGACTACCGTGACGAGCACGCTCGTTACTACGGCGTCGGACCGAAAAACTACAAGCGCTCCGACGAACGCATTCGCGAAGATGTCTCCGATAATTTGAGCGATGATCCCTATATCAATGCTTCGGAGATCGAAGTGAACGTCCATAATTCGGAGATCACTCTGAGTGGTTCGGTCGAAAACCGCGTTCAGCGCCGCCGTGCGGAACTCGCTGCCGAGCAAGTCTCGGGCGTGAGTCACATTCAGAACAATCTGCGCGTAAAAAATGCAAACCAAGGCGCCCAATCGGCTTCAGGAGCCGGCGACCAGGCGAATGCCCCGAAAATCGCTGCCCAAGCGAGGTAATGCACTCGTCTTGTGGCAGGTCATACGGGACGCCCTCGTCCGTATTGTACATGTTCCGAAAAAAGTGCTCGGCTTTCTCGATTGGGAATCGCTCAAAAATATTTAAATCTGAGCGATTCCGCTTCGGTCGCAGGATTTCAGAAGATCGGAAAGCGCTCTAGGCTCAGCGCATTTCTATGAGTTCCAAAGCCAAAACAGACCAGCGGTCGCGCACAGCAACCGCTGGTTTCTCGCGGTTCTGGAGCCTGTTTCGAAAAAGTCGATTGGCTTTTTCGATTCCAGCATGCCCCAGCTCTTTGAACGTGGGCGATTCCTTAATGATAAAATGATTCCTTCTGAACGGAAGCGCTTCATGATGGCATGAATATTGCTTACTTGGTATTCTTAGGTTAAGCGCCTTTGCCCTCCGGGCAGAGCGACCAGTGTCAAGCGGCGGCTGTCATGTCTGAAAAAGTAGTAAGTCTGCGCGGCGGCTTTGCCTTGCCGGCAGCCCAACCCAATAACACCCTGATTGAGGAGATCGAGCGCCTGCTCGAAGCGGCTCGCGCCGGCGAGATCGTCGGCATGGCGGGAACCTATGTCCACAAGGATAAGGCTGTTTCCTACTCCTATGCGGGCGCAGTCGCGAGCTACGGCATGCTCGGCGGCCTCGATTGCGTCAAGGAGCGGCTTATGCGAATAGCCCTTACCAAGGAGTGATCTGCCAAGGGCTGGCCCGGCACCAATTAACGCTCGATAGTACCGAACCGCATGCCGCGAAAAAGCCGGCCAAGTTTTCTGGGACGCCCTCTTCATAGGATGTTGCGCGTCTCCAACAAACGCAAGCTTTCAGCTCAGGGCAAACGAGATCGAACCAGCACGTCTTCAACGGCAGGCCGGAACAAGCTGTTGCATCCAACGCCCTTCCAAATAAAGCGGTGTAGACGTCAAACCGCCCTGCGAAGCAATGAAATCTTGGATGCGAACCGGATACCATCGCAACATATATGTATTGCTTTCAGGGTCGGGCCCAGTGGTTCCGAGTTTTCCGTATCGATAATAGGATGCATGAAACACAAATTGTGCGGTCGGCTCGGCGCATAAATAGGGTGACTTCAAATATATGGTGCATGCCGAGCCACAAAGGCCGCGGACGACGATCCGGCGGCCGCTTGCTTCCCAGGCGCGTTCACGCCGCGCGTAGTTGGAGACTTCACCGCCTTCATCATGGGTAATGATGATTGCTGGCGGATTAGACAGGTGCGACATTTTCACCCCAAGATCCATCGCGCACGCACACGGCCGCGCCGGAAAAATTCGGCGGCCGTATGCTTACTTTCGAATCTCCATGCCGTGCAAGTCCCGCCTTTCGCTGAACGGCGTGATGCGGCGCCCTATTCCCCGGCTTCCTGCTGTTCGAGCTTTTCCTTGGCTTCGAGGTCTTCCCCCGTCACCTGATCGACGATCCGCATCGAAAGGCGCACCTTGCCGCGGTCGTCGAAACCAAGCAGCTTCACTTTGACCTTGTCGCCTTCCTTGACAACATCCGAGGTTTTGGCGACCCTTCCCTTGGCGAGCTGGGAGATGTGGACGAGGCCATCCTTGGCGCCGAAGAAATTCACGAAAGCGCCGAAATCGACCACCTTCACGACCGTGCCCTCATAGATTTGACCGACTTCCGGATCGTTCGCGATGGATTTGATCCAATTGATCGCGGCCCGGATCGAATTGCCGTCGGAGGAGGCGACCTTCACGGTGCCATCGTCCTCGATGTTGATTTTGGCGCCGGTTTTTTCGACGATCTCGCGAATGACTTTTCCGCCGGTCCCGATCACTTCGCGGATCTTATCGGTCGGAATCTTCAAGGTCTCGATGCGCGGCGCGAATTCGCCGAGTTCGGCCCGCGCCCCGGTGAGCGCCTTGCTCATTTCTCCCAAGATATGCAGCCGGCCCGCCTTCGCCTGATCCAAGGCGACCCGCATGATTTCCTCGTTAATGCCGGTGATCTTGATATCCATCTGGAGCGAGGTGACGCCTTCCTCGGTGCCCGCCACCTTGAAATCCATGTCGCCCAGATGATCCTCGTCGCCGAGAATGTCCGAAAGGACCGCGTAGCGCTCGCCTTCGAGGATCAAGCCCATCGCAATGCCCGCCGTCGGCCGCTTCAGGGGCACGCCCGCGTCCATCAAAGCGAGCGACGAGCCGCAGACCGTCGCCATAGACGATGAGCCGTTCGACTCGGTGATCTCGGAGACGATCCGCACCGTATAGGGAAATTCCGCCGCGGCCGGCAGCATTGGACGAATGGCGCGCCAGGCAAGCTTGCCATGGCCGATTTCGCGCCGCCCCGGCGAGCCCATGCGGCCGGTCTCGCCAACCGAATAGGGCGGGAAATTATAATGGAGCAGGAAGCGCTCCTTATAGGTGCCTTCGAGACTATCGACGAATTGCTCGTCCTCGCCGGTGCCGAGCGTTGCCACCACCAGTGCCTGCGTCTCGCCACGCGTGAACAGCGCCGAACCATGCGTGCGCGGCAAGATGCCGACTTCCGCGACAATCGGGCGAACCGTCTTGACATCGCGCCCGTCGATCCGGATGCCGGTGTCGAGAATGTTCCAGCGGACAACCTTAGCCTGCAGATCGTGGAAGACCTCGGCAATCTGCTCCTTGGAAAACTTCGGCTCCCCGCCGGCCGGGAAAAGGCCCGTGAAAACCTTCGCTTTCACCGCGTCGACCGCATTATAGCGATCCTGTTTCGCGGTAATCTTATAGGCCTCGCGCAATTCGCTTTCGGCGATCTGGCGCACCGCCGTCTCGGCGTCGCTCTTGTCGGGAACGGCAAGTTCGCGCGGCTGCTTGGCGGCTTTTTCGGCGAGCCGGATGATCGCGTCGATCACCGGCTGGAAACCGGCATGCCCCGCCATGACGGCCTCGAGCATCACTGCCTCGGAGAGTTCCTTGGCTTCGGATTCGACCATCAGCACGGCGTCGCTGGTTCCCGCGACCACGAGGTCGAGCGAGGACTGCTTTAGCTCTTCCAAGGTGGGATTGACCTTTACGGCACCGTTGATGAGGCCGACGCGCGCGGCCCCGACCGGGCCCATGAACGGAATGCCGGACAGCGTCAGCGCCGCCGATGCCGCGACCAGCGCCAAAATATCGGGATCGTTCTCAAGGTCATGCGACAGCACCGTCGCAACGACTTGCGTATCGTTGCGGTAACCATCTGGAAACAACGGACGGATCGGCCGGTCGATCAAGCGGGAGACAAGCGTCTCCTTTTCCGAAGGCCTTCCCTCGCGCTTGAAATAGCCGCCGGGAATCCGCCCCGCGGCAAAGGCCTTTTCTTGATAATTGACCGTCAGGGGAAAGAAATCGATTCCTGCCTTGGCCTCCTTCAGGGAGACGACGGTGGCGAGAACCGTGGTTTCGCCATAGGTCGCAACGACGGCGCCGTCGGCCTGACGGGCGACCTTGCCGGTTTCGAGCACGAGCTTTCGCCCGGCCCAATCGATTTCCTCACGATGGATTTCAAACATGTCTACGTCTTTCTGGGTATAGGCGAAGCCCAAGCCAGAGCAAGACGGCGAGCAGCTGTGAAACAGCGGCTGGCGATCCTGCCACATGGATTGGTCTTCGCCAGAGTCGGCGCGGCGGCCCAATGCCGCCACTGTCCGGAAAATACAAGCCGTTACCGGCTTTGTCTCATATTATATCGCTCGATGAGCATGTTTTGCGCGCATATCCGGCAAAAGCCAATTGACCTTTTGCATGAGGTTTGCGCGCTAACACATTGATATTCTGTGAGTACTTTCCCGCCACGAGAATCCCCGTGAAGGGCAGGCTCGATGCCCTGTAATCCTTGCGGATGAAACTTTTGCAAGCGTTACAGGCGAAAAAGACTGCGCAGGATAGGCTTTAACGCCGGATGCCAAGCCGCTCGATCAGCGATTTATAGCGCGGCTCGTCCCGCGTCTTCACATAGTCGAGGAGCTGACGGCGTTGCGACACGAGCTTCAAGAGCCCCCGGCGCGAGTGATTGTCTTTCACATGAGTCTTGAAGTGTTCGGTCAGATTGGCGATCCGCTCCGTCAAGATCGCCACCTGGACCTCGGGGGAGCCGGTATCGCCCTGTTTCAGGGCATAGTCTTTCACAAGCGCCTGTTTGCGCTCGGCGGTAATCGACATCGGATTTCCTCTTCAAAAAGGGGGAAAGTCTAAAGGGCTCTCAGCGCGGCCCGGCCGGGATGCCGTCCAGCGGGGTTTTGCGCGGAAGCGTCGAAGGGGCGGGTTATACACCAAATTTGCGGGGAGGAAAGGGGGCTCCGTCAGGAATGGCTGCCTGCGACGATCAACACTGATCAAAACGAGGCCTACGGCAAGGCGATCCGAGCGCTCAAGCGGGCTGGTGAGTTGGAAAAGAGCGTTCAACACCGGCAGCTCAAATGTCTTAACAACCGCCGGAGGTGGATCACGGCGCGCTGAAGCAGCTGATCAATCCGATGCGCGGATTTAAGACGCTGCGCACGTCATCGGCGACGATCAAAGGCTTCGAGGTCATGCGCATGATCCGCAAGCGGCAATACCTCATGCTCGTTTCCGGAACGACGGGAGAAGTGTGCTTTGTGAACCATGTCTTCCGCCTCTCCGCTTGATCCGGCGAGACGGGAGTGAAAAGTTGCGCTGTGTGCTCGCCAGTGCAAAAGAGCCTCTGCTTGGCACTGTGGCATTGGCGAGGCTTCCGTCAAATCAAGACGAAAATGCCAACCAAAATCATTGGTCGATTTTGCGGATTTTGCGTGAAATCGGCTTAATGCAACAGCGCCAGATTCACGGCCTGACGCCATTGGTAACAATGCCGGTGCAGCTTGCCGGCTTTCTATCTGCGGCATTGGTCTCCGTGAAGACGATCGCCGTCGACGTAGTGAACACGGTCGCTGGCAATGTCGAGGCCGGTGCGAGAGCTGGGGCTCCCCCCAAGAAAAGATTGTTCGACTCGCCCGTGAAGCCTTCCCGAACGCAGTTGGGGGGGGTGACGCCCCCTGAGTTCACAGTCGTCCTGACGACAAGTGTCGATCCGGCGCTGAAATTGGCCTGGGAAAGACAACAGTCTCCGAAAACGTTCCATTCAACGGTATTCCAACCTTGCGCCAAATTGAGCACGCTGTCGGCCGCTATCGCCATGGCGGGGCCGGCTGCTGTCGTCAGCACAACTGTGTCCATGTCCCCGGCCGTCCCGGTGAGCGTCGCACCCTGCAATTGGTCTGCCGGCAAACCGGGAGCGGGCGATGAGCAGCTGTTGATAAAACAATCGTTTTCACCGTTTGCCTCGACTGAAGTCCACTGTGGTTGGGGTTGGCAGTTCATTGGTGGTGGAGTTGTTGGGCAGCTCGGGCCGAAGTTGAGGAGCCAATACTCGATGAATACACACGGCGCGGGAGATTCAGGACTCCCGCATTGGTTCTGGCTGAAGACAAACTGTTGCCAGCCTTGACACCCCTCGGCGCCTTGGCACGCTGGGGTTGAGAAGGGCTGTGAGTTGAGCTGCAGCGAGAACGCATTGGGAGTCGGCACGGGAGGGCACGTATTGGGAGTCTGGGCGGTGTCTGGCTCGGGGCATGGTGGTGGATGGTTGCAGCTTGGTGGTGGTGGCGGGCAGTTCTTCCCGAACCACGGCCCCGACTCGGTAATAGTAGCAGGTGTGACGCTGTCGAAGCTCCCTACCGCCTTGGAGATCCCGCCGGACGCTTGAGCAAAGTTGCCGGGCGAGGGTAATCCGGACACCACTGAGGGCTGAGCAGAGAAGTCGTTGCCATTGCCGACGAGGCTGTCGGGTAGGGCGGGTCCGTGTCCGCGGGCCCGATTCGGATAGCGTGACGGCTGGCTGCATGGAGTTTCCTGCCACTCGGTGTTCGGGTACAAGGCCGTGAAGCACCCTTTCTTGGGCGTGGGAGTTCGCGCTATGGCCGCCCGCCAGGCCTCGCGCTCGGCGGCTTTCGCGGCCGATGGCTGGGCGGCTGCGCTGGGCGCAGGCGCCGGTTCGGTTGGCTGGGCGCGGGCTGCGGAGGAGGACATTAGTCCAGGCAGCAGGCTCGCGGCGAACATAATGCTAAGTGACCTCGCGAGGCGCCCGCTCGCTGAGCTGGAATATTTCATGGACAGCCCTCCGACGAATGAGCCGCGCGGCGGCAGAGGCCATGCTGCCGCCACGCGTTAACGCTTAAACTCCCCCAGAGTTTCACTACAAAGCCGTGATCGTTTAAGGGATCAGTGAAAGCCCCGGAGGGGGCGGTTTGCCAGGACGGAACGATCGTCCCAGCATCCGCGTCCGCGTGTGCAAAACTTGAGGACACTGTTGAAAAACTCGGAATTCGGAAAATCGTCAGAAAACC
>Ga0181535_10007823_pt1 | contig 10640 bp, 8 predicted proteins | sample PEATcosm2014_Bin_44_FD_119774 | JGI IMG/M metagenome (GOLD analysis project Ga0181535, IMG submission 119774) | Peatland microbial communities from MTU Mesocosm Facility, Houghton, MI, USA - PEATcosm2014_Bin17_30_metaG | ecosystem: Environmental > Terrestrial > Soil > Wetlands > Peat | place...
GGTGACTTTCCCGATGGCTCCCGACCAGATGTATTCGCACAGACGGCGGTATCCTTCCATGCAATGGCCCTGATTGCCCATCTGGGTCGCGACTTTGCTGTAACGACTGGCGGCCTGACGCAACGCCCGCGCTTCGGCGATGTCGTGGCAAAGCGGCTTTTCGCAATAAACATTGATGCCCCGCTCCATGGCCATCATCGCCACCGTGGCATGATGATGATTGGGTGTGGCGACGAAAACGGCGTCGATGTTCCGTCCCATTTTGTCAAACATCACGCGGTAATCAGTAAAAGCTTGAAGGTGGCTCGTATCAATGCCCTTTCCCTTGAGATAAGACGAAACGTGTCCGTGCCGTTTTTCGACGGGATCGACGATGGCGACGAGGTTTTGGCCGTAATGATAGATGGCCTGTTCGAGGTGGGTGTCGGCGCGGCCGCCACAACCAACCTGCACGCAATTGAGTTTATTAAGAGACTTGCCCACGGCCGCGCGAACGACATGGGGAAAAGTGAGGAACGTCGCCGTTCCGGCAGCGCTTTTAATGAATGAGCGTCGATTCATACTGAGTTTCATCACCCTGTGTTAACTCCTCCGGCCCAAAACAGCAATTCAATAACTCCGGACATCCCCCTTAACTCCCTTTGGCGGAACCGCCCGTCTGTTGAATCGCGCCGCGTCTGGCGCGCGTCGGCACAATTGCAATGCGATTGTGATTGAATGAGTCACGCTTTTGTTACAGTTTCTGTCTGGTTTTCTTTGATCGTCGCCGATTGAACCGGCGGCAAGCCACGCATGAAGAATTGTTTTGCGCCGTCAGCGAAGTCCCTGTTTCTCTGGGGGACGTTGCTACTTATCGCTTTCGGCGGACCTGCCGCCACCGCCGCCGAAGACAACGGCGTCCGCCACTTTTACCGGAACCCTTTTCTTTTTATTGCCGTCGCCGCCTTTCTCCTCGCCCTGATTTTCGCCGCATGGCGGTTCGCCCGCCGCTGGCGCGCCCGCGTCCTGCGCCAGCGCGACGAGGAAATATTCAATCTCATCAACATTTGGACCAAGAGTCTTCAGGAGGAAGTGGCCCGGCGAAAGGAAGCGCAACAAGCCTTGCAAAACAGCCATGAACTGACCTTGCGCCAGGAACGCCTCGCCGCCGTCGGCCAATTGGCCGCCGGCCTGGCCCATGAATTCAACAACATCCTCACCATCATCCAGGGTCATGCCGTCCTGTTGATGGAAGAGCCGGGCCTGAGCAACGACTCGCGCAAATCCGTCACCCACATCTGCGAGGGGGTGGAGCGCATCACCACACTTGTCAAACAAATGCTTGCCTTCAGCCGCAAACAGGTCATGCAACAAAGGGTTGTCAACATCAAGGAAAGCATGAACGAATTTGCCGACATGCTGCGCCGCCTGCTCGGAGCCCACATCGCCCTGACCTTCGACATCCGCCCCGACCTCGCCTCCGTCACGGTCGATCCCGAAATGCTTCAGCAAATCATCGCCAATCTCGCCGTCAACGCCCGCGACGTCATGCTGGATGGCGGCCAATTACATATTTCGGCCGATGAAATCAAGTTCGACCAGGCCGATCTGGCCGGCATATCCGACCGCCGCGCCGGATCCTTCATCCGATTAAGCGTGGCCGACACCGGCCCCGGCATTGCCCCTTCCGTTCTGACCCGGCTTTTCGAGCCTTTCTTCACCACCAAAGAAATTGGCAAAGGCACCGGCCTGGGGCTTGCCACCGCCTATGGCATGATAAAACAAAACGCCGGCTGGATCGAAGTGGACAGCATGCTGGGCGAAGGCACGACCTTCCGCATTTATTTCCCCGTGGCCGCCAACCAGCCCGCACCCAAACCCGCGCCCGCGCCCGCGCCGGCCGCCAGCGAAACCATCCTGGTGGTCGATGACGAGGAAGTCCTGCGCAATCTCGTGCGCGAAATTCTCGAGTCCCTCCATTACCGCGTCCTGGCCGCCGCCAGCGGCCAGGAGGCGTTGCAACTCTGGGAAACCCACAAAGACAGCGTGAACCTGGTATTGACAGATATGTCCATGCCCGACGGCATGTCCGGCAACGACCTTGCCCTCAAATTGCTCGCGGACCGGCCTGGCCTGCCCATCATTTTCAGCAGCGGTTTTCTGCCGGAACAAGACAACCCTCAGCGCCTCTTTCTGGCCAAGCCCTACGAACCGGACGATTTGGCCCGAGCCGTCCGCTCCGCCCTGGCCCAAGCCGCCGGGGCCAGAATCTCCGCCCCCGCGCCCAACTCAACATGCCCCCAATGAACACCGAGGATCCAACACAAAGACTGGCTGCCTTCACCCGCAACAGCCCCAATCCGCTCCTCGAATTCTCCGCCGACGGCACCATGGCCTATTACAACGCCGCCGCCCGCCGCCTGGCCGCCAACCTGGGCTGCGACTCCGTTGCCGCCATTCTGCCGCCTGATTCGCGCACCATCGTTCTGCAATGTCTTTTGACCGGCGAGAGCAAGACCAACTTGCAAACCTCCCACCTCAAACGCACCCTTTCCTGGTCCTTCATCCCCATCGCCGACACCAACACCATCCATTGCTATGTCAACGATATAACCGAACGCCTGGAACTCGAAGCCCAACTGCGTCATTCCGTCAAAATGGAGGCGGTGGGCCAGCTTGCCGCCGGCGTCGCCCATGATTTCAACAACATTCTCACCATCATCCAAGGCCACGCCGATCTGCTCCTGCAATCCCACGTCCTGCTCCCCGCCAACGAAAAATCGGTCCACCAGATTTCTTCCGCCGCCCAGCGGGCCGGCAAACTCATCCGGCAGTTGCTCATGTTCAGCCGCAAGCAGGTCATGCAACCCCGCCATCTCAACCTGAACGAAATCATCGGCAACGTCATTCCCATGTTGCAGGGACTTCTTGGCGAAAGCATCACCCTCCAATTCATCCCCGCCGCCAACCTTCCCGCCCTCTATCTCGACATCAGCATGATCGAGCAGGTCCTGCTCAACCTTGCCCTCAACGCCCGCGACGCCATGCCTTCCGGCGGGAAATTCACCATCCGCACCTCCCTCCAAACCCTCGAACCCGTCGCGGTGGTCCTCAATCCCAAGGCCCGTCCCGGCCAGTTCGTTTGTTTGACAGTGTCCGACACCGGCTGCGGCATGGATTCTGAAACCCTCGGCCACATTTTTGAACCTTTTTTCACCACCAAGGACGTAGGCAAAGGCGCCGGTCTCGGACTGGCCACCATTTACGGCATCGTCAAACAGCATGACGGCTGGATCATCGTCGAAAGCAAGATCAACGCCGGTTCCACCTTCACCATTTTCCTGCCCGACGCGGGCAAAGGCCCGGCCGCGCCCGCGGAACAGGGCAACACCCGGTTCATCACCCGCCAAAACATGGCTGCCGGCCACGAAACCATCCTCGTGGCCGAAGACGAGCCGATCCTGCGCGAACTGGTGGTCAGCATCCTCGAATTCTGCGGTTACCGCATCTATCAGGCCGACTCCGGCCCGACCGCGGTCAAGATATGGAAGGAACACAGCGGGGAGATTAAATTATTGTTGACCGACATGGTGATGCCCGGCGGCATGTCAGGCCGCCAGCTCGCCGAACGTCTTCAGCAGGACAACCCCAAACTCAAGGTTGTTTACACCAGCGGTTACAGCCCCGGCATGGCGGGCAAGGATATCGCCCTTCTCGAAGGTTTCAATTTTCTGGCCAAGCCCTACCCGCCGGTCAGGCTGGCCCAGGTCGTCCGCGAAACCCTCGACGGGAAACCCTTCAAGGAGGACGGCGGCAACAAATAAGCGGGCCGCGCCCCGCCCCGTTTTCGGGCGGCGCGGTCACGTTCCGCGGCGGCGGCGGGTTGGAAAATTTTTTCGTGCGCTCTTTCGCGATTCCGGCTATTTGTAGGCGCATGTCTAATTTAAGAGTATTGAATCAAGGAAAATTCAAATCGCTGGCAACGACTTTTCTGGCCGGCCTCGCCTGCGCCGGCTTTGCTTTCTCCGCTGCCGCTGAGAATCTCGTGCCGCTGCAAATCAAACTGCCCGCGCCCGCTTTTCTGGGCACGCCCTCCGAAGGTCCTGTGGCGCCGAATGTGGAAAAGCCCTCCGGCAAACCCCGTCCGCCTTTGATGGTGCCCCCCGGCGTGTCCAACGTCGCCCGCGGCAAAACCGTGACCAGCAGCGCCACCAACACGCTGCCGGATCAATTGGCCAAAATCACCGACGGCGACAAGGAATCAAGCGAGCAAAGCGTCGTCCTGATCCGCAAAGGGGTGCAATGGGTGCAAGTTGATCTGGGCGGCACGCAGGAAATTTACGCCATCGTGGTCTGGCACGCGCACGACGCCCCCAAGGTCTATCACGGGGTCGTGGCCCAGATCGCGGATGACGCCGCTTTCACCCAAAACGTCCGCACCCTGTTCAACAACGACCAGGATAATGGCGACGGATTGGGAGCGGGAACCAACCGCGAATATTTTGAGACCAACGAAGGCAAGCTGATAGAGGGCAAGGGAGCCAAGGCGCGCTACGTCCGGCTCTATTCGCGCGGCAGCACCGAGAGCCACATCAACGAGTACACCGAGATTGAGGTTTACGGACGTCCGGCCAAATAAAGGCCCTTAGTTTTTAGGCAGGCGCGCAATAATGGTCCGGGCAAGAGCGGGGATGATTTGTCGTTCCCCGGCGTGGTTGACCGTGAAAACAACCAGAACCAGACGGCGGCCATCCGGCAATTCGAGATAAGCGCAGTCGTGCCGCGTCTCGCTCGTCCAACCGGCCTTGGACCAAAGCTTCGTCCCCGGCGGAACAGCCAGACCGGTGAAATCCCGGGCCTGGTCATTGGCATTTTTCGTGGTGTCGAACGGGTCGCGCCGGAGCAACTCCATCATTTCCCGGCAACGCGCCGGCGTCACCGCCCGGCCCGTCGCAATCTCTGCCATGAGCCGGGCCGTGGCGTCGGTTGTGAGCTGGTTGCGCGTTGGCTGAAACAACCGGATGGCCTGCGTTTCGCGCCCGTAAGGCCCTTCGCTCCACGGTTTTTTATTCACGTTGATATTGGCATACCCCAGTGTCGTGAAATAACGGTTGACCGCATCGCGCTTTTCCCGCCATTGCTCAATTTCCCCTTGCGGCAACTCCGGTCCGCTGGTGGTGCCGGTAAGGAGGTCAACAATATATCCGGTGGCCTCATTCAATGAGTCAACAATCATGTCGCGCATGGCCCGGCGCAATTCGGGGGTGTCCGCGATCTTCCCGTCCTCCAACCAGCGATGGGCGGCGGCCAGGTAGAAAAGTTTGACCACGCTGGCCGGATAAACCGGCGCCTCACCGCGATAACCGGCGCAGGCGGGATGTTGCGGATCGCGCAGGTCGATGACCGTCGCGGCCAGTTCGTCCGGCCGGAGTTTTTGAAACGCGAATTCAGCCAGGACGCCCTGCACGGCGGCGTCCAGCGTTTGTTGCAGCGACGCCGACGGCGGCGCGCGCCACGAATCGGGGGGCGGATTTTGTCCGTATGCGGATGACATAAAAGCGAATCCGAGCAAGCCGGCCAAAAGAACGGGAGCCAGGGAAGGCCGGCATGGGAAAGTGGAACCGGCGGCTGTCATTCCGTGACCAGCGTTTTTCGCAGGGCCTTTAATTCACGCTGGCGGCCCGGGTCCGGTTCAAGGGAACTCATTTTGAGGGACCGGAGGGTGTTGACAATCGCCTGGGAAACGATGAGGCGGGCGTTTTTTTTGTCATCCGCCGGGATCGCGTACCACGGCGCGTGCGCGAGGCTCGTCGCTCCCAGGCACTCCTCGTAGGCGCTCTTGTATTCCTTCCAATATCCCCGCTCCTTCACGTCCTCCATCTCAAACTTCCAGTTCTTCTCCGGCTCGTCGATCCGCCGCAGAAACCGCTTGCGCTGCTCGTCCTTGGACAGGTGAAGGAAAAATTTTATGATGCGCGTGCCATTGCGGTAAAGGTGCTCCTCCAAGTTGGTGATGGAGGCGAACCGTTGCTTCCAGACATCCTTGTCCGCGACCAACTCCTCGGGCAATCCCTGCCGCTGCAACAATTCCGGGTGAACCCTCACCACCAGCACCTCCTCGTAATAGGACCGGTTAAAAATCCCGATGTTCCCCCGCTCCGGCAGGCGGCACGTTGCCCGCCATAAAAAATCATGCTCCAATTCCTCCGTGCTCGGACGCTTGAAACCGGACACCTGGCACCCCTGCGGATTGACCCCGGACATGACGTGCTTGATAATGCTATCCTTGCCTGCGGCGTCCATCGCCTGGATCACCACCAGCAGCGCGTAACGGTTGTGAGCGTAAAACAAACTCTGCAAATCCTGCAGTTCCTTCACATACCGCCCCAACCGCTCCCGGTAATCGTCGTCCGAAGTATAAAAGGGTTTGACCTGGGTCGGCCAATGTTTGAGCCGGACTTTTTGGCCGGGCCGCACCCGGAATTTTTCCGCGTCAATTTTCATGTTGGTCCTTCCGAAAATCTAATCATCGTAGCCGTCCGCCTTGGCCCGCCAGCAGGCGGCAAACACCACCACTCCGACCCCGGCCACAGCCAGCAAACAACCGAAAACCGCGTTCCATCCGTAATGATCCACCAACGCGCCCACTCCCCAGCCCGACAACACCGTGCTGCCATACCCGAAAATGCTGGTCAACCCAACCGCCGTCGCCGCCGCCCGTTTCGTGGCCAGATTGGCCGCCGCAATCGACACCAGACATTGCGGGCCGTAAATAAAAAAACCGACGCAACAAAACAACGCCAGATAGACCCATTCATTCCGGCCGGGCATTTGCCACAACAAACAAACCGACACCCCGGCCATCGCCATGAAAAGAACCCCCGTCCGCATCGCCCGTCCGCCGAAATACCGGTCAGTCATCCAGCCCGAAACCAATCCGCCCAACGCGCCGAACCCCTCAAAACCAGCCAGCATGCAGCCCGCCACGACGATGCGGACATGCTTCGACTCCGTGAGCATGGTTGGCCCCCAATTGAAGACGGTGTAGCGGATGGTGTAAACAAAAAAATTCGAGAAAGCAACCAGCCAGACGTATTTGTTGAGAAACACGCGCCGGATCAGGAAGGCGTTGAGTTGCGCGCCGGTTTGAACCTCCGAAACCATGTGCGTTCCCTCCACTTCGGGCAGTCCCACCGAGGGCGGCGTGTCCGGCAGCTTGTGCCAAAGGAACCACGCTCCGAGCAGCGCCAGCACGCCCGGAACAAAAAAACACGCCCGCCAGCCCCAATGCTCCACCAGGTAACCGCACAAAACCACGATCGACCCCGCCCCGATTTGGTGGGATATGTTCCAGATCGACATCTTGCGCGCCAGTTCCTTGGGCGAAAACCAATGCGTCATCAACCGCGCGCAGGGCGGAAAGCCCATCCCCTGAAACCACCCGTTGATCATCCAAAACGCGCCGAACGCCAGCACGGACCCGCTCAACCCGAAGAAAATGTTCAAAACCGCCGAACCCACCAAACCCACCACCATCATGGCCCGGGCATTGGAACGATCCCCGATCACGCCGTTGGCTAACTTCGCCACCCCGTATAGCACCCCGTTCAGGGTCAGAATGGCCCCCAACTGCGCCTTGCTCATGCCCAGCGATTTAATCATGGCCGGCATCGCCATGGGCAGGTTGCCGCGCACAAAATAAAAAATCGCGTAGCCGGTGATTGTCGCCACCAGAACGCGAACCTGCCAGTGACGGTATTGGACACGGATTTCCGCCGGATCGTTGATCGTGACAGGTATCGGCGGATCCGGCTTAAACAGGGCGGTTATCGGATTATTAACGATGGCGCAGGTTAGAAATTTAACGCGCCCTGGTCAACTTGAATTGACTGCGGTTTATTTTTCCGACGCGCCTCCGCCGAGCGTAAAGTAGAATGTCGCGCCCTGCCGGCCCAGGCTCTCGCCCCGGATGCTCCCGTTGTGCCGTTGCACAATGCGCCGCACCGTGGCCAGACCAATCCCCGTCCCCTCAAACTCGAAGGCCCCGTGCAGCCGTTGAAAAGGCTGAAACAGCTTCCCAACGTAGGCCATGTCAAATCCGGCCCCGTTGTCCCGCACGAAATACGTGTTTCCCCCTGCCTCCCTGGTCCGCCCGAATTCGATCCGCGCCGCCGCCTGCTTGCGCGTGAACTTCCAGGCATTGCCCAGCAAGTTGGACATCATGACCCGCAGCAAAACCGGATCCCCCGCCACCGTGATGTCCGGGCAGACGGTCACCTGCACGGTCCGGGCCGGCTCGCCGGTCCGCAATTCCGCCACAATCTCCTCCGCCATTTCGCTCAGATTCACCGTCCGATGACGGATTTCGGCCCGCGTCACCTTCGACAATTCGAGCAATGCGTCGATCAACCGCGACATGGAGTCCGCCGCCCGGAGCGCTCCGCGCAAATGGTCCAAATCCGCTTCGCTCAACTTCCCGGCGCAATCGCGCATCAGGACGTCGATATATCCGCCGATATGCCGGATGGGTGCGCGCAAATCGTGCGACACGGAGGAACAAAAAGATTCCAGCTCTTCGTTCGCCACCCCCAATTCCGCCGTGCGCTGTTCAACGCGCCATTCCAATTCCTGGTTGGCTTGTTGCAACGCCGCCCGCGCCTGCTCCAATTGCCGGTTCTTTTCCTCCAATTTCGACACCAGCCGCGCGTTGTATTCCTTCATCACGTCCACTTCGTCGGCCGACCCGGCCGGCCCGACGGGACGTATCCCCGGCACCCCGCCCCATTTCGCCAACACTTCCAGAATCTGGGATCGGCTCGCCGGCTTGCGCAAATAGGCGTCCCCGCCCAATTTGTAACACAATTTTTCATCGTCCTTGGAAGTGTAGGTGGCGGTATGGAAAACAAACGGGACGCTCCGCCAGCGTTCGCTTTTGCGCACTTCCTGGCACAGCCGGTAACCGTCCATTTGCGGCATCAAAATGTCGGAGATGATGATGTCCACTTTCTCCCGTTCCAACACCTCCAGCGCCTGCAAACCGTCCACCGCCTCCGCCACCTCGACCCCTTCCGTTTCCAGAATGGCCCGCAGCAGTTTCAGATTCACCGGCGCATCATCAACAATAAGGACTTTCATGGGATTCGCAGTGGTTGAAACCGGGGTTCTGCCGTCATCCGTCCAGGCACCGGCGCACGGTATCCGCCAGTTCCTGAGGCGCGAATGGCTTCTTCAAAACGATCATATTCTTCTTCATCGCCACGTCTGATGATGGCAACTCCGCGCTGTAACCGCTTATCAGTATGACTTTCAACCCGGGGTTTTCCAAACGCAACTTTTCCGCCAGTTCCATGCCTGTCACTCCTCCCGTCGTAATCATGTCGGCCACCAGCAAATCAATCTCACCGCTCCGCCCCAGCCATCGCTGCTGCGCTTCGACTCCGGATTCCGCCTCAAAAACCGCATACCCGCGTTTTTGCAGAATTTCCGCCACCACCCCGCGCAACGCCGCGTCGTCCTCTGTCACTAGTATTTTTTCCCCGCCTCCCGCGGTTTCTTCCTGCGCCGGCACGTTCGCGTCTGCGACCTTTCCCGTTGTCGCCGGCAAAAACACGCGAAAGACCGTCCCCTTCCCGACCTGGCTGGAAACTTCCACCCATCCCTTGTGCTGTTCCACGATCCCGAATACCGTGGTTAAACCAAGGCCCGTCCCCTTGCCGGCCCTTTTGGTGGTGAAAAATGGCTCGAAGATCCGCGCCATGTGCTCCGGCAAAATCCCCCCGCCCGCGTCGCTCACTGTCAAACACACATAAACACCCCCCGCCCTCCGCCGCAATTGCGCCTCCGCCGTGTTGACTGTTCGCGTCTCGGTCCGGATCACCAGTTGTCCGCCCGACGGCATCGCATCGCGGGCGTTGACCGCCAGGTTCATCAATATTTGTTCAATCATCCCCGGGTCCGCCTCAATCGCCGGCAAATCCTTCCCAAACTCGTTCAGGATCACAACGCTCTCACCCAGCATCCGCCGGAGCAGTTTCGTGAATGCCGCAATCAGGTCGTTCAAATTCAGCACCTGCATGTGCATCGCGCCCCGCCGGCTGAACGATAGCAGTTGCCGGGTCAATGTTTCCGCCCGCAGCGCCGCATTGGCGATGTCGTTGAGATAATCCTTCGCTTCGGCCGACAGGTGTTCGCTGTCCGCCAGAAGCAATTCCACATTGCCCCCGATAATGGTGAGCAGGTTGTTGAAATCGTGCGCCACCCCGCCGGCCAGTTGTCCTATCACTTCCATCTTCTGCGCCTGCCGCAGTTGGTCTTCCGTGCTTTTCCGCGCCGTGATGTCCTCCACTATCCCGGCCAGCCGATACACCTGCCCCGATGCGTCGCGAATGGCCGAGGCCCGGGCATGCACCCATCGCATCTGGCCGTCGGGAAGGATTATTTGATGTTCCATATCCGCGTTCTCCCCCCGCCGCAGTCCGGCCAGGGCCGCTTCCGCGCGCCATCAATCCTCCGCCGGAATCGCGTCCAGAAATCCCATTGGTCTGGCTATCCTATTGACGCAACCTTACTCAATGGGTAGTGCTTGGTGAGCGATTTCCTCCGACAATGAGCTTGTAGGGAACCGGCGGCACTTGCGTGGCTTGCTGAAGCAGGCGATAAAA
>Ga0181535_10007824_pt1 | contig 10639 bp, 9 predicted proteins | sample PEATcosm2014_Bin_44_FD_119774 | JGI IMG/M metagenome (GOLD analysis project Ga0181535, IMG submission 119774) | Peatland microbial communities from MTU Mesocosm Facility, Houghton, MI, USA - PEATcosm2014_Bin17_30_metaG | ecosystem: Environmental > Terrestrial > Soil > Wetlands > Peat | place...
GCTGAGCGCCCGCAGATCCCGTTTCCCTATTATGCGGAAGCATGGACCGGCCAGGAGTACCTGGTAGCCGCGCTGATGATGAATTGGGGCATGGTGACAGAAGGTGTGGAGTGCGTCGAGAATGTCCGGTTCCGCTATGACGGAGAGAGGCGGAATCCCTGGGACGAACCGGAGTGCGGCCACCATTACGCGCGAGCCATGTCATCGTGGTCCACGATCGGCGCGCTGAGCGGCTTTCTCTTTGATGGCCCCAATGCAGCTGTGGTGGCTTCACCCAGAATCTCCGAAAACAACTTCAAATGTTTCTGGGCTACGGGAACGGGGTGGGGCACTTTCTCGCTGGTCAGGGAGAGAGAGATCACGCATTTTGCAATGAAGGTGCTGGCGGGAACTCTTGGTTGCCGTTCCTGCGAGATTCGCGCGACAGGCACGACCGCTTCGGCTGAGTTCAAGGGAAGGCCGATGAAGAGCCAGGTGACCCGGCGGGAAGAACGAGCAGTTGTGACGCTTGATGAAAGACTTCAACTGACAGCGGGCGATGAGGTTCGCATCACGGTAAACGGATGAGCTTGGATTCGAAGCCGCACAGGCCATGGATCATCCTCGTCGGCGGCTTTCTTGGAGCAGGGAAGACGAGCTTGATTCTAGCGGCGGCCCGGGAGCTCGAAGGGCGCGGCCTGCGCTGCGCCGTTGTGTTGAACGACCAGAGCGATGACCTGGTTGACACGCGCCATGCAACCGCTCAAGGCATGCTGGCGCGCGAAGTGACCGGCGGTTGCTTTTGCTGCAAATTCACTGCGCTGATGACGCTGGTCGACGAGTTGCGGGCAACTTCACCTGATGTGATCTTCGCCGAGCCCGTCGGAAGCTGCACGGATATTTCGGCCACGGTGCTCGGTCCGCTAAGAGAGGAATTCGGTCGATATAGAGTGGCGCCATTTACCGTGCTCGTCGATCCATCACGCACCAGCGAACTGCTCGGCGACGATGCGGATGCCGACATGGCTTTCCTGTTCAGGAACCAGTTGGAGGAGGCCGACCTGGTGTGCATGACGAAGGCTGATCTTTATCCTGATGCTGCGGATATTGCCAACTTCGAGACGAGGCGAATCAGCGCAATGACCGGGCAGGGCGTGAAGGAATGGCTGGGCGAGATCCTGTTCGGAAGCCGTGAAGCGGGAGAGACCACCCTGGATATCGATTACGCTCGCTATGCGCAGGCTGAGGCATCGCTTGCGTGGCTGAACCTGAGCCTTGTTTTCGAACCAACGTTGCCTTCGTCTCCCGCCGTGGTGGTTGGAAGCTTGATGGACTCTCTCGATGATTCGCTCACTTCGTCAGGAATCTCCATTGTGCACTTGAAAATGTTTGATGTCTCACCCGCGGGCTGGTTAAAAGCGGCAGCGTGCGCCAACGGTCAGGACCCGATCGTCGAGGGCGCGCTCGACGCTTCTCCAGCAAGCCGGCACGAGTTGCTTGTGAATCTTCGCGCAAAAGGCAGCCCGGCCCGGGTGCGGAGCCTTGTTGAGGAACAGGTGAGGCAACTCAAAGGGAAGACCCTCAATACACGGCTCGATTGCTTCAGCCCAGCGCCACCGAATCCGGAGCGGAGAGTTCCGCGACCTTGAGGATCAAAGTTCGCGGGGAGTTGCAGGGACTTGCTGGTCAATCCCGCCGGCACCCATGAGAATCAGAGAGCGTTGCGCAAAGGGCGAATAGACGAGAAGGGTCGTGCAAGCCAGGGCAAGGCCGAAGTTGATGTGGTGCAGAAGCAGAAACGGCGAGAGCGACCACAGTTCGTCCAGGGTGAAAATAAACGGCCAAATTTTCAGGAAATTTTCGCGCGCCCTGGGCGCATGAAAGACCACATTGGCCAAGACAAAAGCGCGGACGGGAATCAGGATGGCGGCGGTGACGATCAGGATATTCAGGAAATGCGGTGCCTTGGGCAGGGGAGAGAACAAATCCTCAATCTCGGAGAGATTTGCTAGCGCTCCAACATAGAAGCCCACATACATGAGCTGCAAAAGAACAAACAGAGTCTGTACGACCGGAAACGATGCCTTCGGAAGTTCATCCGGCGTCGACAGGATCCGGCTGTAGATCGCGGTTTGGGCTTCGGCCGGAACTGAGGTTCCCTGCGGCAGATACGTGGTTTGACCGTTCGATACTGATAACGGCGAGGGGGGCTCGAGCGCCGAAGGCGTGTTGTTCAATTCGATCCGCTCAACGGGCGCAACAAAGCGGTAGCCTCGGCGCGCAAGAGTCTCAACAAACCGGGGGCTGCTTGCTGTATCTCTGAGGGCTTCGCGGAGACGATTTACCGCGGAGTTCACGCCGTGCTCGTAATCGACGAAGGTACCGTCCGGCCAAAGCTCGCGGGAGATCTCCTCCCGGGTGAGCAATTCGCCGGGACGCTCAAGGAGCATGACCAGGACCTGGAACGGTTGCGAGTTCAGCTTGATACGTACGCCGTTCCTGCGAAGCTCTCCCGTCGTTCGGTCTGCTTCAAATGAACCGAAGCGATAGAGCGGTCCTGGGAGGCGATCTGTCATGTCAAATGCCCAGTGTAACCGATTGCGATTTCGATTCCAACGCATGGGGCAATGTACAACTCCCTTGAAGTCGAAGTGGCGCAAGCACTTGCACGGTGAGAAACAATCGTCACGATGTGAGGTTCCATGCATTGCTTTGAATTGCGCAAGGGCGCAAGATCGACCCCGAAATGAAGCATCGGTTCTCAAATTGTCGAGCGGGGATAGCGGGATGCGCGGCGCTTTTCCTGCTGGCGCTGGTTGCCGTTTCCAGATCGGCTATGGCGGAAGCCCCGCCTTCAGCCATTCCGGCTTTCAATTCCTATGTTGGAGTGGTCGAGGCGCGCCTCGCCGAGCAGCACCGGACGCCGGGTGGTTTCCTTGCCTCTTTGACCGCGGTTCAGCAAAGCGACGCTCGGCTGAAGAGCGGGGCGCTGATTGTCGAGCGGCTCACGCCAGAAGAAGACCTGCCGGGCGCGATGCTGCACGATTGGCGCGGCACTCTGTTTGTCCCTCGGGGCAAAGCGCAGGATCTTGAACGGCTGCTGATCGATTTCAACTCGTATCCAGAGAAATTCTCACCCCAGATTGTTCGAGCGCAGGAACTCAGCCATGTCGATGCAGGCGGGCTTCATCGGGTCCAGGCATCCATGCGCATTCGCCAGAAGCATCTGATCACGGTGGTCATGGACACCACATACGACGTCACGTTCGGGCAATCAGATCCGCAGCACGGGTACAGCCTCTCGCGCAGCACGCAGGTTTCAGAGATCGACGCTCCCGGTACCAGAGAGGAGCACGCGCTCAACGCCAAAGAGGAGCACGGCTTCCTTTGGCGGCTCAATACCTACTGGAGTTGGGAGGAGCGGGACGGCGGGCTTTACATCCAGATCGAATCGGTCTCGCTCACCCGGTCGATTCCGCGGGGATTTGCCTGGCTGATCGGGCCATTCGTCGAGAGCGTTCCGCGGGAGTCACTCGAGTTTACGCTGCGCTCGGCATCGGCCGCGTTGCGCAATTGAACAGAGCGGGGCAGGGCAGCCGGGAAAACACGACACCAGAAGGGAGTTCGGGATGAGTACAATTTCAGCAACAACGACGGATCACGCGGCATTTCGCCCTGCGCCCCGGGTCAACGATGCACTTACGGCTCGAATGGAGAAGCGCGCCTTGGAGTGGATGGCCGGGCGTGCGCCAAAATGGCTGACAAGCGACCAGCTCACACTGCTTGGCCTCAGCGGGCAGGTTGGTGCCGGAGTGTTTTATGCGCTATCGCGGTACAACCGCTATGCGCTCCTTCTGGTTATCCTGTGCCTCGCCCTCAACTGGCTTGGAGACAGCATGGATGGAACCCTTGCAAGGGTTCGCCGGCAACAGCGTCCCCGGTATGGTTTCTACGTCGATCACATGGTGGACCTCTTTGGAACCGTGGTGCTGATGTGCGGGCTTGGCTTTTCTGGATTCCTGCATTGGCCAACAGCGATCGCAATGATGGTTGGGTTTCTTCTGCTTTCAAGCGAGAGCTACCTGGCAACCTATACGCTATCGTGCTTTGAAATCTCCCGGGGCATCTTCGGTCCGACGGAGCTTCGCATCCTGCTGATCGCCGGCAACCTGGCGCTGCTCCGCAGCCCTTATTCAACGCTATTCGGTTACAAAATGCTGTTGTTTGACCTGGGGGGCGCGATCGGGGCGGCGGGCATGCTTCTAACGGCCATCTTCGTGACCATGCGGCATACAGCGGAGCTTTATCGCAGGGAGCCGCTCAAATGAACATGTTGATCCGCTGGGGGAAATTCAACCTGGTCGGGACCATCGGCATGGTCGTCCAGCTTGGCGCGCTTGCCCTGTTCAATCGGTCGATTCCAGGGCACTACATGGTTGCATCGGCCGCTGCCTTAGAATTGACCTTGCTGCACAACTTTCTGTGGCACCTGCGCTACACCTGGCGCGACCGCCGAGGTGAGTCTGCACAGGCCGCTCAACTGCTCCGCTTTCATCTTTCGAATGGCCTGGTTTCCATGGTCGGAAATCTGGCGCTCATGCGAGTTCTGGTCGATGGGATGCACTTGCCCATCATCGTTTCAAACGGCATCGCCATTCTCTGCTGCTCAGTGTTGAACTTCTTTCTGGGGAACAACTGGGCGTTTGCGGCGCGGATCAAGGAAGCAAAGACCGAAACGCCAGGGTCGTTCTGCCAGGCTGTGGGAGTTTCTCCTCAAGACAGCTCAAGTTTCGTTCAAAGGATCTGATGATCAATAAGCTCGTATTATCGAATCTCGGCCATCGACCTGTGCGCACGGTGTTAAGCGTGCTCGCAATTGCAGTCGAGGTCACCATGATTCTGACACTTGTAGGAGTGAGCTACGGCACGCTTGACGCCACGGCTCGACGTGCCCGCGGAGTCGGCGCCGATCTCATGATCCGGCCGCCGGGAACCTCCATTCTTGCGCTGAGCACCGCGCCGATGTCCGATAAACTGATCGACTTTGTAAGGCAGCAGCCGCATGTCGCCCTGGTCACCGGCACCGCGGTTCAACCCTTGTCAGGATTCGATTCGATTACGGGACTTGATCTCGACGAGTTTTCGAAGATGAGCGGGGGATTCCATTTCATCGAAGGCGGGCCATTCAAGACGGATCAAGATGTACTTGTCGACGAATTCTATGCCAAGGAAAAGAAGCTTCATGTCGGGGACAAGATCCAGTTGATCAATCATGAGTGGCGAGTTGCTGGAGTTTATGAATCCGGCAAGCTGGCCAGGATTTGCGTCCGGCTCCCCGTTCTTCAGCAGTTGATGACGAACGATCATCACCTCAGCCAGATCTACGTCAAAGCCGACAGTCCGGACCAGATACAGGGGATCCTGAGCGAGTTGCGCGCGAAGATGCCGGGCTACCCGATCTACACGATGGAAGAGTTTACTTCGCTGCTTTCGATCAGCAGCGTGGGAATGTTGAAGGATTTCATTGGGGTCGTGATCGGTGTCGCCGTTATTGTGGGATTCATTGTCGTGTTCATGGCTATGTACACGGCAGTTCTCGAGCGAACGCGAGAGATCGGCATCCTGAAGGCGGTGGGTGCTTCGTCCTATTTCATTCTGAAATTGCTCTTGAGAGAGACGCTATTGCTCTCGATCCTGGGCACCGTGGTCGGCATTGCTTTGACCTACGGGACTCAATGGCTGATGCAGAACGCAGTTCCGGCGAGCCTGGTCCAGGAGACAGTGTATTGGTGGTGGCCGATCGCCGGCGGAATTGCCATCCTCGGAGCGCTGCTGGGCGTGATCGTGCCCGGGATCAAGGCGGTCAAACAGGATGCAACGGAGGCACTCAGCTATGAATGAGCAGCCAATGATCGAGACGCGGGAGCTGTCAAAAACCTATCGCGCCGGCGATGTGGATGTACACGCACTCGATGGCGCCAATCTCCAGGTTGCGCGAGGCGAGTTTGTTTCCGTTGTTGGCGCTTCCGGGTCCGGGAAGTCAACCCTGTTCAACATCCTCGGAACGCTGACGACGCCGACTTCCGGAAGCGTCAGGATCGACGGAAAGGATCTGAAGGATCTTTCAGATTCCGAGCGCGCGGAGTTCCGCAAGAACACGGTGGGTTTTGTGTTTCAGAAGTACAATCTGCTGCCGACATTGAGTGCAGAAGATAACATCAGGATTGTTCAATATATCGCGAACCGTGCCCTGACGTTTACGGCGGAGTTTGAGGGAATTCTGGAAATTCTGGGGATTCAGGACCGAATGAAGCACAAGCCTCGTGCATTGTCCGGAGGCCAGCAGCAGAGGGTCGCGATTGCGCGGGCGCTGGTGAATGGGCCGCGCATTCTGCTGGCCGACGAGCCCACGGGGAATCTCGACAGCAAGAATTCGGCCGCGGTGCTCGGTTTGCTGCGAGATTTGAACGAAAGGCTGGGGCAGACCATTTTGATGATCACGCACGACCAGGAAGCTGCCTCTTATGCCCGGCGCTCAATTCACATGCGGGACGGCAGGATTGTGTGACAGGGTTGTTCGGACGGCGGCCGGTGGCGAACAGCTCTATCTCCGGCCGGCAAGATGAAACTGCCATCCGCCGATCAAGTCGGATTCGCTTCCAGCCAAAGCTGATCTCACGTGAACGCGGTGCCACCTTACTTTTGGATTGCCGTTCACCCATCAACCTGCCGGAATCACCAACCAATGTGCGATACAATTCGATGCATTCCGAGTCAAGGAGATTTCTGGTGAATTCAAGACCCTATGCCGCTTCCGCGGCGTTATTGTTTCTGACTTGCAACCTGGCTGGCATAGGGCATTCTCAAGGCGCACCGTCCAACTTCGCCCTGCACGATGGTGACCGCGTGACGTTTTATGGGGACAGCATCACGGAACAGCGCGAGTATACGGAGGACGTCGAAGAGTACGTTTTGACACGGTATCCGGGATGGCAGGTGCACTTTCACAACGCCGGAGTAGGCGGCGACAAGGTGAGCGGCGGGTGGGCCGGCCCGATCAACCTGCGTCTCGATCGCGATGTCTTCGCGTGGCATCCGGATGTGATCACCATCATGCTCGGCATGAACGACTTCTACTACCGGCCCGATGAGGCCGGCATTTATTCGACGTTCACGGAAGGTTACACACGACTGGTTGCGTCGATACAACATAACAATCCAAGTGTGCGCATCACCCTCATTCAGCCTTCACCCTATGACGATGTGACCCGCGAGCCGACTTTTCCCGGCGGTGGGAACGGGGTTCTTCTGAAGTACAGTGCCTTTCTCGCTCAACTGGCGGAGGAACGCCATACGAAGATTGCGGATTTCAATGCGCCGGTGGTTGCGGCCCTCAAGAAAATCAATGCTGAGTCTCCGCAACTCGCGCAGCAGATCCTTCCCGATCGTGTCCATCCGCAGCAGGGTGGGCACTGGATCATGGCTGAGAGCCTGCTGAAGAGCTGGCAGGCACCGTCCCTGGTCACTTCGGTCACCATCGATGCCGGAACTTCGCCGGCCGCTCAAACGGCGAATACCGATGTTACCGACCTTGTTCGTCCGAAGGGCAAGATCGCGAGCAGGATCAGCTGGACCGAAATGGATAGGGCGCTGCCACTTCCATTTCCGCCTTCAGAGCTCGATCCGGTAGTCGGTCTTGTGCTCAAGTATTCCGACATTATTACCGCGCTTGACCAGGAAACTCTGCAGGTTCACGGGTTGTCGAACGGAATCTACGATCTGCTCATCGACGGGCGCAAGATAGCGAGCGTCAATTCTGATGATCTCGTCAGTGGGATCAATCTGGCTACTTCAGACACGCCCATGCTCGAACAGGCGCGGCTGGTTGCCTGGGATACGGAAAAGGTCAACAATCTTGAATCTGCGCGGTTTTCGATCATCAACACTTCAGTGACCGCGGAGCAGTCAATCACGGCGAGCGCTCTGGCAAGCGCATACAAGACCGCTGTGGAACGCCAGCATGCTGACGCACATCCACTCGTTCATCATTACGAGCTGGTGCTTCAGAATCCGCCTCCGGCAAGCCACTGATCTTCTGGTGCGCACGGGTTGGACTTGCGCAGCGATGCGGAGGAACACAGTACCCCGCAGCTAGAGTTTTCCGAGATCCTTGAGCACCGCCATGGCCGCATTGCGGCCGTTAATTCCGATCACGCTCCCGCCTGGATGCGTGCAGGCCCCGCAGAGATAGAGGCCCGGCATCGGTGTTCGTGCGGAGAGCCGATTCGACCACATATAGGGTGGCAGGCATTCTCCCTGGAAGATATGGCCACCGGTCAGGCCGACTTTCAGTTCAATGTCCGGAGGGCCGAGCACCTGGGCGCCGATCACGGCGTCTTCAATGTTTGAGCAGAAACGGCCGATCGAGTTCAGTGCCAGCTGGCGCACTTCAAGGCGCCGGGAGTCCCAGGTGCCTTCGGAGAACGTATAAGGCACGTACTGGGCGAAGATGCTCATGGTGTGTTCGCCTTCGGGAGCGACGGTCCGGTCATGGACGCTTTGAAAGTAGATCTCGCACCACAAGTGTTCCGGCAAATCCCCTCGCCGTGATGCAGCAAAACCTTCCTTCCATTCTTCCCGGGTTAAGGGGGTGTTGATCTGGCCGTAGTGGTGCGGTTGATTGGTGCCTGGACGCGCAGTGAAGTCGGGCAACTCGCGCAGGCGGACGTTCAACTTTACGGTGCAGCCTTCGATGGGAATGCGTTCAACCCGTGCGCGCCATGCGGGGTCGGCGGCTGTGCCAAGTAATTTCAAGGTCTGGCGCGGATCGGCATTCGACACGACGGTGCGCGCGGAGATCCGTTCGCCGCCTTCGAGTTCAACGCCTTCGCCGGGCATGATCCTGGCCACGGGCACGCCTGATACTACGGTCGCTCCGGCTTCCTCAGCCGCATCGTAGAAGTAGAACGAGACCATGCCCATGCCGCCGCGAACGTATCCCCACATTCCGGGCTTTCCGCCGAGACGGCCCGAAGCGTGGTGGAAGCGGATCGAGGCGGTGCCTGGATCAAAGGGGCTGGCGTTGGTTCCGATGACGCCCTGGCCGAGATAGGCGATCTGCAATCGCTCATCGTTAAGGTAGCGCTCGACAAATTCGGCCATCGACCAATCGAAGAGCAGCGCCTGGGTTTCACGGTCGTTGCCCAGCCGGTCTTCAATTTGCGAGCGAGTGGGCGGCTCGCCGATCCAAAGGTCGTCGGCACCAGGCGGGCGGAGGACGTCGCGGAGGCGGCGAATCACGTCGTTCATGGCGCGCCAGCCCTCGAGATCAGCGGGGGCGAGAGAGCGCACTTCAGCTTCACATTTTTCGGTGTCATCCCAAAGCTGAAGGCTTGAGCCGTCGAGGAAGGGAACAAAGAGGCCGTTCACGGCCGGGGTCCAGGAATATCCGCGTCTGGGGAGATCGAGTTCTTCGATGACCAGGGGATGTAATAGTCCGGCGAGGTAGGCGCAGGGGGACATGCGCACGCCAGGGAACGGCTCCTCGATGGTGCATGCGCCGCCGATGCGGGCTCGGCTTTCAATCACGAGGACGCGCAGGCCGACGCGGGCGAGGTAGGCCGCGCAGGCGAGGCCATTGTGCCCGGCACCGACGACGATCACGTCCCAAGTCCTACCGGCGAGCTCGCGGATGGGGAGGTGCAGCCCGAGTTCACCGAACGAGGCGGCTGTGGGAGAACCCATTAGCGTTCTACGCTAGCAGTTCTTGCGGTGTGAAGTAAAAGCTGTTAGTGAGGAAACTTCACGGATATTAACTCAGATCCCCGCCTAGAAATGTATGGGGTCACCCAGCGCCCAAAGAAAGTGCCGATAGCCGAAATACAGCACTTACTGCCGGATCTAAGTGATTAGCATTACATAAAGATCAAATTTACGACGTACTTTAAATTATTGGAGAAGCTTGAAAACCAATAGCGAAACACAGAGAAGTATCTAAATTTCAGGTGGATTTCTAAACATCGTTCGCAAGGCTGGTGTAACATGGGTTCTGATTTCAGATTCAGATTCAGCAGGGCGGCTAGAACGCCAACAGAGGATTACTACTCATACTTCGCCCGCTGGGTGGTGCAAACTCCGTTGACCAGGTGTTTGGAATTAAATCCCTAGCAAGAGGCGAAGCAAGATGCCGCATGCAGAAGAGGTCACGCTCCCCACCGAGAATAGAAACTCGGGCTGGTGGGCGATTCACACACTCTATCACCACGAAATGAACTGCTCTTTGGCAAAGTCCATATCCGGGTCGTCGCCAAGCTTGATCTGCAGTCCGAAGAAAGGCTGCTCGCTGCCCATTGCACGGGAGAGCATAAGGTAGCCCAGTGCATTCACACTCGGTCTCGCTACGCAGAACAGCGGGGGACGCGTGCCAAGAGGCTGAATGGGGATGAGAACTGGCCAAGGCTCCTCATCGCTCTTATCTGTTCGATCTATAACCGCAGCCAGCTGCCGTGCAGTGTGAGCTTGAAATAGCACTCGGACGGGAATTGCTGTCCCGAACTCTTCATTTAAGAGAGCGATAGCGCGAGCTGCCTTGAGCGAGTGCCCGCCCAAATCGAAGAAATCGTCGGTAGCGCCAACCTCGCTCACGCCAAGCAGCCGGGAA
>Ga0181535_10007825_pt1 | contig 10637 bp, 9 predicted proteins | sample PEATcosm2014_Bin_44_FD_119774 | JGI IMG/M metagenome (GOLD analysis project Ga0181535, IMG submission 119774) | Peatland microbial communities from MTU Mesocosm Facility, Houghton, MI, USA - PEATcosm2014_Bin17_30_metaG | ecosystem: Environmental > Terrestrial > Soil > Wetlands > Peat | place...
CGTAAGGCCTGGCTTGACTGAGATGATCGTTCACCCTCCGATCGTCACGAGTGCGCTCAGGCGCGACGACGTCGACACCCTTGCCGCAAAGGTGCAGGCTCAGATCACCTCCCGCTTTGTACCGTGCGAGCCATAACCGTCTGCGAAGATGCGCCTTCGGCACATCCTGTTTCGAAGCTGCCAGTGAGGTGTGGGCGGTGACTAGTGGACTGCGTCGCAGGCTGGCGGGGAGAGGGTGCGCAGATATTGTCTTCGGCTTGCCTCGGTTTTCTTGCGCCGGCATTTCGGACACACGAGGATGATGTTGGCCACGCGCTGGCCGTCAACGCGCTGCACGTACCATCCCGCGCTAATGGCTTCCTCCGCGGCAGGCAGCTTACGATCGCAATGCCAGCACCGCCCCCTGCCCGTCGAACAGATCGCGTGCAGAGCACCGTTAACGTCAAGGTCAGAAGTTTTACTCGCTTTGACCAGCCTCATGCTTACCTCCTGCTGCCTTCAGAAAACCCTCGGCCATCTCGAGAAACTCGGACGCCTTTCGGAACTGCTCTTCGGCAACTTCTCTAGGCACCTCAGCTCTTGAATCAATCGCGTAGTCAGCGTCCTCTCGAAGGTCCAAAGCCCGCGAGAGATCACGGCCGAACCTCGGTCTACCCTCCCTGTCTTCACAAACATCTCGCCGAATTTGATCTTGACGCCGTGGTCCGTGTCAACCTCAACATCTGCACCCGCGAGCATCGCCGAGGCCGCCTCGAACATGACGTAATAGGTCCGGTTTACGGTCCCCGCGTAACGAGAAAGGGAGAGCATCCCCTTGGCATCTTCAGACCTTTCATGCGCGTTTCGCAAATGGGCTCGAACGTTCGCGTTCATTTCACGGGAACCGCGTACTCGGAGACTACGCGGCTGAAGTTTGTTCGCCCTTCTCGAAAATCGGCTTCGCTAACCGGAACTACAGAGATAACCAGACTGTGTTCAAGTGAGAGGTCGGCGACAAGGTCGCCGAACCGGGCGCGCTCTTCGTAAAGGTTGTCGAAATCCGACAGGACCAAAGCTAGATCGAGGTCCGAGCTCACCGGTAACTCAATCCCGGCATCCGGGCGAGCGTAGGATCCGAAAACGTAAAGGCCCCGGAAACGCTCGCCATAAAGCGCCTTAAGCCTCTCTTGCAGGATGTCGAGGATAGGCTGAATCCGCCGCTGCGCCCAATGGGATATCTCCTTGACGCTTGCGGCAAATGCCTCGAGGTCTGCGTCCGAAAGAGGGCCGGGCGGAATGGCGATTGAGTCTTTCCAGGAGAGGTTGAGAGTCACCTCACCCGAGGAGGCACGCCAGCCAGCGCGTAGGGAAGGTGGTGTTTCGGGCGGAGGAGGAGTTGTCTCTCCAAGCCCTTCTATCCTGAGCTTAGCCGCGATCCTCCCTCTTGTGTCCTTTTCTGATTCGACCCAAAGAATACGGTCGCCGAAGTGCTTTGTGAACGCCCCCGCGATTGCCAGAGCGGATCTTGGGTCACTCCGCCAACCGCGGAACACTGCGTCCCACTCGGGCGTTCCCGCCTGAACGGGCCGGAGGCCGGGATGCTGCGTGTGGAACGCGTCCACTCGCGACCCCAATTCACTCGCGAGTGCCCGTGGCCAGTCAGGCCAGACGAAGCAACCAAACATACCTCTTTCGCAGTAGTGACTATTCGCGGTGAGCCGCTGCGCTCGATCTTCTAGTGAGCTTAACGCTGGCTCGACCGCCGACCGCATCTCCGGGCTGTAATAACTCAATGCCTGCATGACACGATACTAACAGACTTCCCGCAGCCCCGCACCCCCGGAAGTCTCGCCCGCGGCTACCCCCGAAAAGATTCACGCCGACTGCCTCCTGCTTTCTGCCTACTCGACTCCTACGAGCACCCGCTGGTGGAGCCGCAGTTCAGGCACTTATAGCAGGCGCCGCTGCGGACCATGATGGCGCCGCAATCGGAGCAGCTTGGCGCGTCCTCGCTGTGGACGACGCCCGCCAGGCCGGCCTGTCCGCTCTCTGCAGGAAGAACGGCCGTCCCGCCCGCCGCCTGGGTGAACTGCGAGGCGAGGCCGGCGGCCTTTTCGACTTCGGAGCCGTTCAGTGATGCGACGGTGGCGTCTTCGCTCGGCTGCGCATCCTTGGGAAGGAACTTGTAAGCCATCCAGCGGAAGATGTAGTCCATGATGGACTTGGCATAGCGGACCTCGGGGTTGTTGGTCCAGCCGCTGGGCTCGAAGCGCATGTGGCTGAACTTGTCGCAGAGTACTTTCAGCGGCACGCCGTATTGCAGGGCCAGGGAAACGGCGGTAGCGAAGGAATCCATCAGGCCGGAAACTGTGGAGCCTTCTTTGGCCATGGTAATGAAGATCTCTCCCGGCGGGCCGTCGTCGTAAAGGCCCACGGTCAAATAGCCTTCATGCGCGCCCACGGAGAACTTGTGAGTGATGGCGCGGCGCTCGTCCGGCAGTTTGTGGCGGTAAGGCCGGCTAGGGGCCAGGGGCTGGGGGCTAGGGGCTGGGGACTGGAGGCTCGAGGCCACGGCCTGCACGCTCCCTGAATCCTGAATCCTGGATCCTGAATCCTTCCCTGTGGAAGTATTCAGCGGCTGCACGCGCTTGGAACCGTCGCGATAAATGGCGATGGCCTTCAGCCCAAGGCGCCAGCCTTCGGCGTAAACGTTCGCGATTTCATCGGGCGTCGCCTCTTCCGGCATATTAACTGTCTTAGAAATAGCTCCCGACAGGAACGGCTGCACGGCCGACATCATGCGCACGTGTCCCATGTAGTGAATGGAGCGTTTGCCGTTGGCCGGTTTCAGAGAGCAATCGAAAACCGGCAAATGCTCCGCCTTGAGGCCCGGCGCGCCCTCGATGGTGCCGTGCTGGTCGATGTAACTTACGATGTCGGAGGATTGCTGGGCAGTGTAGCCGAGTTTCAAGAGGGCCGCGGGAATCACGTTGTTCACAATCTTGATAACGCCGCCCCCCACCAGTTTCTTGATCTTCACCAGCGCCAGGTCAGGCTCAACGCCCGTGGTATCGCAATCCATCATGAAGCCGATGGTCCCGGTGGGCGCCAGCACGGTCACCTGGGCGTTGCGGTAGCCGTATTTCATTCCGTTCCCAAGGCAATCGTCCCAGGTCTTCCTGGCGCTCTCCCACAGGTTCCCGGGAACGTTGTGAGCATTGATTTTTCCCAGCGCCTGGCGGTGCATCTCGATCACGCCCAGGAAGGGATCGCGATTGAGCGGATAGCCGACGCAAGGTCCGAGTTCGGCGGCAATACGCGAGGACTGGAGATACGCCTCGCCATGCATCAACGCTGTGATTGCGGCAGAAAAATCGCGCCCTGCGTCCGAATCGTAGGGCAAGCCGTTGGCCATCAGCAGCGCGCCGAGGTTGGCGTAACCCAGGCCCAAGGGGCGAAAGTCGTGAGAATTGACGGCGATCTTCTCGGTGGGATAGCTGGCGTTGTCGACGATGATCTCCTGCGCGGTGATCATCACGTCCACGGCATGACGGAAGGCCTCCGCGTCGAATTCGCCCTCCGGGGTGAGGAATTTCATCAGGTTCAGCGACGAGAGGTTGCAGGCGGAGTCGTCCAGAAACATATACTCGCTGCAAGGGTTCGAGGCGTTGATGGGCGCCGTGGCCTTGGAGGTGTGCCACTTGTTGATGGTGGTGTGGAACTGCATTCCCGGATCGCCGCATTGCCAGGCCGCATCCGCGATCATCTTCATCAGGGCACGGGCGCGGTAGGTCTTCGCCGGTTTGCCGGTGGAAACCTCGCGCGTCGCCCATTCCCGATCCTCCACCGCCGCTTTCATGAACTCGTCGCTTACCCGCACGCTGTTGTTGGCGTTCTGGAAGAAGATGGAGCTGTAAGCTTCGCCGTCGATAGCCTTGTCGTAACCGGCGTCCACCAGCGCCCAGGCCTTGCGCTCTTCTTTGGCCTTGCAATTAATGAAATCAGTAATATCCGGATGGTCTATATTCAGAATGACCATCTTGGCCGCGCGCCGCGTCTTGCCGCCCGATTTGATCACCCCTGCAAACGCGTCATAGCCCCTCATGAACGAAAGGGGACCGGAGGCGATGCCGCCGCCCGAAAGCGGCTCGACGGAGGACCGCAGCGGCGAGAGGTTGGTGCCCGTGCCCGAGCCCCATTTGAAAAGCATCCCTTCCGTCTTGGCCAGGGTCAGAATGCTATCGAGGTTATCTTGAACGGAGTTGATGAAGCAGGCAGAGCACTGAGGGTGACGATAGGCCTCCGTCTCCTTTTTGACGCCGCCCGTCGCCGGGTCCCAGTACCAGCCGCTCGCCGGGGAATTGCGGTGGTACTTGTGCCAGAGGCCGCAGTTGAACCACACCGGCGAATTGAAGGCGGCCTTTTGGCGAACCAGGAGGTGGACCAGTTCGTCGTGGAAGTTGGCGGCGTCTTCCTCGGCGCGAAAGTAGCCGTCGTCGACTCCCCACTGCGCGATGGTGTCCGCCACGCGACTGATGAGTTGCCGGGCGCTGGACTCACGCTCCGGCGTACCCAGCATTCCGTGGAAGTATTTCGAGGCCACAATGTTGGTGGCGGTCTGCGACCAGTCGGCAGGCACCTCCACATTGCGCTGCTCGAAGATCGCTTGCCCCTTCTCATTCTGAATGGAGGCGGTCCGCAATTCCCACTCGATTTCGTCAAAGGGGTGAATCCCGGGCTTGGTAAATAGCCGCCGCATCGTGATGCCACGTTTGGCGGCATTCTCCTTGGCCGAAGACGTAGCAACTGTTGCCATAGTGACGGCATCTCTCTCCGCCATGGTGAGCCTCCTCAGGTAAAAGTAGCAGCAAATCCCTGAACTGCGGTGAGTCGTGATCCCGATGGACATCGGGATCGCTTGGCTTCACTGGTTGCGCCCCGCTTCCGAGCGCAACCCCAAAAACATAACACCGAGCGAAGGAGGTGTCAAGGGGGAAAACACAATATATGGTGGTTTTTTCATTAGAACACCCAAATATAGTGGCACTGGACTCGAGTCCTGACTAAATGTCGTTACTTCAGTAGCTTGGCTTCCGTCGGCCCGACAAGTCGAGAAGTCGAGAGTCGAGGAGTGACAAGCCGTCGGCGTCCTTCCGCTTGACTCCCTGGTTCGGCTTCTCGACTCCTGAACTTCTCGACTTCTCGACGGCTCGACCGTTTGTTTTCATAGACATTCTCGGCGACTTATGCACTTCACAAAGCAGGAGGCTAAATAAAGGAATTATTTATATCAGTCCGCGAACCCTTTGAGAATCCAGCGCACGAGGAAGGGCAACACGTAGGCTGCGACCGACACGAGCGCCAGAATTACCAGATGTGTGTTTACCCACATGGCATCGCGTGGAGACTCAAGGATAGAGAGAGTGTAGACGATCGCCCCGATAATCCAGACGCCCGCAAGAACAAGCCCTATCCTGTTACATGCCTTTAGCTTCATTGTTTTCTCTCCTTACAGAGCAGGCTTCAGATCGTCGTAAGGAAGCGCGAGTTGCTCTCCAAACAGCTTCTGGAAGTATCCTTCATACTCGTACCTAGAGCTAGATATTCTGGCAATCCCCAGCAATTGACCGAGTTGAGTTCGAAGGGCCTTTACCCCAATCTCAGAGAGAAATTGATGCAGTTTCTTCCAACGTGCGTGGCTGTTTTCTCGTTGGGTCTTGGTAAGTTCAAAAATCTTGCCATTACTCTTGGCGAGGGGATAATAAACGTGGTCAACCGTGAGATGCATGAACTTCCAGGGCTTACTCCGTTCGGGCTTGGGAAGCTGATAGAGGCGATACCATTCCTCGTAAAGCTGGTCGGGAAACTCCTTTTCATAATCCCGAGCTTCTTCACGGACATACAGCTTGAAGGCTGCGATTACCTCTTCTTTCGTGACATCGTAACCAGCGAGAGCATAGACAAGTCCCTTGATGCCAGCCTTTGCCGAAGCATTTAGGATGACATGTGACTGTTTTGCGATCTTTGCTTGGATAGGCAGGAGCTTCCCTTCAGATTCCGCCCTCGTCACGGCCTTGCAAAGATCAATCAGGATAGTAACGTCGTAACCATGCACCTGTGTGAGGGTCTCAGGTCCGCCGACTCGCGCTTGAAAAATAATGGGTTGCGCCAGTTTTTCGCGAAGCTCAGGTCCGACGAACTCTGAGATTGCCTTGCCTGCAATAAAGCGAGGCAATCGGCTTCCGATGCTTCCCAATCCAAGGGCAGCCCCCATGCCTCTTTGACTGATTACGGCGGGTCGTGCTGCGTCATTCAGCACATAGCAATCAACGTCAATACCAAAGTCCTCCTTGAAACTGCCCTTGTGGGTTGCCCTCGGAAGCGGTTCTTTGCCCGCCCGTATCCACCGCGCTTCTGCTGCTGCTCGCGCTATTGCCTTTCTCTGATTTGGCGATAAGGATTCGGCTCGCGCCTTGCCACCCTGCGCCGCATAATTGCCCAAGGTTAATTGCTCATCGTCCATTAGGTTTGACCTCCGAAACCACTATACTTGCTAGGCAGGCATTTGTCAAGATGCTTTCACGGCAAGCATAAAAGATTTCTGTGGGAAACTCAAAATAATACTTGACATGCTTGCGCTGCAAGCATACCATTAAGGCATGAGAAACAACACTGGCTTGCTCGCCCCTCAATACCGTGACGAAGATGCAGCACGAGAGCACATTGAAAAAACTCGCTGGCCTGATGGTCCCGTGTGTCCACACTGTGGCGTTATTAACGAGGCTACAAAGCTAGAACCTCGCGCAGATTCAAAGAACGGAGTGCGGAAGGGAGTCTACCAGTGCAACGATTGCCGTCAACAATTTTCGATCACGGTCGGGACGATCTTTGAAGATTCGCATATCCCACTTCACAAATGGCTCCTGGCGATTCATCTTATGTGCTCGTCAAAGAAAGGAATCTCAGCGCACCAGTTGATGCGGAATCTCGAAATTGGAAGCTACAGGACCGCATGGTTCATGGCTCACCGCATCCGCTGGGCGCTAACGCAAGAGCCTGTAAAAGAGGCTCTGAACGGCACCGTTGAGATGGACGAAACTTACATCGGCGGGAAAAGAAGGGGGCGCGGGGTTCAAGCCGGACTTGATAACAAGACGCCTGTCATTGCGCTTGTTGAGCGAAAGGGCCGGGTTCGCTCGTTTGCCGTCGAGCAAGTGACCGCGAAAAACCTGCGTCCCATTGTTGACGAATGTGTTAGTCCCGAAGCTCACGTAATGACTGACGACGCCATGGTCTACCCGTTCGTCCTGAACGGCAAGGTCGCTTCGCACGATACAGTCAACCACAGCCAGAATGAGTACTCCCGGCATGAGGCGGGGAAGGTTATTACGACCAACACCGTGGAGGGATTCTTTGCGATCATGAAGCGTGGGAACTACGGCGTCTATCACCACTGGAGCAAAAAGTACATGGGGCAGTATCTTCGGGAGTTCGATTGGCGCTATAATGTTCGCAACTTGGCTGATATTGAGCGTGTCGTGATCGCGCTAAAGCTAACCGCTGGTAAGCGGCTCATGCTCAAGTCCCCGCACGCAGAGACTCCCTAGTACTACAACGAGTCACTTGGAAATGGTCGGCGAGCTAAATCAAGGCTTCAATGGCACTCTTGATGGTATCGAAACACCGCTGTGCGCAGCGCAGGTCTCCAGCATTAAAGGTCGTAATGTCGTACCGGGCTTCACGGCTGAGATTTTCCAAAAGGCGATAGTCGGGAAAGAGTGAGCTGATGCGCGGATCGTTTTGAATTTCAGTGGCTCGACTGAAGTGGTGCTTACAGCCAAATCCCCTTACCGCAGTGAAGTAGGCTTCCACGTAATGGAGAGCCGAGTAAAACAGCATAGTAATTGACCAGCCAATCGCCCCGTCCTTGGCATGGTCTAGGCAAGCCCTAAGACCGAGGGTTTCCTGCGCCTTCTGTATGTGTTCTTGCTTGGTATAAGCCACACAAGTAGCCTTACTCAGCGCGCTTGATGTAAGCCAATCGTGCACTAGGATCGGTGACAAGAGCAGTTGGTTCTTTCCCATCGCTGGGCATAATTGTAAAGTCAAAATGCAACGGGCTCCATTTCCCGATTATAGACTGCTCCTGTTGGAATATTCTTCTGTAGAGATCAAGGTCTCGTTTTGGGACAATTGTCCATACAAAAAACTGGCGATCAGGATTTACCAATTGGCTTGTAAACACAGCTTGGACTTCGGGCACGGCAGCTATCTCAAAAGCTACTTCGTGACTGAAATCAATTCGCAGCGGCATAGGTTTCTCCATCTTCGCTGAGTGCAGTATCCTCAGCCCGTCCGGAGCAAGAAATGGGAAGTTAACTGAAAATGTATTTTCACAATATGGTTGTTGCATCATGGGTTCCTCTTTTTCAGTTGGTCAGGAACATCCGCAGAAATTACCATCCCTCCGTTCACCATGTACATCGGGTTTCCGTCTGGCCCATAAGCGTCGAGCCTTATTATCTGGGCTACTACATGTTTCACCTTGAGCGTTGTTCCATCATGGAGAATGTAGACGTTGAAGTTTTCCTTTTCGGCCTCGAATTCAACTTCTTCTCCACTTACCTTTTGCCCGTTGGGAAGCGGATATTCCCTTTTCACGTTGTACCTTCCCTTTCTCTGTTACTAGAATGCCAGAGAGATGCATCCAGTCAGCGGCCGCTCGATGCTTCGTCACATTTGACGGGCGCAACTCTACCACATCATATTCTACGCTTGCAACAGTACTGAAGTTTAGCCCGACCGATTCCAAATCGTATCACCCCAACCAGCTAGAGTCAACTAATTCAGGCCCCCAGCACGCCCCAGGGCTTGCTCTTTGCTCCCATCCTGCGTTACCATACGGGCATGTCGAAACCGAAAAACAAGGTTAGCATCCCCCTTCCCGAGAAGGAAGCTCTCTCCCTTCTTCTGAAGGTAAAACCGACAGCCGAGATGCCCCGGCTGGAAACCTCGAAGGCCAAAAAGCCTCCGAAGTAGCTACGCCCTGCCTATCGGCCCTATCGTTCCACCTCTTGAACGACATTCTGACCCCATGCTTTGTGAAGTGCATAAGTCGCCATTCTCGCTTTGTTCCGTCGAGTTCGAGTCGAGGAGTCGAGAATCGAGGGTTGAGGAGTGACAAACCTTCACCATACGACCCGACCTCTTGCATTGGCCCCACAACTCCTCGACTCCTCAACTTCTCGACTGTTTGTTTTCATAGACATTCTCGCTTTGTTCCGTCGAGTTCGAGTCGAGGAGTCGAGAATCGAGGGTTGAGGAGTGACAAACCTTCACCGTACGACCCGACCTCTTGTTGCATTGGCCCCGCAACTTCTCGACTCCTTAACTTGTCGACTTCTCGACTGTTTGTTTTCATAGACATTCCCGGATCGTTCGTCAAAAAAGGCAATCGCTCGTGTTGCAGGGGACTACAATCCGCAGGACTTCGGACAAATTCGCTCTGCGTGTCGGCCTTTTGTTTTTGTAGGAATGATTGAGACTTGCGAGCGTCCGGGGCGGAGAGGGAGACACCCTCCGGCCTTGATCGCCACAGACTATGAGTCTGACACATCACGTTCCCTGCAACCCCAGGTCGGGATGGTAGCATAGTAGCCTATTGTTTGTCAAGAGACAGAAAGTCAGAGTGTCAGAGTCGGTACGGGGGCCTTTTGAGTCACCCTCTGCCGGCGACTGGTGCAGGGTTGGGCAATACCGATGTAGAAACTCCTGGGGGCGGCCACGAAGGCCGCCTCCCGGACGCGATTGTTGCACCTTCCTAATGGGCAGGATCGGTGACGGTGACGCTGAACGAAACGGTCTTCGACGCATCGGTGTTGCTGACCGCGGTCACGTCGAACGTCGCCGGGGTGGGCACCGAAGGGGGCGCGGTATAAGTGAACGAGTTGCCGGAACCGGTTACACTTCCGAATGCTGCGGCCCCCGCACTGCCGCTCTGGATGCCATTGAGGAGCCAGGTAACCCCGGTGTTGGTCGCGTTGGTCACCGAAACGGTGATCGGGACCTCCGCGTTGGTAGCCGCAGTTTGCGCGGCGCTGGGTTCAGTAAGCGAGATGGCCACGTTATCCGGGGTTGATGGTCCGAACAGGACGAACGTCGGATAGGTGTTGCCGATGTCTGTAGCAATCAGAAAACTGGTGGAGTTGATCGCGATACCAATAGTCTCAGCGGCTGCCGTGGGAGTGCTTTGCGTCATCATGATCCCGTCGGCGCCGAAAGACGCCAGTTGCTCGGTGAACTGATCGGCCAACTCATCGCTGGGGTTAACGTTGGCTTTGTCGCCCAAGATAAAGATATTGGGGAACGTTGTGCTGTTCTGCAAATCGATCAGGTAGTTTTCGGCCCGGCTGTTTTGGTTCACAACCTCCGTAGTTCCGCCAAAGAACGCTCCGGCCATTGTCGTGGGGCTGTAACCGCCCGGGGCATTCTGCAGGAAGGCCAGCCCGCCTTGTGCGTGAGCGTCCTCACTCAAGAGGACGGCTTGGGAGTTCGAGATAAGGTAGGCGAGCGGCGGGTCTTCACAGTTCGCGGTGCCGATAATGGTCATATGGCCATTCGGGCCGACGGTGTAAGTGCATGTAGCAAAAGCTTTTCCC
>Ga0181535_10007827_pt1 | contig 10637 bp, 9 predicted proteins | sample PEATcosm2014_Bin_44_FD_119774 | JGI IMG/M metagenome (GOLD analysis project Ga0181535, IMG submission 119774) | Peatland microbial communities from MTU Mesocosm Facility, Houghton, MI, USA - PEATcosm2014_Bin17_30_metaG | ecosystem: Environmental > Terrestrial > Soil > Wetlands > Peat | place...
AGCGAATTCATGTTAGCCACTAACGGGTGTGCGTCGTGGTCTCCGAGGATTTTTTCCAAGAAGAAAGGAGTAGTAACATCTCTAGTATCACACCAATATAGAGCGCCGTTTGCATAGTCTTGGGTTCCGGCATAAATAGCTTCGACCTCATGGAGCAGCTTCACAAACTCTGGCTCCCAAATAGACGGCGTACCGGTCGGCCTTTCCATGGTAGCGGCTTTGCTTGGTATCTTGTCAAGAACCTCTAGTAAGGTTCCCCACCCAAGTCTGACACGGTTCATAAGAACCGACATCACCATAGCCGCTGCCCGCCAACCACCGTACGGTTTTCCGTACTGCCATCCTATTTCTACCAGTTGACTTTTTAGGTAGTCGTCTTGCCTAAGAATTTTGATACCCTCCTTGCAGCATGGCACGCATATGCACCCCTGCGAGACCACTTATTACGATCATCGGGGTTTTCCTTAGCTTTCCACTCTGCTGCAATCTAGGCGGTAATTTTCTTACCAATTCGATTGCCCCGCATCCTATCTCTAAGCTGCTGACGATGTGCCTCAGTACGTGTGTACCCAACTGGCTTTCGTCCTTTGTTAGCTATTCCAATTTTTTGCTTGGCCTCATCAGAACATGGTAGGCCCAAACGCCCGGTATCACCGCCGGGTAAAACGTTGTATCCCAACTTTGGATTTCTACTGTCAAGTAGGATAATCCAAATGCGCTCAAGGTTATCAAGTTCTTCGGCATTTTCCGGTATTGCAAGAACATCTACGAAAAAGTTTTCAATGCCATGCTTGGCCATTGCACGTACAACAGGCATTGGGTATCCTTTTCGGTGCCGCGCTGCCCAACGCTTAACGCTCAAGTATCGGTTCAGATTTTTGCTTACCGTTTTTCCAACGTAATACTTGCCATTGATTGCATTGGTTAAAAAGTAGACAAACATTACTGCGGCCCTCCAAGCGAAGAACTCAGGCCGTTGTATACATCCTTTTGGTTCTCCTTGTCCTGTTCGTCTTGGTCTGCTTGTGCTTGGTTCATAAGGCCGCTAAAGCCTTCACCAGCGCCATACCGCACAGACGACGCAACTTTTCCCGCTGTAGGGCTAGTGGCTAGTTTTCCAGCGCCCCTAAACAGCTTCCAAGTATTAGGATGCAAGGCAACCCAATCCAACAGTTCGCGGCCTTTAGCGATGCCGCCCATGCCGCCGCCCTCACCGGCAGTCATGCCGATCAAAGTACCAAGGCCCACGTGCGGGAATGCACCGCCGACAACACCGAATCCACTAAGAACGCCACCACGAACCAATTTCTGTATCGTAGCAGCAGATTTGGCATCGGCCATTAACGCGGCCATACCATTGTTGACATCGGTAACGTCCATGAGTTGAGCCAACGTGTCCGGGTCGAACCTTGACATTGTGTATATAAACTTATCAGGATCAAAGTCGCCCTTTGGTGTCACGCTATCGCGCATGATCGTTCCGCGTACCTGTTGACCGAATGCCTTTACTCCTTCGTCGCCAATGAGCGTACGCAAATCACGAAGGTTCAAATACGCCTTGCCTGTCGTTGGAGTGGCCGCGCCTGACCGAGTGATGTTGACAAAATCCTTGGCAGCATCACCAACCTTGCCCTCGCGCAATTTATCGATTACCGGGTTGTCAAACGCAGAGTGCTTTTCCATATAGGTTTTGCGCATCTGCATGTAATCATCGACAAGACCTTCGTCATGTGTCTGACCGGCAAGCTGTCCTAGTGTTTGATCCAACGGAGAAACGCGGTCACCATAGCTGCTTATAAGAGAGCGCAACACACGCGAGTTAACATCACCGTAGTCAAACTTATCCGACAAGGCGCGTATTTTCTGGCGAATCTTTACTAATTGGTCGCCAGTGTACTCGTGAGGTTCTGGTAGAGTCGGTTGTTCCGCTGCACGTGTAATCGGCTGACCGTTCGGACCCAGGACACCAGTTTCAACGGGTCTACCTGCCGCGTTCTGTGCCTCTTCAAGCGCTTTCTGTTCGTCAGCACTAACGCCGGTAGACAGTTCCGTGAGAAGTTCTTTTACCTCTGGATCAAGTTTGTTACCGCCCTTGCGCATGATTGACGCCATGAACGGATCAGTCTCGTTGATGGGATTTCCCAACGCCTCTCTGGCAGCATCAGCAAGCGGTGTATGTGTACTAGGAACGGTCTGCCCTTGCGTGCGCTCTGCAATGTCTTGGAAACCAGCCTCGTACTCATTGTGCATTTGTTTTTCAGCAGCATTGAGTCTGTTGCTCATGCTTTGCACAACTTCTTCTTTTGGTTCAGAGTTCTTGGCTAAATCACTAACCCTATGGTAGCTCTCCGCACCTTTTCCAAGATACCCGGCACCTTCCGCGAGAGTGCTAGCACCCACGCTAAATGGACCGGCAATCTCAGCCGTGTGGATTGCATCGGACAAGGCTTTCTTGGCACCTTCTCCACGAAGGAACGTTTGCAGTCCTACCAATGTAGATGCTTGAGCCGTGTTAACTCCGGCGTCCGTGAGAATCTTTGCAACTGTTGCACCCATACGTACGGCATTCATAGTACGCGGAGACTGTTCCAGCAGCTTAGTAATGCCGGACATGGCCTCAAGGCGTTTACCAAGTGATAGACTCTTGAAAGCCTCGTCACCAGCAAGAAATTCCATAAGACTCTCGCCGCCATAGCCCATCACCTGACTAGCAGGGTTTCCAACTGGCTCCGTATACTTGGTCTCTCCTGGAATGTCCGCAGGTTTGCCAAACCCAAGATTCGAGTTAGTAAACCACGGCGGAAGATGCTGCCGCGCCCACTGGTCGGTGCCAGCCACAGTTTTAATGGCAGCGCCGCCAAAGTTAGCAGCAACATTGGGCACAAGGTTGACAGCTTCCTTACCGAAACGCATAAGTCCGCTGTCATTTGGGTTCACGTGCAGAATGTCGGCATCGTGCCCACGTTCGGTGTCATTGCCGCCGCCCGTGTCGATCCCCGACAAGCCTTGCGGACCCACCGGAACTACATTGGGGTCATTAAGGCTTGATGTAGCCGCCGACGAACTCGGAACGGCTACAACATTCGTGTCGTTAAGATTTTCATTCTGACCAGCCATGTTTGTTTTCCTTACTGACTAGCGCCATTGCCACCCTGATTAGCCGGTGGAGTCCAGTTTGCCGGAACCCTCGTTTTACCGTCAGGCAACAGCCATCCCACAAATCTAGGGTTGATGCCACCCTTGTTAATGAGGGGTTGTGCTCCCGGAACCGGAGGTTGTGCCCATGTTACTTCGCTTCCCATTCCGTTCAGGAAGAACAACGCAGTAGCTTCGGGTGAAACGTTGTCAAGGTGCGAACCTGTGGTTGCCGAATACTCTTCGTCGGTTGAACCCATTCTGCTAGCCATGAGGCCAGTATACGCTTTGAGCGTTCCGCGAAGCTGATCCAAACTACCAGCGGCATCGATGTTCTGCAAGCCGCGTTCGATTGAATCTGCATACGGAGTTGAACCACCGGCAGCGACTTTCTCAACCTCTTGGTTGACTTTCTCACCAATGGCTTTTGCAACAGCCGGAATCGAGTTACCAGTTTCCGCGCCGATACGAACCGCAATCCGGTTCAAGAGAGTCAACCTGCCGCCCGCGTCAATCTTGGGCAACTGGTTAATCACGTTCATAAGCATATTCAAGTGGCCCGTAGTCGTGCCAGCGTTCCAAATGGTTGCTCCCATTTTGTCGTTAACACTGTGGGCTTGCTTGACTGCCGTAGCAATCGTGTTGTACTCGTACTCCTTAAAATCAGGATTGATGTATCGAGTGATGAAAGAATTGGCTTCGTCACGCCGCATAGCGGTGGGATCGCCTTTTCTCCATGCCCTGTTAGCAAAGTCCGCATCACTGGCCTGATACTTTGCCACTTTGTAAAGCGCGTCAAAGTTTTCAGGAATTTCAACGCCCTGTTGCTGCAACGAATTTCTCAGCGCATCCGGTCCCATTGTTGAAAATTCAGGTTTGAAGGTAAAGTTTTCAGGGCCACGAATCATGTTGCTCATCGCGTCAGCCGCAGACGCATCGGCAGCCGTCTTTTGCTCATTCTTGATGTTCGCTTCTTGAACCTCAATGTCAGCCTTGTTTTTGGCTTCCTGTAGGGCCGCTTGCTGCTCGTAGTCCTGCATGGCCTGTTGACCACCAAAGAGCCGCATGATCTTCGCCGCGCCCGTAGGATTGGGTTGGCGTCCCTGACCGCCGCTTGCCATTTCAGCCAGCGCCTTCTGATAGTTCACTTTTCCCGAACCATCGGCAGTGCTGTTGAGAATGTAAACGTATTTCTGCCAAGCCTCGGCTAGCATCGGGTCCGCTTTAATCTCAGACACGAAGTCAGGAACAGGATATTTCGCCTTGTTACCCGTCGCTGTAAGATCAATGCCAAGTTTCTTTGCAAAATCATTAACGGCATCCCTGCTGTCCTTGGGCAACTTGGGAAGAACCTCTTGAATCGTTGCGCCGGGCGGCACACGTCCCGGACCAGCTTTATACGCAGCATAGGCAAGAAGGTAGTCCCCACTGTACTGATTCAGCATCGAGTGGAGGTACTTCATTGTGCCATTCAAATTGTCATCAGGATTGTACGGGTCTTTTACGCCATACTGTTCCTGTGCAGCCGGTTTAAGTTGGCCTAGACCTTTTGCTGTGCCGCTTGACGTATTTGCGCCGGTTGCCTTCGGGTTGCCGCCTGACTCTTGGAAGATCACCGCACGCGCAAAGTCCGTAGGAACGCCAGCCGCCTTCGCGTGCTGGTCAACTAGGGGTTGAATTCCTTTGCTTGCCCCTTTATCTGGAATTGTTGGCGTAACCGTCGGGGCACTCGTGGCACCCGCTCCCTGATTGATCGCACCGTAGTAATTATCGATTTCAGGTTGGGCCATCTTGATTGCCGCAAGCTGCGATTTGGCATTCAGATAAAATGTTATCTTGGTTGACAAATCTTCGGGAAGTCCCTCAGCGGTACCGTCCTTGGATGCGCCCATGAGCGCCTTGGCCCAAGGCAGTCCATACGAGGCGGCCTCCTTAAGTTCATCGGGAGTGAAGAAGTTCCCGGTGATACTCGGATCAATAACGGCGTACTGAATCTGCCAGCGTGGCACACCGTTCCCGTCAACCGCCTGTTTCCCGGTATTCGGGTCAAGCGCGGGAACAACTTTGTACGGAATGGCCGTGTCTTTTGTCACGTGATACTTCGCCATGTCCTGCTCATCAACAATACCCTTGATGGCTCCCGGAAAGTTGTCCTGAATGTTCTTTACCGTGTCGGCAAACTGGCCAACGTACTTTTCGTTGTTGTCTTGGTCCATTCTGCCAGCTTGAAGCGCACTGTTGTACAGCTTCAAGTTTGTTTCAAGCACTTGGTAATGCCGGGCAAGGTCTTGGTCGGCCTCTTGCTTGTCCTTGTCGTTCCGTTGCTGAACCTGTTGTTCGCCCTGTTGGAAGGCTTTTTCACCGCCAACAAACGCAGAGTTCGGTCCTTTCTGAGCCATGCCGGTAAGGGAGCCGCTAATGGCTTCTAGGGCAATGGCAAGCCCAATATCCTTCCTGCTCATAGGGACGGCCTGTTTGGTCATCGTTCCTGTGTTGACATCCGTGCTATAAGTATAGCGGGGACCGCCAGCCAGTGTTTCGGCAATAGAGCGCAACACCCCTGCCCTCTGGATAGATGGGTGTACCTGCGCAGCCGGTTGAAGGGCGGGCGGCACGCCTGTAGGGGCTGCCTGTGGCGCTCCCGGAGTCCCGGCGGGCGGTTTAACCGCACCCGGAGTGCCAGCGCCTTGTGGGGCATTTGCAGCGGCGGGAGCCGGTTGCTGTGAAGGAGTGGCCGTCGGCTGACTCGGCTGCTGTGTAGCGGCAGTCGGGTTCGCTGCTGACTGAGTCGGCTGCTGCACACTCTGTGTGCTGTCCGCGCCCGTGTCACTTGGAATCATGTTTGCCATTTTTATCCTTAGAACTGGTAATTCTGCATCGATTGCTGCGGTATTTGGTCACCGGACCCTATGCTGCTAATCGTACTCATGCTGCCTTGGTTGGTAGGGTGCTGCGCGTTGTTTAACACGCCTATGGCATTCCCGGCCATGCCGCCCACACCCTTCATTAGCCCGCCTGTTGCAGCACCGGCAACATTACCGAGTGCCCCAATCGCTGCGTTAACCCAAGACTGGTTCTGCTCAGTGACCTCATTGGCTGTGTTTGCAGCGCCGTTAAACGCAGTCGTACCGGCATTGGCGGCCTCACTGGCAGGATTAAAGACGTTCGTTGCGCCTTCCTCACCCTTGATAGCCTCATTATACTCGTTTTGACCGGCTACGTACCCTTCCTGCTGAACCTTGTTCAACTCCGTAGCAGTATTTGCCGCTATATCGGAGACAGCATTTGCACCTTCGGCTGAGGTTGCACCAGAAGTAAGAGACGTGTTCCCACCACCCTGCGCAGCGTTAGCGTTGCCGATTGCAGACTTAGCATTGGCAGCCGCTTGCCCGCCCGTTGAAATCACACCGGCATTGCGGGCCGCAAGTTCCCCTTGCGAAAAGGCCATTTGATTTGGGCCTTTGGAAATTGTTGGCAAAAGACTGGCTTGCAATGCATTAAACGCACTGGAAGCGTTGCCGAAAATCGTCCCGGCTTGGTTAGCAACTTGCGAAGCAAAGCCCGTCTGCTGTCCTAAAATTTGGTTCTGCGCAGCCGAAGCGCCGCAAACTAAATCAATGGGTCCATTGTACTCAAAATACTCGTCGGATACTTTGTTATACCGACTAAGTGTGTCATCCCATTGAAAAACAACTTTGGTGTGAATCGTCATGTTAAAGCAGCTTCCTTAATTCGCCCTTGCTCTCTGTGAACCCAAAAGCCGTCACACAAAACTTACTGAGCAGTGGGTTGTTGGTCTGAAAGATTATTTCGCTAAACCCGTTTTCCTTGGCTTTCATCGCTAAATCAGGAAAGCCCCCTAGCATGGCTTGCATGTTGCGTTTTCGGTCGCCGTTGTCAACGTACTGGATGTCCAACCTTAGCGCCGCAGACCCGCGCACGAAGCAAATTGGACCGGCCCCATCTTCATAAACCTTACAAATCGTGTTTGGGGCAACAAAGAACTCTGGCTTTGTAGTCGCATGATACTCATCTTTTTCCAAACTAGCGGCAAGAAGTTCCTCGTCACCGGCCTCAATAAGTCTGTCTGTAATCATTTCTGCCCGTCCTTTTACGACGCCTTTAGTCCGTAGCACCTAATTGTACCAGAAGCTATGTTTCCACTTGACATTTTGAAGCGGATATTAGTCATAGCCGTGTGAGATGATGAAGATTCATAAGTCTGTGCGCTAGTGCCTGTTGCAAGATCAAAGCCACTGCCCCACGTCCAGATGTTGATATTACCAACGCCCATCTGCTTTCTTCCTGTGGAACTTCCGGGATTGTAGAGTTTACCTGTTCCCGTAAATCCAGATGGGGCCACTGTTCCGTCTGTGCGTAAAGTGTCGGATATTATGGCAAAACTTGTCGAATACGCATGGCTAGCGTTGCCATTAAGAACCCTGTACCATGCGTATATGGAACTTGTGTCATAACTCGATCCTCCGTTTGTAGATGCCAACCACCCAAAGTCAACGCTATCAGTGGCAGGTTCTATGTTGACAAACTCAAATTGGAACGTATCGTAAGAAGCATTAGCTATGGCCGAAAAATCCAAAGTAGCCGAATTGGATGCAGTGTGGGTTTCCAGAAGAACAAGACCACCACTACTACTGCCCGTGGCACTTATTACACCGCTACTCGCGGTTATAGATGTGCCATCAACCTTTACAACACCGAACACAGATGAAGATGCCTGTGGTACCGTAATAGCGCCGCTTGAAACTGTGATAATAGTTCCATCCGGCTGCACGGCACCGAGAGCCGCCGAAGTTGCTATAGGCAAGTCAGCCGGAGCCAACGAACGAAACGTTGGTGCCGCTGCGCTGCCGGATGACGGACCGGCAAATACTAAGTTTGCAGCTTCGGTAGCTAATGCAAAAGTCAACGTACCACTTGTGGTTACCGGGGAACCTGATACGGTGAAAATACCCGGTGCTGATAGTCCCACACTGGTTACCGTACCCGTACCTGACGGTAAATCGGCTGCCACTAATGACCTGAACGTAGGTGCCGCCGCGCTGCCCGAAGTAGGGCCAGCAAAAACCAAGTTGGCGGATTCTGTTGCTAACGCGAGTGCCAACGTCCCGCTAACCGTAACAGGAGAACCCGACACCGTAAATATCCCCGGTGCCGACAAACCAACGCTGGTAACCGTGCCTGTACCTGTTCCCGCCGGTAAGTCCGCCGCCACAAGCGCCCTAAAGGTCGGTGTAGCGGCGCTTCCAGATGACGGGCCAGCAAACATTAGGTTTGCGGCCTGAGTATTATCCGTAACGGCCAAGGTTCCACTGGTGGTAATTGGGGAGCCGCTGACACTCTGCCTAGAGGGTACGGTCAGGGCCACACTTGCGACAGTCCCGCCGCCGCCGCCGGTACTCAAATTGATGGTTGCAACGCCGTCATTTACAGTGGCAGACGTAACCCCTGCGGGGAAATCAAGTTCATTGATGCCATTGGTGTTTACTTTTACTGTGGACATCTATATCCCCGTGTTACGTAATGCCGACAACACCGCCCAAGCTGTACCAATTGGTGTCACCAACATTATAAGAAAACTTGTATGTCGATGTCGTGCTAGGTGTCGTTGGGACCGCTGTGGCTCCGTGTATGTTCGCTGCAAATGTGACCGCATGTCCAGTTCCGTCCTGCTGAAACAAGATGGTTATCTCTTGTCCATCAGTCGGATTTGTAATCGACACGCTGGTAATGGCACTTGTAACGGAAACCAAAAAAGAAGAACCCGTGGACGCATCAATCGTCACTGCTCCGGCGACAATTGCCACTGTCTGCTTCACTTTGGCTACGTATGCCGAGACATTGCCGGAAGCATCAGATTGCCACGTGACATTGGTTCCGCCGCCAGTTGCGGCAGGAGTTGTGTTTGAAAGGTTTATCATTTTTACGAACCATTCACCAAAATTTCCTTTACCACGTTTATACTAACGAGGTAGTCATCGGAAACTGTCATTCCATTGACTTGTATTGAAGCGCGTAGCGTTGGAACCCAACTGTTTTGCGCAAGGTTGTATTCCAGCACTTGACCACTGAGATTGAGGGACTGAACAATGGGTACGCTGAGTATGCCCACAACCTCAACGGCTTGATTGCCAGCCTGTGATTGAACGTCTCCGACCAACGGGTACAATACGGCTGGAAAAATTTCCCTGTTCATTACTGTCTCTCAATGGGTACGAACTGAAACGTCAAGGTAAACGCCGTAGAAGCTACCCCTACGTTTGTTACCGTTAGATATATCGTCGGCACCTGTGGGTTATCGGCATTGGCTCCGACTCGATTCTGGTAAAACCACTGAAACGGTAGTGTGTCCAACACCAAGTCTGAAATCAAATTCTGAACCGTCCCGGCAGGGGGCGGCGTGTCTATCGCCCGCGCAAGGTCTTGAGCCTGTGCTGTTGCTGTTCCGTAAAGTTCTATCCGGCACGCGGCACTGGATGCAGCCGATAGAAGCTGAAAACTTTCGGCCATAGTGAACGATCCGGTAAATCTATTGCCGGGCGGAAGTGTGGGCGTCTTAAGCACCACTTGGGCCGATGGCAATAAATTGTTACTAGAACCTCCACCACTCGATGAGCCGGACGACGAGATGTTTACGGTCTCGCTTACGGACCCCCCACCAACGCCTTGCTGAGGCGGGTTGAAAAGACGCGTCTGCGGAATCTTGCCGCCCGCGTACATCTCGCGCAAAGCATCGGGCGAAGCAGACCATATAGCCGGAAGAAGGCACCGAGTATAGGCCCCTCTAACCGGCTGCAAGCTCTCGTTAACGCCCGTAGTGGGCGGGAGAACCGCAGCCGATACATGAGAGTATCCCGAAAGGTCAAGGTTCTTGACCAAAGAATCAGATAAATTTTCGGGCATTAGTGCTCCTGTAAGAAGCCTCCGAACACTGTGAGCGTAATTAGTTCATTGGCCACATTTTCTTGCGCCCACTGAACTTTCATCTGCATGTGCCGACAAGCTGCTTCCGAATCTTCGCCAGTGATGTCAGACATATAGAATCGTTGAGCATACAACGACTTGCTCTTTTTAAGTCCCGGCGGGTCTGGTTCCCATGTCTTGAGAACATTGAACGCACCTGTGTAATAAGGAACAGCCTCGTCAAGAATCACCCCAAGTACGAGCGGAGTTCCTACATTAACTGATTCAGTTGCGACAAAGGATACCACTGCAATTTGTCCCGGCTGCGCTAGCACAGCGGAGCCGATAATTGCGTAGGCAGGGTACGTGCTGGTATTGTCCACGTTGGTATCCAAGTTTCTTGCCAACAATGGGCCAGTACCGGACGGACCAACCACTAGGGTATGAACGCCGGGCGATGTTTCAACTGCCTTTACCGCCTTGCATCCACCAACAATTGTAGCAAAAGGTGACCACGTGAAACCCTGTTCAGGAGAAGGCGTTGCAATCAATTTGTACCAACCAAACTGACCATCTGCAAC
>Ga0181535_10007831_pt1 | contig 10631 bp, 4 predicted proteins | sample PEATcosm2014_Bin_44_FD_119774 | JGI IMG/M metagenome (GOLD analysis project Ga0181535, IMG submission 119774) | Peatland microbial communities from MTU Mesocosm Facility, Houghton, MI, USA - PEATcosm2014_Bin17_30_metaG | ecosystem: Environmental > Terrestrial > Soil > Wetlands > Peat | place...
CCGTTGAATGTACTGGTCACCAGGGACGGCACGCCCAAACTGCTGGATTTCGGTATAGCCAAGCTGATCGACCCCTATCAATCGCCGAACGACCAGGTTCTGCTCCCGGGCAGTGAACAGATGCTCACTCCCGACTATGCCAGTCCCGAGCAACTGCTTGGCCGTCCGATTTCAACAGCCACCGACGTCTATGCGCTCGGCGTCTTGCTTTTTGAGCTTCTTACCGGAGAACTGCCCTTCGCCGGCTCGCGCGCCGAGCCCATGGCGCAGGCGCGGGCCATTTGCGAGCAGGAGCCGGAAAAGCCTGGTGCAGTTTGCCTCAGAACGCATTTTCTGCCCGCGCCCGATGCGCGCAGAGTCCGTGGCGATCTGGACAGCATCGTCCTTAAGACCCTGCACAAAGATCCTGCGCAGCGCTATGCCAGCGCGTCGCAGCTTCTGGCCGAGCTGGATCGCTATTTCAGGGGCTTCACGGTTGAAGCAGCGGAGCAGAGCATTGCCTACCGCGTGGGAAAATTCGTGCGCCGTCATCGGGTTGCCGCGGCGATCACGATTCTTGTATTGCTTCTCATCGTGGGGTTTGCCACCGGGATGGCCTTGCTGGCCCGCCGCGCAGCGCGTGGAGAAGCCATGGCCCGTCGCGAAGAGGCGTTCCTGGCCAGCATCTTCAAGGCTGCGACTCCGGAGGGTTCCAAGGGCGAAAACGTAACTGCGCGTCAACTGCTTGACCAGGCAGCAGGCAGGCTCGACACAGAGCTTGCTTCGGACCCGGAGTTGCAGGCGGAAATGACCGAGAGTATCGCTCAGTCCTACGTGGCTGTGGGCATGTATAACCGGGCGGAGCCGCTGCTTGAGCGCGCCCTTAGTCTCACCGAGCAAAGTCACGGTCAGTCCAGTCGCTCGTATGCGGAATACCTCGCCAATCTGGCCACCGACTACCGTTTGCAGGGTGAATACAGGAAAGCCGAGCCTTTTTTCCGACGCGCCGTCAACTTGAACGAAAAGCTTTACGGCCCAAACACCTTTTCCTTCGCCCACAGTTTAAGCGACTTGGGCGAGTGTCTCTATTGGGAAGACGAAGATGCACAAGCAGAACAGACCCTGCGTCAGGCTCTCGCCATTGAACGGCCGCTTGCCGACAGCCTTCAGGATGGAACCCGCAACTACCTCGCTCTCACTCTGGAGCGCCGAGGCGCCTACCCGGAAGCCGCCCAACTACTGCGTGAATCCACAGATATTACCGGACGCGTGTTAGGCAAGCAAAGTGCCGATTACCTCGTCAGCCTGCATAACCTTGCCGGCGCGCAGATCGATATGGGCGACCTGGATGGGGCAGCCCGATCGGACCAGGAAGTGCTGACCACCCGCCAGAAGATTTGGGGACCCGGCCACCCCGATACGGCTTACTCCTTGAATAATCTGGGGTGGATTTACCTGGAGCAGGGACGCTGGCAATTGGCTGAGCCGCTGCTCCGGAAGAATCTCGAAATCACGTTGAAAGTTTCCGCCAGCCCCGGACCTCGTTACGTAAGTGCTCTGGCCAACTGGGGACGCCTGCTGGAACAGAAAGGCGACTTTACAGGCGCGGCGAATGATTATGACCGGGCTCGGCAAATCCTCGCCGCCGGGGGACACGAAGAAAGCTGGAACGGCGCCAAGATCATGAGCTATCAGGCCCTCCTCAACCTTGACCGCGGCCGCTACCCAGACGCAATCCGGCTGGCCGCTCACGCCGTCGAAGTAGAGAAGAATCTGGGCGGCGACAGCAGTCCGCAGTTGAGTTCCGGACTATTGGCTTTGGGGCTGGCCAACCTGCTGGCCGGTGTCCCGGCCGCTGCGGAGACTTCGTTCCGCGATGCCCTCGCCATTCGCCAGCGCACCTTCCCGCCCACTCATCCTGAACTGCTGCTCGTCCAGGTGCGGCTTGCCGAAGCGCTGCTGGCGGAGAAGCGGTTCCAGGATGCGCTCGACCTGATGAAGCCAGTGTTAGCCGCCGCCAAAACAGCTCCCTTCCCGCTGCCCTCCTGGCGAATGGCCGAACTGCAAATCGTCTACGGTCTGGCGTTGCGCGGGAGAGGCCACGAAAAGGAAGCGGCCGCATTGATCGCCGAAAACTCGGCCAATCTCCAGGGCTACAACCTGGCCGCGGTCAAGGCCTATCTCACGCACCGCGCGAATACAGGTGCAAATTCCGCAATGCCTTCAGAGCAATAGCCCGTGCCGCAAGGGACGGCATCCTGGTGACAGGCTCCCTCTGAGCGGCCTCGGCGGTCCGCACAATGGGGTAAGCGACAAAGACCGTCCGCCCGCGACTTTATTTGCAAGGATAGAATTCATGATATGCAGTGGAGGAAGAGCCTGAAGCTGAACGCGGCGATACAAGCCGCCGCAATAAACGAAGCCCAGTTCATTCTGTAGTTTTCCAGGCGGCGCTTCGGGGTTGTCGGAGGTTGTCAAGCCGCACGGCCAGTTCGCCCTCCTGTTCGAATCGGACCGTCCTCAATATGATTCTCAGGCGCGCTTTGGCCTATTGCCGGCCTGGCCCGGATCACCATGGGCGACGCCAAGCTGAAGAAGACGGGACACTGGAATGAGCAGGCCCCTTTACCGGCGCCTGCCACCAGCGACCGTTTGCGGGAGTCGCAAGCATCGTTCTCGGCCGCTCCCGAAGGGGCGAAAATGCAAGAATACACTGGGCATTGCAACCGCCATACCTTTGCCAGTAGACTTGTTGTGGCAGGGCAGAATCTGCGCAGGTTGCAGAGCTGCTCGGCCATAGGACGTTAAAACGCGGAGAGGTGGCAGAGCCCGGTTGAATGCACCCGACTCGAAATCGGACAAGGTCGAAAGGCCTTCGGGAGTTCGAATCTCCCCCTCTCCGCCATTCATTTAGAATCAACAACTTAGAGCGGTGGCTACACAAGTGGCTTCATTTTTCATCTAGATAATCGGTATTCGGTGCTCCTGATCGGTATTAGCCCTCAGGAGAAATGCCGTGAAAGTTCGCCTCTATATTCGTATCCGTTTAGCCAACGGAGCCCGTCTCTATGCCAATCCTGTCTATTCCGTGGCTACAGAGACTGCGTTGAGCCGCTCGAATTGTGCCGGAGAGGCGAGCGAACTTGGCGCTCTGTGCCCGGCTTTCCTCCCAAGGCTCGGCACGTTCATCCCCGCCGGACCACGACGTTCCGACAACAACTACTGGACCAACTTCAGAATCGCCTGCTGCGCTTGGTTCGACTGCTGCAGAGCGGCCATGCCGGTTGCCTGCAAGACGTTGTACTGCGTCATGTCGGCCACGGTCTTGCCGATGTCGGCGTTGGCAAGACTGTCCACTGCGCTTTGCAGGTTGGTCGCCGTGTTGCTCATGTCGCTTGTCGCTGCCGCCAGACGGTTCACCGTAGCACCGATGGAACCGCGCTGCGCCGAGACTTGATCAATGGCGTTGGTAATCGCCGCCAGCGCCGCTTGTGCATCGGAAGCTGTCAGTAAGTCGCAGGAAGTATCCGCGCCGCCATTCAGGTCGCCATCGAAATTCGACCAGTTCACCGCAGTGGAGTAGAGCATTCCGCTGGTCACTGGGCTATCGCCGCCAGAAGCAGGGGTAGATGGGGTAAATGTAATCGAATTGCCCGAGACCGAGGCGGTAGCGCTGGTGTTGGCGCCATTGACACCATCGATTCCGTTGACGGCGGCAGCTAGATTATCGAGAGTGCCAGCGACGTCCGAGCCGATCTGCACCTGTCCCGCGCTAGGCATGCCGTTGGTAAACGTATAGATGGTTGATCCCATGGTGACCGTACCGCCAGCAAGGACATTCCCGTTGAGGAAAAGGGTTCTTCCGCTGCTTGACCAGCTTCCTGCTGGCGGGTAAAGCTTTCCGGTTGCCACAAAGCTATTGTCGCCTGAACTGGTAAAAGTAACTGTATTGCCCGAGACCGAGGCGGCAGCGCTTGTGTTGGCGCTATTGACGCCATCCGTACCATTGACAGCGGCGGCTAAATTCGCCAGTGTTTGCGCCATGCTGCCACCAATCTGCACCTGACCGGCGGCGGTCGGCGCTGCTGATTGAAACGTATACGTGGTTGATCCGATGGTGACCGAGCCAGTTGCCACGTTCGATGTCAGGGTGAGCGATGAGGAGGGTGGAGAGGAAGGGACCGTATATTTGACAGGCTCAACGTCTGCCCAGTTGTTTAAAGATGTTCCCCCTGCTCCGTCCGTTACATCCATGAGACCATTTGCATCTGGAAAAACACCGGGCTGTGTGACTGTAAAAAGAATTCCAGTATCTTGCGACGAAATCGGCGTATGAAGATAAGAGCCATTTACGGTAGCGCCCACTGCGCTTGCGGTCGTGAAGCTTGCGGTAACGCCAGGTATATTATCTGCATTAACCATGTCTATAAGCTGCCCAATATTGTATCCGGTATCGTTTGTAACGCCACCGCTGGCGACTACCACATCATAGGAGTTTACTGATTCTCCGTTTGACTGGTAGGGAGGAATATTGTTCAGGAGAAACCCTTCCTGAATGCCGCCATCTGATTCTAACTTGTCAGTGAGCGAGGCGGCTGTGGTTAATGTCCCCGGTGTCGAATCGTAAGAGAAGTCCTCAAAGTAGGAGTATTGCGTAAACGTGTCAGGGGTCGAGGACGAGGAAGTCCAGCTACCAGCGCTGGCATCTTCGCAAAGTGTGCCGGATGCCGTAAGGCTGCTTCCTGCGCTTCCTGGATCAATTGCCGTAAACGTAATCGAATTGCCCGAGACCGAGGCTGTAGCGCTGGTGTTGGCGCTATTGACACCATCGATGCCGTTGACGGCGTCAGCTAAATTATCGAGAGTGCCAGAGACGTTCGAGCCGATCTGCACCTGTCCGGCGCCAGGCGCGCCGCTGGTAAACGTATAGGTGGTTGATCCGATGGTAACCGTGCCGTAGGTTGGATTATCGGTCAAGGAAAGGGTTCCGCTGCTTGGCCAGTTGGCTACGGATGTGGAGGGGGTACTGGTCGCTACAATGCTATTGCCGACAGGACCAGGAGTAGATGCGGTAAATGTAATCGAATTGCCCGAGACCGAGGCTGTAGCGCTGGTGTTGGCGCTATTGACGCCATCGGTACCGTTCACGGCAGCAGCCAGATTATCGAGAGTTCCGGCAATGTCAGAGCCGATCTGTACCTGTCCGGCGCTGGGCGTTCCGTCGGTAAACGTATAGGTGGTTGATCCGATGGTGACCGTGCCGCCAGCAGGGACATTTCCGTTCAGGGCAAGAGTATTCGACGCAGCAACCGCGCCGCCAAAAAGCGTATTAGAGTCGATCTTATTCAGAGTGTAACTGGCGGCGCTATCGGTATCGCCATCGCCCATGTATACCGATGCGGGAGTACCTGTAAAGATAGGTTCGCCGTTAAACGTTGTGCTGCCGCCGATGCTCGAAATCTCTTCTTTGATGCTGGTGAATTCATCGTCAAGCGCCTGATGCTGCGCAGTGGTCAGTTCGCCATTCGAGGCTTCGGTAGCCAGAGTTACGGCTCGGTTCAGTAAACTGCTAACCTGCGATAAAGCGCCATCCGCCGTCTGCAGCACACCAATGCCGTTGGCTGCGTTCTGCTGCGACTGGGCCAGCGCGGCAATGTTGGCCGACATCCCGTCAACAATCGACAAACCTGCCGCGTCATCTGATCCGCTATTGATTCTTAATCCTGTAGAGAGTTGGTTAAGGACCTTTTGCAGAGCTGCTTGTGTGTTGAATAACGCATTCTCAGCGACCAACGAGGAAACGCTGTTCAGAATGCACAGTGTCATTATCGTGCCCCATGTGCCTGTGAAGTCTGATTGGCGAACGACTTTCTGACTGCGGAAGCTGCGGGAAATCAGAACTGCGATGGAGATTTGTGGCGTCAGAACTCCCAGGACTACTGCTGGCGCTGTATCCGAGACTAGCGAGTGTGGTTCCGCTTGAAGTGCAGCAGTTCAAGCACCAAACTTTACTCCAGCGAAGAGACGTTGATCTATATGATGAATAAGGACTTATTGTACCGGCCGATTAGCGTAGCCATTTATTCAGTGCACAGCGGCAATATTTGCCTAGCCCAAACTGGGCAGATATTGCCTCCCTTCCCCTGATGCCCAGACGCGGGACCATCTCCTCTGAAACCGACTGGAATGGGTTTAGCCGAGCAATCTGATAAGTCTCCATCCGAACCGAGGTGAATGGCCACCGGGTCTCAAGAAATCGCTGGTCTGCCTTTGGGTGCGAATCTGCCGAGGTGCTGGTGCCGTCAGCGCACGAGCCGCTTTTCTCCGGCCACGGGTTTCTCGTCCCGACAGTGGATGAGGAATTCTATCCGAAAAAGGACTACTACACGGTGTACTACGCCGAACGGTGCAGACGGTCGGGAAGAAGCAAGGGCTTGTTGAAAATCATTGAGCCGGGCTACAACATGGCTACATTTCCTTCTCCGCCACATATAGCCACCGCCTCTCAGCCACAACCTCCCTCATCAAACTCCCGATGAGGGAGGTTTTTCTGCGGCGATTAGCGATTATCCTGTTGGTTCTAAATGAGATGCGAAAAGGGGCTCAAAGGAATCTTCCCCTCTCCGCCATACAACGCCTTCTGAATCAATTCAATACAGCAACATATCAAGCAGCAACCGCTACCCTTTCCGGTGGCCTTTTTCGTGCTGGTAGGGACAGCATTTGACGAGGAGCCCTGTCTTGCGGGAACATTAGGCGAATATAAGGCGAAATAGCCTCCGGTCCCGCTATGCCTTCCGCTACTGCTCTTCGTATCGAAATCGAGCACACCCTCGAACGCCGCTTTCCCGCGGCGCTCACGCCCGTTCCGCGGACGATACGCGAGACTGCGACGACCGGAATTCCTGAGGTGGACGCCCTGCTGGATGGAGGACTGCCAGTGGGGGCAATCAGCGAAGTGACCGGGCCGAAGTCGTCGGGCCGGACGAGCCTGGCGCTCTCGCTTCTTGCGCAACAGACGCAAGAGGGCCGAGTCTGCGCCTGGGTGGATGCCGGGGACGCCTTCGATCCGGAGTCGGCTGCGGCCAGCGGGGTGAGTCTGCGGCAGTTGCTATGGATGCGCTGCCAAAGTGCGAATGGGCCAGCGAAGGGAAAACCGTGGACCCGGCTCGATCAGGCATTGCGGGCGACCGACCTCCTGCTTCAGGCAGGCGGATTTGCCGCCATCGTGCTGGACCTGGGCGACATGGCGCCGGAGGATGCGATGCGGATTCCGCTGGCAACGTGGTTTCGATTTCGCCAGGCAGCGGATCGAACGCGCTGCTGCCTGCTTGTGATCGGGCAAGCAGCGTATGCGCAATCGAGCGCGGCAGTTGTTCTGGAATGCGCGCCCTCGCAACCGCAAACAGCCGGAGGAACGGTGTTAAGCCGCTTTTCGTTTGAGGTGCGGCGTGGGCGGCAGCGTTTCGCTCCAGCCGCAATCGGAGCACGAAAGCCGCCTGCCTCAGCCTGGTCGGCAATCAGCGCATGGGAAACGGAGGAACGCGCGTGAGCCAACAACTCTATGCATGTGTCCATGCAGCGGAATTTCCGGCCCAGGCATTGTTGCGCTTGCGGCCAGAGTTGAAACCGGAGCCTGTCGCGGTGCTTGAAGGTCGCGCGCCACTTGAACAGGTTTGCTCGCTGAATCGGGCGGCACGATTGAAGGGCGCTGTTCTGCGGATGACACGGCTTGAGGCAGAAGGCATTGCCGGGTTGCGGCGGCTTGCGCGCTCTGTGGAGGTTGAGGCCGCGGCACGGGCCGTGTTGCTGGAATGCGCCGCTCACTTCTCTCCGCGCATTGAAGAGGCAAGTGAGGGTGCGGTTTGCGCATTTGTTCTCGACATCGCTGGTACAGAGCTGCTCTTCGGGCCGCCGGAGGCGCTGGCACAAAGGCTTCGTGACGCTTTGGTCTCGGCAGGTTTCCGTGCTTCGATTGCCGTGAGCGCCAACTTCCACAGCGCCCGACTGAAGGCTGCCGCCACACGCGGCATTGCCGTGATTCCCGAGGGACAGGAAGCAACAGCACTTGCAAAGCTCCCTCTTGCCGCGCTGAATCTTGCTGATGAGCACGCCGAGACCTTTGCGATATGGGGCATTCGCACCCTGGGCGAGTTGGCCGCGCTGCCCGAGGTTGATCTCATTACGCGGCTTGGGCCGCAGGCCAGGGGCTGGCGCGATCTTGCACGTGGAGTAGCGCCGCATACGTTTCAGCCGATCGAGCCGGAATTCATCCTGAAGGAGTTGTTTGCGTTCGAGACGCCAGTCGAACAGATGGATTCCCTGCTCTTCATCGGGGCGCGCATGATCGATTGCCTGGTTGACCGGGCGGCAACGCGCGCACTGTCGCTGGCTACTCTGACAGTTGAAATGTCCCTCGAAGGAGGATTGGAGTACAAGCGAGTGATGCGGCCTGCATTGCCCTCGGTTGATCGCAAGTTCCTGCTCAAGCTGCTGCAATTGGAGATTGCAGCCCATCCGCCGCAGGCCGCGGTGCTCTCGCTCACGCTTACGGCAGAGGCAGGGAGATCGAGCAAAGTGCAACTGGGGCTCTTTGCACCGCAGATGCCCGAGCCGTCGCGGCTGGACGTGACGATCGCGCGTCTCAAGGCTATCGCCGGCGAAGACCGCGTTGGATCGCCAGTGCTCGACGACACTCACCGATCCGGCAGCTTCCGCATGGAAAGCTTCGCTGCCACGGACGCATTCGCTGCGTCGAATGTCAGTCGACCTCGCACGGCTTTGCGACGAATTCGGCCGCCGATGCCCATGCTCGTCACGCTGCGAGCAACCAGGCCCGCAGCCTTCCGCGATTCCGAACGCAACTTCGAGATCGCGGCCGCCTATGGCCCGTGGCGCAGCGCCGGTTGCTGGTGGTCGTCCACTGGCTGGGACGAGGAGGAGTGGGATGTGCTGGCCCGGGCAGGCGACGGCTCTTCGGTCACTTGCCTGCTTGTGCATGACCGCACCAGGAACCAGTGGCGATTGGAAGCCTACTATGACTGATAATCACTCCCGCGACGAAGGCCTGTCGCTGCGGACCGCGGCGAGCACCGAATACATCGAACTGCATGCCGCCAGCGCCTTCAGCTTTCTTGACGGAGCTTCGCAGCCCGAGGCGCTTGCCGAGCACGCGGCCCAAATCGAAATGCCTGCCATCGCGCTTGCCGACCGCAATGGCCTCTATGGCGTCGCGCGCTTTCATACCATGGCGAAGAAGTCGGGCGTCAAAGCGCATATCGGCGCAGAGATCGCAGTCCGCTCGGCCGGCAGTAAACTTACGCCCCCATCTTGGCTACCACATCAGTGTCCGGAGGAGCCGCCACGCATCGTATTGCTCTGTGCATCGCAAACCGGCTATCAGAACCTATGCCAGCTCATCACGCGCTTCAAGATGCGCGAAGCAACAAAGGCGGAAGGCGCGGCCACATTTGAAGACCTCGAAGAGTTCTCTGCCGGATTGATCTGCCTCACCGGAGGCGATGAAAGCCCGGTTGCAGCGACGCTGGCGCGCGGCGGGCATAAGGAAACACGTGTGCTCCTTGAGCGGCTCGCTTCAATCTACGGTCACGGCAGTCTTTACCTCGAACTCCAGCGCCATCAGCAACGCGACGAAGAGGCGCGCAATCAATCGCTGCTGCGCCTTGCATCCTCACTCAGACTTCCGGTCATCGCGACCAATGGCGTTCGCTACGCAACGGAGAAAGACCGCGAGATTCTGGACGTGCTCACGACAATTCGCAATCACACCTCGCTCGACCAGGCAGGCCGCCTGCTCACTCCGAACGCTTCACGCTCTTTGCGTTCGGCCCGCGAGATGGCCGCGCTCTTCCGCGACATTCCCGAAGCTATCGCCAACACCAGCACCGTGAGCGGACGGCTCGACTTCACACTCGATAATCTTGGTTACGAGTTCCCGCATTATCCGGTTCCTGAGAACGAAACAATGGACAGCTTTCTTGAAAAGCGAGTGGGGGAAGGCGCTCGCAAGCGCTACGGCTCAGGAGTCAAGCGACCGCTGCTCGACAAGGCACGCGCCCAGGTTCAACACGAACTGAAACTGATCGCCAAACTCGGCTTTGCCGGATACTTTCTGATCGTTTGGGACATCATTCTCTATTGCCAGCGACACGGCATTCTTGTACAAGGGCGCGGTTCAGCGGCTAACTCCGCCGTCTGCTACGCGCTCGAAATCACCGCGGTCGATCCCGTCGGCATGGAGTTGCTCTTCGAGCGGTTCCTCAGCGAGAACCGCGGCGAATGGCCGGACATCGATCTCGACCTGCCCTCCGGCGACCAGCGCGAGCAGGTCATTCAGTACATTTATGAACGCTATGGCTCGCTCGGCGCGGCGATGACCGCCAACGTCATCAGCTATCGCGGCCGCTCGGCAGCGCGGGAGGTGGGCAAGGCGCTAGGCTTCGAGGAGGATCAGTTGGCGCGGCTGGCGAGCCTTGTGGGTCATTGGGAGTGGCGCGGCGAAAACGATACCATGGCCCACCACTTCGCGCAGGCAGGTTTCGACATTCGCCATCCTCGCATCGCTCATTACCTTGACCTCTGCCTGCGCATGCAGAACCTGCCGCGCCATCTTGGCCAGCACTCCGGCGGCA
>Ga0181535_10007832_pt1 | contig 10629 bp, 10 predicted proteins | sample PEATcosm2014_Bin_44_FD_119774 | JGI IMG/M metagenome (GOLD analysis project Ga0181535, IMG submission 119774) | Peatland microbial communities from MTU Mesocosm Facility, Houghton, MI, USA - PEATcosm2014_Bin17_30_metaG | ecosystem: Environmental > Terrestrial > Soil > Wetlands > Peat | place...
CTTGGCTGAGCAACACCTCGACTTGCCGCAGCTTGGCCACGATCTGCTCGGGCGTAAACGTCTTTTTCGGCATTTCCCGGTTCCTTTCTGTCTCCCAGTCTCTCTAATCGACTGGTACAGAAAACCCCGGTCAGGTCACGCTGTTCAGCGACCTGGGGCCCCCGGGTGACGTCTATGGCGGTGGTGCATGGATCATATCGGGCTCCGGCAGCACCTTTCAGGCCGAGAGTATATTTGCAGACGGGTTCACCGTGTCGGGTACTGGTAGCCTTCCGGTGACCGGGATCGATCTGGCTGTGGCCAATTCGTCGGGTCTCAACACGTTCTATGCCAGCATCTGGACAGTGAGTGCCGGCGGTGACCCTGGCGTCCAGTTAGCCAACGCCTACTGGAGCCTGTCCACCAGCACGTCCGCGGGAACGTGCTGCGGTTTGGTTTCGGTTTCTGGTATCACGGGAGTGACCCTAATTGGCGGCCACGAGTACTTCATGGTTCTCGGCCCGCTGAGCGGTTCGGACAACAGTTTCAACGTGTGGGATTGGAGCAACCAGGTTGGAAGCGGCACAATTCTGGTCTCAGCGAATGGAGGCTCAACCTGGACCGGTGACGGACCTGGGCTTGGTGCCTTCGATGTCACGTCTAATGGGTCGTCGACACCGGAACCAACCACGTGGCCCTTACTGATTGGACTCGGTGGAGGCGGTTTCTGGCGGTTCCGCAAACACCCGGTCGCCTGAGGGCAGCTTAATCTAACCGCCTTCATGACAAGGGTGGGCACGCGGGCCGGTCCGAGGGTTTCGCGGTCCCCATGCGGCCCCTGCACTCCAGTGAATGATAAGACCTGATATCGCTAGTAAATATGCTCGATTATGGGGCTGTGTTGGTCTTGCGCCTTGATTTTGGGATCGCGATCAGTAGGCCACCGCTTATGCCAATTGATCGCTCATGTCCTCGCCCAAAGTTGTACTCGCAGGCCGGTTCGAGGTACCAACCCAGTCGGTGCCTGGCGGAGGGCCAGAACATAAAATCCAGCACGACTTCACCGCCGACGGAGTTCGTCGTCATGCTGTGTTCCCGCGTATGAACCCACTCCGGGCCAACCCCGAACATAAATTCCACTTTTTTGGAAAGGGTCCACGGCTTCTTAAACAGAAGATCGATATCCCATTCTGCCGAGTGACCGCTGAAGAGAGGCGTGATACCCGCCTCAAGCTCTAGCCAATTCTCTATCGGCGTAATTTCAACCGCGACGTCAGGGCCGACGCTCGATCCGCCGTCTTTGAGATTCCAACTGGCGGCCGCGCCAAGCTCGACAACTGCCGCGGGCTCTTCATCGACTGACTGGGCGAACGTGTTTGCAGAGGAGAGAAACAATGATGCCAACAACAGGGGTTTTGTGACGTTCACTTTGATGGGAGTGTATCAGCTTTCCCCAACTACAATCCGTCCGAACCTCAATCCGTCGCTGGTCAACAGAGGCCATTGTTTGGCGCCAAAGGCTGAATGGGCCCGATCCAGGCATGAACGGCGTAGGCTCCCGCGTGCGCGTTAATATTCAATATCGGCACCGCTCCGAGCACGCCTGAGGTGCCGGTGTATCGCACGGCCTAGTCGGCCGGCACTGAGTCTATCGGACCGGGACCGTTACCGAGCCTACGTGGTTGGTGTTCTGATCGATCACGATGATGCGCACCCGCTCGATCTGCGCACCGATGGCGTGGTCTTGCGAAATGGGGAACCCATTCTTCATGAACAGACCATGCTGGTCATTGGTGAGGTCCAGACTGATGATCGATAAAGCCGGATCTGTCAGATGCCGGAGCCTCAGGCCGCCGCTTTCCGACCGTTCCGCGGCGCCGCGATCCGAGAGCAACATCATTATGGCGCCGACGAACTTGCCGTCTTGCTCGCGCAGCAGTAAGTCCGCCGGATCAACACGAATCTCCAGATGTACACCTTTCGCGGCGGGCGAGACTTTCACGCGCAGCCCGATATCAGAGGTGTCGGAGGGCCGGTACTCGGCGGCTTGGAGCGCCTCGCTCTGCCGCTCCTGGCTGGAGCGCGAATCCGGCAACGCGTAGTATCGCTCTTGGACCTGCACCTTGATTCCCTTGCGTTCGCAGGTTAATCGCACGTTGTGGAATCTATTGTCCCAATTCTGCGGCGCCGGCGCATAGGCAATCTCGTAGGCATTGGCGGAATTGCGGGCGAGCTGTTGCACCACGTCGCGAATCGGTGTGCCGAAATAGGTACGGCCGCCAGTCAACAGCGCAATCTGTTCCAGGTCATAGCCGGCGGCCGGCTCCACAACGCCGCTGAAGGAGGCCGGATTTACCGCCACTCCATCGCGTTCCAGCGTCACAGCAGTGTGCGCGACATAGAGCCCGCAATCGACCCAATCTCCATCGCATGGGATCGAATTCGTGATGCTGGGCATGACGCTGGTGATCCAAACAATATCGCTCCGGCCCGGTAACGAGGCCAGTTGGTTCGCCAGTACTTCGAGTTCGTGGTAGGTTTTTTTGGTGCGATCTTCCCGGTCTATCCCTGCGGGCCGGGCTCGGGAGGCTGCCTTCACCGCTTTATTAAGGTCTTCCTCGAATGTCTGTAGCCAGGAGGCATTCCCTGCAAGCTCGGGTCCAATCCCGTGTACCGGCACCAGATCTCCATACAGATTCAGAAGGTAAAAATATAACGGACCGCTCGGCGCGAGTTGAGGAATTAATTTGGCCAGGTTGTGCCATGTATCGATCCGGTTCGCTTCCGACTCATTCATCAGGTCAAAAAGAATTGCTGTCGCGTGCGGCATCACGCCGCTGGGGCGGTTCGAGTATTCGTGCGGTCCCAACGGGTGGGTTGGTTCCACCAGGCCGCGAAGGAAGAAAATCGTCTGGGCTTTGCCTTCGTCCGTGATCCTGAAATCGATGGCCGCCAAGTCCTTCACCGACTCCCCGCGCGAATCTAACGCGACCGGATACAAATGGACGAGAGGCGGCGGCGCTGCGGTCTGGCCCAGCAGTCCGCACGCCGCCATAAGGAACAGCAAAAAAGCCTGCCTTACTAGGGTCTGCAAGCTAATGCGCGCGAAAGGTGCCGCTTGTGGTCTCACAATGATCGACCCACGCCATTTAGTGTGCCACAACAGCTCCAGCCACTCGACCTGCGCTTGCGCCTGCCTGGGCAATTAACCAAGAGCGCGACCCTTGCAGGACTCTGAGAGACGCCCGCCGAATGGCCCCAAGCCGTGGCGTCGGGGCTGGACGGCAACCATTCAGGCAACTCCGGCAGACTTGCACCGTACGTGCACTGAGGGATGCCTATCAGTCTGCGGCCGCCGCCGCTTTTTCAGAGAACGATATGGTTTGTTATCGGTAGTAGCGCCAGTGGATCTCCCATCCAAAGCCGTCTCTTCGCGGCTGTGGGAACATGATTCTGATGAGATCGACTCCCTTCTGCTGGCTGGCATTCGCCGGCCTGACTGTTCTTCTATTTAGCGACCGTTGTGCCGCACAGGATAGGCCGGGGAGTATGGGAGGGCAGGCGAGCAGTCCTCTCCAGGCTCCGGCCGTACTGCCCGGCGAGGGTCTGGCGCGTCACGATTTCTTTTACGCCGGAGAGGCGAAGGAAGAACGCATTTCCATTGTTCGCGGCGGTCAAGTCGTCTGGACTTATACTCACGCAGGCCGCGGAGAGATCAGCGATGCGGTCATGGAGCCGAACGGCGACATTCTGTTTGCGCACCAATTCGGCATCACGGAAATCACGCTCGACAAGAAGGTGGTCTGGAATCTCGACGCACCACCTCAAACGGAGATCCACACCGCGCAGCCCATCGGCACCGGCAGTGTCTGGTATATCCAGAACGGGAACCCCGCGAAGTTTGTGGCCGTCAACAAAGCCACCGGCAGGCTGGAACACCAGTTCGAGTTGGCCGCGGGCAACCCCGACAGCGTCCACGGCCAGTTCCGGCAGGCGCGATTGACTGCCGGGGGGACAATTCTTGTCGCACACATGGACGCGCACAAGGTCATCGAATATGACTTAGACGGTCGTGTCCTCTGGTCCTATCCCGTTTCAAACTGCTGGTCGGCCAAGCCGCTTGCGAATGGTAATATCCTGATCGCCGGCGGCCATGAGAAGTTCGTGCGCGAGATCAATCGCAAGGGCGAGACCGTCTGGGAATGGACGCCTGCCGACAGCCCCGAGTACAGGATCACCAACGTTCAGAACGCGACGCGAATGCCGAACGGAAACACGATCGTCAACAATTGGTTCAATCAGTGGTCGGAGACTCTAGACCCGAATAACGCACCGGTGCAGGCCATCGAGCTTACGCCGGACAAGAAAGTCGTATGGGCGCTGCGTTCCTGGTCGCCGCCCGCGGACCTAGGGCCTTCCACGACCATTCAGATTCTCGACGACGTGTACGGTCCCGCCGTTCTGCCCGGCCTGGGTCTGGCGCAGCACTCGTTTCTGCTCACCGGCGAGTGGGATCACCGGAAACCGGAGCAGACGCTGTACCTGGTCCGCGGCGGCAAACTGGCCTGGACATATTCAATCCCGACCAACCTCGATGGCGGCGTCACGCAGGAGTTGGGCGACGCGGCGATGCGCGCGAACGGCAACATCGTTTTCTCAAGTAAAACGGGCGCGGCCGAAATCACCCCGGAAAAGAAGATCATCTGGGAGATGCAGGCGCCCGCAGGCGCGGAGATCCATTCGATACAGGCTGTAGAGCCCGACCGTGTGCTGGTAATGCAGAATGGCAATCCGGCGAAATTGATGCTCATCAATACCCACGAGCGCCTGACTAAAAAGGAACTGCAGCTACCAGTTCCGCGGCCGGACAAACCGCATCTGCAATTCCGGCGCGTCCGCCTGACCCCGGACGGCACCTTTCTGGCTGCGCATCTGGACGATGGCAAAGTCGTCGAATACGATGGGGATGGAAAGGCAATCTGGACTTATCGCGTCGATGTCCCGTGGTCTGCGGAGCGGCTCGGCGACGGCAACACGCTGATCACGACCTACCCAGCAGCCGTGCTCGAAGTGAACAAACAAGGCGAAGTGGTCTGGCAGTTTTCGCAGAAGGATGCGCCACTATATAGGTTGTTCCACTTTCAGGAGGCGCGCCGCCTCGCCAACGGCAACACGGTCATCGCCAACTGGTGTCCCAACAGCGTGAAAGACCCGAAACGATGGCCCGGGTCGGTGCAGTTGCTGGAGGTGACGCCGGACAAGAAAATTGTCTGGGCACTGAGCCAGTGGGAAAATCCCGATCTCGGCCCCGCTTCCTCCATTCAGCTGCTCGATGAGCCGGGTGCTCACTGAAACAGTGAATCCCCGATCCTGATTGATATTACGGCCATCGCCGTTGGGGCTATGGTGGCGGTGCAGGCATCGGGCTAAGGCACCCCGAATCGATCCAAGGCCAGAGTTGGATTCTATTCACCGGCCCTATCTCGGCCGCGATGTTTGGCGTGTTGTTTGGAGTCGGAGGCTTGACCGTCTACAGATGGTCATGCCGAGTGCCGGAAACACCGCCTTCGAAATGAGCGAAGTGTGCCGACCGTTCAGCCCTGACACGTTTGATTGCCGGTGCAGGAACCCAATTTGCTCGGACGATATTCGCTTTTATCGGACACTTCTCTACGCAAACGATGCGCGTGTGGACTACAGCGGCCGGGAAGTCGCTGCCCCTCCGCCCCGTTTCCTGAAAGCTTGTAGTAGCGAGTTCGTAGAACTGCGAACCGCCCCGTGCCACGTTCGTAGACGAAACCGCTGGATCGATGCGCACTTCAGAGAGCAGTCTTCCCAGATCTGCCGAAGTTGCCGGTGAGCGTTACCATGAATGCGTAATGAAGGCAATCGTCGACGAAGTGCGCTTCGCCCTGCGCAGTCTTGCCAAAGCTCAGTCGTACTCTTGGACGTGCATCCTGGTCCTTGCGCTTGGGATTGGTGCCAACACGGCCATCTTCAGTATCATTTCGTCCGTCGTTCTCAAGGCGCTGCCCTACCCCGAACTATCCCGTCTGGTATTCGTTCGGGAACGTTTCCCCACTGCATCAGACCCACTCTTCGCGCGCATGCGCGTTGCGCGCACGAACTACCTCGAGTGGAAGCGCCATAACACAGCTTTCGAAAGTATGGCGGCCTTTCAGCAGCGGCCGATGAACGAGATCGTGAACGGAGAGACCCGCTCGGTGGCGGTTGGGTTCGGGGCAGCCAACCTGTTCCCCATGCTGGGCGCGCGCGCGCGCCTGGGCCGCCTCTTTGGACCGGCGGAGGAGCACGCCAGCGACCTGGTCGCGGTACTCAGCGACGAGTACTTTGAGCGTTGTTTTCAGCGCGCGGCCACCGCTCTGGGAGCCTCGATTACGCTGGGCGAATCTGTCTACACGGTGGTGGGGGTCTTGCCGCCTAGGTTTCACCTGCCCTCAACCGATGAAGGTGACGATCAACTTAGACCGGATGTGTGGGTTCCGCTTTCGTGCCTGTTCAAGACGCCCGGTGATGATAGTCAGCGGCAATTGCTAGTCGCGGCGCGGCTCAAAGCCGGCATCACGCTGGCTCAGGCCCGGGCGGAGATGGCCACAATCGCGGCGCAGTTGGCCAAGTCGAATCCGCGGCTCGACGAGGGCTGGAGCGCCGCGGTGTCCACTTTCGAGTCGGAGGACACGTCTCCGAAGCTGCATCGTGCGCTTTACGTATTGCTGGCAGCGGTGGGATCCCTGCTCCTGATCGCCTGCGCGAACCTCGCCAACCTCACTTTGGTGCGAGCCACATTGCGCTCCCGCGAGACGGCCATCCGCCTGGCCCTGGGAGCCGGCCGCGCTCGTGTCGTGGCCCACGTTCTGACGGAATGCTTGCTGATATCGGGCGCGGGTGCCGCGTTGGGCTTGGCATTCGCTCAGGCGTCGCTGAAGCTGATACTCACGCTGAAGCCGCCAGATATCCAGCGGCCCGAATTGATTAGGATCGATGGGACGGTGCTGGCCTTCACGGCAGCCGTCGCAGTCTTAGCGGCAATAATGTGCGGTCTTGCGCCGGCTGTCGTCGCCTTGCGGTCCGACATCCAGGGCGCCCTGAGGGCCGGCGGAGGCTGGGGTGCTTCGGCCGGGCGCAAGCCGGCCAGCGAGTTCCTCGTTGCCACGGAAGTGGCTCTGGCGCTGGTGCTGCTGACCGGCGCCAGCCTGATGATCCGCAGCTTTCAGAATCTGGTCGAGACCGGCATCGGCTTCCAAACCGCTCACCTCGAAGTGGCCGACGTCGGACTGCCGGAAAAACGCTACCCCGATGAGGCCAGCCGTTCGCGGTTCTTCCGGGCTCTGCTGGACCAGGCACGGAGCCTGCCCGGCGTGACCGCCGCCGCCGTAGCCGACAACCTGCCCCTGCACAGTGTTTCGGCGGGTAATTTCTACATTGCGGGTAGGCCGGATCCGCCTTTGGACGCCCTGCCGATCGCCGACTTCGCGAACACCAGCCCGAACTACCTAGCACTGCTGCGGTTGCCGATTCTCACGGGCCGCCCGCTGACCGATGCGGATCTGGAGGCAACCGAGCGAGCCTTCGCGAATCCGAAAGGCGGCGAGGGCTTTTGCGTCGTGAACCAGGCGTTGGCGCACCAGTTTTTTCGGGGCGGGAACGCGATCGGCCAACGGCTGCTCGGCTCCGACAAGACGCGCGCCTGCCAGATAGTAGGCGTGGTGGCGGACTACCGCGCGCTGGGAGCCGAAAACGGACCAAGGCCGCAGATTTTCTGGCCCAACCTGGGCAATCGGAACGCATCGCTGATCGTGCGCACAATCGGTGGCGCAGAGGCCGCCGCGAGCGCGATTCGCAAGGCCGTGTATGGCCTGGACCGCGCCCTGACTATTGATACGGTTTGGCCACTCGACCATTGGGTGGACGAGTGGCAATCGCAGCGCAAGTTCAACACCCTTCTGCTCTCCGTATTCGCGGGCCTGGCGCTCCTGCTGGCGCTGGCCGGCATCTATAGCGTCCTCTCGGCCGTGGTGGCCTCGCGCGTCCGCGAGATCGGCATCCGCGTGGCGGTTGGAGCGCGCCCGATGCAAATCGGCGCCCTCGTTCTCTTTCAGAGCCTGATTCCCGTGGTGGCGGGGCTGGGAGTCGGACTCGGGGCCAGCCTCCTGCTAGCCCGATTCCTAAAGCTCCTACTGTTTCAGATCAGTGCTCGGGATCCCATGACGCTGGCGCTCTCAGCCCTGGTCATTCTGGCTGTTACGCCGGTGGCGGCCTTCGTTCCGCTGCGGCGGGCTTTGGCGGTCGAATGCACGGTGGCGCTACGAGAGGAGTGAAGCGAATTAGAGCCAACATTCTTCCGGAGCACTTCCGTTCCGGCGATCTGACCGCTTGGATGGCTCCGCTGGCTGGAACGGCGTACTTAGAAACTCGCATGAAGCGCAAGCGATATTTACTATTATCGGACGGCGTTTTCCGCAGGTCCGGATCGGCGATCCGTGCAGCTACCCAATCACCGGTCACAGGCATGCCAGCGCGGTAGGGTGTTCGATGCCATAACGCCCCGGAGGCTTCCGCCGGAAGTTCACCCGCCGCGGTGAACAGGCGGTACTGGTCCCGCAGCGAAACGGCCACACGGGCCAGCACGAGCCGCCGCGCAGCATAGGATTGAAAGACATTATGGAGGGCAGCGTCCGCCCCCAGTGATTCCAAGAACATGACTGTTCGCTCCAATGGATTGAAATGGGAATGCGACGAGAGACACCGCGACCGCAATGATTGGAAAGTTCGTCCGGACTGCGGCTAGCGCACAGTCATAGGCAGATGACCCGAAAATTAGCACATCCGCGGAACCGAAAGCAATGCGCCCCATTTCATGTACTCCATTTCGGTTGCCGCGACGCCGCGGGTTAGGCTGCTACTCCCAGGCCGGCCGGTCAAGGATGCCCGTCTCTTCCTGTGACAATAACCGTTGAACGATCTCGCGAACTTCGGGACTCGTTTTCTTGAGAAGCGCGTCTCGTATCTCCGGCGCTTGGTCCACGGAGGCGTGATACAGTTCCTCAATTTCCTTCCAGCGCTCCGGAGCAATGCTCATTCGGATGACCACGCTTTCTCCGTATCATGACGCGCCGCGCTCCAGCCAACTCGGCGCCGGCCGACTTCCGGGACAAACGCCGTTTTTGGCGCGGAAGGCGGCTAGGCTTTCGCCTCACCGCCCTGCGGCGATTCGTCCATCCCGTCCGGTCAGTCCCGTCTCAGGGGGTCGTCGTGTCCACCGTTATCCGGTCGGCAGCAATCTGGCCGGTCACGCTGTCGACCTCGTTTCCGTTGGTATCGAATTCAGTGATCGTAAACGTGCCGCTGTACTTGGTCCCGCCAGGGGACAGGGTAATCGTCTCCGCAATGTTGGCCTTTCCGTTCAACAGTCCCGTTGTGGCGTCGTAACTCAGGGCAAAATGGTTGAGCACGTATGTGGAGGGTCCAGTTTGCTGCCATACCCCCATACAAAAATTCTCCGTGGCCGGGGCGCGGCCGCCTGAATTCATTAATTCAGTTCCGTCGCTGTGCCACTGGACATATCCGAAGTCAATCACGGCTCCATCCGGAATGCCTGGACTATGGGCCGTGTTGCCCTCGGAAATAAACTGGATGCTCCACATCCCCACGATCGACACGCCGCTCCCCCTTGATGCGGCGCGCTGGTCGCGAGCAAGACTTACGGAGGAAGCTGCCTCCAGCGGGTTCTGGGGATTCTGCTGGAGTTGCTGAATGGTGAGACCTTGCAGCTGTGTTGGATAGCCGCACGCGCTTGCCGCGGGAACGAACAGTATCCCCGCAATCGCTGCGCTTAAAGTTGTGGTTATTACCCGGTGTGTCGCGTTCATGTCGATTTCTCCTCTGTCGCAAACTGCAAATTCATGACCCATCGTTTGCGTACGCCTCCAAAGGCGCAATCCGGCGGGAAAAACTGGCATCGGCAAAAAGATTCTTCCCGGTGGGCCGCCGGCGCCCATCATTGGCTTTCCTCCAGCGGCCTTATAATCTGACGGAGGGACACTCATGGCGGATCCATTGCAACTGGAAACGACACAGCTTCTTCGTGCGTGGGCCGGCGGTGATCAACATGCTTTGACCCAACTGGTTCCGCGAGTGCACCACGAACTGTGCCTCCTGGCCGGCCATTTTCTGCAAAACGAGCGCCCCGGACTGTCGCTGCAGGCGGTGGACCTCGTTCAGGAAGTCTATCTGCGCCTCGTCGATATCGATCAATTGAATTGGCAGCATCGTGCGCATTTCTTTGCCGTCTCGGCCACCATGATGCGGCGGATCCTGCTGGATCGCGCGCGCCGGCGCTGTGCGGCGAAGCGCGGGCGGATGCCGGGAGTGCTAGATCTGGAGAAGGCCGTCGATCTGTCCTCGAAGCGGTCACGGGAACTCATCGCACTCGACGAGGCGCTGAACGAGCTCGCTGAAATCGACCCGCGGAAGGCGCGCATCGTGGAATTGCGCTTCTTCGCGGGACTTGACGTAAAGGAGACGGCCGAGGTTGTCGGCGTTTCCCCGGAAACAGTCATGCGGGATTGGAAGGTGGCCCGCGCCTGGCTCTTAGGGGAATTGAGGCGGTAGATTGGATCAACGACCTGA
>Ga0181535_10007836_pt1 | contig 10627 bp, 4 predicted proteins | sample PEATcosm2014_Bin_44_FD_119774 | JGI IMG/M metagenome (GOLD analysis project Ga0181535, IMG submission 119774) | Peatland microbial communities from MTU Mesocosm Facility, Houghton, MI, USA - PEATcosm2014_Bin17_30_metaG | ecosystem: Environmental > Terrestrial > Soil > Wetlands > Peat | place...
ATGGATTCTCCTGGCGCTTACAATCCCCAGCCCGCCGCGTCCAACTGTCTGCCGTGCATCTGGGGTACTACCACCCTCTTGATCCCTGCATGGGGCCCAGCGGGCTATATCAGAACGTTGTCGGAGCGAACTCGCCGCACGATGGCGGGTAAAAGCAGTCGCTACAGCGGCGGCGTGCAAATTCTGTCTTTCGACCCTTAAATCTCGTGGGTCCAGCCGACGTTGGAGTTTGGTACTTAACATGGGTGAGTATCCGGGGAAGAGATTTGCCCTATCTTGATAAAGCGCAATGACCCTTCCGAAGGGGGGTATGTGCTGTTGCAACACTTTGAATGATTGGATTTGAAGAGGCTCAGCCTTGAACCGAACGTTTATTGAGTTTTATGCTCTCTTCCATCACAGAGCAAACCATTCTAAACAAATGGAATACATCGTTCCGATGATGATATTTCAGCCACGTATATCAGGGAGTTGTGGAAGCCGTTGGAATTCTAATTGATAGCTTGAGAAAAGCCAGAATGCCCCCAAAAATATTTTTTGCGAGGCCTGTTTTGGCGATGGCGAGCACCAGCAAACCCACAGTTCCCCACCACTTTAAGACCTGCCAAAGGACCCGTTACAGCAGAGTTAAATGAAGTCGCTCCGAGCAACTGTAATTGCATGTTGCAACGTCAAACGACCAACATCGCAAGGGGATCGGTATGCAGGGTCACTGAAAGTCGCCGGATTGCGGCTCAAGCCACCTGAAGTGTTCCCGGCTACAGTCGGCTTGAGCTCATCTACTGCGCTCTATACTAGAAAATGATTTATTATCAATAAGTTGTGGCTTTTTAAGTGGCGCAGTCACACCCATTCTCCGACCGAACCAAACTGTTGATGAAGTTCAGCATGTGTACTGCGTGGAGTAGCAAGGTAAAGCCACAGGCATGATCGCGGCATTTCCTTGTTCTCCGTCGGGACGGGCCTCGATGTTTCCCCTGCGGAGGGTCAAGCTAAAGGTTCATTCAGTTCGGAAATCGGAATCTCAATTGTTATATGTCTTGCGGGATTTAGGATTGGCGCATACCTCCTGCCACATTTCAACCTCGCAGAGTTTCCGATTCCTGTCACTTAAGCAGGCTGATCGACGCAGCGCCCAGTGCGAATTGCGAGAACATCTGAGACCAATCGATCAGTCCGCGCAAAGCGGACGGTTTGAAGTTCTTCTCGGGGACCACAATCGTGTCTCCCGGATTGATGGGAATGCTCTTGAACTCGCTACCCCAGAGCCCTTGGTACTTGTCGCGATTTACTACCTCGCCGTTGGCGCGAATGATGAATGTACGGCTCCGATCGGCTTCCCTGTTGGGTCCACCGGCCATTTGCAGGTACGATCCAGCCCTTCGCCCCCGCACATAAAGAAAGGAATTCTGATCGTACACCGCGCCGACCACGTTGACAGTTGCCGGAATGTTTGGAACGACAAAGCGGTCCCCGTCCTCCAGTTCGATGTCAGGAAGGCTCATCGTGCCGAGGGCGCTGGGTTTGATCTCCAGCACGATCCGTCCCGTAGCCCGAATCTGTCGAAGTGAGGCAAGAAGGTCTTGCTCGCTTTTTTGGGCGGTTGCTCCGCTGGCCAGATCCGACGCCGAGCTTAACGGAGTCTCGGCGACGGCTAAGCTGTTTCTCTGGACTTGTATTGCGAGGCTCTGCACGTACTCATCGATTCTAGCCTGTTGGATAGAGCGTACCGATTCGCGCGTGAATTCCGATCCGTAGAGGTACGCATTGGGAGTAAGACCGCCTGCACGCTCTATCAGATGGCGGAATGTCTCGCCGGGCTGAACCGTGTATACACCCGCGTTCGCGAATTCACCATCGAGCTTGACCAGCTTTGTCTGTTGTGCAATGGGTACACGGAAGTCAGCCTCCGAGAAGATGGAAACCACGTCGCCGGCTTGCAGTTCAAGATCCTGGGAGACGTCGTGTTCAAGAACGAGTTTGCCCAGGTCGAACGAGATCACAGTATTCTTCAAGGTCTCCGGGTTGAGTCGCTCAATGCTGGCAAAAGCCCAATCGATCTCCGGCGCAAGCTTCCGAATTTCCGTTCTAATTGCCGGAGGAGGGACGTTAGGAGCAACAGAAGCCTGTATCGTTGCCAGCGAAGCACTCCCGGCGCGCTGCTGAGCGCTAAGGTTCTGGCTCTGCGGCGAACTAGGCGGACTAGCCGGACTCGATGCGTCCGATTGTTCCGGACCGGGCAGTCCAAGCTGCGCCCGCTTCAACCAATAATTTCGCGTGATCAACGATTCCTTGTCCGGAATCAAGTCGCTAACGCGCATGCCCGAATGCCAGGCAAAGCGGCCTGGGTTCGCTGTATTTCCCCTGATAATGACTGTCTTCCGATAGATGGGGACGATGGAGTAAACGTGCACCAGATCACCGTCGGCCAGAGGAGTGGCCAGGCCCGTGACGTCATACGCGACCTCCATCGCATGCCGGTCCCGGTGATCGTCAATGCGCTCGATCGAGACTCGCGCCTCAGAGGCTACCGGGGTGGCGCCTCCGGCATCGGCGATAAGTCCGGCAAGCGACTCATCCGCTCGCAGTTCATAGATCGCCGGATTCCTCACGCTGCCGTTGGCTGCCACCTGGGGGCCGACCGGAGGAATGAAGATGACATCGCCGGACTGGAGCTTCACGTCCTTTGACTTGTCGCCGTGTACGAGCAGGTCATAGAGATCGAGTTCCGTCACCGTCGCGCCGCCGCGCCGCAATTGGATACGCCGCATCGAACCTTGTGCCGAGGGCCCTCCACTGGCGAAGAGCGCATCAATCAGAGAGCTCAGTGAACTCACGGTGTAAACGCCGGGACGCCGTGCTTGCCCGGAAACATACACTTGAATTGCGCGAATCTGTCCCACATCCGAGGTGAGATCGAAATTGTGATAGACGCGCCCGACAGCCGCACGCAGATGTTCGTCAAGTGCCGAAAAGGGCAAGCCTGCGATATGTACCGGACCAATCTGCGGAAGAAATATCTCTCCCGAACGGTCAACGCGGACGTTGGTCTGGAAGTTTACCTGGCCCCAAACGCGAATACGCAGCTCGTCTCCAGGTCCGATGACGTAATCGGGTGGAACAGGAGTCATGTCGAGCGGGGCAAAGGTGGTAGGCACACTGTTAAAGAGGCTCGCGCCGTAAATGGGTAGATCCTGGCCAGTGGTTGTGGCGACAAACTTTTGAAACTCGGTCGTCGGCTCTGGAGGAAGCGGCACTTGCTGCGTTTGACTCTTCCCAGAAGATTTCTCGGGCAACCGTTCGATATCTGAATAATCGCTATTGGAACTTCGCGGTTGATCGCCGGTTTGACCGGGCAACACGGGACGCGCTTGAGGAGTCAGGAGCGGGGTGTCGTCTGACTGCGACTGACCGGAGCACGCCGGAGCCGAAAGCGACACTATCAGGAGCAGAAGAACCATCCCCAGGAACTGTCGGATCCGCATTGCAGGTTGATTGAAGTCTGAATGGATATAGACACCTCCAATCCCATTTCTGCACTCAAATGAGCTCATATTCCAAGAGTTTAGCACGTGCCATCTGCAGGCCTGCAAGAGTGTTTGAATGCGGTCTGGGGCAATCGCAAGTCGATGTAGAGCGAGCAACTACTGAGAAAGGAGTCGTCCTATGGAGCGCGGTCCAGCGAGCGACGTAATACCCTACCGTCGATGGCTCCGAATATCCTGGCAGTGGCAGAGAGATTGCGACATGAGCCACTGAAATAAGGCGAGAAACTGATCCGGGTTCAGACTTGGACGCAGTCGGGTGAACGTTTCATACTTTGGCACGATGTTCTCCATTTTGAGAAAACCGCGCCAATCAGGCTTTGTTGCCTTGCCAAGCAGCGCCAAGTCTACGGCACTCTTGCACCTTGCCCGTCGCTAAACACCGCGGGCAAAGTGAGTATTCAGTGGCTCATGAGGGTCTTGAAGAAAGGCCGCAGCGCGACGCGAACTTCCAGCCCTCCAGGCACGCTGAAAACAGATCCAAAGACTCTCTAAGGGGATTGCACCTGGACTTTCCAGAGATGATCTCTTCCCGCTACAACGTGCGGTAGGTGTCACTTCTGAATCGACCGATCTTCTGATCCGAGTGGCGGTTATCTGCCAATTGTCGTCTTTCTGACCTGATCGTGATACACTGTCTCCAGATTTCCTCAGTGGGTTTCAATTGTGTGAAATTCTCTCGTTTTGGGCGTAGTAAAAGGCGCAGACATAACGTTTCCCTTTTTTAGCAATTAAGATTGTGTCAGCACGCCGAATGAAGGCGCCGGCATCGCGGCGCTAAGAGAGAACGGGCCTCAGGCATACCTTGGTCGCCATAAACGTTTTCAACCCAGTGGAGGGGCAATTGGACGCCAATCTGTTGAAGATGACAATTCCTGAAGACCGGGCCATGGATCGGTTCACTCAATATCGTGCCAGAGCCGGTGCGGAGAGGATCGGAAGACTGAAGGACGCTTTCGGCTTAGCTCCCGTCTCTGGTCTCACGCTTGATCTGTCAACGGAGCTGCTGAGTTCCTGGGCACAGTCAAACGCCAAGCGCTTGTTCGATGTATTTTGTGTTCTGCTGGCGATGCCTTTGCTGGTTCCGGTCTTGCTGGTGATTGCCTTGGCGGTCCGGCTGACATCGTTTGGCCCTGTTCTCTTTTTGCAGAAGCGGGTGGGACTTCATGGCAGGATCTTCACCATTCTGAAGTTCCGGACGATGGTTCACGCAACGGACAAAGCCCATCATGCAGTTACCACGGTCGGCAACCAGCGCTTCACGTCCATCGGTCCTTTTTTGCGACGCTGGAAGCTCGACGAGTTGCCCCAACTTCTCAATGTACTGGTCGGGCAAATGAGCTTGGTGGGCCCCCGTCCGAAGATGCAGGAGCATGTGCACTACAATCTTCCGTGCAGGCCGGGGATCACCGGCGCGGCCACCAATGCCTTCGCCCGCGAAGAGGCGGTTCTCAACAATCTGCCGAAGGATCGTTTGGATGCGTACTACCATAACGTCGTTCTTCCTGCAAAGCGTCAGCTCGATGTCGAATATATGACCCGCGCCACATTTCGTTCCGATCTCAAACTGATTGTCGACAGTGTATTGCGCCGCTGGGATATCTCTGCCATGGAACGTGCGCTCGATGCCGCTGCATTCGAGGCAGACTTCAGAACCCTGACTACCTGGGAGTCTACGGCGCTCGCACTGGAGGAGCCATCGTTCTTTGTGTCGATGCCGCCAAGAGATGAAAGGCCTGATCGAATAGAGCGAGTCTCGGCCTACTGAGCGGTTCGTCTCGCGGATAAGTGCTAGTCTGCGTAGCTCTACCGCGCTCGATGAAGGAACAACTGAGCTGGGTTAAGCGCTTACAGCAGTTCTCCAGTAGACATAGCGTGAGCCCGATGCCGCAGAGTGGCTTCTTCCTCAAAAGAACCACATTCCATTTTGCTCGAAACTCGATGCGAAGTAGAGAACGGCTCTATGCGACGCAGCCTCGCGGATCAATCGGAACTCACGCAATGAACCGTTAACTCTCTTCGCCAATCCCAGCGCTTTTAGACTCCAAACGCCCGGCCTGTCAGAACTGAGCGCTCAGGCTGAATGAAACGGACCGCCCCCGGCCCGTCAGCGGTTTGATTGAACCCATCCACATGCTGGCCATAAAGTTGTCGAGGTTCACGCCCCCAAGCGGCAACTCGTAGTTCTTGTTGAGCAGATTGTCGGCGGCCGCGTTCGCGAGAAGATGGCCGCGCCGGTAGCCTGCGTGAATATTGAAGAGCGCATAGCCCGGTGTCTTTTGTTCGAAGCGATGCGGGTCGACATTTGATTTGCGGTCCACCGCCTGGAGGCCGAGTCCGGCGGTGACTCCCTTCAATTCCTCGTCGAATGCAATGCGCAGGTTGAGCGGCATCATCTGGTAAAGGCCGGTTGAGGTGTCGGTTCTCTCTCCGTGCAGCCACGCCGCAACTGCGCCGATCTTGGCCTGGCCAAAACTGAGGCTATTCCAGGCCATGGTACTGCCGGAGAGATCGGCTCCATAAGTCCTGGCATTGTGATTGGCAAATTGCAGTTGAGCAAAGGTGCTCATGCCGTACATCGTGGTCATCAGCGTATCCACGTCCACATAGTCCTGGATGGTTGTCAGGTACGGTGTGACTTTGACGGTCCACGGTGCGGACATCCCGCCGCGCCAGCTTGCCGTGCCACTCACGGTGTTCGCCGTCTCGGGCTTGAGCCCGACGTTGCCCACATAGTAGTTGCCGTCGCCAAACCAGCCGATCATGCCGCTGACCATCATGCTGGTCGACCATGCATAGCGTTCGTAGAGATTTGGCGACCGCGCCTTGCGCGCGTATCCAAACTCATAAGCACTCGTCGAGTTCGGTTCGTAATGCGCCGTGCCGGTCAGATCGAAGTTCACGTCGGTCCTGGACCGGCTGAGCGCGTTGAAGGCGTCGGCATCGGCGCTGTACATGCTGGAGTAACCCTGCACCGGGCCGGCATTTGAGCTGACGGTATCGTTGCGCAGACCGAAGAGAGTGATCCACTTCGGGCTCCACCTGCTGGCGACCTCGGCAAAGCTTCCCACGTGCATTCGGCGGCCATTATTGATGCTCACAAAGGGTTCGGGACCCATGTACGGCGCCGTCCCCGGAACGGCGGGCCACCGATCGTCGAGGACAAAGCGGTGCATTTCGTTCCCTGCGCGCATCGTGTGCCGGTCGGCGAATTGAAGCTCAAACTTGACCGTGTAGCCAAGGTCCCTGCCGTGTGTGTTCATTGGCATCCACATAGGCATGGGGAAGGCAGACTTGTCGCGTCCGATGTTCATGGAGTGCCACGTGCCCTGCCAGAAGGCATGCGCGTCGATCCCTCCTCCCTCAAGGCTTCTGTGGTAATGCAGATTGAGCGACTCGGCGTAGTTGCGCACCATATCCATCTGCGCGTTCGGGAAGCCCTGGTACGGAGTGTGATGCAAGCCGGCCTCAACGGTGATAAGGTTTCTCGATCTCTCGGCAGCCAAGGTAACGGCGTGGTCGGTGCTCTGCGCATAGGTCGAAGTAACCTTGTGCCCGCTCCCGTCGGTGTAGTCGTCGTTGGTAGTCCACGATCCCGCGTAGCCCATGGCCACAGAGCGGCCTGACATCCACCCGGTCAACGAGCCGCCATAGTTCTGGCCGTTGCTGCGATAAAAACCGGTGGATTCGGCCTCTTCGTGCAGTTGCTTTCCGCTGCTGGCGAAGCCGGGACGTGAGGAATCGACCGCGATCGTTCCACCAATGCTGTCGCCGCCCAGGCTGACCGGAGTGATTCCCGCCATCACGGTCATCTCCGAAGCATGGGAGGGAGCCATATAAGAGAGAGGCGGGTTCATGTGATTGGCGCAGGCGCAAGAGATTGTCATGCCATCGACCACCAGTTTGGCGCGCTCATCTCCCAGCCCGTGCAGCAACGGAACCGAGGCGAGCTGTCCGTTATCGCGCAGGCTGACGCCGGGAGTATCTCCGGCCAGTTCTGCCGCGTTGCGGCTGCGCGCCTGGTCTCCTGCCCCTAATGTGAGCAGCTCTGCGGAGGCGCTTTCGCTTGCGGAATCGGTCACTTCAATCGAAGTCTTGACCGGGGCGACTTTCAACGCCAAATTGACGGCCATTTCGTTGCCGGCCGTTACGGCCAGGTCTTGAAGCATCGCGGGTTCAAAGCCATTGGCGGTGACGGTCGCCTGGTAGCTTCCTGCTGGGAGATTCTCGAAGGCGAAGCGCCCCTCGACGTTGGTCATGATGGATTGATGGAATCCTGAGACAGAGTTTTCCAATCCGACTCTGGCCCCGGAGACCACTGCGCCGGACGGGTCCTTCAGGACTCCGGCGATGCGACCGGATGCATGAGGGCTCTCGGCAACAGACTGGCTCTCTGTCGAGACGGGTTCGGCAGATGCGGTGGCGGCCGAACTGTTTTGGGCGTGGGTCGACGTCGCCTGCCAGCATAAGCAGACGGCTGGCAATAACGCCAGCACCAACTTGGCTTTCATGGGGCTCTCCTCTTGCTTCAAGAAACCGCGTCATTTCAGGAGGGACTGGCAACACCAATCCCTTCGGCTAAGGCTTCGAGCTTTCAGGCAAGCGGAGCGGGAGGGCCGCGTTTTTGATGGCTGAGGAGAGAGGAATCTCTAAAACCGGCCGGGGACTGAGGCGCGCAGGCCGCTTGGCAAACGACTGCGGTATAGAACTGCCGCTCCGCTTCCGGCTTGAATTTCGCGCTATGGATGGCTCCGGCGCCTGCTGGCGGGCAGGGGCACTTCTCAGAGACCGAAGCGGGACCGGTTTCTTTGCCGCCGAGCTGCTCCATCTCGCGCATCGAGCAGTGATGCTTGCCATTTCTGCGGCAGCACGCGGGGAGGTTCGCGTCGTCGTTCCAGGCAATGAGGGGCGCAAACAGCATCCAGCTGAAGATCAGCAACAGCGAATGTGCGATTGCGCGGCGCATCGAGTCTTTCTGAGCTGCCCCGATTCTCATCGGAAATAGTTCAAGTTGCCCGGAATTGAAGCTCGGTTTCACGAGCTAAGACAATCCTCCCACGTGAAATTGAATCCGGTCATTGAAATCGAGCAAATTCAGTCTTTTACCCGCCGCTCTTTCGCAGCCCCAAAAACCCTGATAGACAGTGATTTGTATCACATTGCTCACTTTCGCTTCCGCCCTACACTTCGATGTAGCGAAATCTGATTTTATCGGGCGTCAAGCGACTCAGCGTGAGACCGCAACACCCGATCAATCTGCAAGACCGATTGCGCTTCGTGGGGTTCCACCGTACCCAAGGCGACTGCTCGGCAATTGGGAGTGGAACGGCAGTCTTCTGTGACACTCCGTTGGAGTTGGTGTCTTTCATGCTTTTGAGTGCCGGCTGGGATGCCGGCTGCTGAGTAAGGCCTCGACTTGTCCAAGGCCGAGTATGAGTCTGGGCAGACGAGATCGGCCAAAGCGCTGAGGAACAACCTGTGGCGGCTCATAGATCGGGATCAAACGTCCGCAGGCGGATTGCGCGGCATCTCGCCGCCGTGATCGCGGTCGTGCTGGCCCTTTTGTTGCGCGTGGAGTTAGAGCGCCGATCAATCACGCTGCCAGTTTATGTAACCTTCTATCCAGTCGTATTTCTAGCGGCAGTGCTTGGCGATATATGGACCGGCATCCTGGCCACGGCGCTTTCCGCGCTGCTGGCAGATTATTTTCTGCTCCCGCCGGTAGGGCAGTTCGCGATTCACTCAACCTCCGACATCGTTGGCCTGACAATCTTCTGTGTCTCGGGAGTTACGGTTTCCGTTGTCGCTGAACTGGTCCACCGAAGCCGGGGGAAGCAGGAAGCTCTCAGATTCAAGGAAGCCGTCCGGGGCGAGCGCAGGAAGGTGGAGGAAGCGCAATATTTGCCGGAGGCGATCCTCGCGGAGCGTCTGCGATTCCTTGGCGTGCTGGAGTCGCTGCGCACGAGGAATGGTTCGCCGGTATCGTCTGAAGCCAACCCGATCCACCAGGAATCCGGTGCAGCCGGGCGCGAGTCCAGATTCCCGAGTTTGGATCAGAAGAAATTCCGAGCCTTGCTTCGCCGAACAGTCATGGTTCCCTTCATTGCCGCGTTGATCCTTGCCGGAGCCGCGCTTTGGGCAGCCTACGACTTGCACACCTCGATGCAATGGGTGGATCACACGGACCAAGTGATGGCTCAATCTCGACGGCTGCTCAGGCTGACGGTCGATATGGAAACCGGCGAACGCGGTTATCTGCTCACGGGCGAAGAAGCGTTTCTCAAGCCGTATCGTGATGCCTCGACAATTCTGGATTCCGAATACCAGACGTTGTACAGCCTGGTTGCAGACAACCCCCAACAGCAGAAACGATTGGAAGGGCTGCACGAAAGTCTTCATCACTGGCAAGGCTATGCCGAACAGATGATCGTCTTGCGCCGCAAAGGCGGGGACTACGCCAACCTCAAAATGAATCTGGCCGGGAAGACAGAAGTGGATGAGATCCGGAACGAGATCGCCGGATTTCAGAGCGTCGAGGAGCTCCTCCTCGATCAGCGGAATCGCACGGCGCATCGCGATTGGCGCCTTGTAGAGACCATCTGCATTCTTCTCGGCCTGGGAATCGGTTCGGGGCTCATGATCTTCACCTTCCGGCGCATGGAGATCATTGCCGCCACCTTCGAAGAATCGGGCCGGGCGTTGGCCGAAAGCGAGCGGCGGTGGGCGACAACGCTGACCAGCATTGGCGATGCCGTGATGGCCACCGACAATCAAGGCCGGGTCACCTTCCTCAATCCGGCTGCCGCCGCCCTCACCGGCTGGCAATCCGAGGAGGCCCTGGGCCAACCGGTCCAGAACGTCTTCCAGACCATCAACGAGCAGACCCGGCTTCCGGCGGAGGATATCGTGAGCCGCGTGCTGACGGAGGGGCGCGTTGTCGAATTGGCCAATCATACGGCGTTGCTGCGAAGAGATGGCCGGGAAATTCCCATCGCGGACAGTGCGGCGCCCATTCAAGACAGCGAAGGCAAGATCTCCGGCGTGGTGCTCGTCTTCCACGATGTCACCGAGCGCAGGCAGGC
>Ga0181535_10007837_pt1 | contig 10625 bp, 6 predicted proteins | sample PEATcosm2014_Bin_44_FD_119774 | JGI IMG/M metagenome (GOLD analysis project Ga0181535, IMG submission 119774) | Peatland microbial communities from MTU Mesocosm Facility, Houghton, MI, USA - PEATcosm2014_Bin17_30_metaG | ecosystem: Environmental > Terrestrial > Soil > Wetlands > Peat | place...
GATGCCAACGTGTACCATAAGCGTTGAGTATAAAGATGCCGCCACCGGCAACCAAGCAATTTATCGTCCGGATAAAAACGCCAACGATCAGCGCAACCCCGTCTTCCGGGCCGCCCGCGCGATGCGTTCGAGCTTGCTGCGTAACAACCCGTTGTTCGCCAGCATCCGGTAATGTTCACCGCCCGCAATCTGCTCATGCCAGAATTCGCCGCCGGCGCACTCCAGGATAAACCCTGCTGCCGCGATGTCCCACAGGCTTATGCCGGATTCGATGTACGCGTCAAACCGTCCGCTGGCCACATAGACGAGCGAGAGAGCGGCGGATCCCATCATGCGCAGCTTGCGCACCCGGCTGACTAAGGCGTTAAAAACCGGAAGATTTTCCCGCAGACTGGCCGAGTCCTTGGCAAATCCGATTGCCACCATCGCTTGCGCGACTTCTGTGCGCCGGCTGGCGTGAATGCGCCGCCCGTTTAATTTTGCCGGTCCGCCCCGCACTCCGGTCCAAAGCTCATTGCAAAAAGGATCAAAGACCGCGCCCGCCACGGTTTGAAATTCCCCCGAATCGGCGCGCGTTTGCAACGCTATCGAAACACACGCATGGGGCACTCCATAGGTAAAATTAACCGTGCCATCAATGGGGTCCACCACCCACCGGCAATCCGACCCGGCCCGGCCCGCCTCGCCTTCCTCGCCCAACACCGCTGATTCTGGAAATTCGGCAAGCAGCGCTTTCTCAATCAGCTTTTGGCAGCGGACATCCAATTCCAATTTGATGTCGTGTTGCGTTTGCAGATTGATTTTTTTGACCAGCGTGTCGTTGCGCCGCATCAGGCTGCCGGCCTGGCGCGCGGCCCCCGCCGCGCAGGCAAGGGCTTTTTGGATTTGTGATGTTTTCATTTCAAGGTTCGCTCCGCGTAAGTTCCGTGGAATAGGCATCCTCCAGCAGGAGCCGGTTCAGCCGGCTCAATTCAATCCCGCCCGGGTGGGATTCCAGAAGTTGGACGGTTTGAGGCCTCAGGACAATTCCCTGAAACCGTTGCGAGTCGAAAATGCACGGCTCCCCCAGCGTGATGACTTTGTTCAGCCCCCGAATCACCGCCTGTTGCGCCCGCTCCAAACCCGCCCCCGTTGCGTCCGGATTCAGCAAAATGGATTGCTCGTCGGAAGATAATTGCTGCCACAAAAATGCGGACACGGGGTCGGTCTGCCGGCTGAGCTGGTTGACCAGCTTCGGAAAACTCAGGATTTGATCCGCCGCAAACGGCGGACAACCAAATTCCTGGACGTTCATGGTGTAGGAATAATCATCAAAATAAATATCGTGCTGGCCCCATTCCAATTCGCCGCGCTGAAAATCCACGTCATCCGACCGCAGACCCTGTTTCGGCGGGTCAAGCGTCTGACTGTGATCGCCATTGGCCGCCATCCGGTAGCAATCGAGGCCGCCAAAATAAAAATCGTGCAGTTCGCTGCGTTGGGCGGGGGTAAGCGACGGGCAATATTGCGTGGCGAAGAGGCCCGCCCACGGATCCACCGGAACCCAGCCGTACGGAGCCAGGTAAATTTCCGTCCAATCATGAATATCGTGATAACCGGGATACAAGTCCCAGCCGGTTTGCCAGCGCGCCGGAATATTGCGGGAACGGCAAAGGGCAATGAAGAGCATCGCCTCCTGCCCGCAGTCTCCGTAATGATTGCGCAGACAATAGTCGCTCAGGTTGGTCAGCGTCGAATATTCGCGGGCGTAACTGTATTTGATATTGGCGCCGATCCAGTCATATAAAGCCTTGGCCACGACATACGGATTGGTTTCCGCGCCGGCAAGCCGGGCGGACAGTTCTTTGATCTCGGGCGTGAATACCACATGTGGCGATTCGCTGGTGAATTTCTTTAAAACCGGGTCGCTCAAGTCGGCCGGCTTCACCTGCGACGGGTCCATGTCAAAATAAACGCCGTAGCGCGCATAGCTGTAAGCCACGGAGAAGATCGTCGGCTGGCCGCTCCGGGCCGTCTGCTCAAAGTAAGCGGAACGGATCGGGCTGTTTTCAGGCGCCAATTTCTGCATCGGGGGCGAACTGGCAATCAACTTGATTTGATTCTGATAGGGATAATACCGGGGAACAGGCAGCCAGGCCCGGATTAATTCGCCGGGCGGGGCCGCGGACTTGTCTGCAATCACGGACAGACTGCAGAGCAGATAATGGGGAAGCACGCAGGGAGTGTGCTGCTCGCGCGCGGCCTTCTTGATCGCCTGGCTGAGAAGCAGGCGGCCTTTTTGTTCCGGCACATCGTTCCTGCCGCCCATCCGCCGCTCCCTTAGTTCAGGGTTCCGGAAAAAAAGATTATTCTGACTCGTGCCGACAAAACGCATTTCGCCGTCAATTTCCCTGCCGTCAAAACGGCCTGACCGCACCCACCCCTCAAATTCCTGGGGCGTCAGATTCCTGACCGAATTCGATAACCCATGGAAAAGATGCTCCCGGCTCAACGAGTAATCCATTTTGATTCGCCGCAACAAATCATCCTGGCGTTCCATTTCCCTGTAGTCGGCTGCGGCGAGTTTCGGCGATCCCAGCGCGGCTTGCAACACGGCGTCGGCCCCCTTGAAATCGCCCGCGTCCCGCAGTGCGGCGGCATGGCGAAGCGCAGGATCGGGAGACTCCGGCTGGCGCTGTTGGGAACAGCCGGTTAAAACCACGAGAAGGATAAGAGTGCCAAGCCGCAACATTTCGCCAGTGTATGGAAAACAAAGGGTTGTTCGAGAAAATTCCACCGCCGGTCAATCTTCCGAAAACAGGTATTCCAAGTCCGACCGGGTCAGGTTTGAGGCGAATCCTTGCTCGCCCAAAACATCCGCGATGGTCTGCGCCTTGCGCTGTTGCAATTCCCAAATTTTTTCCTCCACCGTGCCGGGGGCGATCAGACGGTAGGCGTTCACCGTCTCCGTCTGGCCGATGCGATGCGAACGGTCAATGGCCTGGGCTTCCACCGCCGGATTCCACCACGGGTCGTAAAGAATGACGTAACTGGCCGTGGTCAGGTTCAAGCCCGTTCCGGCGGCGCGCAGACTGAGCAGAAAAACCGGGCCGCGCTCGTCGTTTTGAAATTCCTGCGTGACCAACTGGCGGTCCTTGGTTTCCCCGGTCAGGATATGGGTCGGGATGCCGCGAGCCGCGCATTCTTTCTCCAGAATTTTCAGCATTTGCACAAATTGGCTGAACAAAAGTACCTTCTGGTTTTCCGCCGTCAGCGGCTCAAGCAGTTCAAAAAGCGTCTCCGTCTTGCCCGAGGCGGAATCATTGCCCACCAACTGCGGATGACAGCAGATTTGGCGCAGCCGCGTCAGCGCGGCCAGCACATGCATCGTGCTTTTGCCCACCCCGCGTTCGGCCACGGATGTCATGACCTGTTCCCGGCTGCGGCGCAATTCCGCCAGATATAGTTTCCGTTGCGCCTCGCTCAACGCGCAATCGCGCCGTTCTTCAATCCGATCCGGCAGATCGCGCGCCACTTCCTTTTTGATCCGGCGCAGCAGGAGGGGACGCAATTTGGCGGAGAGCCGCCGCCGCGCGATGCGTTGCTCGTCCCCTGCGGTTTCGCCGCGCGGTTCATATTTCTCGCGGAATTTCTGCTGTCCACCCAGGTAGCCCGGCTGGATAAAATCAACGATGCTCCATAGGTCCAGCAGCCGGTTTTCCAGCGGGGTGCCGGTCAGGGCGATGCGCTGGCCGGCTTGCAATTGTTTCACCGACTGCGTGATTTGCGCGTCGGGATTCTTGATGAACTGGGCTTCGTCAAGAATGATCACGCCAAAGGAAAATTTTTGCAGCGCCTCCAGGTCGCGCCGTAGCAGCGCGTAATTGGTCACAATCAAATCATGCTCTGGAATTTGTCGGCGCAAGTTGTGCCGCTCCGCGCCGCTTTCCAAGACCAGCACACTCAGTGAGGGAGTGAACCGGTTGGCTTCCCGCCGCCAGTTATGCACCACCGAGGCCGGACAAATGACCAATGCCGGACGGCTCGGCGTATGGCTCGCCTTCAGCCACGAAAGCCAGACCAGTGTCTGTAGCGTTTTGCCCAATCCCATGTCGTCCGCCAGTATCCCTCCCAGTTTGTGCCGGCTGAGATGGCACAGAAAATCGAAGCCGCTTTTCTGGTAGGGCCGCAATTCGGCGTGGATGTCCGGGGGCAGTGGCGTGGCGGGAATGCCGCTGAATTCCGCCATGCTTTTGCGCAAGGCTTGCGCCAGCGGCCCGTCGCCAAAGCGTTTCATGCCTTCGCTATCCAAGTGGGCGGCTTGTTCCAATCCCAGCCGCTGCGGGACGGCGATCAGCCCGTCCACCCCCAAGTCGGCAAAGACTTCATGCGCTTCCTGCACTGCGGCGCCATCCAGTTCCAGCCAGCCGGCGTCGGGCAGTTTCACGAATCGCCCGGTCGCGCTTTGCAGTCGTTGCAAATCCGCCGCCGTCAGTTTGACTCCCTCCGCCTCCCATTCGGCGGAAATGGAAAACCAATCAATCCCGCTGCCCCTGACCGCCAGCTTGGGCCGCAATGGGCGCGAAGCCAGAAACAAACGGTGAAACGCCGGATTGCCCATGTATTCGGCTTCATTGGGCCGGTCCGGCCACGCCGCCGCCAGCGCTCCCAGGAAATTATCATTGGCATCCCCCACCCACAGGCCCGGTTCGGGCGTAAACCAATCCAGCCGGCGCAGCCATTGCGTCGCCTTCTCCAGCCGGGGATCATCCAGAATTCTGGGTTTCCCATCGGCCTGCGTTTGCGACCCTTCACATTCCCATTCCGTCCCGCTCCAGTGCCATGGATGCTCATCGCCCTCGCCTCGCGCCAGCAACCGCAGGCGCACGGAATCATCCACCAATTCAAAAATAAAACGCGGAACTGCGGTATGCACCACGCATAATTGCTCCCAGTCCACCCCCTTCGAGGGCCGGGTTTTGCGCAGATTGGTCAAAAGCCGGTGGCTCAGTTTGCTGACCGGCAGCGATTTTCTCTGCGCCCAGGCGCTTAACAAATCGTCCGGCGGCGCGCTGCGCAGCAGGTAAAACGCGTTCTCCGCCAGCACAATTGAAGGCCGGCCCGCGAAAAATTTGACGTCGCCAATGGGCCGCTTGTCCCCGTTGGGCAGCGCCATCTGGTGGGTAAAAGACAATACCCCGCCCATGTTATCCAAGTGCGGTTCCAGTTCGGCCAGTCGTCCGTAAAATACCGCCGCCTCCTGGGTCCCGGCCAGAAGCAGCCGCCCCTTGTCCCCCCACCGCACCAGCCATTGCAGCAATTCCAATCCGGTCAACATGACCGACTCCCACAGCCCATCCGGGTCCGTATGGGTTTGGGCCAGCCATTGGATGAATTCCCAATCGGCAAAGGAAAACATTTCCTGCTCGTGCGCCGCCCGCGTGGTCAAATCCACCACTTCTCCCAGCGTCTTGAGCCTTTCCCCCGTGCGGTGCCGTGAAATATAAAAACCAACCGACAACCCATGCAGGGCGGAATCCTCCCCTGCCGGCTTGGGCTCGCAAACCACTCGCAGGCTCGCCCGCGGCGCGTCCAGATGCGTCGGGGTGGTGGGAAATAGCCAGTGTTCCAAGTCTCTGACCAGCCGCTTTTCCTTCTCCATCTGCTCTATTTCGGCAAAAAGCCGCAAGTTGGCGTGCGGCTGCAATTCGGTCGGCAGCGGACGGTTGGCGCGTAAAAAAAGAATCGCCGTCTCTTCCAGCCTCTTCTTGCCCTGGGTGGCCACTACTTTGTTCCACCAATCCTGCCCGGCGAAATCCTTGCGGGAGAGGGAAAGCTTTTCGAAATAATCTTCCAGCAGAAGCCAGGCCCGCTGCGGGTCCCCGCAATTGGCAAACATGTTGAGCAACTCCGTCCGCTCCGCCACGTCCGCCTTGGAGTCGGATAACTCCCGCCGCAAGTCCGCCTGTGACCCGTAGGCCCTGGCTAAAACGTTGTGGTGGGCATCATACTTGGCTGTATTGCCCGAACCGGTTGCGATGCCGCCTTTTCGAGAATTTTTTACCATGAAAGCCTTACCCGATCCATAGAAGGCTATCACGCCACGCCGCGGCCAACATGTCAATCGAAAAGGAAAGATATTTCGCTGCTCAAACCGGCAAAATTGCCCGCGCCCCCCATCACGGAGTCCCACCGCCTGCGGACGGCGGCTCCCGGAAGGGCTTGCCCGCCCGATAATATCGTAAAAGTTGCCCGTTGATCGACGCCAGACGGCTTTCTCCCGCCGCCGTCTCCGTTTTTATCGCCTTTTCCGTCGTGGCGATGGCTTCTTCAAAACGCCCCGCTTCCGCGTAAGCCGCCGCCAGCGTCCCCGGCACGCAAATTCCGCCCGGAGCTGGCAGGCGCGAAGCCCGTTCCGCGTATTCGACCGCGCGGGTGCCGTCGCGCAACGCCGGATCTGGCGCCGTGGCCAAAAGCCAGGCCAGATTGTTAAGTGCCTCCACCGAATCCGGTTGCTCGTCAATCACCCGCCGAAGTTGGACGGCTGATTCGCGTAAGTCGCCCGTCATATGCAACACGTTCGCATAGTCCAGCCGGGGCCGGATTCCAGGTTTCGCCGACAACGTCAGCACCACCCGCAATCGCACCACGGCCTCCCGAAACCGGCTCTCCCGCATGAGCAGGCCCGCATACCGTTGCTGGGTTGGAATGTCATCCGGCTTGACCCTCAACGCTGCCTGAAAATGTTCCTCGGCCTCCCGCAATTTTCCCTCCATCGCCATAACTTGGCCAAGATTGGATTCCGCGTCTGGATTCCCCGGCCGCAGGCGCAAAGATGTCTTAAACCGCTCCTCCGCCCCGGCAAAATCGTGCCGGGCCGCCAATATCACGCCGAGATCGCCCTGAATGCCCCAAGCCTCGGGATTTTTCGACAGCGTGTCCCGGAACAGACTTTCCTCCGAGGCAAAAACCTGCGCGCGTTGAAACGTCAATATCGACCAAAACACGATTAAAGCCGCCGCCACGCCCCGGAATGTCAGTTTCGGCAGCGCCACCGCCAAGGCCGCCGCAACCAGCGCAATCGGAGCCATCAAGGGAAGATATTGCAAATGATCCGACACCCGCCATTTCGTCAAAAACTGCGAATCAAAGAATCCCAACGCTGGAAAAAGCGTCAGTGCAAAAATGCCAAGCCCTGCCAGAACGTGGCGTCCCCACCCATGCCGGAATTTCCAACAGACGCCGAACATGGCGCAAATCAGCAAATCCGGCACATAATCCGTCATTCCGGTCACATCCGCCTTCCACTGCGGATAAACCAGATTCAAGTTCAACGGCAGCAACGCCTTGCCAAGATAAAACCAAAAAATCCGCCCCGCCATGGCCAGCCGTTCCCAAATCGTTTCGGGCTGCAAGATGGACCCCGTCAATGCCTGGTGCTTCTGAAACCACGCTGACATCAGGCCAAAACCGAGCGCCAAGACGAAAAAAGGGCTGGCTGGCCACAAATCCCTCCGAGTGATCCGGCCCCGTTGCCATGCCACACAGCCAAGCAAAACGAGCGGCAGCATGACTGTCGATGTCTTGCTCAATAGCGCCAAAACGAACGCCAGCAGCGAAAGCCCGTAGCGCCATGCCGGCATGTCGCCGCCATCGTTTCTGCCGTTGGGAACAATGTTGGGAAGATAAAGCTGGATGCCTGCCAGAAAAAAAGGCAGCGAAAGCGTATTTTTGAATTCCGCGATGCGGGCCACCGAATTGACGCACACCGGATGCGCCGCGAACAGCGCCCCCGCCAGCCAGGCGCCCGGAACCTTTAATCCTGCCAGCACCCGCCACAGCAAAATCGCGCTGACCGCCTGCAACGCCATGTTCACGGCATGATAACAACCAGGATGGCTCCCCCACGCCAGCCACTGCGCCCAAAATCCAAAGGTGGACAACGCAAAATCCGTCCGAAACCAAATCGATCCCGGCCCTGATTCCCCGTTGACCAAAGGGTTGTCCGATTCAATCAAGCGCCGGTCGTCCATCAAAAAACTTCCCGGCAGGATGGGCCGGTAAATCACGCAGACCAGCGCAATAATCACCAGCGCGCCCAGTACCAGCCGGCCCAACGTTTTTCCAGGTCGCGAAGTGGGAAGTATGGCGGGTTGTTCGGACATTTTTTAATGATTTGGCGCAGTTAGAGTATAGAACGCTCCCCGCCTTGTCCACGATGCAAACCGCTTCGCGGCGCGGCTTTGCTCCCAATACTTTCCCCTTTGAACTCCTTCCCGGCTGGTATAATCTGGCCCGGATGAAACGATATTTATTGTTGGATGCCGCCGCTGCCGACATTCTTCATGGCACACAAGGTCAACTCGCGGCGGTCGCAACAGTCGTCCCTTGACGGCCTTCTTATATCATGGACAACCCGACTACCTCGTTTACCAAGGAAGACCCATGGCGCATTTTCCGCATCATGGCCGAGTTCGTTGATGCCTTTGAAACCCTTTCCAAGGTCGGTCCTTCCGTCACCATTTTCGGCTCCGCCCGCATCCCGGCCGACACCAAATATTACAAGGCCGCCACCGCCATCGCCAGCGCCCTGGCCAAAAACAATCTTGGCATCATCACCGGCGGCGGACCCGGCATCATGGAAGCCGCCAATCGCGGCGCGGCCGGGGCTGGCGGAAAATCCGTCGGTCTGAACATCGAATTGCCGTTCGAGCAAAAGGGGAACCCCTTTGCCAATCTCCCTTTTCACTTCCATTACTTCTTTTCGCGCAAGGTTTGCTTCGTCAAATATAGCGTCGGCTTTATCTACATGCCTGGCGGCTTCGGCACCCTTGACGAATTTTATGAGGTTCTCACTCTCGTTCAAACCCAGCGCATTCCGGGCTTTCCCTTGATTCTTTTTGGCAGCGAATACTGGCAGGGTCTCCTGCTCTGGATGAAGAATACTCTCCAGAAAAACAAGCTCATCGGCCCGGCTGACCTCGATTTGGTCACGGTTACCGACGACCCCAAAGAGGTTGTCAGGCTAATCATGGAATACATGCACAAAGTCGGCCCGCCTGATGTCACTCCGCGCACTCTGGGCTAACCCCTTCATCGGCCATGTACAAAGCTACCTGCCTCGAAAATGGATTGACCGTTGTTTCGGCGGAAATGCCGCACATGGCCAGTGTCAGCATTGGCATTTGGGTCGGAATCGGCGGCCGGCACGAGCCTGCGCCCATCAGCGGCGTGTCTCATTTCATTGAGCATCTCCTCTTCAAAGGAACAAAAAAACGCTCCGCCCGCGAAATTTCCCAGGCGGTTGAAGGCATTGGCGGTTATCTCAATGCCTTCACCAGCGAGGAGAACACCTGTTTTTACGCCAAGGCCCGCCACGACCGTCTGCCCCTCCTGTTGGATGTCCTGACCGACATGTTCCTGCACTCCGCGTTTGATCCGGGCGAGATGGCCAAGGAACGGGAAGTGATCAAGGAAGAGCTGGCCATGTATCTCGACCAGCCGCACCAGCACGTCCAGGAATTGCTCAACGCCACCATGTGGCCCGGCCAGCCCCTGGGCCGTTCCATCACCGGCACGGTCAAAACCGTTGACGCCATCACACGCCAGGACATCGTGGAGCATCAGAGAAAAAATTATGTGACAGGATCGACGGTCATCGCCGCGGCGGGAAGGCTCACCCACAGCCAGTTGCTCGCCGCCCTGCGACCGTACGTCAAACGTTTCACGCCCGGCCACCGGCCTTCCTACACCCCGGTCGTCATCACCCATTCCAAACCGGCCATTTGTCTGCATACCAAAAAAACCGAGCAGACCCAGATGGCTTTGGGGATTCGCGCCTGCTCGCGCCACGATCCGCGGCGGTTCGCCCTCCGCGTCCTCAACTCCGTCCTTGGCGAAAACATGAGTTCCCGCCTCTTCCAAAAGGTGCGCGAGGACGAGGGGCTTGCCTATTCGATATACAGCGCCAACAGTTTCTTTGACGACACCGGCGATCTGGTTGTCTCAGCCGGACTGGACCTCGGCAACCTCCAGAAAACCCTCCGCATCATTATGCGGGAAATCCAGCGTCTCAGGGAACAACTGGTTTTCCCGTCCGAATTGCGCCGCGCCTCCGATTATCTCGCCGGCCAGATTGATCTCAGCCTGGAAAACAGCGAAAACCAGATGATGTGGATCGGCGAGCAATGGCTCAATTACGGCAAAATCACTCCTCCCAGCCAGATCAAAAAACGGCTGGGCGAAGTTTCCGCCGCCCAAATCCGCGCCGCCGCCCGCGATTTCTTCCAGCCCGACCGTTTCGCCCTCGCTCTGGTCAGCCCGCTGAAAACCACCCGCGACCTGGATGCCATCCTGACCGTGTGACACTACCCGGTATGCGCCCGCTCCTTCAAAGTGTTCCGACCGCGCACACTCCGGAATCCCTCATCGCCTGTCTCCAGGGTGAACCCGGTCTCGTCCTCCTCCGCAGCGGCTCCTTTGAATCGGCGTCCGCGCGGTATTCGTTCGTCGCCGCCCGTCCTTTCCTGACTTTCCGTTCTTTTGGCTCCCGTTGCGAATTGAACGCCCCCCACCAGGCCTGCTACGGCAATCCCTGGCATGTTCTCGAATCCCTCATGGCCCGCTACGAGCTTCTGGATGAAATC
>Ga0181535_10007838_pt1 | contig 10625 bp, 9 predicted proteins | sample PEATcosm2014_Bin_44_FD_119774 | JGI IMG/M metagenome (GOLD analysis project Ga0181535, IMG submission 119774) | Peatland microbial communities from MTU Mesocosm Facility, Houghton, MI, USA - PEATcosm2014_Bin17_30_metaG | ecosystem: Environmental > Terrestrial > Soil > Wetlands > Peat | place...
ATCAACCTCAAACAAAACGTTGGCAGGACGAATGACAGCAACCCAGGATTCCAAGGGTCCCTTGCCTTTGCCCATACGTGTTTCCAACGGCTTTTTGGTGTAGGATTTTTGGGGGAAAACGCGGAGCCAGACTTTGCCGCGACGCTTCATGTAGCGGGTGACGGCAACACGGGCGGACTCAATCTGACGGCTATCCAGCCAGCAGCGTTCAAGGGATTGCAGGCCGTATTCGCCAAAGGAGACGCTGGACCCGCGATTGGCCAGACCGGCGCGGCTGCCGCGGTGCATCTTGCGATATTTTACTCGTGCTGGACTCAGTGGCATAAACGATTTTCTTTAAATTCCTGGTTTCTGGTAAATGGTCAGGCGGCGACCGGTTCAGCGGGGGCTGCTTTAACCTGTTCTTTCTTCACGACCGGCACATCCCCCTTGCAAATCCAGCATTTGATGCCCAACTTGCCATACAGGGTGTTGGCTTCGGCGAATCCGTAATCAATATTAGCGCGCAAGGTGTGCAGCGGAACACGGCCTTGATGATACTTCTCAACGCGGGCGATTTCCGCTCCACCCAAACGTCCGCCTACCCGGACCTTGATGCCTTCGGCTCCAAAATCCATCGCGACCTGGACCGCTTTCTTCATGGCGCGACGGAAGGAAACGCGGCGTTCCAATTGGACGGCGACATTTTCGGCGACCAGTTGGGCGTCCAGTTCAGGCTGTTTGATTTCCTGGATGTCCACATAGACTTCCTTGCCGGTCATCTTGCCGATTTCTTCCTTAAGCTTGTCAATTTCAGCGCCTTTGCGGCCGATGACGACGCCCGGACGGGCGGTGTAAATGGTAATGCGGCAGCGTGACGCGGCGCGTTCGATGCCGATTTTGGAGACAGAGGCGCCTTCGAGCTTGGCCTTTAACATCTCGCGAATCTTACGGTCTTCGGCGAGCAACTTGCCAAATTCCTTCTTCTCGGCGAACCACTTGGAGGTCCAGTCCTTGTTGACGGCGATGCGCAGGCCGGTTGGATTTGTTTTTTGACCCATAATCGTTATTCGTCTGACACGATAATTGTGACGTGGCAACTGCGCTTCAGGATGGGGCCGGCGGAACCGCGAGCCTTGGGGATGAAACGTTTGATGGTGGTAGCAGCGCCGGCGACCGCGAGTTTGACCCGCAGTTGATCCGTTTTGAAGCCTTGAAATTCGGGCTTGTGAGCTTTGAGATCCTCCGCATTGGCCATGGCGGACTTGAGAGTCTTGGCCACAACGCGGGCGCCCTTGCGCGGGACGACCGCCAGAACAGCGCTGGCATGGGCGGCGGAGAGGCCTTGAATCTGGCGGACGACCTCCCGCATTTTCTGCGCCGACATGCGCACGTTTTTTGTAATGGCTTGAGCTTCCATATGATTCTGTTCCTCTATTTCGCTTCGGCCTTGGCCGTATGCGCCCCGTGTTTCTTAAAGATGCGCGTCAATGAGAACTCTCCCAAACGATGGCCCACCATATTCTCCGTCACGAACACCGGGTTGAATATTTTGCCGTTGTGGACATTAAAGGTCAATCCCACAAAATCAGGCGTAATCATCGAGCGGCGCGACCAGGTCTTGATCGGCAGCTTGCTCTTGGAATCTTTGGCCACTTGAATCTTGTCCAGCAGATGCTGGTCAATAAACGGGCCTTTTTTAATGGAGCGTCCCATAGGATTCTAAATAGTTATTTGCGTTTCATGGGCCGGCCATCGCGCCGCACCAAGATAAATCGATTCGAGTACTTGCGTTTATTGCGCGTGCGATACCCCTTGGCCAGCAAACCCCAAGGAGAGGTCAATTGCTGCCAGCCGCCACCGCTCTTGGATTTACCGGCGCCGCCGCCGTTCGGGTGGTCAACAGGGTTGCGGGAAACACCGCGGTTGATCGGGCGAATACCGCGATGCCGCGAACGACCCGCCTTGCCCAACTTAACATTCTCGTGCTCGATATTGCCAACCTGGCCGATGGTGGCATAGCAACTCTCATGCACCCGCCGAATCTCGCCTGAGGGCAGGCGGATCTGGGCGTAGCCATCACCACGGGACATCAACATCGCCGCGCCGCCAGCCGTGCGAACCATCTGTCCTCCGCGACCAGGGGTAATCTCAATATTATGAATCTCAATCCCAACAGGAATCATCTTGAGCAGAAGGCAGTTGCCAAGTTCCGGGGCGGCAGTCGGACCACTCATCAGCTTGGCGCCCACTTGGAGGCCATTGGGAGCAATGATGTAGGCCTTTTCCCCATCCTTGTACTGCAAAAGCGCCAAACGGGCAGTGCGAATGGGATCATACTCAATCGCAGCCACTTCCGCTTCAACACCATGCTTATGCCGTTTGAAATCGACATGCCGGTAAAATTGTTTATGTCCCTTGCCGATGCCACGCGCAGTGACCCGACCGTAGTGATTGCGGCCGCCGGACTTCTTGCGAATACTAATGAGACTCCGTTCTGGAGTATCTTTTGTAATCTCATCGAACGACGCCATGGTAATATAGCGCGTCGAAGGCGTTAAAGGCCTGTACGTTTTGACTGGCATAAAATCAAATACACAAAAAACAGCACTTAGCGGCGTCGGCCATCAATCCTGCGCCCAGCGAGGCGAACAGTTCTCGGTCGCGCAAAAGGCTGCCATCGCACCATTAAATGGCGAAATGGAGCGTGAAGATAACAGATCGAAACATGAGCGCAAGTGTTTTTTTAAAGTTTTTTTCAAGGGGTCTTTTTTTGGGTTCCGCCGGCCGGGAATCCCCTCCGCGAATTTTACAATTTTATTGACTCAAATTTTCACTTTTTTTTCATCGCCTTCAAAGCTTGGCGGCGATATTCGGAACATTGAAACCGGCGAGAAAATTGGACATCACCTGCGACACATCCGCGCGCCGCCAGACCAGGATGGTTTGCACCGGCGGCAAGTCGGACGGCAACTCGCGAAAAACCAGTCCCGGCCGCCTCATCTCCACCATGGTCTCCACGGTGGGCGCGACACCGAACTGGCCGACAATGAGCCAAAGGAGCGTCTGAATATCGTTGGCGTATTGGGCGGCGTAAGGCTCGGCGCCCGCCTTGGAACACTCGGAAAGAAAACCGTCGTAGAAACCGTGCTGCATGCTGGGGTGCATCATCACGAGGGGTTCCTTGTCAAAATCCTTCCAAGCCAGCGGACCGCGCTTGCGAGCCAGATGGTGCAGCTTGGAGACGGCCAGAATCTGGCGGGTTTCCCCCACCAGTTTGTATTCCAATTCCGGAAACCCGACCGGCGGACGCACGAGGGCGGCGTCCAATTCCCCGTCGCGCAACCGGCGCAATTGCTCCGGACTGGGCAAGTCAAACATAGAAAGGCGCACCCCGGGAAAGCGCCGCACAAACCCCCGCAAAATCGCGGCCAGTCCGCGGGTGGATATGGAGGCAATAAGCCCGACCCGCAAGGTGCCGGTCAACCCCTGCTCCGCCGCGCGGGCGCGCTGTTCGGCCTGCGCCGCCGCATTCAACACGGCGCGCGCTTCCTCCACAAAAACGTGCCCGGCATGGGTGAGCGAAACGGACCGGGTGCTGCGCTGAAAGAGGCTCACTTGCAATTCGTCTTCGAGCGCCTTGATTTGCGTGCTTAAGGCCGGCTGCGACAGGTGCAGCCGCGCGGCCGCGCCGCGAAAACTTAATTTTTCCGCCACCGCCAAAAAATATCTCAGGTGCCGCAGTTCCATGGCCGGAGGGAAGTTAGCGGCTGGGTTGAAAAAACGCAATGCGCGCCACAAAGGCGGACCGCGCCGAAAATTATTTCAGGATTTGCTTGGCGATTTCGATACTGACAATTAAGTTGCGGAGGGCATCGACTTTTATATGACGGCGACCCGCAAATTATAAATTGCAAGTCAAAGCATGGCCGACACCGAAAAACCCAATCCGGCGCCCGCTCCCGGCGGCAACGGCGCCGTCACGCCCAAACGCAAAACACCCAATGCCAAAATTCACCCCCGCCTTGCCGAGGCCGCCCGTTCTGATGTCGCCGGCGCCCTCCGCCTGGTGGACGCCTCACTGGATGGGTTGACGGAAGAAGCGGCCGCCGAACGCCTGGCCCAGTACGGACCCAACGAAGTGTCGAGGGAGAAACGGCACGACTGGCTGGTCCGCCTCTGGCATGCCGTGCGCAATCCGCTCGTCATTCTGCTGTCCGTGCTGGCTGCGGTCACTTTCTACACCGCCGGAGAACCAAGCGACTATGCCGGCGGATGGATCATGGTCGCCATGGTCATTCTGGGCGTCGGTTTGCGTTACGTGCAGGAATCACGGGCCGATTCCGCCGCCGCCAAACTCAAGGCCATGATTAATGTGACCGCGACCGCCGTGCGCGGAGGCAAGCCGCGCGAAGTCCCGTTGCGGGAATTAGTGCCGGGCGACATCGTCAAACTTTCCGCCGGCGACATGGTTCCGGGCGATGTCCGCCTCCTTTCGTGCAAAGACCTGTTCATCATCCAAGCCACCCTGACCGGCGAATCATTGCCGGTGGAAAAATTCGACGCGCGCGAGACGCGGGAAAATTTTTCGCCGCTGGAATGTTCGAACCTTTGTTTCTTGGGCACGAGCGTGGAAAGCGGCACGGCCCAGGCCGTGGTTTTGGAAACCGGGTTGCAGAGTTATTTGGGAACCATCGCCAAAAGCATCACCACCCAGTCTATCGAGACGAGCTTCGACAAGGGAATCAAGCGGTTCACCTGGCTGATGATTCGTTTTATGGCCGTGATGGTGCCGTTCGTGTTTTTAATTAATGGCCTTACCAAACACGATTGGAAGCAGGCCCTGATGCTCGCGTTGTCGGTCGCGGTGGGATTGACCCCGGAAATGTTGCCGATGATCGTCTCGGTCTGCCTCTCCAAGGGCGCTATCGCCATGGCCCGCAAAAAAGTCATCGTCAAACGCCTCAATTCCATCCAGAACTTCGGAGCCATGGATGTCCTCTGCACGGACAAAACCGGCACCCTGACCCGCGACCATGTCATCCTTGAAATCCATTGCGACGTCTTTAAAAACGAAAGCAATCCCGTCCTGCAAAACGCCTACCTGGTCAGCCATTTCCAAACCGGCCTGAAAAATGTGCTGGACCGCGCCGTGCTGGAACACCCCGAAATCGACAAAAAAGCCTCCATCGAAAACTACAAAAAGGTCGATGAAATCCCCTTTGATTTTTCGCGCCGCATGATGTCGGTCATCGTCGAAACGCCGGAGGGAGAATATGAGATTTTGACCAAAGGCGCCCCGGAGGCGATCTTCAGCCATTGCACCATGTTCGAATCCGAAGGGGAATGTTTTCCGATGCAGCCGGTCCTGACCGGCGATCTGATTCAGGAATACAACGACCTGAGTGCGGACGGCTTCCGCGTCCTGGCCATCGCCTCCAAAAAGGTGGACAAGCGCGCGGCCTATTCCAAGGCGGACGAATCGGATTTGGTTCTCAAAGGCTACATCGCTTTCCTGGATCCGCCCAAGGAAACCGCCGCCCAGGCCATCGCCGCCCTGCAACAGCATGGCGTGATTGTCAAAGTGTTGACCGGCGACAACGACCTCGTCACCCGCAAGGTCTGCCACGATGTCTGCCTGCAAACCGGCGAAATTCTACTCGGCAGCGCGGTCGAAAACATGAACGACCAGCAGCTTTCCAAAGCGGTTGAGACCACCCAGGTGTTCGCCCGGCTTTCGCCCAACCATAAACAACGCGTCGTGGAAGCCTTGCGCCGCAACGGACACGTGGTCGGCTTCATGGGCGATGGCATCAACGACGCCCCCGCCCTGCGCGCAGCCGACGTCGGCATCTCCGTGGATACGGCGGTGGACATTGCCCGGGAATCGGCCGATATGATCCTGCTGGAGAAAAGCCTGATGGTTCTGGAAGAGGGGGTGTTGGAAGGGCGCAAGGTCTTTGTCAATATCCTCAAATACATCCGCATGGGCGCCAGTTCCAACTTCGGCAACATGTTCAGTTGGCTGGGGGCCAGCGCGCTTTTCCGATTCCCCCCCATGATTCCAATTCAAATCCTGAGCAACAATCTTCTCTATGATTTTTCCCAGGTGCCCATCCCGACCGACAACGTCGGGGCAAGCTTGATCGCCAAACCGCATCCGTGGGACATGGGCGAGATAACCCGTTTTATTCTCTTTATCGGGCCGATCAGTTCAATTTTCGATTATACGACCTACGCCGTGATGTGGTTCATCTACAAGTGCCAGGACGCGGGCTTGACGCCGCCACCGGGATTGGCCGCCCATTTTGCCCAGGCCGACGTGCCTCATTCCTATCCCGCGTCCCTTTTTCAGACCGGCTGGTTTGTGGAATCGCTCATGACCCAAACTCTGATCATCCATGTCATTCGCACCAGGCAAATCCCCTTCATCCAAGGCCGGGCGAGCGTGCCGTTGACAATTACGACGATTCTGATCATGGCCGTTGCCGCCTGGCTGCCTTACTCGCCTCTGGCCCCCATGCTCGGACTCGTGCCGCTGCCCGGATCGTTCTGGCCGATCTTGTTTGTCACCCTGCTCTGCTACGTCGTATTGACTCAGATGGTCAAGATGTGGTTGATCAAGAAGAATTGGCTGTGAGACGGCGGCCCGATCACGGACTGCCGGGCGCGAGGACCACGCCGCGGAAGGCATCGCCGCCCGGCGCCGTTTCCAGGCTGGAATAGACCGAACCAGCGCCGGTGTCGGTGACTTTTAGCAAATGGTTCCCGGTGGATTCCCCGGTCACGGCATAAATGACGGGATTCGCCCCGCTAAAATCAACCGCCAGGTCGTCAACCTCCGTCGAGGAGGTCAAGGTGTTGCCCAGCGTATAGGCGTAAACCCACGCGCTGCCGTTCCAGTTGAACCGTTGCACTCCGCCGCCGGCTGAGGCGAGGCGGTTGTCGGCGACATAGGCAATGGTCAGGCTGGAATTGACCGCAAAACCCTTCGGACTGGGAGTGCCGGAACCGGTGCCGAACGTGTTTATCTTCAGAGCGGGCGTGGCGGCGACGGCGGGCGCGCCGGAAAAGCCCATCACACCCACCCCGGAACCGGTTTCCGTAAAATAAATGTTCCCGTTCACAAAGGCAAAATCGCGCGTGGCCGAGGTAATGGTTGACACGGTGGCCGCGGGCGAATTGCTGCCCAGATAAACAATGCCGGAGCTTCCGCCCCCCGCCCAAAAATTGCCGCTTCCATCCGCCACTGCCGAACGGATCGTTCCTCCCGAAAATTGCGCCGTCGTGGCGCCAAGCGCAAAAGTCCCGTCTGCGGCCACCAACCCCACCCCGCGCGGAACTGCTGAACTCCCGCTCGTGCTGGAGGTGTCAATGTCCGAGGATATTGCCCCCAGGGAAACATGGTATCCTTCCACCACGATGGCGTAGCCGTTGGCGGAGAGCGATAACACCCCGTCATACGATGACGCGCCAAAAATAAGGGCGTTGCCGCCGGTGGCGGGCAACGACACTTGAACCATGGCTGCGCCGCCGAAAGGCGAGTAGTCGTTGAGAACGCCTGGAGCGCCGCTGCTGGCAATACTGCCGTTGCCAACTTGCAGCACGATCAAGTCGCCGGGCGCAAATATGGCGGTGGAAAAGGAGGGCGTCGCCAGCCGGTAAAAAACGCTGCCCACATTGGGATTGATGGCCGTGAAAATGAAATTCGTCGCGAACGACCCCGGCACCGTGACCCAATTGGACGTGATTCCCGCGCCGGGCGGATTGGTCTGGGTTTGCAACACCCAACCAATGTTGTTGGACGGCCAGGATAGACAGAGTTGGGCCGCTGCCATTTGGGCGGTGATGAGCGCATTGGAGGTCGAAATCACGCGCAACGCCCCGCTGGCGGCCAAATCCCCGGTGTCCCAAACCAATCCGGGACCGGGTGTGGCAGGACTGATCCGGTTAAACGCGCCCGAATAACTCCCGGCATTGAAAACATTGAACGACTCTCCCGCCGCCAGGACGCCGGATTGATTGCTGACCACCAGTGTGCCTCCGAAAACGATGCCGCCCAAACCGGTGATTTGCGCGCCGGTTCCCGTTGAGGCGTTGACGTTGATCACAGTGGAACTTCCGGGCTGGAGCGTCAACGTGTTGCTGATGGTCATGGTTCCCAGAGGCGATCCAGGCGCAAAAATCCCGCCCGCATTGACCACCACCGGCGCGGTAATCGTCCCCGTCCCCGTGAGTGTTCCCGCGTTGACCGAAACCGGGCCGTTCATGATCCCGCCCACCGTGAATGTTCCGCCCGCCACCGTGACCGCGCCGTTGATGACGCCGTTGTCCAGCAACACTCCCTTGTTGATGGTCGTCAGCCCGGTACCATTGTTTGTTCCATCCAGCGCCACCGTGCCAAGCTGCCCCAAAGTGACATTGCCCGAACCGGTGACCGTCGTGTCCACGACCAACGTCCGGCCTGGGGGATATTCCACGTCTGCGCGGATCCCACCACCAAAGGCGCATAAATGCCCGCATCGTTTATGGCGGACAGCATGTCAATCCCGCCGGAATTAACGGTGAGCGCGGCCCCAAAAAATCCCATGGCAGCTCCCGTCTCTTCAATGGACAGGCTGTTCACGGTTGTGGCCTGATCCAGCGTGACGCTGAAATTCCCCGCGCTCAAATAGGAAAAAAACACATCGCTGGCCGGGGCGGGAATCATGTTTGACAGCCAGTTCCCGCCGTTGCTCCAATCGCCCGAAGCGCTCCCGGTCCAATAGACTGTGGTGGCGGGAGCGTAAAAGCGGACGTAGTCAACCACCGTCGAAGTCGTGCTGACCAGGAATCCGCCGTAGCCGCCAGCCGGGACAACGCCGCAAAAGGAATTGCTGGATATCTGGGAACTGAACATGACCGTTTCCGTGCGGTCGGAAACGCCGATGTTGGTGCTCCACGTTTGCACGCCATCAATGCTGACATTGTAATTGGTGCTGTTCCACAGGAGGCCGTAGGTATGAAAGCCGGCGCCCAGCCCCGAACCGACCAGGCCGCTGGTGGCCGTCTTTTCGATCCCGGAAGTGTAGCCGTTCCAATGCAAATCAATCGTGACCTCGCCGCTGATATTATCAATGTTGCTCGCGTCGGTAGCGCGATGTTCGCAAATATCAAGTTCCGAGCCTTCTGCCGCCGGATCGCCGGTGATGACGCCGGTGTTGTCGGGCGATTGCAGCCAGAAATCTGAAAACATGCCGGGCGAACCATTGAATTTAACGCTGGCTTCCGTATAGCCGTAGCGCTCGCGAAACAATCCGTCGCTGGATATGATGGCGCTGTAATTCGTGCCATTCTCGGTATAAGTGGCGATGGTCATGTAACCGCCGCTGACCGTCACGGCGGCCGGCGTGGTGTAGCCGCTGCTGTTGATTCCTTCCCAAACCCACCACTTGGTCGGATCAAGGGAGGCGCCGTTGAATTCATCGCTCCATACCAGATAATAACCCGCCGGCGGCACCGCTCTCATCGGCAAAACCAGGACCAGAAAAAAGAATACGGCAAGTCGCAAGGCGGATTTCATGCTGGGCGTTGGCTGTTTGCGACCCCGTCAGGCTATCACCCGCGAATAACCGAGTCAATGGCCGCCTTACCGTTTGTGCCGCAAAAGCCAGTCGTAGATTTCCGGATTGTTGTAAGTGCGTTCCCACGAGTTGTGCGTGGCGTCGGGATAAACGGTCAGCTTGACCTCGGCCACGCCCAACCGCCGCAAAGACTCCACCATCCGCCCCGATTCCCCCGGCTCCACCACCGTGTCTTGCGCCCCGTGAAACACCCAAAACGCCAGGCTCTTAAGCGCCGCGACATTCCCGGAGGCGGCAAATCCCGTTCGCGCCAGAATAACCGGCAAATCATCGCCGCCGCCCGCAATGGGAATGACCGCCGCAAACCTCTCCGGGCAGGACAGCGCCAGGTCCCAACTGCCAAAACCGCCCATGCTCAACCCAGTCAAATACACCCGGTTCGTGTCCACCCTGTATTTTTTCACGGTTTCATCCAGCAGACCGGTCAAAACCTCCTGTGACCAGACTTGATTGGAGGGACACAACGGCGTCACGACGATGAAGGGGAAATCCGGATGCGCGGCAATGTAATGGGACGGCCCGTGAATATCCGTCCGCCAGACGTTCGCGCCCCGCTCGCCCGCGCCATGCAGAAACAGGAGCAGCGGCCAGTGTTCCGTCCGGTTCGTCTTATAGTCCCGGGGCAGGAATAAAAGATAATCGCACGAAATCTTCACCTTCTGGTGAAAAACGCGCGCCGCCATGAATTGATCCTGCGGCTTGTCCTGTCCCCGCCCGGTCACGACGAGCAGGCACAGCAGAATACCGCTTAAAAATCTCGCGCGCATATCACATGACTTTCACTTTGGGCAGGTCTTGCAAATCAATCAACCCCACCGGTTTGCCGGCGGCGTTGACCACGACGAGGTCGTCAATGTTCCGCTGGTTGAAAATCTTCAACGCCTCCACCGCCAGCGCGGTTTCCCGGATGCAAATGGGGGATCGCGTCATCACGCCCGACAGTGCTTTGGCCAGCACATCGCCGTCGCCCGCCATCTGGCGGCGCAGGTCGCCGTCGGTGAAAACGCCAACCAGCTTCCCCCG
>Ga0181535_10007839_pt1 | contig 10624 bp, 5 predicted proteins | sample PEATcosm2014_Bin_44_FD_119774 | JGI IMG/M metagenome (GOLD analysis project Ga0181535, IMG submission 119774) | Peatland microbial communities from MTU Mesocosm Facility, Houghton, MI, USA - PEATcosm2014_Bin17_30_metaG | ecosystem: Environmental > Terrestrial > Soil > Wetlands > Peat | place...
ACAACCTTTCGAAATATCACAGGTACCGCTCAGGGTGCTAGCGGCCTTAGAAACCAGAGCTCGCCGTGCCGCCTTCCATCAACCGCAGCACCTCGTCGTGCAGCCGCACCGTGAGGGCAACCTCGCTCTCCCCAGGGACAAGGCGGACCGGGCGCCCCACCACCACTTCGATTGCGCCTGAGCGGAACCAGCGCCGTTGTCCTGTTTTCAGTGCGCCCACGCCGCGAAGAGCAACCGGGAGCACCCTCGCACCGCACTGCTTGGCCAAGAGGCCAATCCCCGGCCGAAACGGCGCCAGCTTGCCTGCCGCCGACCGCGTGCCCTCGGGAAACACCATCACGTTGAAGCCGTGGTCCATGGCCTGCCCCGCATGGGCAAAGCTGGGCTGAAAATCGCGCCGCCGCGGCAGGGGAAAAACATTGAAGAGAGCCGTCAGGAGCAAATAGTAGAGCGGCCCGGGCAGAAAGAAGCGAGCGCTCGACCGCAGCGGTTCAGGGTTGCGAAAATGCCTGTAGTCGTAGAGCATTTCGCCGGACATGGCAATGGCAATGCGCCGGCGCAGCGATCCTGGCAGCGCATACTCGATCAGCGGCCCGTCGAAGGTCGTTACGTGGTTGGCAATGATCAACAATGGGCCGTGGTCCACCAGCGTTTCGGCTTTCAGCCCATCGGCCAGCACCACGCGCGGAGCCGCCAGCAGCCAGACCAGCGGCCGCATCACGGCCTCAATAAACGCTGTCCGCACCCATTGAACCGGCGCCAGCCAAGGCCACCGCGGATAAATGTGCCGCCCTCGCACGAAGTCTTTTTGTGCACCTTCGTCCCTGACTCCGGCCTGTTCGCCGGCAGCGTTTCCACCATGGGAAAGAACCGCGCGAGTCCCATCGTCGTGCGCTTTCTGCGACGCAACCGCGTAAGGCCGCGGGGCCCGGTCGACCTCAACCTCGCCTGCAACCAGCCTGCGAAGCTCACCGAGTGTCTCCACGCGATCCAGCATCCCGTCTTCGGAGACAATGCCCAGGCGATCTTCAATGGCCGCCGCCAACTGCACGCGTCCCAGGCTGTCCAGGTGCAGATCTTCGGTCAGATGCAGCTCGTCGCCAACGCCCGCATGAGGTTCGCCGGAGATCTGCCCAATCAGCGCCAGCAGCCAGTCTTGCGACGCTGCAAACGCCCCGGTCCCGCTATGCTTTGCCGAACCGTTCCCCGGCGTCGAGGCCGCGGACTGGATTCTCTGCAGCCAAGCCGAGACTGCCTTGCGCCGAACCTTGCCGGTTGAAGTGCGCGGCAGGTCGGGCTCAGGCCAAAGCACCCAGCGCCGCACACGCTGGAACTCGGCCAGCCGCGCATTCGCGCCTTCAATCGCCGCGCCAGCCTGGTAGCCTGCACCACGCGATGCCACGACCGCGCAGGGCTCCGGCCCCTCGGCAGTCTCCATTGCTACCACCGCGCAGGCCGCCACGCCCGGCTGCTGCTCGATTGCCGCCTCAAGGTCTTCGGGGTGAATATTTACCCCCGCCGCCGTCACAATCACCTCGCTCTTGCGCCCCAGGAACCGCAGCTCACCTGAGGGCGCCGCCACCGCGAGGTCCCCCGTCGCCAGCCATTCGTCCTTACGCCGGTGCAGCTTCCCCCCCGTCCACGTCGCCCCGGAGATCGATGCCCCCCGCACCAGCACTTCCCCGTCCACCCCCAGCTTGACCTCGCGCCCCGCCACCGGCTTTCCCAAGGTGCCCCTGGACACGTGGAAGGGGTGGTTCAGCGTAATCAGCGCGGTGGTCTCCGTCATCCCGTACCCTTGCACCAGCACAAAGCCCAACGCGTTCCAGAATTGCTCGAGCGGCTCAGCGAGCGCACCGCCGCCCGAGATCAGCGCCCAGAATTTCAACCCAAAGGCTCGGTGGATCTTGCGGAAGCGCCACCAACGCCGTGCCGCGCCAAGCTTCTGGGAAGGGGCAAGCAGTTCCGCCAGACCTGGGTGCGTGAGCTCCAGATGCGTCTTGAGCAGCGCCAGCACCCGGGGCACGGCGGCAAGCACGGAGATGCGTTCGCGGCGAATCGTCTCCACCAGCCGCGGCGCCACCAGGCGCTCTTCAAAGTGAAGTTCAGCGGCAAAGATCGGAGGAACCCAAAGCCCCATGGTCTGTCCAAAGACATGACTCAGCGGCAAGGTATTCAGAATGCGCAGAGGATGCACCAGCCGCTCCCAGCGCATGTAGGGTTGAGCCCCATTTTCAATCGGTCCTACGCTGGCGAGCACGTTGCCGTGGGTCAACACGATTCCTTTGGGATCGCCTGTTGTGCCGGAGGTGAAGAGAATTTCAAGCGGCGTATCTGCCGTCATTCCCTCAATCGCTCCGGCTTCTTCAGCCGGTAGACTGCTCAACCAATCTTCAAAGCAAAGGGCCGATAAATCCGCGGGCAACTGTCCCAGCAGTTCCGCGTCGCCAACGGCCAACCTCGGCTTCACATCGGCGGCTACGCGCTGCGCAAACTCGATGGTTCCGATCGCGTCGAGAGGAACGGCGAGAACGCCGCGCAGCATACATCCGTAGAAGGCCGCAATCCACTCCGCACTGTTCTCTCCCCAAATCAGTACGCGGTCGCCAACCCCCACGCCTCTCATTTCCAGTAGCGCAGCAAACCGCCGCGCGAGGCGCGCCAGATCGCCGTAGGTGGTCGACCGCCGTCGGTTTCCCTGGTAGCGGACCACGGCGACGTCCCCGCCAAATCGGCGGAAGTCGTCGACGATCGTGGCCAGGTGATCTCGCATCCGTGCTCCGGCAACTTCATGGTAAGCGATTGGATTGCTTCCGATTCTGTATGGATGTGAAATCACATAACTTGATGCAGGGATTGGAACAATTCAGCGCCCTTAGGGGCCGTTTTGTTCCTTTGAGTTAGGCCACGAGTCTCGGGTCCACGATTCCGAGAGACCCGACAGTTTTTGTTTTCGCTTCCTATTCGCCGCTTTTCCAAGCTATTCTGAGAAGCACGATGTCTCCCGACCCCCAGAGCCCAAACCGACACAATTCCGACTGCTCGACCGGCGCGGCTCAGGGCGGCGCCGCAGCCGAAATCGGTATCTCGGCCACGGACATCGATCCCTTCGCCTGTTTTCATCCGGTCACGACCGCGTGGTTTCGCGCTGTCTTTGACAGCCCCACCGCTCCGCAGCGCATGGGATGGCCGGCAATCGCACGCGGAGAGAGTGCACTCATCCTGGCGCCCACCGGCACCGGTAAAACACTCGCCGCCTTTCTCTGGTGCCTGGATCGCCTGATGCTTCATGCGCAGCCGGAGGGTCACAAGAAGGGATGCCGCATCGTTTACGTTTCCCCGCTCAAGGCGCTGGCTGTGGACGTGGAGCGCAACCTCCGCTCACCGCTTGCCGGCATGGCCAACATGGCGCGCCGCATGGGCGTCGATTTTCGCGAGCCCGCCATCAGCGTCCGCACCGGAGACACGCCTCAGCGGGAGCGCGCGCGCTTTGCCCGCCATCCTTCCGAAATCCTTATTACTACGCCCGAGTCGCTCTATCTGCTGCTCACCTCGCAGGCCGCGGAGGCCTTGCGCACTGTCGACACTGTCATTATCGACGAGATCCACGCACTGGTTCCCACCAAACGCGGAGCTCATCTTGCTCTCTCGCTCGAACGGCTGCAGGCCCTCACAAAGCGTCCCATCCAGCGCATTGGACTCTCCGCGACCCAGCGTCCGCTTGAAGAAGTTGCCCGTTTCCTCGGCGGCGTGGAATTGGCTGCCGCCGGAGAAGTTCCCGCCGTTTCGCTGCCTTCCAAGGCGGACGAATCCACGCCTGCGTCCTGGTCCACCGACCTCCTTGATGCAGCCCCGCTGCGGTATCGCCCGGTCACGATCGTCAACGCCAGCGCGCCCAAGCGGCTGAAGCTCCGCATTGAAGTTCCCGTCGAAGATATGGCTCGCCTCGGCGAGCAGGAGGAGATTCCCTCTGGCCCTGCCTCGCAAATGCCGCGCCGCGTCTCCATCTGGAATGCGATTCACCCACGCCTGCTTGAAATCATCCGCGAACGCAACTCTACCATTCTCTTTGTCAACAGCCGCCAGGTGGCCGAGCGGCTGGCCGGCGCGCTCAACGAACTCGCCGGTGAACCCATCGCTCGCGCTCATCACGGATCGCTCGCCGCCGCGCAGCGCTCTGTGATTGAGGAGCAGTTGAAGGCCGGTCAGATTCGCGCCCTCTGCGCCACCTCCACGCTCGAACTTGGCATCGACATGGGCGCCGTCGATCTCGTTATCCAGATCGAAGCTCCGCCTTCGGTTGCCAGCGGCATGCAACGGATCGGGCGCGCCGGACACCATGTTGACGCGGTCAGCGAGGGGATTCTTTTTCCCAAGTACCGCGCCGACCTCGTCGCCTGCGCTACTGTCACCCGTGCCATGCACGAGGGGCACATTGAGTCCACTCGTTTCCCGCGCAATCCACTCGACGTTCTGGCGCAGCAGTTGGTGGCCATCGTCGCGCATCCGCCCAATGCCCCAGCGCCAGCGCGGAAGGCCAGGGTACTCAAGAGTGTGCGGCGAGCGAAGAATCTTACCGCAGAGCTGAAATTCTCCGACTGGGAATCCGCGCAGAAGGAGGAAGCGTCCAAGCCCGAAGTCAGCGTCGACGCGCTCTTCGATCTTGTCCGTGGCGCCGCGCCCTTCGGCGGCCTCACGCGCGCAGCATTCGAAGGCGTACTCGATCTGCTCAGCGGCCGCTACCCTTCGGACGAGTTCGCCGAACTACGCCCGCGCCTTACCTGGGACCGTATCCGCAATGTTGTGACCGCACGCGATGGTGCGGCCCGCCTCGCCATTCTCAACGCCGGCACCATTCCCGATCGCGGCCTCTACGGCGTCTTCCTCGCCTATAGCGAAGGCAAGGCCGTCCGCGTCGGCGAGCTCGATGAAGAAATGGTCTTCGAGAGCCATCCAGGGGAGACATTCGTCCTCGGCGCATCCACCTGGCGCATCGTCGAAATCACGCACGACCGCGTCCTCGTAACTCCAGCTCCCGGCGAGCCCGGCAAGATGCCATTCTGGAAGGGCGACGGTCCCGGACGTCCGCTCGAATTCGGCCGCCGCATCGGCGCTCTGGTCCGCGAACTGCGCGCGCTGCCCAAGCCCGCGGCCCTCACGCGACTGGTCGCCGATCACGATCTCGACCAGGCGCCGCGGAAAATCTGCTTCAGTTCCTCGCCGATCAGGAGAGCGCCACTGGCTCCGTTCCCGACGACCGCACCATCGTCATCGAGCGGTGTCGCGATGAGTTGGGCGATTGGCGTGTCTGCGTGCTCACGCCCTTCGGCAGCCGCATCCACATTCCCTGGGCCATGGCGGTCAGCGCGCGCATCCGCGCCGCCGGCGGACCTGAGGTGGAAACACTGTGGGGCGACGACGGGTTTGTGCTCCGCTTTCCGGACACGGATGAGCCGCCCGATCCGGACTGGTTTCTCGTCGAGTCGGCTGAGGCCATGCAACTCGTGCTGCGCCAATTGGGTTCGACCGCCCTGTTTGCCGGCCGTTTTCGCGAGGCAGCCGGCCGTGCGCTTCTGCTGCCGCGCCGCCGTGCCGATGCCCGCTCGCCGCTGTGGCAGTTGCGCAAGCGTTCTTACGATCTGCTCAGTGTTGTCTCGCGGTATCCATCGTTTCCGCTGCTGCTAGAGGCTTACCGCGAGTGTCTGCGCGACGTCTTCGACATGCCCGCGCTCATTGAAACCCTGCGTGCCGTCGAGCAGCGCCAACTGCGCGTCCATGTTGTGGAGACGCGCAAGCCTTCGCCGTTCGCCGCATCGCTGTTGTTCAGCTACGTGGCCAATTTTCTTTACGATGGCGATGCGCCACTGGCCGAGCGCCGCGCCCAGGCTCTGACCATCGACCAGGATCAGTTGCGGGAGTTGCTCGGCGAAGCCGACCTGCGGGAGTTGCTCGATTCCGATGCAATCGCAGAAGTAGAAGAGGCGGCGCAGTGCCTCGCAGAGAATTATCGCGCTCGTTCCGCCGACGGAATCCACGACCTCTGCCTGCGCCTTGGCGATCTGTCGCGCGAAGAGCTGGCGCGGCGCGTTGTCTCTCCAGATTTGCTCGCGCATGTCGATCGACTCGTTCGTTCGCGTCGCTTGCTTGAGCTGCGCATTGCCGGAGAACGCCGCCTAGTCGCTGCGGAAGACGCGGCCCGCTACCGCGACGGATTGGGAATTCCTGTCCCGCCCGGTTTGGCCGTGGCGCTGCTCGAGCCGGTGGCTCATCCCGTTCTCGAACTTATGCGGCGCTATGCGCGCACCCACGGCCCCTTTGCGCTTCGCGAGGCAGCGGAGAGATTCGCGCTTGATGCCGCTGTTGTAGAGAACGCCTTGCGCCAGCTTGCCGCCGAGGGCCGCGTGCTTGAAGGCGGGTTCCGTCCAGGCGGCCTTCATCGCGAGTGGTGCGACGCGGAAATTCTGCGCCAGATTCGCCGCAAATCGTTGGCCAAGCTTCGCCGAGAAGTTGAGCCCGTCGAGCAGCACACGCTCGCGCGCTTCCTCACGCACTGGCAGGGAATCCTCACTCCGCGAAGGACCAGCCACGCGAATCTCGACGCGCTCCTCGATGCGGTTGAAAGCCTACAGGGCGCGCCCTTGCCCGCATCACTGGTGGAGACTTCCATCCTTCCCGCCCGGATCGCCGCCTACGCGCCCGCTGGCCTCGACACGCTGATCGCCGCCGGAGAAGTGGCCTGGGCCGGCGTTGAACCCATCGGCGAACGCGACGGCCGCATCGCTCTTTTCCTTGCGGACAAGCTGCCCCTGCTCGGGCAACAAAGGCCGCTCGTTGAGCCGCTCACCGAGCGCGAGGAGAAACTCATGGCCGTTCTTGGGACCGCGGGCGCCAGCTTCTTCGATCCACTGCACCAGGCCGCAGGCGCTGGCTATCCAGGCGAAACCATTGAAGCGCTCTGGAGCCTGGTGTGGCGCGGCCTCATCACCAACGATTCCCTCCACGCCCTGCGCGCTTATATCGCTCGGCCTGAGAGCGCGCGCAATCCGCGGCGGTTGCAGACGGGTACAGCGTTCCGCTCGCGCCGCACGACGCCCCCAACTGCGCAAGGCCGCTGGTCATTGCTGCCCCTTCGTACACAGCAGGGCAAGGGAGCGACCGTCCCCACCGGAACCGAAGCCAGCCACGCGCTGGCAATGCAACTCCTCAACCGCTACGGCGTTCTTCTGCGCGAGTCTGTCGCCCAAGAAAATGTCCCCGGCGGCTTCAGCGCCGTCTACGACGTGCTTAAAGCACTCGAAGAAAGCGGCCGCATTCGCCGCGGCTATTTCGTTGCCGGTCTCGGAGCAACGCAATTCGCGCTCCCTGCCGCCATCGATCTGCTCCGCCAGATGCGCACGGCACCGCCTGACGAGAAGCCGGAGTTTGTGCAAGTGGCGGCCACCGATCCTGCCAATCCTTACGGCTCTGTTTTGCGATGGCCCGACCTCCCTGTCGCCGAAGAGGACTCGGAGTCTGCTCCTCGAATCCTGACCCGCGCCGCCTATGCTGAAGTGATTTTGCGCAACGGACGGTTAGTTGCATGGCTCCGTCGCGGCAATCCAAACATTCTCGTCTTCCTTCCCACCGAAGAGCCGGAGCGCTGGCAGACAGCCGCGGGTCTCGCTCATTTTCTCTGCTTGCGCGGGCAGGAAAAAATGCGCGTGAGTAGCCATCAAGGCGTTCTCATCACGACCATCAATGGCCAGCCCGTCGGCGCGCATCCTATGGCCCGTTCTCTCATGGATGCGGGCTTTCATCCTGGCCCGCTCGGCATGCACCTGCGCCGAATCCCCATGCCGACAGGGCAGCATCCGCTCGCGTCTCATGCCAGCGAGGTGCAATAGAACAGAATGCCCGAAGGCGATACCATCTTCCGCACCGCCCGAGCCCTCGGCCGTGCTCTCAGCGGCAAACCCATCACAGTTTTTCGCTCCACGTATCCCTTGCTCACCCGCTTCAACGACGACGCGCCCCTAGCCGGCCAGCTTGTGCAGCGAGTGGAAGCACGCGGCAAATGGTTGCTCATTCACTTCTCAGAAGGCGCCACGCTGGTCACCCATATGCTCATGAGCGGTAGTTGGCACATCTACCGCCATGGAGAGCGCTGGCAGCAGCCGCGCACCCATATGAGAATTGTCCTTGAGACCAGCGACTTTATCGCGGTCGGTTTTCGCGTCCCTGTGGCCGAGATGCATACGGCGCAGTCGCTGGCCCGCGACCGCAGAATTCCGCAGATGGAAACCGACGTTCTCAGTTACTCATTCAACGCCGCCGAAGTGCTCCTCCGCGTGCGCGCCCATGGCGCCGAAGAGATTGCCGACGTGCTGCTCCATCAGGAAGTGCTGGCCGGCGTGGGCAACGTTTTCAAGTCAGAGATTTGTTTTGTGACCGGCATCAATCCGTTTTGCAGAGTCTCTTCGCTCAGCGTGGAGCAAGCGGAGTCTGCGATTGCCGCCGCGCAAAAACTAGTTGCCGGCAACGTGCTTGAAGATTCCGGCGACACGATCAGAACCTATGGCGGCAGGCAGCGCCGCACCACGCACGAGTCCGATCCGAGCGCCAGTTTGTGGGTATACGGGCGCAAGGGCGAACCTTGCCGCCGTTGTGGTGAGCCGATTCGCCGCCGCATCCAGGGGCCCGACGCGCGCGTCACCTTTTGGTGCCAGCACTGCCAGCCCATGCCGGACGGTTCGGATATCGATGGTTAAGTTGGGACGTGCCTATGCAGTTACCCAAAGGAGAAGCGATGCAGTCAAAAGCCAAAGCCATCGAGCCGGAAGACGCGGAAAAACAGCTTGCGACTTTCATCGCAAAGTTCGATTCGCCCATGGTCCGCCTGATCCGCCCGGTACGCGCCGCGTTGCGTAAGAGGCTGCCCGCCGCGAACGAACTGGTCTATGACAATTACAACTTCTTCGTTATCGGCTACGGCTCTACGGAACGCGCCTCGGACTGCATCCTTTCACTAGCGGCGAACGCCAAGGGAATCGTGCTCTCGTTTTATTACGGATCAACTCTGCCCGATCCCTCCGGGATACTTCAAGGCAGCGGCAGCCAGAACCGGTTCATTCGCATAGCGCGCGCCGCGGACCTGGCGAAGAAGGAGAATGAAGCGTTGATCGCCGCAGCCGTTCTGCAGGCCAGAACACCTTTGGCCGCGAATGGAACTGGACGTCTGATTATCAAATCGATCTCAGCCAAACAGCGACCGCGCCGTCTGCCCGAAAAACCGGCTCGCACCAAGTAATCAGTTCCCGCTTTTGCCCAGACCGAAGATCTTCTGGAGAATATTTCGGCGGTCGGCGGGATGGTCGCACGTGAACATCGGCGCGGTTCCGTCGAGGAAAGCCGCATCGTAGCTGTCCGGGCAGGTTTCGTCGCTAAGCAGGTTGCTCGCCTTGTCGATCTTCACGATCTGAACGCCATCCGGTGGGGTGAAATTATTTGTGTCGGAGTACTGAGGCAACTGCACAGCCTTCTTCATGAACTCCGCCCAGATCGGTGCGGCGGCGTGTGCGCCTTCGAGGTTCAAATTGGTATAGTCGTCGTTGCCCACCCACACGATGCACAACAGGTTGCTGGTGAATCCAGCGAACCACGCATCGTGACTTGTTCCGGTCTTGCCCGCCGCCGGCGACACAAAGCCCATGTTGCGCACACCGGCGCCGGTTCCGCAGTAGTCCCGCCCTCCGACCATGCAGCCATCGCTGCCATTGCCCTGCAGAACAGCCTCCATCATGGAGGTGGTAAGATACGCGACGCGTGGGTCCACAACTTGCCTTGAGGTTGGCGAATAATCGGTGATGACATCTCCCGTAGGCGTGCGCACGCTAGCCAACATCCATGGATCGATATGCACCCCTTTGTTTGCGAAGACGGTGTAAGCGCCAGCCATATCCATCGGCGTGGCGTCGTAGGAGCCGAGGGCGAGTGACGGCGTTCCGCGCGCGTTGACAATGCCGGCGCTGCGCGCCAGCGCCGCGACGTTGTCGAAACCGACCATGGCGGCGAGGCTGATCGTGGCATTGTTGTCGGAACGCATGAGGGCAAAGCGCGCCGTGATATTGCCATAGAATTCGCCTTCGTAGTTGTGCGGCGTGTATTCCTGGCCACCCAAGTCGTAGGTAGTCTGCGCATCGCTGATCATCGTCACCGGCGAAAACAGCTTGTTCTGGCCCGGCAGCATGGTGCCTTGAACCGCCGTATTGAATGCCGCCGCATAGACAAATGGTTTGAAGATGGAGCCGGTGGGCCGCTCCCGCACCGCATGGTTGAACTGCGAATCGCCGTAGTTTCGGCCACCTACCAGGGCCAGCACCTGACCGGTATGCGGATCGAGGGCTATCAGCGCCACTTGAGGGTAGGGATAGCTCTGGCCCAGCTTCTTTCGGCGCGCATACAGCTTATCGACCTGCGCGTCGACCGAGTGGATCGTGGAATCGACGGCAATCGTCGCAATGCGCTGCAGGTCGGGATCGAGCGAGGTATAGATGCGCAATCCTTCGCGGTTGAAGTCGCGGTCACCCAGCCGTTGCGTCAACTGATCGCGCACCAGGTCCACAAAATAGGGAGCTTCGCCTTCGTC
>Ga0181535_10007841_pt1 | contig 10624 bp, 6 predicted proteins | sample PEATcosm2014_Bin_44_FD_119774 | JGI IMG/M metagenome (GOLD analysis project Ga0181535, IMG submission 119774) | Peatland microbial communities from MTU Mesocosm Facility, Houghton, MI, USA - PEATcosm2014_Bin17_30_metaG | ecosystem: Environmental > Terrestrial > Soil > Wetlands > Peat | place...
CGGCGTCTCCGATGCGAATGCCAGAACCTGTTTCGGGACGTCGCTGTCATGATCCTTCGGTCCCTGGGTAATCACAACCGGAAGATTTGCCGCGCGTGCCAAGGGGGTATTCGCGCCAGCCGCGGCGGCGTCATTCGTCGCATCGTTCTTTGTGGTTTGTGCAGCGTCTTTGCCTTGCGCCTGGGCCGGCGCGAGTGCGGCGACGCGGGTTAGCGTGGCCGGCCGCGAGGGGGGGGCGGGGACATTGGCAAAAGCAAGGGCGATGTCGCTGCGCAGCGCCGGGCGCGGCGGCGGAATCGGCGCTATCGTCGCAAAGGTCCATCGCTTGCCGCCGTTAAGATTGCCGGCTGCGGCCGCGTTCTGTTCCTTCCCGGCCGTCGCCGCGCTGGTGTCGCGCGGGCTTACCGCGTTGCCCAAATCCGCAACGAGTGTCCGGTTTGCGGCCGCCGGGTTTGCCTCGATGCGCGCCGTATTTTTCTCTGGCGCCGGGATAGATACGGCGGTCGCGGCTGGCGTGCCACGGCCGTTGGACGAGGATGCGCCTGCATTGGCGGTGCTCTCGCTGTTCGTGCGGAGGGACGCGACCTCGGTTCCACCGTGCCGCGGGTGGGCGGAGCGGACGTCCTGCGGACTGGCCGGCTCGGCCTCTTTCTCTTCGCCCTTCTCTTCGTCGTGGTTGCCGAACAGCCACGCAAAAAAACCGCCCCCCGATGGCGCCGTCTGCGGCACATCGGATAGCACGCCGCCGCGCGAAGCGATTTCGGCACGGGCCTCCTGGTAGCGGGGAAGCGTGCGCCCATCGGCGGCGAGATGGACCGTCTTGCCATCCGGGAACAGACGCGCGAGCTGCTCGTAGCTCATCCGCGGCCAAGCCCTGACGTTGCCGACATCGAGATGAACGAAATTCTCGCTCGGATACCAGCCGACGCCGCCGCGCTGCAGACGCATGCCGATTTCACGAATTCTGTCCATCGGCATGCCAGGCATGGTCGTATCCATCGCCCGGCCCAATATATGTTGCGAATGTTCGGCGACCGCATGCGAGCGGGCGCGTAGCATCGCATTGGTTTGCGGCGAGCGGTAGGCCGAAACGATCCTGATAGGCTCGCTCGCGCCGGCGGTCCGGTAGACCTCCCAGATCACGTCGAACAGGCGCGCGTCCATTCTTGTGCGGTCATTGTTGCGCCAATCGCGGAGGAAATAATTGAGCCTTTCGAGAACCGCCGGATCATAGGAGCCGTTGACGCGGAAGGTCGCTTGGATCGATTCGCCTGTATGTGAATGATAGAGATTCAAGGTGCGGGTGTCGCCGTTCGCGACCGCCGTTTCCGTCGAGGCGGGAACGATGATGCTCGACAACAGCGCCACGAGTCCGCTTGTGGCAAGGAGACAGGCATATCTCAGGGTGGCCGGGAGGGGACGCGGTTGTCGCAAATTAATTCTCGCAGTTGTGGCTGGGCGGAACGACCCTTGGTTTCAGAGCCGCCGCATATCGATGAGGAAGGCTATCGATGATGAAGCGGCGTCGTCTAAAATTTTAGCTTTGACCATTAACAATTAACGGCGCGTCACCCGCCGGCACAGTCCTTGAATTCACGAATCCTCAACCATAACGAGGGCTATCGTCCACCAAATAAATCGTTGAATATGGCGAGCATATGTCCAAGCTTGCGCTACGGTTTCTCGGCTCGAATTTCGCTTGCGTTTTCCTTGGGCTTACCTTGCGCGGGAGATGCCATCCGCAATTCCATCCGGGACAGCCAAATACCAAAGTGTTTAATGAAATAGACGAACGGAGTGCTTTGCGGGAGATCCTTTGCGGCACGGACAAATTGCGCTTCGCAGGAGTAAGGCGTTCCGATTGCGTCAACCGCGCTTCCCTTCAAATCGCTTTGCGGTTTAAAGAGACGCTGATCTTGTCTCCTGTTGAGGGCGAAGCGATCATGTCCTTGCTTGGGCGTGCGGTGGAGGAGGTGGAATGGCCGGCTATGACGTCGATCTCTTCGTGATCGGCGCGGGATCTGGCGGTGTGCGTGCCGCGCGGGTCGCCGCGGCGCATGGTGCCAGGGTCATGATCGCGGAAGAATTCCGCATCGGCGGAACATGCGTGATCCGCGGCTGCGTGCCGAAAAAGCTTCTGGTCTACGCAAGCCGGTTCAAGGACCATTTCGCCGATTCAGCGGGGTTCGGCTGGACAGTTTCGCCCCCCTCCTTCGACTGGCCGGTACTCGTCGCCGCGAAGGAGAAGGAAATCTCCCGCCTCTCCGCGATCTATCGCAGCAATCTCGACAAGGCCGGCGTCGCCGTCGAAGACAGCCGTGCCACAATCGAGGATGCACATTGCGTGCGTCTTGTTGCCGATGGCCGCAAGGTGAGCGCAAGAATCATCCTGATCAGCACGGGAGGCGCGCCCGTTCTGGAACCTGATATTCCGGGACGCGAATATGCGATCACCTCGAACGAAATCTTCGATTTGCCAACATTGCCAAAACGCATGCTGGTTGTCGGCGGCGGCTATATTGCCGTCGAATTCGCCGCGATATTCGCAAGGCTTGGCACGGAGGTCACGCTTGTAACACGTGGCGAAAATGTTTTGCGCGGTTTTGACGACGATTTGCGTGTTGGGGTGCGTGACGGTCTTGCCCATGCGGGCGTCAAACTCCATTTCGGCACGTTGCCTATGCAGATCGCAAGGACACCTTCAGGCTATCAGGTGAGTTTGACGAGAGGCGCGTCGCTCGATGCCGAGCAAGTGATGATCGCAACCGGCCGTCGCCCGAACACCAAGGGACTGGGGCTGGAAAAGACCGGTGTCGAACTGGATAGCTTTGGCGGGGTGAAGGTCGATGCTTTTTCCAAAACAAATGTCGAATCGATCTATGCCGTCGGTGATGTCACCAACCGGGTCGCCTTGACGCCAGTTGCCATTCGCGAGGGCCACGCTTTTGCCGATAGTGTTTTTGGCGGCAAGCCGGAGGCCGTCGGCCATGACACCATTCCGACCGCCGTCTTCTCGACGCCGGAACTTGGCACTGTCGGCCTGACCGAAACGGAGGCGCGGGCGCGCTTCGCTTGCGTCGATATTTACATGGCGAGCTTCCGGCCCTTGAAGGCGACACTTTCCGGGCGGGCGGAGAAAACCTTGATGAAGATAGTCGTCGATGGCGTGACCGATCGCGTGCTCGGCGTGCACGTTCTCGGCGAGGATGCCAGCGAAATGACGCAAATTTTGGGAATTGCCGTCAAAATGGGCGCGAAAAAGGCCGATTTCGACGCGACCATGGCGCTGCATCCGACCTCGGCGGAGGAACTCGTCACCATGCGGTCGCGCACGGCCCGCTATGAGCAGGAAATCGCCGGGCCAGAAGGGCCTGACGCCGGAGCGATCGGCGAAGGGTAGGGCATCCGTTTCCATGTCGCATTTTCAAAAACATCTGTATAAGGCGTGTCTGATTTCGCAAGGTTAGGGGCGCCGCCCAAGGAGTAGAACATGCCCATCGAATGCTGGTCGCCCGGCAGTTGGAGAGGAAAGCCGATCGAGCAGGTGCCCGTTTATGCCGATCAGGCGGCGCTGGCCGGGGTCGAGAGCCAGCTCGCGGGATTTCCGCCGCTCGTCTTCGCGGGCGAGGCGCGCAAGCTTAAGCGCATGCTCGGCAAGGCCGCCGCGGGCGAAGCCTTCCTTTTGCAAGGCGGCGACTGCGCCGAAAGCTTCGCCGAACATGCCGCCGACAATATCCGCGATTTTTTCCGCGTGTTTCTGCAAATGGCCGTGGTGACGACCTTCGCCGCCGCTTTGCCGGTCGTCAAGCTTGGCCGCATCGCCGGCCAATTCGCCAAGCCGCGCTCGGCACCGAACGAAACGATCGATGGGGTCGAGCTGCCGAGCTATCGCGGCGATATCGTGAACGACATCGCATTCGACGCCCGCGCCCGTGAGCCGGATCCCGACCGTCAGCTTATGGCTTACCGGCAATCGGCGGCGACCTTGAACCTTATTCGCGCTTTTGCGACAGGCGGCTATGCCAATCTCGAAAACGCCCATGGCTGGATGCTTGGCTTCATCAAGGATAGTCCGCAATCCGCCCGCTATGAGGAGCTCGCCTCCCGGATCACGGAGACCCTCGGCTTCATGCGCGCGATCGGACTTGATCCCGAAGCGCATCAGGAATTGCGCCAGACCGATTTTTATACCTCGCATGAGGCCTTGCTGCTCGGCTATGAAGAAGCGCTGACCCGCATCGATTCAACGACCGGCGATTATTATGCGACGTCTGGCCACATGATTTGGATCGGCGACCGCACCCGCCAGCCGGGCCATGCCCATTTGGAATATGCGCGCGGGGTCAAAAACCCTCTTGGTCTCAAATGCGGCCCCACCGTCTCGCCCGATGAATTGCTGAGACTGATCGACATTCTAAACCCGGCGAACGAACCCGGCCGCCTCACCTTGATTTGCCGCTTCGGCGCCGAGAAGGCGGCGGAGCGTCTGCCAGACCTCATCCGCGCGGTGAAAAGGGAAGGGCGCAGCATCGTTTGGTCGTGCGATCCGATGCACGGCAATACGGTCAAGGCGGCGGGCGGCTATAAAACGCGGCCATTCGACAAGATCATGAGCGAGATCCGCACGTTTTTTTCGGTCCACAGGGCGGAGGGTACTTATGCCGGCGGCGTGCATCTTGAAATGACCGGAAAGAATGTCACCGAATGTATCGGCGGCGCCCGCGCGATATCGGAAGCCGATTTGCGCGATCGCTATCATACGTACTGCGATCCGAGGCTCAATGCCGAGCAAGCGATCGAAGTGGCGTTTCTCGTCGCCGAGCTGTTGAAGGCGGAACGGATCGAGCGCGGCCGCGCCCATGCCGATGCAGCCGAGTGACGCCTGACGGCGGCACCGCTGCGCGTGAGTAGCCAGTGAATAGCCAGCCCGCCAACCGTCTTGTCATTGGCCTTGCGCAGATTGATTGCACGGTGGGCGACATCGCTGGCAATCTTGCGCGCATGCGCGCCGCCCGTGCCGAGGCGGCGGCCTTCGGTGCCGATCTTGTGATGTTTTCCGAGCTTTTCATCGCTGGCTATCCGCCCGAGGATCTCGTCTTGAAGCCGGCGTTCGTGGAGGCGTGCCGCGCCGCCTGCGAGACGATCGCGGCCGAGACCAGCGACGGCGGACCTGCGATTCTCGTTGGCCTGCCGTGGGGGGAGAATGGGCATTGCTACAATGCCTTTGCCCTGCTCGACAAAGGCCGCGTCGAAGCCATCCGCTTCAAGGTCGATTTGCCGAATTACGGCGTGTTCGACGAAAAGCGCGTGTTCACGCCTGGCCCGATGCCGGGGCCCGTGATGTTCAAGGGTGTGCGCGTCGGCATTCCCATCTGCGAAGACATTTGGGGGCCGGATCCGGTCGAATGCATCGCCGAGACGGGCGGCGAGATTCTCCTTGTTCCCAACGGCTCGCCCTATTGGCGCGGCAAGACGAATGAGCGTCTTTCGGTTGCCGTCGCGCGGGTTGTCGAAAGCAAATTGCCGCTTGTCTATCTCAATCAATTCGGTGGCCAGGACGAACTTGTCTTTGATGGAGCTTCCTTTGCACTCAATGCCGATTCTTCGCTCGCCTTTCAGCTTCCGGCTTTTTCGGAAATGGTGGGCAAGACGGTTTGGGAGCGCGGACCCAAGGGCTTTGTCTGTGTCGAAGGACCCCGCTCGCCTATCGATGAGGGCGACGAAGCCGATTATGCCGCCTGTGTTCTTGGACTTCGCGATTATGTGAACAAAAATGGTTTCCCCGGCGTTGTCATGGGATTATCGGGCGGCATCGACTCCGCGTTGTGCGCGGCGATGGCTGTCGATGCGCTCGGCCCCGGCCGGGTTCATTGCCTGATGCTGCCTTATCGCTTTACCTCGAATGAATCGCTCAGCGATGCCGAGCATTGCGCCCGCGCGCTTGGGGTTCGCTACGATATTCTGCCGGTTGCCCCGGCCATCGAAGGCTTTGAAAAGGTGCTGGCTCCGATCTTCAAGGGCACCACAGCGGGCATCACGGAAGAAAACATCCAGAGCCGCGCGCGTGGCACCGTGCTGATGTCGGTGTCGAACAAATTCGGTCCGATGCTTGTCACTACCGGCAACAAGTCGGAAATGTCGGTCGGCTATGCGACGATTTATGGCGATATGAACGGCGGCTTCAATCCGATCAAAGATCTTTACAAGATGGAAGTGTTTCGCCTCGCGGAATTGCGCAATCGCTGGAAACCCAAGGGCGCGCTCGGACCGGACGGCGAGGTGATCGCGCCAAACATTCTCGTCAAACCGCCAACCGCTGAATTGCGCGACAACCAAAAGGATCAGGATTCGCTGCCGCCCTATGAGGTGCTCGATGCAATTCTCGAAGGGCTTGTCGAGAAAGAGATGCGGGTTGCCGATGTCGTGGCCTTGGGTCACGATCTTGAAACCGTGAAGAAGATCGAGCGGCTACTTTATCTTGCTGAATATAAACGCCGCCAGTCGGCCCCTGGCGTGAAAGTCACGAAGAAAAATTTTGGCCGCGACAGGCGCTATCCGGTCGTCAATTGGTTTCGCGATCCAGGCTCGCCCGTGGAAACCAAATCCACATGAGGCTGGAGGTCTGGCGCGGGACCAATCGTACCAAAATGTTTCACGTGAAACATTTTGGTACGATCGGCGCCAAAAACCTTACAAGCCGCAAGACAGAGTTTCGTCTTCGATCATGTCAGAACGGCCGATTTTCTGGTGTCATACAACTATGAGCTGCCCGGCGCTTCGATCGCTGCGCCTGGCGTTCAGTGCCATCCAATGTGTAAGTTTGGCGTGTATTGTCCAAGGAGACTGATACGCGCGCTGAGGGCAGTGACATGAACACCGTACTCTTTCTGTGCACCGGAAACTATTATCGAAGCCGCTTCGCGGAGGAGATGTTCAACTTCGCCGCTCCTGCCGAATGCCCAGGGTGGACAGCTATATCCCGGGGCGTTGCTGTGGATCTTGGGATCAACAACGTCGGGCCGATCGCCAGACCGGCACTAGGGGCACTTCAGACACGCGGCATTCCTCTCGATCCGAGACTGGCGCGGCTGCCATTGCAGCTGGAGATTGCCGATCTCGACTCGGCTTATCACATCGTTGCGCTGAAAAAAACCGAACATTTGCCTTTGATGCAAGAGCGTTTTTCTTCCTGGCCCGGCACCAACGATCCCGGCCGAATTGAATATTGGCATGTCGATGATACTGACCGGATGGCACCGGAACAGGCGCTTCCCTTGATCGCCGAGCAGCTGCAGGGGTTGATGAAGCGGCTCACCAGCCAAAAATCCGGAACCGCTATAATTCCATGTCTGGGCGGCACCGGTGGGTTGTCCCGGAATAGGTGAGGACAGCCAACTTAACAGCCCGGCCAGGCGCCCTCCAATCGTTGACGGGTTTCTACCCCCGCTCGACGCTCGGCTCTTCCTCGCGAACGGTCATTTCATTGCCGCGCCAAACGAAATGATCGGTGCACCAAGCATCGATATAGAGGATTGGGAGCAGCAGATCGCGCAGGATGAAAATGAAAGCCATGCGCCCTGACACATGCCATTTGAGGGCACGGGCGAGAAGGATTTCCGGAACATACCAGGCGAGCGCGACGCCTAAGAGCGTGGCCGCGACGCTCACATCGAGGTCGATTGCGGCATAGGCCGCGGCGACGGCGGGCAACGCCGCGCCGGCAAGAATCTCCGGAGCGTAAAATAGTGGAAAAGTCTTCCGCCGGGTTCTTGCCCAACGCGCCTGGCGCAGCCAGACGTCGCCGAAGCCGCGAACGCCAAGCGGCTGCTCAAATGGGCTGTCGACGAGGTTGACCGAGAGCCCGAGGCCGCGGACGATTTTTGTCGCCGCGGCATCCTCGATGATCTCGGCGCCGAGCGCGCGAATCCCGCCTGCTTTGTCCAAGACCTCGCGCCGCCACAACATGGATTTGCCCTGGGCGAAGCCGAGCCCAACAGCTTCGGCGCAATATTGCCAACGCGCCTCGAAAGTGTTCAGAAAAGCGCATTCGAGTTCGGCCCAGAGATTTTCTGGCCGCGAGCCCACGGGCATGGAGCAGACAAGGCCGGTACGGCGCCGCCAACTCACCAGAAGGCGCTGGATATAATCCTTCGGCATCAGCACATTGGAGTCGGCGAGAATGATCCAATTATAGCGGGCAGCGTCCCAGCCCCTTACGCAATTGTTCAGCTTTGGATTGGCACTCACTTTCTCGTCCCCCACGATCAAACGGACGGACCTATGGGGATGATTCGCGATCAGGCGCTGGACAATCGGGAGGACGGGATCATGCGCCCGAGCGACGCAAAAAATAATTTCATAGGACGGATAATCGAGGTGAAAACTCGATTCCAGGGTCTCTTCGCAGAAATTATCGAGACCGCAGAGAGGGCGGACGACAGAGACCCCCGGCGCGCCACGAGGCGGCGGAAGCGGCACTGGCCGCGGCCGCGCCCGTATCGCCGCAACGCCGATACTGACGAGATTGAAAATGATCGAAAGAAGGCAGAACCAGGCCGCCGCATATGCCATCGCCATTGTCGGATTCCCAAGCTAGTATATGGTTCTTTATCAAAAGCGGTTGCGGCATGTGCCTGGAAGCGCCTTTTGTATCAGAGACTTATTGAAGAATGCAGGACCGGCTTCGATGGATGTCCGGGAGTCTGCTTTGGTGAGTGCGCAGAACAAGCTCTCTTTCGGCGCTTCGACGCGTGTTGTCACAGTTCCATGACACCCAGGTAACGCATGCCGCACCCCATCGTCCGCTTCGCGCCATCACCGACAGGCCGCATTCACATTGGCAACGCGCGGACGGCGCTATTGAATTTCTTCTTCGCGAAAAAGAACCATGGCGAATTTATTCTTCGCTTCGATGACACTGATGTGGAACGCTCGAAGGAGGAGTACGCCCAGGCGATTGAGGTCGATCTTGCCTGGCTGGGAATCATGCCGGACGCGGTTTTGCGGCAATCGGAGCGATTCGCGCTTTACCACGCAGCTGCAGGGAAACTGCGAGAGGCCGGGCGCCTTTATCCTTGTTTTGAGAGCGCCGAGGAGCTTGATCGTAAACGCAAGCGCCAGCAGGCGCGCGGCCTGCCTCCCGTCTACGACCGGGCCGCGCTCGTTCTTTCAAGTGCGGAGCGGGCCAAGCTGGAAGCCGAGGGCCGCAGGCCGCACTGGCGCTTCTTACTCGACCATGAAATCATACGCTGGACGGATCTCGTGCGCGGCGAGAGCCATATCGATAGCGCCTCGCTCTCCGATCCGGTGCTGCTGCGGGAAGACGGCACCTATCTCTACACTTTGCCGTCCGTGGTCGATGACGTCGACCAGAAAGTCACGCATATCATCCGGGGCGAGGATCATGTGACCAATACAGCGGTGCAGCTGCAGCTTTTCGAGATTCTGGCCGGGCCAGGGCGGCTGCCATGTTTCGGGCATCACAATCTTTTGGCGTCGGCAAGCGGCGAGGCGCTTTCAAAACGGTCCGGTGCGCTTTCGATCGGCGGCCTGCGCGAGTCCGGTATCGAATCGCTTGCCGTCGCCGCAGCGGCGGTTCTGACCGGATCGTCCGTGGCTTTGCATCCGGTCGGCAGCCTTGATGAACTCGTGGCTTGCCTCGATCTCGGAGAGCTCTCCCGCACCGTGGCGCGGTTCGACCCCGCCGAGCTCGCCGCCCTGTCGGCGCGCACGCTGCATGGACTGAGCTTCGAGGCCGTCCGCGAAAGACTCGCGGCGCATGACATTACTGGCTACAAGGCGCAGCCATTCTGGCTTGCGGCGCGTGGAAACCTCTCGACCTTCCTTGATGTGGTCGATTGGTGGCGTGTCGTCGAAGGCGAGATTGCGCCCGTCGTCGAGGATGCCGAGTTGCTGATAGGCGCGCTCAAAACGCTGCCTCCCGAGCCCTGGGACGAAACCGTATGGGCGAAGTGGACGGCGCTTTTGAAGGAGCAAACCGGACGCAAAGGGCGAGCGCTGTTTCATCCCCTGCGTCTCGCCTTGACCGGCCGCGAGAATGGGCCGGAACTCGCGGCGCTTTTGCCTTTGATCGGGAAAGCTAAAGCGGCGGCACGATTATCCGGACGCGCCGCTTGACCCCGTCAGGGCCCGTGATCTCCTCGGTACCGGCGTGCCCTCCGGAATCCTCGGGACTATTCCCAGCCTGATCCTCTGGACCGGCGGAGGGTTGCGTGCCCGGTCCTGGCCGCGCCGCCTTTTCGACTTTCGGCTTGGCCAATTCTGCCGAACTCTCGGGGGTTACCACGATATCGCCCTTGCGTGCGCGTCCAAGCAGCTCTTCCGCCCCTGCGAGCGCCTCTGACCAGTTTTGCCCAGGCGGCTTGCAGGTGCATGCGGGATCGAACTTTTTCTGAAATTTGAGAGCATTTGGCAAATCGGAATAGGGTGCATTGCCATCGAGCGAAGCGGCCGTACTGATGTCCTGGTTGGGAGAACGCGTATAGACGGTAACCGCAGTATTCGGGCAAAGCGCCTGACAAAGGCCGGTCAGCTGATCCGGCTCGCTTTGCCTAACCGATAAAGTGAGCGGGAAAAATCCGCCGTCGCAGGTGCGCACACAAAC
>Ga0181535_10007844_pt1 | contig 10621 bp, 8 predicted proteins | sample PEATcosm2014_Bin_44_FD_119774 | JGI IMG/M metagenome (GOLD analysis project Ga0181535, IMG submission 119774) | Peatland microbial communities from MTU Mesocosm Facility, Houghton, MI, USA - PEATcosm2014_Bin17_30_metaG | ecosystem: Environmental > Terrestrial > Soil > Wetlands > Peat | place...
CGACCAGCGGGCTTCCGGCGATCTTCCAGGCCAGCGCGTGCTCGCGACCACCGGACCCGAGGAGGAGGACGTTCATGGGGTCGGCGGCCGCTCCGGTTGCGCCCGGTGGTGTAGCATGGCACGACCCGCCCGCAAGGGACTCACATGGCCGACGCGCCGCGCATCAACGTCGTCGAATTCACCGTGTCCGAGCTGTCGATGGCGCTCAAGCGCACCGTCGAGGAGGCCTACGGCTACGTGCGCGTCCGCGGCGAGATCACCGGCTACCGCGGGCCGCATTCCTCCGGCCACTGCTATTTCGGCCTCAAGGACGAGGGCGCGCGGATCGACGGGGTGGTGTGGAAGGGCACGTTCGGCCGGCTGCGCTTCAAGCCCGAGGAGGGGCTCGAGGTGATCGCCACCGGCCGGCTCACCACCTATCCGGGCCGCTCCAGCTACCAGATCGTGATCGACCAGCTCGAGCCCGCCGGTGTCGGTGCCCTGATGGCGCTGCTCGAGGAGCGCAAGCGCAAGCTCGCCGCCGAGGGCCTGTTCGACGACGCGCGCAAGCAGCTGCTGCCGTTCCTGCCCGACGTGATCGGCGTGGTCACCTCGCCGACCGGCGCGGTGATCCGCGACATCCTGCATCGGCTCGCCGACCGCTTTCCCCGCCACGTGCTGGTATGGCCGGTCCGCGTCCAGGGCGACGGCTCGGCCGAGATGGTGGCGGCCGCGATCCGCGGCTTCAATGCGCTCGGCAGGGTCGGCCCGGTGCCGCGGCCCGACCTGCTGATTGTGGCGCGCGGTGGCGGCTCGCTCGAGGATCTGTGGTCGTTCAACGAGGAGATCGTGGTGCGCGCGGTGGCCGAGAGCCTCATCCCGGTGATCTCCGGGGTCGGCCACGAGACCGACGTGACGTTGATCGATTTTGCCGCCGACCGCCGCGCGCCGACCCCGACCGCCGCCGCCGAGATGGCGGTGCCGGTGCGCGCCGAGCTTATCATTCAGGTCGACAGCCTGCGGCGGCGCAGCTTCGCTTCGTGGCGGCGGGGCCTGGAGGCGCGCCGCACCGAGCTGCGCTCCGCCGCGCGCGCGCTGCCCAGCGGCGATGTCCTGCTCGCCGTACCGCGCCAGAAGCTCGACGGCCTGTCAGACCGGCTGCCGCGGGCGCTGCGGGCGAACGCGCAGATCCACCACACCCAGTTCAATCGTGTGGCCGGGCGCCTCACCGTGCAGACGCTGCGGGTGCGCATCGACCGCGAAACCCAGCACCTCGCCGCCGTGATCGCCCGGGCGCGCCATTGCGTCCGCGTGATGAAGGATCGGCGGCGCGACCGCTTCGCCGCCGTCGCGGCGCGGCTCGCCGCGAGCCTGCGCGCCAACATGGATGCGCATCGTGCCCGGATCGCGCGCGGGCGCGAGCGCAGCGATGCGGCGATCGAGCGTGCCCGCCGTGCCGAGCAGAACCTCATCGCGCGCCGCGCCGCCATGCTGGAGCGGGCGGCGCAATTGCTCGGCGCGCTCTCCTATCACGGCGTGCTGGCGCGCGGGTTCGCCCTGGTGCGCGATCCGGCCGGATTGCCGCTGCGCGCGGCCGCCGCAGTGACGGCGGGCCTGCGGCTCGATATCGAGTTCTCCGACGGCCATGTCGGCGCCGTCGCCGAAGCCCCGCAAGCAGCGCCGCCGCCCCCGCCGAGGCCGCGCCGCCGCGCCACCGACGATCCCGGCCAGGGCAGCCTGTTCGAGAGGTCTTAAGATCGAGAGTGTTCCTCGGCTGGATCGGCGTGCCGCTCCCCGAATCGGCGCGCGCCTTGGACCAGATCGCCGCCTTCATCGGGGTGGCGCCGGAGCCCCGATCGCGCCGGTCGGCACCCGCCGATCGGCACCGATGACGTAGGCGACCTGCGGCATTCGCCTCGCCGCCGCCGCCACCACCGACCAGCTCAGCAACAGCGTGCCGACGAACACCACGGAGGCCTTGACGATCGCCGGGACCGGCGCCGCCAGCATCAGGTACTGCAGCCAGATGATGAACACGTAGTGGATCAGATAGATGCCGTAGGCGCAGTCCTTCAGGCTGTCGAGCAGCGGGACCGAGCGGCGGCCGAAGCGCAGGCAGAGTGCGATCACGAACAGGCAGCTCGCGCCGCACGCCACCACGTAGCTGACGTCGCCGGCGAGCTGCAGGCCGAGCGGCACCGGGCCGTCGCGGCCGAAGGTCTGCGCCGTGACGACGAGCCAGACCACCATGCTGGCCAGCGCACCCGCCATCCAGGTCCGCCAGCGCCGGACCAGGAGCCCGTCCGGCGCGAACAGGCCGCGCTCGATGCCGTAGGCCCCGATGCCCATGCCGGCAAAGAAATAGAACGCGTAGTGCAGCGGCCGGCAGAGCTGGACGGAGAACGGCCCGCCCTGCACCCACTCCCAGGGCCCGAAGACGAGCGCCAGCGGCACGTAGGCGAGAATCGCGGCCGCCAGCATGACGGCGAAATAGCGGGCCGGCTGCGCCTCGACCGAGGCGGAGAATCGTGCCAGCGCGTCGCCGAGCGGACGTGCGAACGCGTACAGCGCCGCCGCCACGACGGCCGCCACCACGAGAATCTGCAGGAACCATGCCGGTCCGTTCGGCCAGAACGGCAGCGCCAGGAAATGCTCCCAGTAGGCCACGACGCTCGGGTCCACGGCGGTCTGCAGATAGGAGGGATAGTGCGCGATCGGCATCAGGAGGCCAACCACCAGGGCGTACGGAACGGCGAGGCGGAGCAGACGGTCGATCAGGAAGCTCTTGGCGCCCTTGCGGGCCAGGCTCGGCCACACGAACATTCCCGAGAGCAGGACGAACAGCGACATCAGGTAGACATCCTGCCAGGCGCAGAACAGGTCGAACCCGAACCAGCGCTCGCCGTCGACGATCGGAGAGCTGCGCCAGCGATAGGCCGGGTTGTTGAACGGGAGCAGGTCGGGGGGCAGCGAGCCGAGATAGGCCAGCACCGAATGGAACGCCACAACGACCAGGATGACCACCGCGCGGAGATTGTTGAGGGCGAGGCTCGGTCCGGACATCGCGCTGCTCTGTGGGCGGCTCAGGCCATATGAATTGGTGTATCCGAGTGCGACAAATGTTCACGAGATCTGGAAAAAAGCAACCTCCCGGCCCCGAGGGGCCGGAGAATAACCGCCGCGCCGCCCGCGGGTCCCCTCATCCGGCGGCCCCGGTCTTCTTCTCCCGCGGCGGGCCCATCAGGGCGGGCTGGAACAGGACCGCCGCCGTCATGGTGCACACCAGCGCCAGCGCCATCAGCTTGCCCATGCTCGAGGTTCCCGGATGGCTCGACAGCCACAGGCTGCCGAACGCCGTCGCGGTCGTCATGGCGCTGAAGATCACGGCGCGCGACAGGCTCGACTGCACCAGCGCGGTCTTCCCGCTGCGCCACGCCATGATGTAGTAGATCTTGAAGGCGACGCCGATGCCGAGCAGCAGCGGCAGCGCGATCACGTTGGCGAAGTTGAGCGGCAGGTCGATGATCACGCAGATCTCCAGCGTGACGACGCCGGCGACGATCAGCGGGACCAGGGTGAGCACCACGTCGATGATGCGCCTGAGCGTGATAAACAGCAGGATGGCGATCGCCGCGAGCGCGAAGATGCCGGCCTGGATGAAGGCGAGCACGACGGTGTTGGCGGCCTCGTACAGCTGCACCGCGGGCCCGGTCGCCTCCGGCGTGACCTTCAGCACCGAGGTGACGAAGCGACGGAGCACGGCGGTGTCCTCGGGGTCGCCCTTGGGCAGCACCTGAATGCGGGCGCGGCCGTCGGGCGTCACCCAGGCGCGGGCGATGTCGGGGGGGATCGTGTCGACCGCGACGTGCTGCGGCTTGACGGCTTCTCTCAACTGCTCGAGCGACAGCTTCAGCGGCACCACCACGGCGGTGTCGGCGGCCTGGCGCAGCGACGGATCGGCCTCGGCGAGCCGCGCCAGCAGGCCGGAGAGACGCCCGGCCGCATCCGCGCCCGGCCCCTTGTGGGCTGCGGCGACCTTCGCCAGATTGCTGGAGGTGGCGGTCAGCGCGTCGATGGTCTCGGCGTCGCTCGGCGGCGGGTCGGTTTCCTTGGGATTGAGCGAGGGGTCGATCTTCTCGGCGGCCTGTGCGATCAGCTCGAGCTTGGCGTCCTGGTCGGTCGGCACGAAGCTCTGCAGCGTGCGCGCCTGCGAGACTTCGGGCAGGGCGCTGAGCCGCTGCGCTGTCGCATTGGCGGTGGCGAGATCGGGCTCCATCACCTCGATCGCGTTGGCGCCGGTCTCCGGGTTCTTTCTCAGCTCGAGCAGCGTCGCGACCGATTCCACCTTCGGGCTGCGCAGATGCAGCGGATTGAAGTCGAACGGCAGGTACATCAGCAGCGGCGAGCCGAGCAGCACCACGAGCACCGTGGTGACGATCACGCCGACGCGGTGGCGCTCGAGAAAATGATCGATCGGCGCCAGTGCGGCGAACCCCATGGAGTGCGGCTCCGCCGGGGGCTTGAGCACGGCGAGCAGCGCCGGCAGCAGCGTAATGCTGGTGGTGAACGCGATGACCATGCTGGCACCGGCGATCTCGCCGAGCTCGCCGAGGCCGCGATAGGCCGTCGGGACGAACGAGCAGAAGCCGACCGTGGTCCCCACCGCGGCCAGCGCCAGCGGGCCGCCCGCCTTGCGCGCGGCGCTGACCAGCGCCGTGTGCAGATCCGGATAGTCGTGACGTTCGGCGCGGTAGCGGACGCTGAACTGGATGCCGAAATCGACGCCGAGCCCGACGAACAGCATGAAAAAGGCGATCGATATGACGTTGAGCGCGCCGACCAGGATGAGGCCGAGCGCCGACGAGATCGCGAGCCCGACCAACAGGCTGACGACGACCGCGAGGATGATGCGGAACGAACGCAGCGCCAGCCACAGGATGATCAGAACGGCGACCACCGTGCACGAGATGTTGAGCGCCGCATGCTCGCGGATGGTGCTGAACTCGTCGTCGTTGAGCGGAACGAAGCCGGTCAGCCGCAGGCGCGCCTGATAGTCGGTCGCGAGCTTGAGCTCGGCCGCGGTTCGCATGATCTGGTTGGTCGCGGCGCGGCCGGGCTCGAGCGCCGAATAGTCGAGCACCGGCGCGATCTCGATGAACCTGTTCAGCTCGCGCGACTCGGCCGGCTTGCCGCTCGCCAGCACGCGCCAGGAGAAGCTCGCCGGCTTCCGCGCCAGGACGGCGTCGACCGTATCGGCTGCCAGGGTCATCGGGCGCACCATCGAGTCGAGCTCGATCTCCTTGCGCTCCACGCCGAGCAGCCCGAACGCCAGCGCATCGAGGCTGCCGCGCAGGCTCGGATCGATGCTCAGCGTCTCGAGCAGCGCGTCGGCCCGGCCGAGGCCGTCGGTGAGGCGCCGGACCTCGTCGGTCGGCAGGAACAGGAATCCGTTGCGGCGGAAGAATTCTCCGCTCTGCGGCTCCTGAACCGAGCGGACCAGGCTCTTGTTCGCCGACAGCGCGGCCACCAGCTTGTCGGCGGCCTGCTCGGCGAGCTCCGGCGTCGGCGCATCGACGACGGCGAGGATCTCCTGCTGCGGGAACTCCTCCTGAAACGCGAACGCGCGCTGCGTCCAGGCCAGGGTTTTCGGGAACATGTCCTTGATGTCGGTCTTGATTGCGAAATTTCGCTCCGCGTAGATGCCGGAAGCGAGAGCCAGAGACAGCGCGATGAGGATGACCCAATAGGGATGCCGACTGCATGTATCGACGATACGGACAATGGATGATCTCAGCATGTTCTCTCGGTCTACTGGTGGACGGTCTACTGGTGGATGGTCTATAGCGTGACGCAGCCCCGGAAAATCGACGTCCAGGATGGCCGGTCAGGGGTCTTTGAGCACGTTAACCGGGCGGTGTCCAAGCATAATGGCGAGAGGTCCGGACGCCGAATCGCCGGAGCGGCAAACGATTTCAGGTTGTTCAGAGCCGTCGCATCCTGAGACAGAGAACGGCACTCGGAGGCGTCATCGGGCAAGCCAGGCCGGCACCCGCTCGAGCGCATCGCGTCGCGCGCCCGGATCGGTTCCCACGTGGGCGTGGCCGGAGCCGTCGGACGTCAGCGCAAGCTGGGTCTGCGGCAGACCCGGATGGTCGAAATCGTGCTGCGCGCCCGGATAGACGATGATCGAGGTTCCGGCGCTGCGGCCGCGTGCGCCGGCAACCATCTGCTCGCAGAAGGTCGGCGGCATCCAGTCGTCCGCCGAGCCCAGCAGCAGCAGGGCGGGTACCCGGCCGCTCCACGCCGTTTCGCCGAGCCGACGGCACCCCGGATAGAGCGCAGCTGCCGAGCGGAAATCGCGGCCCTCGTCCCGCGGCGCGCCGCGCCGGATCGCCCAGAGTGCCGCGGTCGCGCCGTGGGCCCAGCCCAGCAGCGACACCCGGTCGTGCTTCACGAAGCTCTGATGCTGCAGCCAGCGCCGTGTCGCGTGGGCGTCACCGGCCCGCTCGCGCGCGGCGCGCGCGGCGCGGTTGTCGCACTCCGGCGTCTGCCCGCGCGAGCCGTAGCTGTCGGGAAATACCACCACGAACCCCGCCGACCTGAGCCGTTCGCCCCAGTCGGCATAGTGTGCGGCAATCGTTCCGCCGGGGCCCGCCAACCCGTCGCAGCCGTGCAGCGCCACGACGGCGGGAAACGGTCCGGGTCCCTCGGGCTCGTACATCAGTGCGCGCAAGGTCACGGTGCCGGCCGGGATCTCCACCTCGGCAGGGGCAGCCGATACCGCCGAGACGCCGGCGAGGGTGGCCACGATCAAGGCGCCGAAGACACGCATCAGGCCATTTTCCTCAGGAAGCCCAATGTGTATCCTACCATGCCGGGGGTGGCGGATTAACCCGCAATTCACGATTCGGTGGGTTTCCGCCCACTCGCCGAACGACTATCCTGGGCGGAAATGTTGGCGGCGGTTGCCGGAGGTCGCAAGTGCTCAATCGTTACGATCGGTCGTCGCCCATGGCGGGCGAGGCGGAGGTGAAGTATCTCGACGGCGATTTCCGCGTCATCAAGCCCGGAGCGTTCGTGCGGTGCGCTGTTACCGGCATGCCGATCCCGCTCGAGGAATTGAAGTACTGGAACGTGGACCTGCAGGAGGCCTATGCGAGCCCCGATGTGGTCCTCCAGCGCCATCGGCCCGACTAGCGGTGCACAGGTGAAGTAGGGCGCTGACGCCCCGTCTTTCAACCGCGAACGCGAGCCCGGGCCTCCCCGTCCCGTCCTGGCGCGTTCGGCTAAGCCGAGGCCGCGGCAACCGCCCCGAGCACGAACCGGCGGAAATCCTCCGGCTCGTCCAACTCAAGGGTCACCGGCAGCACCTGCGTGCAGTCGGCGAGCGCGCCCGACAGCCTGACAAAGTCTTTTTCGGTGGTCAGCGGCACGAGGCCATGGCGGGCGGCGTCCGCCACGATGCCGGCGGCCTCTTGCGGCGTGTAGCCATGGTGGTCGGAGAAGGCGCGGCGCACCGGCGCCTCGATGCCGGCCTCCGCCAAGGTGGCAAAGAATTTTTCCGGATCGCCGATCCCCGCGAACGCCAGCACTTTGCGCGCCCCGATGGCGGCGACGGCCGCCGGGTCCGGGGTGAGCCGGCCGTGGAAACCCTTCAGGCCGCGCCCGCGCGCAGCGGCCACCACGGCTGCGGCCGCGGACGCCTCGCCGACCACCAGGATCGCGTCGGCGCGAGCAAGCTGGGGGGCCAGCGGCGCCCGCAGCGGGCCGGCCGGAAGCACGCGGCCGTTGCCGATGCCGCGCCGCCCGTCGATCACCAGGAGCGCCGCATCCTTGCGCAGCGACGGATTCTGGAACCCGTCGTCCATGACGATCACGCTGGCGCCCGCCGCGACCGCGGCCCGCGCTCCGGCCACCCGATCGCGGGCGATGATCGCAGGCGCCTCCCGGGCGAGCAGCAGGGGCTCGTCGCCCACATCGGTTGCGCCATGCCGTCGCGGGTCCACCTGGACCGGGCCGGCCAGGCGCCCGCCGTAGCCGCGGCTAAGGAAGACGGGCCGCTCGCCGGCCGCGGCGAGGAGCCGCGCCACCGCCAGCGCCGTCGGGGTCTTGCCGGCGCCGCCGACCGTGAGGTTGCCGATGCACAGGACCGGAATGCCGGGCGCCACGCCCGGTCGCCCCAGGCGCGCGGCGGCGATCCTCCCGTAGACGGCCGCAAGCGGCGCCATCAGTCCCGCCGCGAAGCCTGCCCTCCGCCACCAGAATGACGGCGCCCGCATTATGACCGCTGTTCGAGCCGCAGCTGCATCAGATAGGGCTCGATCGCGCTGAGCGTGGTCGCCAGTGCGCCGCCGAGCGCCTCGACGGTCTTCAGCGCCGCATCGGCGACAGACTTGCGCAACGCGGCGTCGGTGAGCCACGCGCCGAAGCGAACCGCAAGCTTACCGGCATCGGCAACCTCCTCGGAGCCGTGCGCGTCGTCGAGCGCCGCATAGATCTCGGCGAAGTTCCACACGTGCGGCCCGTGCACGACCGCGGCGCCGAGCTTGACGGCCTCGATCGGATTCTGGCCGCCGTGGCGCACCAGCGATCCGCCCATGAAGACGATCGGCGCGATGCGGTACAGCAGGCCCATCTCGCCCATCGTATCGGCGATATAGACCTCGGTGCTGCGTCGCGGCATGTCGCCTTCCGACCGCCGCGCCGCCGGCACGCCGGCGACCTTGGCAATGTCGATGATGCCGGGGCCACGCTCCGGATGACGGGGCGCCAGGATGGTGAGCAGGCCGGGAAAGCTCTGACGAAGGTACCGGTGCGCATCGATCACCAGCGCCTCCTCGCCCGGATGGGTGGAGGCTGCGGCGAGTATCGGACGATGTCCCACCGCAAGCCGCATCGCCCTGAGCTTGTCGCCGTCGACCGCTGGCGCCGGAACGTCGAGCTTGAGATTCCCCGTGACGCTGACATGCGGCGCGCCGAGCTCGCCGTAGCGTTCGGCGTCGACGGCGGATTGAGCGAGACAGAGATCGAAGCGGCCGAGCAGGGTGGAGATCGTCGCCGGAAGATAGCGCCAGCGGGCGAACGACTGCTCGGACAGCCGGCCATTGATCAGGATCAGCGGAATGTTGCGCTTGGCGCTTCCGAGAATCAGGTTGGGCCACAGATCGGACTCGACGAACAGGCCGAGGTCGGGGTGCCAGTGGCCGAGGAAGCGGTCGATGAACTTGGGCGCATCGATCGGCACGAACTGATGGATGGCGCCTGCCGGCAGGCGGTGCTCGGCGAGCCGTGCCGACGTCACGGTGCCGGAGGTGACCAGCACGTTGAAGCCGCGCGCCCTGATGTGCTCGATCAGCGGAATGACGGCGAGCATTTCGCCGACGCTCGCCCCGTGCGCCCAGATCAGCGGTCCGGGCGGGCGCTCGATCGCGGTCTCGCCGCAGCGCTCGGCAATGCGCTCGGCATGCTCCTTGCCGTGTTTGAGACGGTTGTTGAGCAGCATCGGCGCAAACGGCGTCGCCGCCGCCGCCAAGCTGCGATAGGACCGCAAGGTGAGCGGCAGATGGTCAGTCAGCGCCGGCATCCCGACCCGTCCGGTCCACGATCGCATAGGCGCGCGCGGTCGCCTTGTTCAACGCCGATTCGACCAGGCTGCGCAATTGTTCCAATGTCGCATCGTCGGCGTCCGCCGGCACGCGCACCGGCTCCGCGACGACGACCGCGCCGCGGCCGAACGGCAGGTTGATGGCGGAACGATCCCAATTGTCGACCTCGAAGCGGTGCTGGGTCGCGATGGCGATCGGATAAATCGGGCGTCCCGACCTGCGCGCCAGCATGACGATGCCGAGCCCGGCCACCCGCCCGACCTTCGGCACGTCCGCCGTCAACGCCATGTTATATCCTTCCTTGAGCGCCGCCACCATGGCGACGAAGGCGGCGACTCCGCCCTTGCGGCTGAACTCTCCGCCGTGATTGCCTGATCCGCGCACCGTTCCGATGCCCAGCCGTTCCGCCGCCACCGCGTTGACCTCGCCGTCGCGGTGGCGTGAGATCAGCACCTTGGCGCGATCCTGCGGCCGCTTGACGAACGGACCAAGAAAATGCTGGCCGTGCCACATGGCGAGGATGACCGGATAGTCGCGGTCAACCCGCTCATAGATGTCGCCCGGCTCGATGACGAAGTGTGTCGTCGCCCATACCAGCCGCAGGTAATAGGCGCCGAGCACGCCGATCGCCACCTGGACCCAGCGCGCATGCGCCAGACGCCTTCGCAAAGCCTTCATGCCACGGCCGTCCGTCAACGCATGGCCGTCAACGCCAACTGCCGATCATTGCGCGTCGTGATCCGGATCGAGCAGCCGGTGCAGGTGCACGATGAAATAGCGCATGTGCGCATTGTCGACGGTGTGATGGGCCTTCGCCTTCCAGGCCGCATGGGCGCTGGCGTAGTTCGGATACACGCCGACGATCTCGAGCCTGTCGAGATCCTTGAACTCGACGCCACCGAGATCGGCGAGCTCACCGCCGAACACCAGATGCAATAATTGCTTTGGTTGTTTCTTCTCCGACACCGGCCAGTCCCCGCTTATCGACGTCCCGATCCTGACCGCCGCAGGCGCCTCGAATGCCACCGGGATCGCGC
>Ga0181535_10007845_pt1 | contig 10619 bp, 9 predicted proteins | sample PEATcosm2014_Bin_44_FD_119774 | JGI IMG/M metagenome (GOLD analysis project Ga0181535, IMG submission 119774) | Peatland microbial communities from MTU Mesocosm Facility, Houghton, MI, USA - PEATcosm2014_Bin17_30_metaG | ecosystem: Environmental > Terrestrial > Soil > Wetlands > Peat | place...
AGGGCAGGGGATGACGAAGCATTCAAACGACCGTCTGCAGGGCACGCTGGATCTGCTGGTGTTGAAGACGCTGGCGTCGCGCGGCGCGATGCATGGCTACAGCATCACGCTGCACGTGGAAAAGATTTCGGAGAGTGCGCTGCGCGTGGAAGAGGGTTCGCTGTATCCGGCGCTGCACCGGATGACGCAGGCGGGCTGGCTGCGCGCCGAGTGGGGCGCATCCGACAACAACCGCCGCGCGCGGTTCTATTCGATTACCGCGGCCGGACGCAAGCAACTGGCGCAGGAAGAAGAAAACTGGGCGCAGCTGACCGAGGCGGTGGCACGGGTGCTGCGCTTCGCTTAAGGAGAGGCTGAGATGGGTTGGTTCAACCGGCTTTCGAACCTGCTGCGGCGCGAGGAACTGGGCAACGGGCTGGACGAAGAACTCCAGTTTCACATTGACGCTCGCGCACGGGACAACGTGAAGGCGGGCATGAGCGCCGGCTACGCGCGCGCCGAGGCCGAGCGGCGCTTCGGTAACCGGACGCTGGTGAAAGAGCGGGCGAGAGAGAAGGATATCTTCGCTTCCGTGGAGAGCGTGGCGCAGGATCTGCGATTCGCGCTGCGCGGCTTGCGCAAGAGTCCCGGCTTCACGGCGGTAGCGGTGGCGACGCTAGCCCTGGGCGTGGGAGCAAACACGGCGGTTTTCACGGTGGTGAACGGCGTGCTGATCCGCCCGCTTCCCTTCCCTAAGCCGGAGCGGCTGTATATGATCTCCTACAGGCCGCAGCGTGGGCCCTTTGAGATCGGGCCCGGCCTGGAGGATCAGCACTATCTCGAGTTCCAGCGGCGGAACCAGTCCTTCGAGCAGGTTGCCACTTTTGGGCAGGACTCATTCACCTTAACTGGAGCGGGAGACGCTACAAGGGTATCGGCGGCGCTGGTCACGGCGAGTTTCTTTCCCGTGCTGCGAGTGAATCCGGTGATGGGCCGAGCGTTCCTGCCAGAAGAAGAGAGGGGCAGCAGCCCAGTGGCGTTGCTCGGCGACAAACTCTGGCGCAGCCGCTTTGGCGGGGACCCGAACATCCTGGGAAAAACGATTACGCTCAACGGAACGGAATACAGCGTCGTCGGCGTGATGCCAGGCGGATTCGCGTTTCCCCGCGATGCGGACATGTGGCTGCCGCTGGCGGTGGGAGCGGACCCGGGCAACTCCTATTTCCGGCCCGCCTTCGGCAGGCTGCGGCCCGGGGTTTCACAGCCGCAGGCGGGCGCGGAACTGGGAGCCCTGGCCGAACGCCTGCCGATCGGACGCGGGGAAAGCCGGAGCGGGATGATGGCGGAGATTCTGCCGCTCAAGGACCTGCTGGTGGGGCCGATCCGGAAATCGCTGCTGATTTTCCTGGGCGCGGTGACTTTTGTGCTACTGATTGCCTGCGCCAACGTGGCCAATTTGCTGCTGATGCGAGGAGCGTCGCGGCGACAGGAGATCGCAGTGCGCTCAGCGCTGGGAGCGCGCCGGGGGCGATTGATCCGACAATTGCTTACGGAGAGCACGCTGGTGTCCCTGGGCGGTGCGGCAGCGGGAATTCTGCTGGCGATTGCGGGAGTGCCGGCGCTGCTGGCGCTGGCGCCCGCCGGCAAGGTTCCGCGCGTGGAAGAAATACACATCGATGGCTGGGTGCTCGCGTTTGCCCTGGCCTTGGGCGCATGCACGGGAATCCTGTTTGGACTGCTACCGGCCTTTCAGGCGACGGGACGCGAGCTGCGCGACTTTCTGGTCCAGAGCGGGCGTTCCGTCACCGGCCGGCGCGAGCGGCTGCGCAGCGCGCTGGTGGTGGCGGAAATCGCGCTGGCGCTGGTGCTGCTCAGCGGCGCCGGTTTGATGCTGAAGAGTTTTCTGCGGATGCGCGCAGTGAGCCCGGGCTTCCGCGCCGAGAACGTCTTGACGATGACGGTGGATCTGCCCGATTCGCGGTATCAGACAGTCGCCGCGATACAGGAATTTCATGCGCGCACACTGGAGAAACTTTCGCGCGTGCCGGGAGTAGCGTCGGTTGGCGCGGTGAACTGGGTGCCGCTGGCCGGCGCGTTGATATCGGGCGACTTTCATCTTGAGGGCGGGCGCCGGCTGCCGCCCGGCTACATGGTCGACAAACCGGCGGTGAGTCCCGATTACTTTCGGGCGATGGGCATCCGGCTTTTGAGCGGGAGAAGTTTCACCGAGCGGGATGATCGCGGTGCGCCGGGCGTGGCGGTGATCAGCCAGTCGGTGGCGCGAGCTCTCTGGCCCGGTGAAGATCCGATCGGAAAGCGCATTACCCTAGAAGACGAACCGAAACCGCAGGACTGGCTGACGATCGTGGGCGTGACCGGCGATATCCGGCAGCAGAGCCTGACGGAAGCGCCGCACCCTGCGATTTATCAGCCGTATCAACAGGTGACCAGGCCGTTCTTCCTGAGCCACATGACCTTCGCGGTTCGGACCACGGCGAATCCGCGGAGTGTGGCGAGCGCGATGCGCGGCGTACTGCGAGAAGTGGACAGAAGCCAGCCGGTGGAGATCGCGGCCATGACGGACCTGGTAGCGGCGACCACTGCGGAACCGGAGTTTCAAGCGCGTCTGATCTCGATTTTCTCGCTGCTCGCTCTGCTCCTATCGGCGATCGGCATCTACGGCGTTCTGGCTTATGCGGTGGCGGAGCGAACCCGCGAGATCGGGATTCGAATGGCGCTGGGCGCGGAAAGAAGCGACATCACGCGAATGGTGCTGCGACGGTCGCTGGCGCTGGCGGCAGCGGGTGTGACCCTCGGACTGGCAGGCGCTTTGGCGGCAACCCGGGTGCTGGAGAAATTCCTCTTCGATGTGAAGCCGACCGACCCGGCCACGCTGGCGCTGGTGGCGGCCCTGCTGGCGGCGGTGGCGCTGGCGGCGGGCTTGCTGCCCTCGCGGCGCGCGGCGAAAGTGGATCCGCTCGTGGCGCTGAGGTGGGAGTAGCGAACAATCAGGACTTGCGTGGCACGGCGCCGTAAATACATAATGTAAATATGGCGCCATGAGCTACACGTGGGACCCAAGGAAGAATCGGCGTAATCTGAAGCTTCACGGGATTACTTTCGAGGACGCCGTGCGGGTTTTTGGCGGGCCCACGCTGGAACGGGCAGACGATCGCTATGAGTACGGTGAACTCCGCGTGTACGCCATCGGCTTAGTGAATGGAATTGAGATCACGGTTATTCTACACCGATGTGTCCCCGATGGAACGTCGAATTATCTCGGCATGGAGGGCAGAGCGGCATGAAAGAGAAGCCTACTGGAAAAGTCTCCGCGCAGGGACGCAGTGATTGGAAGCGGCTTCGTTCCCTGAGCGATGTTCAGGTCCAGCGTGCGATCGAACGCGACAAGGAGGCGCGGCCGACCGACGCAGCCTTTTGGAAAAAAGTACGAGTCGTCATTCCCACGGCGAAACAAACTATTACCATCCGGCTGGACGCGGACCTTTTAGCATGGCTGCGGCGGCAAAGAGGGTACCAGACGCGTATCAACGCCGTGCTGCGGACCTACATGGACGCGAACCCGGGGTCGGGCACGCGCTGAATCGCTTGAGGCTGCGCGGATTCTGGCCAGGCGCCCTAGGCATCGGAGTTGGCCTGAACGGGGCCTGCGGAGGTTGCCTGGCGCGGCGCACGCTAGAATCAGATTTGGTTCTGGTTCAGAACGTCTCCAAACTATATCGTCTCTACCGGCGGCCTGCGGACCGGCTGCGGGAACTGCTGCCGGGGACGGCGCCGGCGCACCGCGATTTCTGGGCGCTGCGCGACATCAGTTTCGAGGTCGAGCGGGGCGAAACCCTGGGACTGGTGGGGCCGAACGGGTGCGGCAAGAGCACGCTGCTGCAGTTGGTCAGCGGAATTCTGCAGCCCACGACGGGGCGCGTGGTGACCCGCGGGCGGATCGCGGCGCTGCTGGAGCTGGGCGCCGGCTTCAACCCGGAATTCAGCGGCCGCGAAAACGTCTATCTGAACGGCGAAATCATGGGGCTGAGCCGTGCCGAGATCGACCGGGCCATGCCGTCGATCGAAGCGTTCGCCGAGATCGGCGAGTTTCTGGAGCGGCCGGTGAAGGAATACTCCAGCGGTATGTATGTGCGGCTGGCGTTTTCAACGGCGATCCACGTGGACCCGGAAATCCTGATTGTCGACGAAGCACTGGCGGTGGGAGACGCGGTCTTTGCCAACCGCTGTGTGCGGAAGTTCCAGGAGCTCCGCGAGCGCAAGGTGACAGTGCTGTTTGTGTCGCATGACCTGGGGCTGGTGAAGCAACTATCCGACCGCGCGATTCTGCTGCTGGGCGGCCGGATCGAAGCCGCCGGCGCGCCCAACGACGTGATTAACCGCTACATCGGGCTGGTGCTGGAGAAGCAGGCGCCGGAGGCGGAGCGGCGGCAGCGGCTGCGCGCCAGTTTCCGGCACGGCGATGGGACGAGCGAGATCGTGGGCGTTCAGATGTTGAACGCGCGCGGCGAGGAGACGGCCACCATTGCCAGCGGTGAGCCGGTGACGGTGCGAGTGAGCGCACGCTTCCATCGTCCGGTCTCGGACCCAATGGTGGGGATCCTGGTGCGCACGCGGATCGGCATGGATGTGTACGGCACCAACACGCGAATCGAGCACGCAGACTTGGGCGATTTCGAGGCGGGCGAGTTGCTGGAGGTGGATTTCGGCATCGAATGCTGGCTGACGCCGCAGCAATACACCCTGACCGCTGCCACGCAAAATGCCGATGGGTCGAGCCACGACTGGCTGGACGATGCGATCGCGTTCGACGTGGTGGACGCGCGCATGGCGGCGGGAGTCGCCAACCTGCGGGCGAAGATCGAATGGCGCGCATCACGATAAAAGCGCACCCGCGGGCGAAACGCTCGGCGGTGGCCGGCAGATTGGGCGCAGCGTGGAAGCTGGACCTGGCGGCGCCGCCGGCGGCGGGGAAGGCCAACCAGGAATGCGTGCGATTCGTGGCGGAGGTAGCAGGCGTGGCGCGGTCGCGCGTGCGGGTGGTGACGGGCGCGGCGGCACGCACCAAGGTGGTGGAAGTGGAAGGAATGGCCCAGGAAGAGCTGCAGGCGCTTCTGGAGCGAAGGTTGGACGATGCAGTTTGAAAGGAACCAAATGAACTTGAGAAGTGCAATTGCCGGTTTGGCGATTTTCTGTTTCGCGGGAGCCGTCGCGCTCGCGCAGAACGCACAGGCGTCGGCGTATGCCGGCAAACCCTATCGCGGCCAGGCGCAGGCGATTCCAGGGCGGGTGCAAGCCGAGTTCTACGACGTGGGCGGCGAGGGCGTGGCTTATCACGACTCCGACGCGGGCAACAACGGCAGCGGAAAACTGAACAAAGGCAACAGCGAGCTGGATCAGTTTCGCAAAGACGAAGACGTCGACATCTCATACACCAAGAAGGAATTTGACAAGACCGTCGACGGGCTGGATGAAACATACGGCGAACTCTACGTTGGCTGGACGGCGCCGGGAGAATGGATCAAGTACACGGTAGACGTGAAGCAGGCGGGCGTTTACACGGTGAACGCGCACGTGTCGTCGAACAACCAGAACGCGGAAATCAGCCTCGATTTCGACGGCCGCGACGTGACCGGCCCGATCGTGATCCCGACCACAGGCCACTGGCACAAGTGGCGGATCTGCAATGGCCTGGCGGAGGTCAAGCTCGATAAGGGGATTCACATCTTGACGCTAAGGTTTTTGAAGGAAGGGAACATGAACGTGGACTACCTGGAGTTCCTTTCGAAAAACGAACTGAAATAGGCGAGCGAAAGTGGGGCAGGTCCCCGACTGCCAACAGCCGTTTTGCTTCAGCCTTTCCAGAGCGATTCGGCGTCGGAGCGGCGGACGTAGTTGGCGTCCAGGGCGGCGGGGTCGGAGGTTTCGCCGGCTTGCCAGCGGCGCCAGGCGATGCGGGCAATGGCGGCGGCCAGAGCGTGCGGGGCATTTGTGCGCGGCGCAGCGCGATGGCGCGAAGCGTCGACGGCGGCGGCGAACGCAGTGTAATCCGGCGAGACCAATTCAACGCCATCGGGCAGCGTGTCCAGCCACCGCGCCGGCAGGGCGACGGTTTCATGGCCCGCCAGACGGCCCGCGGCGTCATAGACCCCGCCATAAACCTCGCTGCGGCGGGCATCGACGATGGCTGCACGCAGCGGCGCTGTGCCAAACGAGGCGATGGCGGCGAGGTTGGAAACCGCCACCGCCGGTTTCCCCTCGGCCTCCGCCAGCCCCTTGACGCAGGCCAGGCAAACCCTCACGCCGGTGAAGGCGCCGGGGCCGGAGGCCGCGGCGAAACAATCGACATCGCTCACCGGGACATTATGCCGGCCGAGCAGAGCCGCGAGGTGGCCATAGATCACATGGGCAAAGCCGGAGGGCGACTCGAAGGCGAGTTCCTCGATCAGATCGCCCGCGCGCGCCAGTGCCAGACTGCCGTAAGCGTGCGTGGTGTCGACGGCAAGAATGATAGGCGTCACTGGTTTAGGTCGTATCCTTTGGGCGCCATATAAACGGTGCCGTATCCGTTCATGGCGTAGAGGCGTACCAGGGCGATGGCGGGATAGCCGGCGGCGAGGATGGTGGACACCGTGAAATCGCCTTGCTGCGCCGTGCCCAGGACCCGATAACCCTCGTGATCCGCCGTCACTTCCGCGGTCCACATCCAAAGCATGGCGCGGGTGGCGCGGCTGGTGCGCTTGAAGCTGGCCGCGAAGTGGGCGGCACGGCCTGCGACCAGCGGACCTGCCGGCTTTTCGATCTGATAGATCACCTTTTCGGGGTCGATGACGATCTCCTGCACGGGGACCTCGCGCGATTCGAATTTGTAGCTGCGATTCATGCCTTCGAGAGTGCTTTCGCGCACCACGTGCAGCACCCAGTCATGAAAGCGGTCGGGCGGCTCGCCGGTGAAATGCTCGCCTCCCCATTTGCGGCGCGCGGTAATGGAGCCGTCGGCCGGATCCAGCCAGTAGACATCGTAGCCATGGTGCTGCACGGTGAGTTCGACCGGGCCCGGCTTGTCGATATACATGATGTACTCGACGCCGGGAAGCGCCAGAGCGCGGCCGCCATCCACGTCGAAGTAGGGTTCGAGGTCCCAATGGCGCGTGCCGGCCATGAGGTTGAACCAAACCGTCATCGCCTTGGCGCCGAGCGAATCGAGGGAGCGCGGATTGGCGGCAGTATTGGCGTAGGTCGGGTACTGGCCGTTCATGGTAGCGATCCAGAGCCGGTGGCGCATCTCGACGGCATCGACGTCGTTGGGCCCGGACTTCCCCGCCCCGGTGTCCTCGCGCGCGAACTCCAGGGCGACGCCGGGCACCTGGTAGAGCTGATGTTCGATGGCTCCCACGGCTGCGTCGGCGGCGCCATACGCGGCGAAATCCATCCAGCCGTCATCGAGCAGGGGCGCCGAAGTGACGCGCGCGCCGGTGCTGCGCGGGTGCTGGTAGGGATCGAGCTGCTTGATCAAAGCGCCGGTTTCCGCCAACACGGCGCGCATGCCGGCCTGGCTTTCGAACTCCTGCAGGCCCTGCCAGGTAACGTTGCGGGCGGCGTAGCGGCCCACCAGAAACCGGATAAACCGGCGGCGTGCCGCGTCGTCGGGCAGCAGGCGCAGCAGCGCAGCCGGGCTGGGCGCCAGCACCAGGTCGGCCACCATGCCCTTGGAGTTGATGTAGGCGATGCGCTGGTCGAGCTGTTGGAAATGGGCGAGGTCAGGAGCGCCAGGGCCGCGGAATCCCAACTCAGAGCCTTCCCCCAGCACCAGACCGCGCAGGTGATTAAACTTCTGAGCGGCGCGGGCGTCCACCACGGCGCGGAAGGCGGCTTCGTCCAGCCAGGCGAAACGCATCTCGCTGGCGCCCATCCAGAGGTGCGGCTGGTTGGCAGCGGTGGTGGCCCAGTGATGGAGGTTGGCCACGTGCAGAAAGCCGGGCGCATCCGAGGCAGCGGCAGTAAAGGCGCCGGTGACCCCGTCCCATTCGGCTACGTTGCTGGTGAGGCGATATTCCCAGCGGCCCGGCTCGGTGGGAGAGAAACGCAGCACCATGCGGCCGCCGCCGTCCCAATAAGCCGGTAAGGCGTAAGTGTGCATCTGGGGGGAACGAAACTCGGCGCGCAAATCCACGGTCTCATAAGGATCGGGATGCGCGGCGGCGGCCTTGGCGCTCAGCTCGAACACCAGCTCGCAGGGCGACCAGGCCGGAGTATTGTCGCAGCTGGAATCGGCCTGAGGAGCTTGCGGCGACAGAGCCCGGGCCAACAGCAAGAGTAGCGGGGCGGCGCGAAGGGCGCCCGCAAGAGGCGCGGCGCGTCGAGTGGAACTCACATTACCAGTGTAGTGCGCCGGGGTAGAGACGTTCTGTCCCGGGTGAAACTGTGGCGCACGCACTCGTGCGTGCGCCACGCCGGAGACGCCAGTGCGCTACACTCGATCCTTGTTTTATGGGCAATCGCGGTAAAACACGCCTGCTAGTCGGCTCGCTGTTTTTGTTTGGCCTGAACGCGCTGATCTGCGCGCCCCTCTTCCGCATGGAGTACCTGGATCACATGGGTTCAGCCGAAGGCGTGTTCATTGCCCTGGCGCGGTACATGCGCCAGCACGCGGGCGATCTCTACTGGTGTCCGCTGTGGTTCGGCGGCATGCCGTTCCAGAACACCTATCCGCCGCTGCTGCACGCGATCGTGGCACTGCTGTCAGCCGGCGCCCGCATCTCGCCGGCGGTGGCTTACCACGCAACGACCGCCTTCTTCTATTGCCTGGGACCGGTGGCGCTGTTCTGGTTTCTGGCCGGGCACACCGGCAAGCTGGCGTCGAGCTCTTGGGCAGCGCTGCTGTATTCCTTGTTCTCGCCGTCGGCGGCGCTGCTGCCGGAGCTGCGCGCCGATATCGGCGGCGTCCTGCACGCGCGCCGGCTGCAGTGCGCCGTCCACTATGGCGAGGGTCCGCACGTTGCCGCTCTGGCGATGCTCCCGGTGGCGATCCTGGCGCTCGAGCTGACGTTTACCCGGCGCCGCCCGGTCCACTTTCTGCTGGCTGTCATCGCCTGCATGGCAGTCGCGCTGACCAACTGGCCGGGAGCGGTGGACCTGCTCATGGTTCTGATCGCGTGGATCTGCTCCAAGGAACGGTTCGACGTTCCGCGCGCCGCCGGCCTGGTGGCGCTGGTGGGAGTGGTGGGATACGCGATCGCCGCGCCGTGGTGCCCGCCATCGACGATTCGAGTGGTGCTGGCGAACGCACAGCGCGCCGGCGGAGACTATGGCATCGGTCTTGCGCAGCTGCTTTGGATTTCGCTGCTGGCCATGGCTTGCTGGGCGTTGCGATACGCCCTGCAACGCTGGCAGGTGTCCGCGCTGCTTCGATTCTGCGCGCTGCTTACGCTGATTTCAGGCGTGGTGATTGTGGCAGCTTCCAACGGCATCTACCTGCTTCCACAGCCTCACCGATTTCATTTGCTGTTCGAGTTGGCCGTGACCATCCTGCTGGTGTTCGCCTTGTGGCCTACCTTGTCCCGTTTGCCGCGCTTCTGGATCAGGATTGCCGCCGGCGCAGCCTGCCTGCTGGCCGGCGTACAGGTCTGGAACTACAGCCAGTATGGCAGGCAGTTGATCCGCCCGGTCGCAATTCGCCAGACGGTGGAATACCGGGTCGCGGACTGGCTCGACCAGAACGGGCCGTACGCAAGGGTCTTCGTCCCCGGGTCCATGTCTTTGTGGCTAAACGCATTCACGGACACGCCGCAATTGAGCGGATGCTGCGACCAGAGCCCGCCCAATTTTGAGAGCCGCGTCGCCGAATACACCATCTACACCGGACGCAACGCGGGAAGCCAGGATGCCTACTATTCGCTCATTTGGCTAAAGGCGTTCGGCGTGCAGGCGATCGCGATGGACGGTCCGGCAAGCACGGAGGCGTATCACCCCTATGCCAACCCTCGAAAATTCGACGGCATGCTGCGGCCGCTCTGGAACTGGGGCGAAAACGAAATCCTGGCGGTTCCGCATAGGATCAGCGGCCTGGCGCACGTCATTCCGGAAGCGGCGCTGGTGCGGCGCACGCCGGTGCACGGCCTGGATGTGGCGCCGATTCTGCCCTACATCGCGGCTCTGGACGACCCCTCGCTTCCGGCGCCGGCGATTATCTGGAGGAATCAGCACGACGCCATCATTCAGGCGCGGCTGAGCAAAGGGCAGCTCGTTTCCGTGCAAATGACCTACGCGAAGGGGTGGCACGCGGTGGTTGGCGGCCAGGCGCGGGAAGTGCTGCGGGATGGTATCGGCCTGCTGGCCATCCGGCCGCATTGTGAGGGCGATTGCATGATCCGGCTCACCTACGACGGCGGAACGGAAATGGCAGTGGCGCGCGCGGCGTCGTGGTTCACGGCGGTTCTGTTGCTGGCGGGCGTATGGCTGGCGGAGCGGAAGCCGCGTACGGGGCTCAGTGGCGGCGCCGATCACCACATCGCAAGCACTTAATGCGAGCGCGGCGGCAGCGAGAAGCGGGGCAGCAAACGGGTCGAGTTCAGGATGAAAGTCAGCTCAGAGGAGACGTGGATGAAGGCAGCCAGCAGCGG
>Ga0181535_10007846_pt1 | contig 10619 bp, 6 predicted proteins | sample PEATcosm2014_Bin_44_FD_119774 | JGI IMG/M metagenome (GOLD analysis project Ga0181535, IMG submission 119774) | Peatland microbial communities from MTU Mesocosm Facility, Houghton, MI, USA - PEATcosm2014_Bin17_30_metaG | ecosystem: Environmental > Terrestrial > Soil > Wetlands > Peat | place...
CCGGCGCGAAATGCTGGGCCGCATCCTGAAATGCCAGCAGGCCGGCGTGCCGATCACGAATTACGGCCTGACCATCGCCTACAGCCTGGGCATTTTCGAGCGCGCGCTGCAACCGTTCCCGGCCGCGCTGGAATTTTTCCGGAACGCGGAAAGGAAGGCGGCATGAACATGACGCCCGACAAAACTGAAATTCTCGCCTGGCTGCGCGAGACGAACCCGGCGCGGCTGGAGGAATTGTGGCGGCGAGCCGATGAAACGCGCCGGAACTGTGTCGGCGACGCGGTGCATTTGCGCGGGCTGGTGGAAATTTCAAATCATTGCTCGCGGCAATGCGGCTACTGCGGCCTGCGCGCTGGAAACCGGTCGCTCGGCCGTTACCGGATGGATGCCAATGAAATTTTTGTGTCCGCGTTGCAGGCGGTGAAATTCGGCTACGGAACCGTCGTGCTACAGGCCGGCGAGGATTATGGCATCACGGCGGCATGGATGGCGAAAGTCGTCCGGCGGATCAAAAGTGAAACGCCGCTGGCCGTGACGTTGAGCCTCGGCGAGCGGACCGACGCGGAGCTGGCCGCGTGGCGCGAAGCCGGCGCGAACCGCTATCTGCTGCGGTTTGAAACCTCGGACCGCGCGCTGTTCGACGCCATTCATCCGCCGCTGGGCAACCGGCCGTGCGACCGCATCAAGATTTTGCGGCGGCTGAAGGCGCTGGGCTACGAGGCCGGCAGCGGCATCATGGTCGGGATTCCCGGCCAGACTTACGCCAGCGTGGCGGACGACATCGCGCTGTTCCGCGAGCTGGACCTGGACATGATTGGCATCGGGCCGTTCATCCCGCATCCGGCGACGCCGCTGGGAAATGTAAGCAAGATTTCTCCATCAGCAAACGGCGAACAGGTTCCAAACACCGAGCTGATGGTCTATAAAGCCGTCGCCCTGACGCGGCTGGTGCGGCCCGATGCGAACATTCCGGCGACGACGGCGCTGGCGACGATCAACAAAACGAACGGCCGCGAGCTGGGCTTGCAGCGCGGCGCAAATGTCTTCATGCCGAACCTGACGCCGGTGAAATATCGCAAGCTCTACGAAATTTACCCGGACAAGGCGTGCATCGCCGAGACGGGCGACGCCTGCAACGATTGTCTGGATCTCCGCATCAAAAAAATCGGCCGCCGCGTCGGCTCCGGCGCGGGCGGAAGGCGGAGGCAAAAAATCATGGTGGAGCCGCCCGCCGGAAAGGAGTTGCGCCATGCCTGAAATTCCCGCCGCCAACATCACGATTTGCATGGGCAGCTCCTGCTTCTCGCGCGGCAACAGCCGCAACATCGAGGTCGTCCAGGATTTTCTGAAGACGCAAAACCTGCCGCCGACGGTTGAGCTGCGCGGGCATTTGTGCGAGGGTCATTGCAAGTCCGGGCCGAACGTTACGATCAACGGCAAGATGTATCACGAAGTGGATCCCATCGTCATCGTCGGCCTGCTCAACCATTTTGTGCCAAAGGCCAGAGCATGAACTACCTGAATCCCATTTTCACGGAGAAGCGCGAATGCCAGGACTGCTACAAATGCGTCCGGAACTGCCCGGTGAAGGCGATCAAGGTCGAGGGCGGCTACGCGTCGGTCGTGTCGGAACTGTGCATCGTCTGCGGCTATTGCGTCGAGGTCTGCCCGAACGGCGCGAAAAAAGTGCGCGACGACCTGGCCAAAACCCGTCAGTTGCTCGCGGAAAAAAAACAGGTGTTCGTTTCGCTGGCGCCGTCGTTCGTCACGGAATTTCCCGACGTGAAACCGGCGCGGCTGATTCGCGCACTGAAAAAACTCGGCTTCGCCGGCGTGTCGGAAACGGCGCTGGGCGCGCAGCAGGTTTCGGCGCAGGCGGCCGCGCTGCTGAAAAAAAATCCGCAGCGCGTGCTGGTTTCCTCGGCCTGCCCGACGGTGGTTTGCTACCTGCAAAAGCACCGGCCCGGCGGCGCGGAGCTGCTCACCGGGCTGCTGTCGCCGCTGCTGACGCACTGCAAAATGCTGCGGCAGGAATTTGGCGCGGGCATCGGCGTCGTGTTCATCGGCCCGTGCATCGCCAAGAAAATCGAGGCCAGCCAGCACCCGGAACTGCTGGACGTGGTGCTGACTTTCGAGGATTTGCGGCGCTGGCTGGAACAGGAGAAAATCGCGCTGGATGAAATCACCGAAACGCCGAAGGACCGTTTTGTCCCGGAAAATTCCGCGGAAGGCGCGTGGTTCCCGGTGGACGGCGGCATGATCGCCGGCATGAAGTCCACCTGCGCGGTGAACGACTGCTCGCTGATGTCCTTTTCCGGCCTCAGCGCGATCAAGCGGGCGCTGGACGGCCTTGAGGAAATGAAGCCGGAGTCGGGCCTGTTTCTGGAATTGCTCGCGTGCGAGGGCGGCTGCGTGAACGGCCCCAAGGTGGGGCGACGCGACGCGACGGTGGTGAAACGCCGGCGCGTGCTGCGGGCCGTGCGCTCGCCGGACATCGCGCTGCCGCGCCGGCCGGTGATGGAAATCAATTCCAATTTCGCCTCCGACGCGCCGGCGACGGTGCATTATCCTGATTCGCAAATCCGCGAGGCGCTGCGCAACGTCGGCAAGTTTTCCTCGGACGATGAATTGAACTGCGGCGGCTGCGGCTATGACACCTGCCGCGAGTTCGCGATCGCGTTGATCAACCAGAAGGCCGAGCGCGCCATGTGCGTGACCTACATGCGCAAGCTGGCGCACAAAAAGGCCAACGCGCTGATCCAGAAAATGCCGTCGGCGGTGGTGATCGTGAACGACGCGATGCGCATCATCGAGTTCAATGGCGCGTTTGTCAGCCTGTTCGCCCGGGGCAAAACGACCGCGCCGGGCGATGTCCCCGCCATCGAGGGCGTCGCGCTGGCCGAGGTGATGCCGTTCGCCGCGCTGTTTCACAGCGTGCTGAAAACCGGCGAGGACATCCTGGACCGCGACCTGCGGTTTCAGAACACGATTTTGCACGCGACGATTTTCAACATCGAGAAGCACTGCCTCGTCGGCGGCATCATCCAGGACATCACCAAGCCGGCGGTCCAGAAGGAACAGGTCATCCGCAAGGCGCAGGAGGTGATCCAGAAGCAACTGGCGACGACGCAGCAGATCGCCTACCTGCTGGGCGAGAACGCGGCGGAGGCGGAAATCACGCTCAATTCGATCATTGATTCCTTTTCGCCGCCCAAGCCCGACGAGCCGAAGGACGACCATGAATGGCGAAAGCTTTATAGACGTTGATTTCTGCCAGCAGGCCAAGAGCGGCCAGATGATTTCCGGCGACGTCTTCCTTTCGCGGAAAATCAAGGAGGAGGGCCGGGTCATCTCCGTGCTTTCCGACGGCCTGGGCAGCGGCGTGAAGGCGAGCGTGCTGGCGAATCTCACGGCGACGATGGCGTTGCGCTACACCGCCGCGTTTGTGGACGTGCGGGAAAGCGCCCGGACGATCATGGACACCCTGCCGATTTGCGAGAAGCGCAAGATCAGCTATTCGACGTTCACGATTGTGGACCTCGACGAGGACGGCAAAACCCGCGTGATCGAACACGGCAACCCGCCGCTGGTCCTGCTGCGCGGCAACTGTCCGCTGCCGCTGGAACGGGTGAGCATCACGCTGGAAAAATGGAAGGATCGCGTCATCCGCTACAGCGAATTCGACACGCAGCTCGGCGACCGGATTGTTTATTTTTCCGACGGCGTCAGCCAGTCCGGCCTGGGCCGCGAAGGCCTGCCGCTGGGCTGGGGACAGGAGCGGGCGGTTGAATTTTTGAGCCGCCAGATTTCCGGGGAGAATGAAATTTCCTCGCGGGAGCTGTCCCGCAAGCTGGTGGCGGAAGCCCTCGTCAACGACAACCGGCTGGCGAAGGACGACATCACCTGCGGCGTGGTTTATTACCGTCATCCGCGAAGGCTGCTGGTCATCACCGGCCCGCCGTTTTGCAAGGAACGCGACGGCGAACTGGCGGAGCTGGCGCGGACGTTCCACGGACGCAAGGTCATCTGCGGCGGCACCACGGCCAGCATCGTGTCCCGCCTCCTGCAACGGACCGTCCGGATGTCGCTCGACCGGCTGGACCCGGAAATTCCGCCGGCCTCCGAAATGGACGGCGTTGACCTCGTGACCGAAGGCACGGTGACGCTGGCCAAGGTGGCGGAGATGCTGGAGCACGGTTCCACGGGCGATGGCACGCGCAAAAATCCCGCCCGCGACCTGGTGGCGTTGATGCTGGGAAGCGACATCGTGGAATTCCGGGTGGGCACGCATCAACGAGGCGCATCAGGACCCGAACGTCCCGGTGGAACTGGATTTGCGGCGGAACATCGTCCGCAGAATCGCCTCGCTGCTGGAAACGAAATACCTCAAGGAATCCAAGCTGCAATTCATGTAGCCCCTGCCGGCAGGATGACGGCCCGCGCCGGCTCACCGCCGTTCCAGCAGAAAAACCTTGGACGATTTCCGGTCCAGCGCGGATTCCATTTTCAGCATCGCCTGGTAGCCGGCGGGACTGACGATGGCCGGTGCGGTTTCAAATTCGTCGGTGACGACGCATCCGCCGGGCGATTCCTGCGTGGCCAGGCGGGCCGTCCCGGCACCGGCGGCAAATCTTTCATTCTTCGGCTCGATGAGAACCCTGGAAAAATCCGGCGGCAAATCAATCGCGACGCGGACGGTGTCCTTGTCTGCCTGCGAAACGAGCATGGGCAGCGCGCGTTGATCGGCCCCGGCCGCCATCAGCGGCGGTGTGGCCGGCAGATTGAAGTAAAAATAATTTCCGGACGCGATCCCGTAGTTGTCAATGATCACGGAAAATTGTTCCAGCCCCGGATAGCTGTCGAAGGCGGTCGTCAAATCGCCCACCGCCTGCGCGCCCTGAGCGACTGCGGAAACGGCCTCCTGAAAATACCGGTTCCGCTCCTCCGGCGGCAGCTCGGAGAAATACCGGTTCTTCTCATTGAAATTTTCACCGTAATACCGCCGTGAAACTTCCAGCAGCGTCCGGCCGCTGTCATCCAGCATCAGCGTGTAATCCGTCCGCGTCGCGTCCCCGCAATCCTTGGCCGCATGAACAATCTCCCACGCCCCGGTGGAAAGCGCGATGCCCAGCGCGCCGTCGCAGCCGGTGGAACCCAGTTGCGCGTATTGGTCCGTGTCGTTCAGATAATAATTCACGCCGTCGAGCGCGATCCTGACGAGCGGCGTCTGGAAGGATTCGGGCAGCGGAAACGTCATCGCCACGTTCGTGATGCCGGCGATGGCCGGCAGACCCGATGCCAGCACAAATTCCGGCTGGAAACCCGCCGCCTTCAGCATTGCGTGAAGCAAAATGGCACGATCCGCCGCGTGGCCGTAGCCGTCCGCCAGCGTCGTGTCGGCGTCGGAAAGCTCGCTCAACGGCAGTTCGGTGAACGACGGCCCCGCGTCGCGGATGGTCTTGGCGACAAAATCGCGGATGGATTTCACCGATTCGAGTTTGCTCTTTGCATTCGCGGCCAGTTGCCGCGCCAGCTCCGCCGCCTTCGCGGATTTGCCCGACCGGTCCAGCATCGTTTTGTCTAATTCATTGAAGTAATCCGCCGCATCGCCGGCAAAATAGCCCACGCCGGCGGCATAAACCCATTCCGGCGGAAGCTGGGTCTCGGCCGGCAACGCCGCGACTTTTTCCGCCTGCCATTGAAACTCCTGCCGGCCGCCGCTGTTGGTTTGCCGGCTGGCAATCATGCCCGCCGCGCCGCTGACCAGCCGCTGGATTTTCACGCCGGCCGGTGCGGTCAGCACAAACGATTTTTGCTCCAGCCCGTCCGGCAGTTGAAACGACTCGAATCCCGAAATGAACGGCTTGTTGGTGAAGGCGATTTCAAATTCGACCTCGATGGTGGAACCGACATCCACGCCGGGCAGGCTCGCCACCAGAATTTTGCCGCCCGTGTATCGTTTCGCCGACGCGTTCCAGCCGGCGTCCATCACGTTGATTTCGTCCCTGGAAATTTCCTGGCGCGCGCCGGCCGGGGAAGTCACGACGGCGCTGACGAGCCGCGCCTGCTCACAGGCGGGATTGAAGGGAATTTTCACCTCGGATTCCCGGATTTTGCCGCTGTAAGTCAGGATGCGCTTGGAGAATTTCACGCGGTAAATCGCGGTGTGCGGATCGGTCACGTCGAGCGACTTCCGGCTTTCCAGAATCCGCGCGTTGGATTCCACCGGCGGCACGACGGGATTGCCGGACAAGGCCGGGCCGGTGGTCGCGGGATTTTCGTTGAGCGCCAGAATTGGCGATTTCCGCCCGTCATCCGCCAGCAGTTTGAGAGTCTGCTTCAAGTTTTGATACTGCGCCGGCGTGAATTCGACGGTCTTTAATTTCAACGTCCGCGAACCTTCGAGCGAATCCGCCGGCGCCGCGAACTGCTGCCGGTAGCTCACGCCATCGTTCTCCACCGACGAAACCGCCGGCAGCGAGACCGCGCCGCCGAATCCGTCCGCGAGCTTGAGCGAAATGTCCTCCTGCACGCCGCAGGCCACCTCGGTCATCAGCGGATATTTCCGCTTGTCCAGGCCGGTGCCGTCGAGGATGAAATTCAACACGCCGAGCCGCTTGCCGATCCACGGCATGCTCGCCACCGATTTGCCACCGCCGTTGGCCGTCATGCCGTCCACGGAAAATTCCAGTTCGGCCCGCAGGCTCGTGGACACGTCGCGCATGTCCGACGGAACGAGCTTCAGCGATTTGAGCCGCAGGCCCGGCACGGCCTGTTTCAGGCGCTGCTCGAAAAACCGGCGCTCGTCGTCGGGCTTCATGTGCGAAAAGGCGTTCCGATACGCGTCGTCATTGACGCCCTCAAACGACAATTCCGATTTCGCCTCGATGCCGCCGTCCGGATTCAAAGTCCCGGTGGTTTTGATCCGCATCATGTTTTTTTCCGGCGGCTCGATCGGGCTTAAACGGATGTTGTCGCCTTCGGGCCGGCACACGAGGTAGCTCTGGTTCCGGTCGGATGCCGGCAGCAGTTCGCGCGTGTTTTCGTCGGTCGGGTCCATCAGCGTGATCTGGCCTTTCTCCAGTTCGACGCCGGCGATGGCGTGGTTGAAAAACGGGTCGGGCACTTGCGCGTCCTTTCGGGAGCCGACGCTGATGATGACCGGATAGGCGTCAAAGCCGGCGGTTCGCAGCAGCGCGACCAGCAAGGCGGCCTTGTCGCGGCAGACGCCGTATTTTTTGTCAAACGTGAGACTCACGTCGTGCGGCTCGAAGCCGGGCCGGTCTTTTTCCGGCGTGATGCCCATGTAACGGATTTTGTTGGAGACGAAATAAAAAATTGCCTTCACCTTGTCCAGGTCCGTCGGCTGGTTCGCAATTAAAATCGCGTTGGTCTGCTGCATTTCCGGCGTGACCGCTTCGAGGTGCGGCCGGCTCAAATTCCAATACCATTTTGAGACAGCGGCCCAATCCGGCAGGGTGCTGACAAACAGCCGCTGCAAGACCATTTCGTAGGGCGGCATGGACGGTTCGTCATACATGCGCGGCACATTGTTCACCTCCCAGCGATAAACAACGGTGTTGTTGGCCTCCGGTTTTACCGAAGAGGTGACCGTTCCGGGAATTTCGTCCCGCAGCGCGACGCTCTTCAGCGGCCGGTCTTCCGGCGCATAAACCTCGTAGGTGATGTGCCGGATGAAACCCGTGCCTTCAAAAACATTTTCCTCGGCGTATTGGCCGGGGATGATCGAACGTTCAATGTTCTCGCGCTCGACCGAATGGATGACGTCGCCGATGTCCAGGCTCGGGATGTTGACCTGCAAAACCCGCATGTTCGGGTCGTAGATGTTTTCCGCCATCTGGCTGTCGTCAATGGACTCCTTGGAATTGGCCGCCACGTCCACCGGCACGACCGTGCCGTCGGGCTTGATGACCTCCAGCATGGGAACCGAGACTGTCGTGTAAGGCAGCATGAAACTCATCGCCAGCGTCCGGTTGTCGCGCCTGCCTTTTTCCGTGAGCACCTTCGTGAAGGTTTCATCCTGGCACTCGCCGGTGCCGTCCGCGCGATAGACCCGGACCGACTTTTGGTCCACCGTCGCGGAATCGCTGTCGGGGTATGTCGTCGGCGTGATTTCCGCCGCCGCCGCCATCACCGGTTTCGCGTCCACCAGCGACCACTCGGCGCCGGAATAACGGTTCGTGTCGCCGCGCGCGGAGCACACCGCCAGCGCGACGGCGGCCAGGACAAATCCACGGACCGCAAAGCAAAATCCTTTTTTCATAAATTTAAGCAGCAGCGACAATGATGCTGGATTCCGGTCAATCCGCCAGACGTGTTTCGAACAAATCATCCTGCGGGCTCCACCGGTTTCCGGCGGCAGTTTAGACCGCAACCCACCCCATTTGCTCATCTTTTTTCAAAGGGCAATTCAACCATGCGCCCGACCGGAGCCGCGCGCCCGCCGTTGCGCCGAGGAGGACAGGATGAAGCTGTTCAATGATACCGATACAATTTCACCCGCTGAACGGCGGGGCCGTCGGCCCGGAACATCAGCCCGCTGCCGGACTGGTTGTTTGCGGCGGCAGCGGCTTGATTGTAATCCAGCAGAACATCATCTCCGTTCATCTTGCGCCCGGAAATCCACAGGCCGTTTGCAAACCGGCCCGTTTCCGCGTCGGCGAGACCGGCAATCTCCGGTCCCGGCGTGTTCGGCGAGAAGGTGACCTGGACATCGAGGCCGGCGACAAAATATTCGTCCGGGCCGGATGAAATGACGATGGCGTAACCCAGCGGCGGGACATCCGCGGGATTCCTCCGGTTCTGCCGGAGCTCGACATGGACGACATAATTTCCAACCTGAATGTCCTGCCTGGGTTGCCGGGCATTGAGCCAGGCGGCGCCGATGGCGCCTTTGGCCTGCGCATCCAAAATCAGCGGCGACATTTGCGCGAGTGTCGCGTAAGCCCTGGCAAGCGGCAGATTTTCGAGCGCCACCGGCTCCGGCGCATTGCCTTCGGGACGGCCCTCGCTGAAACGCGACAGGTTGTTGACGCCGAAAGGCGAGTAACCGAGGGCGGAGTGCTGTCCGACGGCATAAAAGGCGTTGGCCGCGCCGAGGGCGTTGCCGAACGACTCCGGCACGAACAGCGGATTGTTTGGACGGTGGAACTGCGCGGCCCAATAGCTGAAATTCGGCAGATGGACATCCGGCGCGTTGATGTCAATCGCGGGCGCACCGGCTTTCCAGATGTCAATCACCAGCGGCTCCGGGCAGCCGGACGGAAAATCGCCCGGCTCCCGGTCTTCGGGCTGGACGAGCCAGGTGTTCGAGAACACCGGCACGGCGTATTCGCGTTTGCCGGCCTTGGCCAGATGGTTCATGTAGCGCGCGTAACCCCACGCCTGAAAAATTTCGTCGGCCGCCGTGGAGCCGCCGAAAACTTCCGTCCACGTTCCGGCGGTTTTCGCGCCGGCGCCCACCCACAATTGGCGCAGCTCCGGCCACAACGTCTCCCGGTTTTTTTGCAGATCATCCATCAGCTCCGGCGGCACGGGCCGGGCGAACGCGGCCTCGGCGTCGGCGGACCGGTCGCGCGAATCGCCGAGCAGCCCGACCTCGTTCTCCAGTTGAATCATGATGACGGTGTGCCTTTTGGAATCCACTTCGCGGAGGTGGTGCATGAAGGCAGTGTAGGCGCGGGCATCGGCCTGCAGGTTGGCGTCGCTGAACGGCGAGAGCACTTCCACCGCCCTGCCGCTTTTGAGCCGGGAGCGCGGGAACCGCTGCTGGTCGGCCTTCACCCAGGCGGGCGCGAAGCTGGAGAGGCCGTTCTTCCAACTGCCGAACCAGAGGAAGACGACGTGCAAATCGTTTTTCCGTGCGCCGGCGAGCAGTCCGTCCACAAGGTGGAAATCATATTTGCCCTCGACCGGCTCAATCCAGTCCCAGCCGATGCCGACGAGGACGGTGTTGAAATTCATTTTGGCAAGCTTCGGCCAGACCGTATCCATGTAAGCGAGGTCGGAAGAGGCGGTGTTGTCCGTTTCACCGCCCAAAACCAGATACGGCTTGCCGTCCACAATCAATTGCGTGGCGGCACCGCGCTTTTCCAGATGCGCCAGGGACGGATCGGATGCGGTTGGCGTGGTTTGGGTTTGTGCGGTCGTCAGTGTCAGCGCAAAAATCGCTGCCAGAATACAATATGTTTTCAGTTTCATGGTTTTCATGTTTTCAGGCAATGAATCGGGCATCAGCGGCGGAATGACGCTTATCTTTTCAAAACGATGAAGCGCGCTTCGTAATTTGTCAATGTCAGCGGCACGGTCACGCTTCCCGCCGACGTCGTGACCCCGTCCAGCGGACTCATCGCCCCGCTGGTCGCGTCCCAAATTTGCGCCCGGCCGGTGCCGGCAAGCATTGCGGCGCGCGATTGGGTCTCGCCGGATTCGTTGAAGAAGAAATACACATCGCCATCCCTGAGCGCGCGGTGGATGTATTTGATGGACGGACAGGGCGTGTCGAGTTTCACGTCCGGCGGGGGCAGCGCCGCGATGACGCGGTCGGTGATGTCCGGCGTCGGCTCAATCGTGGCGAAGCTCAAATCCGGCGCGCCGGC
>Ga0181535_10007847_pt1 | contig 10618 bp, 8 predicted proteins | sample PEATcosm2014_Bin_44_FD_119774 | JGI IMG/M metagenome (GOLD analysis project Ga0181535, IMG submission 119774) | Peatland microbial communities from MTU Mesocosm Facility, Houghton, MI, USA - PEATcosm2014_Bin17_30_metaG | ecosystem: Environmental > Terrestrial > Soil > Wetlands > Peat | place...
CGGTGAAGCCGAATGCGGCACACCGGGCGCTGGCCGGGCTGGAGCGGGCGTGGGGGGCGCGCGGCGGCGACTTTCTGCTGGTGACGCAGAACGTCGACGACCTGCACGAGCGCGCCGGCAGCCAGCGGTTGCTGCACATGCATGGCTCGTTGCGGCGGGCGCGCTGCCTGCGCTGCCACGGCGTGGCGGCGTGGTCCGGCGATATGGGGACGGGTAGCGTCTGCCCGGCTTGTGGGAGAACGGGCGGGATGCGGCCGGACATCGTCTGGTTCGGTGAAGTGCCGATGGGCATGGGCGAGATCGGGACGGCGTTGGACGCGTGCGGGCTGTTCGTGTCGATCGGCACATCCGGGAGCGTCTGGCCGGCCGCGGGTTTCGTCGCCGAGGTGAGCGGACGGGCGCATACGGTGGAGTTGAACCTGGAGCCGTCGGCGGGGACGGCGCTGTTCGACGAGGCGCGGCATGGGCCGGCGAGCCGGCTGGTGCCCGAGTTCGTGGCGGGGCTGTTGGCGGAGGCGGGGTGAGTCCGCGGCGGCCCTTGACTCCCGCAAGATAGTATACAATAGGCGCCGGACAGGGCAGGGTTGGAGCTTTTCCCATGCAAGCCTTCCGGGTGGCGGCCACGCAGTTCAACACCAAAAACCTGGCGCTGGCCGATAACGTGCAGCGACATGTGGCGGTGATCGGCAGGGCGGTCGCGGCGGGCTGCTCGTTGGTCTGCTTTCCGGAACTGTCGATAACCGGCCACAACGGCAGCGACGATATCGTCCGCGACGCCCAGACCCTCGATGGCAATGCGGTCGAGACGATCGCCGCCAAGGCGCGCGCCGGCGAGATTTTCGTTTCGTTCGGCATGTGCGAGCTGTTCCGGGGCACCCATTACAACACCCAGGTCCTGGTCGGCCCGGAGGGCATCGTCGGGATTCAGCGGAAAGTTCACGCCTCGACCGATGAATTCTTTCATTTCCGGCAGGGCTATGAGTGGTTCGTCTATGACATCGGCATCGCCAAGGTCGGCACCGCCATTTGCCACGACAGCGATTTCTTCGAGAGCTGGCGCATCCTCGCGCTGATGGGCGCCGAAGTCGTGCTGCTGCCGCATGCGGTGCGCAAGATGAACACGCCCGACGGCGGCCTGTCCTTCGACGGCGAGGGCGTCGACATGCCGGCGGCGGCCGTCCTCGCGGCGCAGTGCCAGATGATCACGCCGCCCAATGCGAAATACCATGACATCCAGGCCCGGACGAACGGCGTGTTCGCCGTTTTTTCCGATCAGGTCGGCTTCGACGGCCGGAGCACCCACGTGGGCTCGGCCTATGTCATCGGTCCGGACGGCCTGTTCATCAGCACCGCCACGCCGTCGACCGAAGACGCGCTGATTGTCGCGGACCTCGATCCCGAGATTCTGGCGACCGTGCGCAAGGGTCCCTGGTATCTGCTCAGGACACGCCGGCCCGAGACCTATGGGCAGTTGACCGCGCAGCTCTGACCGCGTCAGGGCGTCTCGTTCCGCGGCGGTGAATCGCGAAGGCGCCGGCGCTCCTCGATGATGGCCTCGAAATCGAGGGCATCGTTCTGGAGCCGGATATGCTCATCGAGAGCGCGGTCCAGCTCGGTCAGCTTGCCGCGGCTGAAGGCGTTGAGCAGGGCGCGGTGCTCGGCGACGATGCCTTCCATCGGCTTGCTCAGGGTGGAAAGCCCGACGATGATCGTCAGCTGGCGCGCCAATGTTTCCCATACCGAGCACAGCACCTCGTTGTCGCTCAGCCGGCAGAGTTCGCGATGGAAGGCGGCGTCCGCACTGGCGATGCCGTAGGTGTCCTGGCGGGCGGCCATGCGTTCGAGCTCTTCGGTCTTGCGCTCCAGCGCGCCGAGCGCGGCTCCCTTGTTCCGGCCCAGCATGACCGCCCGCCGGGCGGCGGCTTTCTCCAGCGCGACCCGGACTTCGCTGAGCTGATCGAGACGCGCGCGGGTCACCGGGTTCAAGCGCACGCCCTTGTAGGGCGAGCTGACGACGAGACCCTGGCTTTCCAGCAGCCGCAGGGCCTCGCGGACCGGCACGCGGCTCATGCTCAGTTCCTGCGCGATCTCGGTCTCGACGATCCGGTCGCCGGGCAGGATGACGCCACGCGCGGCGCCGGCGACGATCGCGTCCACGACCTGGTCGACCAGGGTCCGCCGCCGCACCGGCTTTCGCGCCGCGCTGGCAGTGAGCCTTTGGCTGGCAGCCGGTTCGCCGTCGTTCACCCGTGTGTTCATGCTGTTTCCAGTCCGTCCGGCGCTTGCCGCTGGGTTGGTGCGGGCGGCGCTCATATCGGTTGACACGTGGTCGGTGGCGGGAGTTGTATACGATCCGTAGTCCGAGGGGAACCGGAAAGACCGACGCGGGAGGTGGAACGTGCCGTTTACGTCCGCACATGCCGTGGTTGCCCGGGGCCTCGATCCGGCGATCGACGACACGGTCCCCGAATGGGCGGCCATCACCGGGATCAACCATCGTGGCCATGCCGTCCCGCCTGCAGAACCCGACACGCCGCCGCGGAGTTCACGCCATGCTCACTGAACGCAATTCGTTGCTGAACGCCGCCGTCCGGCAGGTGAAGATCACCGCCATCAAGGCGGCGTCGCTGTTCGGTGAAAGTCCGAAAGGCGGCTGGTCGGCCGAGATCAGGCCGGAAGATTCGATCCATGCGATCATCGCCGTCCATACCGACGCCGGCATTACCGGCCTTGGCAGCGTCTTCACCGATGGGCGCCTCGTGCAGGCCGGACTTCAGGTGCTCGAACCCCTGTTCCGGGGCGAGACGGCACTGGAACCGGAACGCGTGTCGGAAAAATTGCACCAGAACACGTTCTGGATGGGCCGCGGCGGCACGCTGACGCACACGATCAGCGGCATCGACATCGCGCTGTGGGACATCCTCGGCAAGGTCACCGGACAGCCCGTGGGCCGCCTGCTCGGCGGAACCTATCGCCGCCGCGCGCAGCCCTACTGCTCGCTCCTGATGGAGGAGCCGGCGCGCATGCGCGATGTTGTCGATGAATATCGGGAGAGAGGCTTTCGCGCCTTCAAGATCGGCTGGGGACCGTTCGGCCGCGTCGACGACACCAGGCTCGACGAGGCCATCGTTCGCGCGGCGCGCGAGGCCGCCGGCCCGACGGCCAGGCTGTTCGTCGATGCGGGCGCCAGCGACGCGCTGTGGCCGCAGGGGCTGAAATGGGCGATGCGGACGGCCGAGATGCTGAAGGATTACGACATCGGCTGGTTCGAGGAACCGCTGCGGCCGGATGCCATCGACGATTATTGCCACCTGCGGCGAGTGAGCCCGGTGCCGATCGCCGGCGGCGAAGTGCTGACGCGGCGCCAGAGTTTTCTGCCCTGGCTGCAACGCGGCGCCTTCGACATCGTCCAGCCCGATGTGACCAAGGTCGGCGGCCTCAGCGAACAGCGTCGGATCGCCCGGATGGCCGACGACTTCGGGGTGAAATATGTCGGTCACGGCTGGAACACCGCCGTGGGCGTCGCGGCGGACCTGCAAATGGCCGCCGCATCGCCCCATACCGACCTCGTCGAGTTCATTGGGGGAAGCGCCTATCTGGACGGCATCGTCACCGAGCCGTTCGCGCTGGACGATGAAGGCTATCTGACGATTCCGGACAAACCAGGACTCGGGGTGCGGCTCGATCGCGACAAGCTCGCTCGCTATACGCCGGACGCCGCGGCTTTGTTCCCGGCATGACCGGCACGACGTGACTGCCTGCCCCACGGGATGGATTGCCGATTCCGTCGGCGATCCGCGGTGGGGACAGACGAACGACAGGAACGATCAGCAGGAAGGGAAAGAATCATGACTGCGTGGACCCGCCGGAAGATGCTGATGGCCGGCACGGCCGGGGCGACCGCGGCGATGGCCGGGTTGCCCAGCAGGCTCGCGGCCCAGCCGGTTGCCATGGGCACGCCAAGGAAGGGCGGCACCGTCACCGTCTCGGTTACCCAGGCCCCGCCATCGATGGACGCCCAGGTGACCTCCGCCTCCACCGCGCGCGACGTCACCCTGCACCTTTATGAAACCCTTTATGCGCGCGACGAAAACGGCAGGCCGGTGCCCGACCTCGCCGAGGGTGTGGATATCTCCAAGGACGGTCTCACCTATGTCTTCAAGCTGCGGCCGGGGGTGAAGTTCCACAACGGCAAGATCATGGGTGGGCGCGACGTCGCGGCCTCGCTGGATCGGTTCAAGAAGTTCGGCGCGTCGGCCAATCTGCTCGACGCGATGGAGGCGGTCCAGGCCACCGGGCCACTCGAAGTGACCGTCAAGCTCAAGGCCCTGCAGTCCACCTTCCTCGACAACCTGTCCTCGCCGCGCTCGCCGATCGCGATCTATCCGGAGGAGGAGGCGGTCAAGCCGCCCAAGGAATTCAAGTTCATCGGCACCGGGCCGTTCAAGTTCGTCGAGTACATGCCGGACAGCCATGTCACGCTCGAGCGCTTCGACGATTACGTCCCGAACCCCAATTACAAGGGACGGGACGGATTTGCCGGACGCAAAGAGGTCCACATCGACAAGGCGATTTTCCGCTTCATGCCGGACGCCAGCTCGCAACTCGCGGGCCTGCGGACCGGCCAGATCCAGATCGTCGAGATCGTCGACGGGCCAAGTGCGAAGCAGCTCAGCAGCGATCCGCAGTTCAAGGTCTTCAAGGTCCTGCCGTTCTACCTTCAGGTCGCGAAATTCAACCACGCGCAACCGCCGTGCGACGACGTGAACTTCCGCCGCGCCGTCACGGCGGCGCTGAACATGGAAGAGATCATGGCGATCGCCTTCCCCGATGTCTATGACCTGAACGGCGGCTGGGTCTTCTCCACCTCCGCCTACTATACCAAGGCCGGCCTCGAACTCTACAACATCGCCGATCTCGACAAAGCCAAGCAGTTGCTGGCGAAATCGAGTTACAAGGGCGAGACGCTCACCTTCATCGTCGACAACAGCCGGACCGATATGGACACGGCCACCGACATCAAGGAACAGTTGAGCCGGATCGGCGTCAAGGTGGATGTCAAGGTCTCCGACTGGCCGACGGTTTCCCTGGTCGGCTACACCCCGAACGGCTGGCATTTCTGGACCCACGGCTTCGGCATCGAACCGTTCGAGGGGCCGGCGACGGTGATGAGCGTGTACGCGAACGGAATCTCCCAGCTGAAGGACGATCCGGTGATCGACGGGCTGTACAAGTCCTATACCGGAGAGATGGACATGGAGAAGCGCAAGGCCATCTTTGCGCAGTTCCAGGCCCACATGTACGAGAACGCCGTTTCCATGACGCTCGGCAACTACGGCATCTTCCAGGCCATCAACACCAAGCTGAAGAACCACGTGCCCTTCCGGATCACCCGGCTGTGGGACGTCTGGCTCGAGGGCTGACGCAGGCGCGGGGCGAAGCATCGGACGGAATTCGGGGGTCAGCCCATGCTTCGCTTCACCCTTCGACGCATCGTGATTTCGATCCCGGTGCTGCTGCTGGTTTCGTTGATGTCGTTCGCGATCATCTGGCTGGTGCCGGGGGACCCCGCCGCGGCGTTCCTCGACGCCAGTGCGACGCCGGCGCAACTGGCGCAGATCCGTCACCAGCTCGGGCTCGACCAGCCGTTCTACCTGCAAATGATCAGTTGGTACGGCCGCATCCTGCACGGCGATCTCGGCGAGTCGATCCTGCTGCACCGGAGCGTCGCCACCGCGATCATCGAGCGCGTGCCGGTGACGTTGTCGCTCGCCTCGCTGGCCCTGGTGTTCGCCGTGGTCATGGGAATTGTCGCCGGCATCCTGGCGGCCGTGCGCCACGGGGGCTGGGCGGACCAGTCGATCATGGGGCTGGCGCTGCTCGGCCTGTCGGTGCCGGACTTCTGGCTCGGCATGGTGCTGATCTTCGTCTTCGCGGTCGGCCTGGGCTGGTTCCCGGCGGGCGGATATGTCGAACCTTCCGTCAGCCTCACGGGCTGGGCGCATTGCATCGCGCTGCCGGCCTTCGCGCTGGCGGCCGCCCAACTCGGGTTCATCGCCAGGATGAGCCGGTCCGCCATGCTGGAGGTGCTGGGGCAGGACTTCATCCGCACCGCCGATGCCAAGGGCCTGCCCTGGAGCGTCGTCGTCATCCGCCACGGACTTCCCAACGCGCTGGTGCCGATTCTGACGGTGGCGGGAATCATCGCCGGTGGCCTGCTGGGCGGGGCATTGGTGATCGAACAGGTGTTCTCGCTGCCCGGCGTCGGGCGGCTGATCGTCGATGCCGTGCTGAGCCGCGACTTCCCGGTCATCCAGGGCAGCCTGCTGTTCGTCGCCCTGATCTACCTGGTGATCAACATCGTGGTAGACATGCTCTACGCCGTCGTCGATCCCAGGGTGCGCCTTGGATAGCGTGCTCCCTGACACGGGGCCGGAGCCGGGCTGGCTGCGCGCCACCCTGCGGCTGGTTGGTCCGGTCCTCGCACGGCTGGCCCGCAACCGCTCCTTCACCGTGGGCGCCGCACTGGTGCTGTTCGTGCTGTTCGTTGCGTGCTTCGCGGACGTGCTGGCGCCTTATGACCCGGTGCGCAGCAATTTCAGGTTGCGCTTCGCCCCACCCGGCGTCGGGCATTGGTTCGGCACCGACCATTTCGGACGCGACCTGCTGTCGCGCGTCATCTACGGCGGGCGGCTGTCGATGGAGATCGGCTTGCTGGTGGTGCTGGCGACCGGCGTCCTCGGCACCACCATCGGCGCGGTCGCGGGATTTTTCGACGCGCTGGACAACCTGCTGATGCGGCTGATGGATGCGCTGATGGCGTTTCCCACCATCCTGGTCGCCATCGTGGTGAGCGCCGTGCTCGGGGCTTCCGTGACCAACGTCATCATCGCGCTGGCCGTCGCGACCACGCCGCACACAGCGCGCATCGTGCGCAGCTCCGTGCTGGTAACCCGCGAGATGCAGTATGTGGAAGCGGCGCGCGCGCTGGGGGCGAGCGATCTGCGGCTGCTGTTCGGCCACGTGCTGGTCAACGCGCTCGCGCCGTTGATCGTGCGGCTGACCTACGTCTTTGCCATCGCGATCCTCGCCGAGGCGGTGCTGTCCTATGTCGGCGTGGGACCGCCGCCACCGGCGCCGACGTTCGGCAACATCATCGCGGGCGAACGGGATTTCATGACCACCGCACCCTGGGCGATGATCTTTCCGGGGCTCGCCATCGTGGTCGCGGTGCTCGGGCTGAACCTGCTGGGCGACGGACTGCGTGACGCGCTCGATCCGCGCATGAGGATGTAGCGCCGTGGCAGCGCTGCTCGAGGTCGAGAAACTGGCGGTGTGGCTGACCGGGGCGCGCGGCCGTCCGACCATACTGGAAGACGTATCCTTCAGCCTCGAATCCGGCGAGGTGCTCGGGGTGGTCGGCGAGTCCGGCAGCGGCAAGAGCGTGCTGGCGCTTTCCCTCATGGGCCTGCTGCCGTCAACGCTTTCCATGTCCGCCGCGCGCATCCGTCTGCTCGGCCATGAGCTTGCCAACCAGCCCCGCGAGGCGTGGCGGACCTATCGCGGCCGCGATATCGCGATGATCTTTCAGGAGCCGATGACATCGCTCAATCCGGTGATGCGGGTCGGCGCGCAGATCGCCGAGGTGCTGTGCTGGCGCCGCGGCATGAGCGGGGCCGCGGCGCACCGGCGCGCGATCGAGCTGCTGGAACAGGTGGAGATCCCATCGGCGGCGAGCCGCGCGGGCACCTATCCGCACGAACTTTCCGGCGGCATGCGCCAGCGCGTGATGATCGCGATCGCGCTGGCCGCAAGCCCCAAGCTGCTGATTGCCGACGAGCCGACGACGGCACTGGACGTCACGGTGCAGGCGCAGATCCTTCGCCTGTTGATGGACTTGCAGCGCACATCTGGATTGTCGTTGATCCTGATCACGCACGATCTCGGTGTCATCGCCGAACTGGCGGAGCGGGTGATGGTGATGTACGCCGGCCGCATCGCGGAAGTGGCGGCGGTACGCACGATCTTCGACGATCCGGTGCACCCGTACACGCAGGCGCTGCTGTCCTCGGTTCCCGATATGCGCCATCAGCGGTCGCGGCTCGCGACGATTCCGGGGACGGTGCCTAATCTTTTCGCCATGCCGCCGGGCTGCCGGTTCGCCCCACGCTGCCCGCACCGGCGGGATGTTTGCGAGCGGAGCGCACCGGCCATCGTCGCATTTGCGCAGCGCCACGACGTCGGCTGCCTGCGGCCGTTCGGCTATCCCGAGCCGGTCAGCGTGACGCCGTGACGATACCCGCCGAGGTGCTGATCGAAACCCGTGGACTGCACAAGCATTTCGCGGGGAGAAAGCTGGGGATCGGATTCGGCCGCGCCGCCGCGGTCCGCGCGGTGGACGGGGTCGACCTGACGATCCGCAAGGGCGAGACGCTGGGCCTGGTCGGCGAATCGGGCTGCGGCAAGTCGACGCTGGGGCGCGCGATCCTGCGACTGATCGAGCCGACCGCGGGCGTGGTGCTGCATCGGGGCATCGAGTTGACGAAGCTCAACCGCGCGGCGATGCGGGCGGAACGGCGTGAGTTGCAGATCATCTTCCAGGATCCTTTCGGATCGCTCAATCCGCGCAAAACGGTGGGCGCAACGATCGCGGAGGCCTACGCGATCCACCGGCTGGGCGGGCGGGCCGAGCGGGCTCGCTGGGTCGGCGAGATGCTGGACCGCGTGGCGCTGCCGCGCGACGCGGTTTCTCGCTACCCACACGAGTTCTCCGGCGGACAGCGCCAGCGGATCGGCATCGCCCGGGCGCTCGCGTTGCGGCCGGGCTTCGTGGTGTGCGACGAGGCGGTCTCCGCGCTCGACGTTTCCGTGCAGTCGCAGATCGTCAACCTGCTGCAGGACCTGCAACACGAACTTGGGCTGACCTATCTTTTCATTTCGCACAACCTGGCCGTCGTCAGGCACATTTCCAATCGGGTCGCCGTCATGTACCTGGGGCGAATCGTCGAACTGGCCGACGTCGGCGATCTGTTCGATCGTCCTGCCCATCCGTACACGCGCGCCCTGTTGTCCGCGATTCCGATCCGTCATCCCGACGAACGTCGCGAGCAACCCATCCTGCGCGGCGATCCGCCAACCGCGATCGGCGAGTCGGTGGGTTGCCGGTTTGCTGGACGCTGCCCGTTTGCCGGACCCCGCTGCCATAAGAACGACCCGCAACCGACGACGCTCGCCGATGGCCGGTCGGTCGCCTGCCATCTGGCGGCGGACGGGACGCTGCCCCCCATGATCGCTGCCCCATAGGAGGAACCATGCTGAAGATTCTCATCGCGGAATGCACGCAGGAGATCTCGTCGTTCAATCCGGTGCCGTCGGGCTATGGGCATTTCCATGTTCAGCGCGGCGAGGAAATGCTGGTGCAGCGTGGCCTGAACACCATGATCGGCGGCGCCTTGTCGGTGTTCGAGGCGCGCCCGGACGTCGCGATCGTGCCCACCTATGGCGCCCGTTCCGGCAGCGCCGGCATTCTGTCGGCGGCGGGATGGCAGCAACTGTCCAGTGAATTCCTGCAAGCCGTGGCGGCCCGCATCCACGATGTCGACGCCGTCTACGTTTCCCTGCACGGCTCGATGGGCGCCGAGGGCGAGCTGGACCCGGAGGGATTCCTGCTGGCGCGCCTCCGCGAGATGGTGGGCCCGGCCATGCCGATCGTCATTTCGCTCGATCTGCACGGCGTCCTTACCGACAGGATGGTGCGCCAGGTGGACGGGCTGGCGATCTATCACACCTATCCCCATGTCGATTTCGGCGACACCGGCATACGGGCGGCCCGGCTGCTGCTGGATATCGTCGACCGCAAGCTTGCGCCGGTGATCGTGCGGGTGATCATCCCCGCCCTGGTGCGCGGCGACGAGTTGATCACCCGCACCGGTTGCTACGGAGACCTGATCCGCGAGACGCAGCGCCTCGAGCACGAAGGCCGCGCGCTGGCGGCGGGTATCATGATCGGCAATCCATTCACCGATGTGCCGGAACTGTGCACCCAGGTGGTGATCGTCGCCGAGCGGGACGACGCCTGGCTGGCGCGCGAAGCGGTTCGGCTCGCGGAGGAATTCTGGCCGCTGCGCCATCGCATGCAGGGCAAGCTGATCGCGCTCGACCGGGCGATCGCGCAGGCCAAATGGATGAAAGGCCCGATCGTGTTCACCGACGCGGCGGACGCCACCTCCTCGGGCGCCACCGGGGATTCCAACGTCGTCATCAAGGCGCTGCAGCAAGCCGGCACGGACAAGCGCGTGCTGGCCCAGATCGTCGATCCGGAGGCGGCGCGCGCGGCCCATGCCGCGGGGGTGGGCGCCACTATCGACGTTTGTCTTGGCGGCGCCCTCGATACGGAGCGTTTCACGCCGATGCGGGTGACGGCGACGGTCGAATCCCTCTCACGCGGCCTCGGCCGGTTCGAAACGACGAAAAGCAGCTTCGACGCCGGCCCGAGGGCCGTGCTGACATTCGGCAAGTTCACCGTCATCGTGATCAGCCGGACGGTCGGACTGGTCGATCGGGCGATGTTCTACGCCAACGGGCTCGACCCCAGGGATTTCGACCTGATCGTCGTCAA
>Ga0181535_10007848_pt1 | contig 10616 bp, 7 predicted proteins | sample PEATcosm2014_Bin_44_FD_119774 | JGI IMG/M metagenome (GOLD analysis project Ga0181535, IMG submission 119774) | Peatland microbial communities from MTU Mesocosm Facility, Houghton, MI, USA - PEATcosm2014_Bin17_30_metaG | ecosystem: Environmental > Terrestrial > Soil > Wetlands > Peat | place...
CGTACTTCTTCTCCAGCCGCCGCAGCTCCGGAACGTCGCCCTTGCCGTTGGGCAGGTCCCACAGCACATGCAGCGCCACCGTCGGGCTGGCGCCAGTCAGCTTGTTCACCTGGCCCGCATCCTCGAACTTCTCCTCCAGCGATGTCGCCGCGCCCGCCTGCACGAACTTGCCGAACCGCGTCCCGGTGTTGGCAAAGCCCCACGATGGGACCTCGATCCGAAACCCGTCCAACGCCGCAAAAACCCTCTCCGTCGCGCTCGCGCCGGAACTCGCACTGCCCTTACCCATGACCTACCCCCTTATAGCTTTGGAACTGCATTGTTGGAAATATACTCCCTGCGCAAATACATCCGCCAATCCGACTCGTTGGCCCGTTGGACAGTATAGGGAATCTCTGAATAACTCCCCGTTTTGAAAGGGCGGTCCATTTCCAATGCGGCTTTAGCCGCCGAGGGAATCTCGAAGACCTCTGCAGACCTTTCGGTACTGGTAAAGTTTGAATTTGCACAGGTCTTGCGGTCTGGTCTGCGATGAACGATCATGGGGCATGGACATAAACACACGAGCGTTCCATGTTGTGATGCAGTCGATAGGCGAAGAGCCGATCAAGCGTCCGACTCTAGCGGCATCCAGCAGGGGTACGGCCAGGGCTGCTAAATTGTCCCCTGAGCAGCGCACGGATATAGCTAAAAGGGCGGCCAAATCACGCTGGGCAGCGTCCAATAAGAAGCCCCAGACGGGCCAGTGACCCATCTGGGGACTTGTCATAGATAGGGCGAGTGCCCTATGGTGGTATCTCAATCGTAATGACTACTCCGCAGATGCGGATGGTCAGAACGACCCGGCGAGAACGGTTGGCCTGTTGCATGGCTGTTCTCTCCCTTCTGTAGGATCGCCCCGACTCTAGCCAGCCGGGGCGTTTCCGTCTTGCGACGAAAAATCAATCTTCAGTTCCTTCCTCCTCTGCTCCCTCTTCCAAATCATCTCCGTGTTCGGACTCGTATGTTTCGATCTTTTCGAGCAGACCCATAACGAATTTGCGATCCTCCGCAGTCATCTGGAAAAGATCGACACTAGAGGCGATTAGGAGTCTGTAGCCCCCAGCCAAGGTGGTTTCCTTCTTCGATCCTGCGCCGTAGTAATCCAGGGCGGCATTTTGAATCTTTACGGCAGCGGGAACCCCACCCTTTGCTGCTCCATTTGAAACCCGCTTGCGCCGAGACCCAACCAAACTCCCCTTTTTTGTCAGCAGGGGAGATAGCGGCACTCCGGCCCACTTGGCGGCCTGTAAGAAGAAGCTGGCGGCCTTGCGGTGCGTGTCTCCCTCTTGGCCGAATTTCCGCATCTCTGCGTCGAAGCTGCCGGGGGTTGCTTTGGTGAGATCAAGGGACATCAGGCTCCCATACGCTGCTTTCATCACGCCTACAAAGAGCGCATTCCGCTGCGCGGGGTCGGCGTGGGTCAATTGTCGGAGAGCCTCGGTCGGGACACCATCGTCTGCAATGAGCCGCAGGAACCGCAGAGAGCCAAGTAGTTGACTCCTTATCCCACCGGAATAGCTCGGCCACATCGATGTATCAATTCTGTCGGGCAGGAACGACTTGAAAGAGTCGAGGACGGCTGTGAAGGTTTTGAATGGAACATAAGCGGGAGTGACTGTTTTCGGGTCAGGCATATTGCCTCCTGTCGTAATGTGGATTGTAGAATAGCACAGTTTTAGCCGAGTGCAAATATATTTTGCAAGTTTACCGCGTTAGACTTTTTTTGGAGCCTTTACCGCGTTCGACTACGATGTCCACATGGAGGGCGACATGAAGGCTGGAGAGACAGTATTGGTGCCTGTGAATTGTGGGCAGTTTAGTGAAGGGGAAGTAATTGAAATACATGGAGATATAGTGCGAGTCGCGGGGCCGTCTGAGATGCGCACTGTCCGGCAGCAGGGGAGGACTCCGCTGGGCATAGGGTTTCCTGTCCAAATTGTAAGAGAGTTGGAAAAGGCAAAATAATTGTTGACATAACGGCACACTTCAAGCATTATGTAAAGTATGAACCGCTTGAGTGTATCTGATCGAGTCCGAATCGTCTCTGCCCTGGTCGAGGGTTGCGGAGTCAATGCCACTTGCCGCATGACGGGAATCTCCAAGCCCACAGTTCTAAAACTGCTGGCCGATCTTGGCAAGGTCTGCCTTGCATATCACGATGAGCATGTCCGCAACATCCACTCCAAGCGAATCCAGTGCGATGAAATCTGGAGCTTTGTCGGAGCAAAGCAAAAGAACGTCACCGAAGAGAAGATGATGCAAGGCTGGGGCGATGCGTGGACGTGGACAGCCCTTGATGCGGACACGAAGCTCATGGTTTCGTACATGGTTGGCAATCGTGGAGCGAAGTGCGCGAAAGTGTTTATGGAGGATGTAGCGTCGCGTGTCGCAAACCGCGTCCAGATCACAACAGACGGCCACAAGGTCTATGCGGAAGCCGTCGAATGTGCGTTCGGTGCGGAATGCGACTATGCGATGCTCATAAAGCTCTACGGCTCTGATTCGTTCGATACGAAGTACAGCCCTGGCGAGTGCATCGGCATTCGCACAGCCGTACTCGCTGGCAACCCCGATCCGGCGCATATCAGCACGTCATTCGTGGAACGCCAGAACCTCACGATGCGGATGCAAATGCGCCGCTTCACTCGCCTAACCAACGCGCACAGCAAAAAGCTAGAGAACCATGAGGCCGCGATTGCTCTCCACTACATGCACTACAACTTCTGCCGCATCCACGCGACGCTGCGCGTGACCCCTGCGATGGAAGCTGGAATCGCGGGCCATGTGTGGTCTATCGAGGAATTGGTTGGGCTGCTAGATTGAAACTTGACCAGTACCGACCTTTCCCAGGGAGCGCGAAATCGACCGCATTATGTTAGTTTGTTTGGTGGAGGATTCACCGCAATGGGCAAGTGGCAGGGAAAGATCGGCATCGTAGGCGCGGGCAGCGTAGGGGCGACCATCGCCTACGCATGCATGGTTCGTGGAATCGGCAAACACATCAGCCTCTTCGACATAGTTAAATCCCGGGTCGACGCCGAGGTCCTCGACCTCAACCACGGGCTGCAGTTCGTCCCCATGGCCAAGGTCGACGGCTCCGACGACCTCAATGTACTGGAGAACAGCGACGTCATCGTCGTCGCCGGCGGCGCACGCCAGAAGCCCGGCCAGTCGCGCATCGAACTCGCCGGCATCAACGCCGAGATGTGCCGCACCCTCATCCCCAACCTGCTCAAGGTCGCTCCCGACGCCACCATTCTCATGGTCACCAACCCGGTTGACGTCCTCACCTACGTCGCCCTCAAGATCAGCGGCCAGCCCTCCAACCGCGTCTTCGGCAGCGGCACCGTGCTCGACAGCTCACGCTTCCGCTTCCTCCTCGCCCAGCGCTGCGCCGTCGCCGTGCAGAGCGTCCGCGCCTACATCCTGGGCGAGCACGGAGACACCGAGGTCCCCATCTGGTCCACCGCAAACATCGGCAGCGTTCCCGTGCAAAGCTGGGAGATCCCTGGCCACGGTACGCTCACCGCCGAAGACGAGAAGAACATCCTGCACGGAGTCCGCAACTCCGCCGAGAGCATCATCCAGGGCAAAGGGGCCACCAACTACGCGGTCGGACTGGCCTTGTCAGACATCCTCGAGGCCCTCCTCTGGGACGAGCGCCGCATCCTCCCCGTCAGTTCCCTGCTCACCGACTACCGGGGCATCAGCGACGTCTGCATCTCGGTCCCCTCCATCGTGCACCACAGGGGAATCGAGCGTGTGCTGCCCGTGCCCATGAACGCCGAGGAAGAGGCCGGCCTGCGCGCCAGTGCCGACTCCATCCGCAAGGTCATCCGCACCCTCGGCTTCTAATCCCGGGGCTGCCTCATAATTGGGTCATTTGGGATCGCTTTGAAGGGGCGCGGCTTTAGCCGCGCCGTAATATCCCACCCCTCAAGGGGACTTTAGTCCCTGAGGGAATCCTGGCCCGTCAATTTGACTCTCCGCCCAGTCCAGCTTTTATTTCCACATTGCATCCGCCTCAGGTAAGATAAAACCGCTTTCACAAGTTCCAATCTTCACCCAATTCAACTTCCGCACCAGCGAGGCATTGTGGGACCCAATCCGTTTCTCGGAGTCATCTACAACCTGATCGGCGGCTTCTCCTCCGCCACCAACTTCATCCCCTTCCGCCAGATCAAGCGCTGGTCCTGGGAGGTCTACTGGATCATCCAGGGCTTCGCCGCATGGATCATTGCGCCCACTCTGCTGGCCTGCCTCTTCGTGCCCAATATGTGGTCCATCATCGCCCAGGCCCACGCCGACCCCAACAACCACGCCATCACCTATACCGTCCTCTTCGGCGCGCTTTGGGGCATCGGTGGGCTTACCTTCGGCCTGGCCATCCGCTATCTCGGCTTCGCCCTCGGATACTCCATCGCCCTCGGCCTCTGCATGGTCTTCGGCACTATCATCCCGCCCATCTATCACGGCCAGATCATGGCCATCGCCCATACCCACTCCGGCCAGATCACCCTGCTCGGCGTCCTCATCTGCGCCATCGCCGTGGCCGTCAATGGAGCAGCCGGTTACTCCAAGGAGAAGGAGATTGACCCCGACAGCACCATCGAGTCGCGCGAGCAGACCTTTGAGTTCGGCAAGGGCCTCGCCATCGCCATCCTCGCCGGTCTCATGAGCGCCTTCTTCGCCTTCGCCCTCGACTCCGGGGCCCCCATCGCGGCCATCGCCAAGACCCATCTGCTCGCCGCTGGACATAACGACATCTGGCAGAACCTTCCCATCCTCGTTGTCCTCCTCTGGGGCGGTTTCTTCACCAACATCATCTGGTCCGCCATCCTCATCTACCAGAACGGCTCCATCCGCCAGTTCATCGGCGAGCCCGGAGTCAACCCCATGCGCGCCGTCCCCACCTCGGGCGACACCATGGTCGACTTCGATCCCCTCGACGCCTCCACCTACGACCGCATCGCCCCCTCCACCCTCATCGCCAACTATCTCTACGCCGCCCTCGCCGGGGTCCTCTGGTACTTCCAGTTCTTCTTCAACTCCATGGCCAAAACCAAGATGGGAATCTACGACTTCTCCTCCTGGACCCTGCTCATGGCCTCCATCATTATCTTCGCCACCCTCTGGGGTTTCATCTTCAAGGAGTGGAAGGGCACCAGCGTCCACACCAAGACGCTGGTCGCCACGGGCCTCATACTGCTGGTCGGCTCCACCATCGTCATCGGCTACGGCAACTACCTGCTCTCCCTCCACCAATAGCCTTCAAATATCGGGTGCCCCATCCATCCCGCGTCCTCTGCGGGATGGGTGGGATGCAATCCCCTACTGCGCCGCCGCGTACCCCCGCTCCCGCATCCATTTGATCAGTAGCGCATCCGGCCACACGCTCAACTGCGCGTTCCCCACTCCCAGCCCCGACCCATGTCCTCCGTGCTGGAACAGGTGCATCTCCGCCGGTACGCCAGCCTTCACCAGCGCCGAATAGAACATCACGCTATTCATAATCGGCACTGTATGGTCGTCGGTCGTCGAAAACAGAAACACCGGCGGCGTCTGCGCGGTCACATGCAGTTCCGGAGACATCTCGTCCAGCTCCGCCTGCGCTGGCGCATTGCCCAGCAGAAACGTCCGCGAACCCTTATGCACATACGGGTCCTGCATCGTAATTACCGGATAACACAGGATCAGGAAGTCCGGCCTGCTGCTCTCCCGCTCCACAGCATCCGCCGCCGCCGGGTTGCCCGCGTCGAAGTGCGTCCCTGCCGTCGCCGTCAAATGCCCGCCCGCCGAGAATCCCCACATCCCGATGTGGTCCGGCGCGATCCCATACTCCGCCGCATGGGCCCGCACCATCCGGATCGCCCGCTGCGCATCGCCCAGCTCCACCGGATTGTGGTACTTCGGCCCAATCCTGTAGCGCAGTTGGAACGCCGCAATCCCATGCGCGTTCAGCCACGCCGCCACATCCGACCCCTCATGCACCACTGACAGATGTTCATACCCGCCCCCCGGCGCAATCACCACCGCCGTCTTCGTCGGGTTCGACGCCGGCAGCCACGCATAGATCGCCGGCTTGTCCGCGTCCGTATCGCCCTGCGCCCCCGGTGCGCCCTCCGGCCACAGCAGCGTTGGCGCCGGAGCATTCGCCGGCATCACCGCCGGTGTGCCCCGCTGCACAGGCACCCCCGGCCCTGCCGTATTCTGCCCCGCCTGACCCGCCGTCTGCCCCATCCCCATCACCCCGCTCATCGCAATCGCCCCCGCCAATAAAAATCCTCCCCGCATCATCCCTCCCACTTCCAACTCCGCCTCCATCCTACCCGCATCATCGCGATTTTGTTTGTTATTCCCGAAGGGAATCTGCTTTTGTACTTTTCCGTTCTACCCCAACGGTGCATAGCACCTTACAAAGCTCGCCCCCACGCTGCTCTTCACCCGCACCGCCCCACCCCCCGCCGGGACCACCACTGCCCGCCCCATTGGCAGCTCCACCTCCTCGCAACCCTCGCTCTTCACCGATGCCGTACCCGAGAGCCCCACCACGCACCCCGCTCCATCCACCGGCACAACCGCCTCGCCTCCCGCCGCCACGCCGTACCGGTCCACCACAAAATACTTCTGCTCGATCAGCCGCGTAAACCCATCCATCTTCTTTGCCGCGACCTTCCCTGCCGCCGTCCGCAGCTTCATCGCGCGCAGCCCCAGCTCCAGGTGCAGCTCCCGCCCCCGCCCGTAGTCGTACAGCCGGAATGTCGCATCGCTGGTCTGCTGCGTCTCCAGCAGGACCACTCCCGGCCCAATCGAATGCACCGTCCCCGCATCCACAAACACCATCTCCCCCGCCGCCACAGGGACCCACTCCAGCAGATCCTCCAGCGTCCCGGCCCCAATCGCCTCCCGCACCGCCTCCTTCGTCACGCCCTCGCGCAGACCCAGCGCAATCGTCGCTCCCGCCTCCGCCTCCAATACATACCAGCACTCAGTCTTGCCCCGCGGCTGCCCCAACTCCCGCGCCAACGCATCGTCCGGATGCACCTGCACCGACAGCTTCTCCCTGGGAAACAGCAGCTTCACCAGAAGCGGAAACTCCGCCGCAGCCTGCGCCAGTGTCCGCCCCTTCAGCGCGCCCGTCTCCACCACACACTCTGGCCCGGTCAGCCAGGCCTCGCCCACCGGCGCCGTCGTTCCCGTCTCGCTGTACCACGGCCGCAGGTCGGGCCTGCCCCATGGCCGCGGGCTGAACCACGGCGCCAGCCGGAACGGCCCCAATCCATTCCTCTCCATCCTTCTCCTTCGGGAATCTCTGAATTAGTCTCCGTTTTGAAAGGGCAGTACTTTAGTCCCGCCCTAAGCGCCCTTTTCCCAATGTGGCTTTAGCCGCCGAGGGAGTCTCAAACTCTCCTTTCGCCACCGGTCAGTCGAAAACCCTGCTCAAGTTGTCCGCGGAATGACCCTCTTTAGGCCGGCAGAATATCCAGGTCGCGATGCTCACCAGAATAGCGGAAAGAAATGTGAACACGCCATGCAGCCAGTCGAACGGACTGATCAGAATTAACCCGGCATGAAAGCCTGCATGGCCATGATTCAGCCACTGCATGAGAAAGAACAGCCATAGACTCGCGGTGGCTCCGCGTAAGGAAAATAATCCAATCAGGTACACCGGGAACGCCATGGTCAAACAAAAATCGGTCAATAGTTCCCGCAGGGTACCAAACCCAACATCAAGTGCATAGTCCACGCCAAGCAAGCTCTCAATCAGCAACAACAATCCTGCAATCACCAACAAAACACGCGATAGTCTGACCGGAAACTCAGCTTCGTATGGCGCACGTGGATGAGTCATATATCTCGGTGTTAGCTTACACCCACCATCCATCGCCTCAATCGTCGTCCTCATCCCGCTTCGCTTTCTTCTGCTTTTCCATCAACTGCGCCGGCACCGCCGCATCTCCCATCGCGTCCCGCCACAGAATCACATTCAGTTTGCTCGGGTCAGCCCGGTCCGCGTGCGTGAAGTCCATCCTCGCCGACTCCTTCGCTCCCACCGCCGTGGCCGCATTCGCAGTGTAGATCAGCCCATTCTCGCGGTTCGCGTAGTCCGCCGCAAATGGCCTCTGGTCCCCCGGCCCCGCAAACATCGACCCCATCAGCGACGCCAGCGCATCGTTGTTGTTCATCGGAGGCAGCCCCAGCAGCGTCTCCATCGTCCGCACCACGCTCACCGTCGTATAGAACCGGCTGTCCACAAACGTCCCGCCGTCCGCCGCCCGCGGAGCATACTTGCTCACCGCCAGCACCAGGCTTCTGTGCGCGTCCACATGGTCCGCGCCGTTCTGCGCGTCGTCCTCCAGAATGAAGATCGCCGTATCGTCCCAGTACGCCGAGTGCGACACCGCATCCACTACCCGTCCCACCGCCAGGTCGTTGTCCGCCACCGACGCCTTCGGCGTCGGCCCGCCCACCACCGTCCCCGCTGTATGGTCGTCGCCCATCCGCATCGTGATGTAGTTTGGCATCGTGTCCTTCCCCGCTGCGCGCTCCTGTATCCATCCCGCCAAGTGCCGCAGAAACACCTCCGCCCGTATCTGGTCCGGGACCCGCAGATTGAAGTCCGGCGACTCCGCCGCAAAGTGCCCCGCCAACTCCGGCTTGGTCGCCACATTGCGCACCAGCAGCGGAATCGCCCACGGCCACCGGCTCACTCCCCCACCCCATTCCTCTGGAATCTCCTCGCCCTGCTGGATCGCCTCCCGCGCGCACTTCGGCCCCTCCAGCAGCGGCCCCTCCTGCATACTCCCGCTCTTCTTCGCCCCGCAGAACGTCGACGAAATAAACTCCCCGAAGTTATAGTGCGTCCTTCCGTGCGCCTCCGCATCGCCCCATAGATATCCGCTCGCAGGCTCGTTCACATCCGCAATCTTCTGTAGCAGAGGATACCCGTTCGCCACCACCCCCTCGTAGTCGTACGTCCGCTGCGCGTTGCGGTACTCCTGCTGCCACGTCTTCTCCAGGTAGTCCGTCCCGATCGCAGCGTTCGACCACACATGCCCGTCCCCCGACACCTCGCCCGAATCGAAAAAATTGTCCAGCACGCCAAACTGCAACGCCAGCTTGTGCTGGTTCGGCGTCACGCTCTCCCCGTACATCGTCAACCCCGCATCGCCATTCCCCACTGGCCTTCCATTCTGCTTCAGGTCGCCGAAGATCTGGTCGTACGTCCGGTTCTCCTTGATGATGTAAATCACATGCTTGATGGGATTGCTTCCGCCAGCGAACGCAATGCTCTCCTCCGCCGCCTTCATCCGGTTCGCCGTCATCACCTCCGCCGTCGCAGCCTTCAGGTCCACCTTGCTCAAATCCACCGCCGCCAGCGATCCATACAGCAGCGTCGCAATATAACTGAAATCGCTCCGCCGCGAAGCCGCTCCCTCCACCTGTCTCTGCGCAAAGTTGTTTGGCCCTGTCCCCCGTCCCTTGTCCGTCGCTATATAAAGTTTTTCGCTCTTCCCTGTTCCCTGCTCTCCAACTGCCAGCGACATCGGCATCCACTCCGTCGGGATGAACCCCTCCGGCTCCACCATCCCCTTCTTCGCCGCCGCAGCCGTCAGCTTCCGCGTGTCAATCACCGCCACCGCATCCGAACCCATGTTCGCCACATACAGTCGGCTGCCATCCGCACTCAACACCAGCGCATCCGGCTCCGCCCCAAAGTAGCTCTGTCCCGGCAGCCGCGTATCGTAGTACCCCTTCACCGCAAACTTTGCGTTCTTCACCGGCACAACGGGAGGCCCGCCCCGTTCCATGCCGATGTTGTAGGAAACGGACCCACTCCCCGAAATATTGATCGCCGTCACCGCGTCCCGGTTCGCCAACGCCACGTACAACGTCTTCCCATCTGGCGACACTACCATCGCGCAAGGATGCGTCCCCGGCTTCACCGAATCGCTCGGCTTCAGCAGTGCGAGTTTCCTCCCCACCTTCCCGCTCATCAGATCGAGTTCCACCACCTCGCTCGCGTTCCACAGCGCCACAAACCCACGCGTCCCGTCCTTCGATACCGCAACCGCCACCGGGTAAGTGCTCGGCACCGCGTCGCTCTCCGAGAGGTCGAACCGTGTCTCGACCTTTCCGTTTCGCGGATCAATTAAGAGCACATCGTCGGACAAATTATCTGCTACCAGCAACCGCTCTGGATCTATCCGAAGCAGTCCTTCAATACTTGGCGACGCACTAATCACCACCGCAATCGCCGCCGGATACGGCACTCCCATCGTCCCATCCACTCCGCCAATCAGCTTCGTCCTTCGCGCTCCCTCCAGCTTCTGTAGCCCAATCGGGATCATCCGCTCCAGCGTAATCTTCCCCGCATCGAACCCATACACCGCAATCCCGTTCCCCACATCCCCCTTCTCACTCCCCGTCGGGTCCGTCAGCGAAGCCATGCTCGCGTAGATATGCCTCCCATCCGCGCTGAACGCCAACCCCGAGTACAGCGTCTGCTTGCCTGTCGTCGCCGTCCGCTCGTCGGGAAAGTCCTCCACCCTCCCCGTCCGCGTATCCATCAC
>Ga0181535_10007850_pt1 | contig 10613 bp, 7 predicted proteins | sample PEATcosm2014_Bin_44_FD_119774 | JGI IMG/M metagenome (GOLD analysis project Ga0181535, IMG submission 119774) | Peatland microbial communities from MTU Mesocosm Facility, Houghton, MI, USA - PEATcosm2014_Bin17_30_metaG | ecosystem: Environmental > Terrestrial > Soil > Wetlands > Peat | place...
GGCTTCCGCAAGATCGACGAGATGGTGGGCCGCGTCGATTGCCTTACCCAACGCCACGATGTTGACCACTGGAAAGCCAGCGGCCTGGATCTTTCCGCCGTGCTTTACAACCCTCACGTGCCCACGCGCGTGGGGCGCCACTGCACGATCAAGCAGGACCACGGCCTGGAGAAATCGCTCGACTACCAGTTGATTGACCACGCGCGCGAGGCCCTGGAGCGCGGGCAGAAGGTTTCCATCAGCCTGCCGATTCGCAACACCCACCGTACCGTGGGCGCGATGCTGAGCGGTGAGATCGCCCGCCGGTATGGCGAAGCGGGACTTCCCGACGACACCATCCGTTTCCAGTTCACGGGGTCGGCGGGGCAGAGCTTCGGGGCGTTCCTGGCCAAAGGCGTCACCCTGACACTCGAAGGCGAAGCCAACGATTACGTGGGCAAAGGACTCTCCGGCGGCCGGCTCATTGTCTATCCCTCGCGAAGTTCCTCGTTCCAGCCGGAAGAAAACAGCCTCGTGGGCAACGGGGTTTTGTACGGCGCCACGAGCGGCGAGGTTTTCTTCAATGGCATGGCCGGCGAACGTTTCGCCGTGAGGAACTCCGGCGCCACCGCCGTGGTGGAAACGGTGGGCGACCACGGCTGCGAATACATGACCAGGGGAACGGTGGTGGTGCTGGGGAAAACCGGCCGCAATTTTGCCGCGGGCATGACTGGCGGCATCGCCTATGTGCTCGATGAGACGGGTGAATTCGTGCGCGTGCGCTGCAATCGGTCGAGCGTGGACCTTGACCCCGTCATCGATCAACAGGATATCGACCTCATTCAAACCTTGATCGCGCGTCACGCCGAGCTCACCGAAAGCCCCCGCGCCAAGTGGGTTCTCGACAACTGGGAGACCATGTTGCCGAAATTCATCAAGGTTTTCCCGCACGAATTCAAACGCGTGCAGGGAATTCCGCGAACAGTCGTGAATCCGGAATCTGGAGTTCGGAATCCGGCGGGGGTGCTGCATGGGTAGCAATCGTAGGGGCATCCCTCGTGGGTGCCCTCCGTCGCCCACAGGGCGACCAGACTGGGCAGGCACGAGGCCTGCCCCTATGGGAGCACGCGAGGTGCTGCGTGGGTAAACCTACCGGATTCATGGAAGCCACGCGTGAGGTTCCCACGCGCCGCCCTGTGGACGAGCGCGTAAATGATTACCAGGAAGTCTATCAGGCCTTCCCCGAGCAAAAACTGCGCACCCAGGCGGCGCGCTGCATGGACTGCAGCGTTCCCTTCTGCCACACGGGCTGCCCTCTGAGCAACATCATCCCCGACTGGAACGACCTGGTACACCGCGACCGCTGGAAAGACGCCATTCGCACGCTGCATGCGACGAATAACTTTCCGGAATTCACGGGTCGCATTTGCCCCGCCCCCTGCGAGGCCGCCTGCGTGCTGGGCATCAACGAGCCGCCCGTCACCATCAAGAACATCGAAAAGACCATCATCGAGCACGCCTTCATGGAAGGTTGGATTCGGCCTGAGCCCCCTTCGCGCCGCACCGGCAAACGCGTGGCCATCGTGGGCTCGGGACCGTCGGGACTCGCGGCCACGCAACAACTGAACCGCGCGGGGCATTCCGTGACCCTGTTCGAAAAAGCGGATCGCATCGGCGGCTTGCTGCGCTACGGCATTCCGGATTTCAAGATGGAAAAGATGGTCCTCGACCGGCGCCTAAACCAGATGCTTCAGGAAGGCGTGGTCTTTCAAACTAACGCGCACGTTGGCAAGAACGTGCCCGTGGAGGACTTGCGCCGCGAGTTCGACGCCCTGCTTCTGACGGGTGGCGCCGAAAGCCCCCGCAATCTCCCTCTGCCGGGGCGGGAATTGAAGGGCATCCACTTCGCCATGGAGTATCTACCCCAACAAAACCGCCGCATCGCGGGCGACGTTGTGGACGGGCAGATTCTTGCCACCGGCAAGCGCGTGGTGATTATCGGCGGCGGCGACACCGGAGCCGATTGTCTGGGCACGGCGCACCGGCAAAAGGCGGCGGCTGTTTATCAATTTGAAATCATGCCCCAGCCCCCGCTTGAGCGCTCACCAAATACCCCGTGGCCGCTCTGGCCGCTTCAATTGCGCACTGAGAGCGCACACGAGGAAGGTGGTATTCGCGATTGGGCGGTTGCCACCGTGCGCTTCACCGGGGATGAAAACGGCAACGTAAGACAACTGCACGCCATCCGCGTTGGCACTCCGCCGAAGTTCGAGGCAATTCCGGGCACCGAATTTACTCTCGATGTTGACCTCGTGTTGATCGCGATGGGTTTCGTCGGCCCGGTAAAGAATGGCATGATCGAGACGCTCGGTGTGAAGCTCGATGCGCGGAGTAATGTCGAAACGGATGCCAACTACATGGCGTCCATCCCCGGCGTCTTCGCCGCCGGCGATATGCGCCGAGGTCAGTCGCTAGTGGTCTGGGCGATTGCCGAAGGCCGCAAAGCCGCCCGCGGCGTCGACAAGTTCCTCATGGGCGAAACTCACCTACGGTAGCAGCTCTTGACGATGTGCCACAGGATGTGGCACGATCAAAGCATGCCAAGTATCAACATTCGGCAACTCCGCGATACCCCAAGACTTAAAGCCTGGCTGCGGGCCGGCAAGACTGTGGAACTCCGCGAGCGCAACCGCCTGATCGGCCGAATTGTGCCGGAAGTCCCAGCACCCGCAGCGCGTAAGTGGCCGGATTTCGCCGCCCGGCGCCGTGAGATTTTCGGCGATCGCGTCCTGCCCGGAGCCGACCTGCTCATTGAGGAACGCGAGCGGTCACGCTATTGAGTATCTACGTCGATACGAGTTTTTTGGTATCTCTTTATGTGACTGACAGCCACTCGGTGGAGGCCGTGCAACGGATGGCTTCCCGCCCGAAGTGCTGGCTCACGCCCCTGCACCGTGCCGAGTGGGCCCATGCGGTCGAGCGGCACGTCTTTCAAGGGCATTTGTCAACTCGCGAAGTGCAGAAACTGTATGTGGATTTTGACCAGGACCGAGCGGGGGGCGTCTGGGTTGAGGTCAGCCTCCCAGAATTGGCGTTTGAAGTCTGCGCTCAACTGGCCCGGCGCCATGCAGCACGCCTGGGAAGCCGCACTCTGGACGCTCTCCACGTCGCATGCGCCCTCGAGTTGAAGGCCGAGAGCTTCTGGACGTTCGATCAACGGCAAGCGAAGCTGGCGCGAGCCGAAGGCCTAAGAATAAAATGAATTTCCCCGGCCGCCACCTCGTCCCAAAGCTTCTACAAGTTCTTGCGCGGTGAAGCTCACCTGCATTGGCGATCATCATTTGTCCGTCGCTATGAACTTCGAAAAACCGAAATCGCCGTTCACGCCCGTAGCCCCGTCGATGAAGAACCCCATGCCGGGGTTGCCGCTCTTAAAGGCGTCATCGGTTACTTTGATCATCTGAATTCCGTGGATATACAACAAGCCTCCAAGGGCACGTAGCGCAGGGCTCGCCCTCCGGCCCTGCGGCTTTTCCAGCGGCGACGCCGCAGCCAAAATCATGGTCCAGGTCCAGGCCAAAGCGTCCAGACCTTCAGCCACGCCGCGGACTCCAATCGATCCACCTGGCTCGTTCGACGCCAAGACGCGGACGTGCCCCTTGTCCCGCTTCCCTAATCCCGTTTCCCGTCTCCCGTTGTCAGTAGATTTCAAACCGCTCCTGGTGAACGTTGGGATCGCTCTTGATGATGATGTCCTTCTTGGTCAGCGATTCGAGCTCGGAGACCAAGCCTCCTTCGCGAGACTTCAGGGCTTTGGCAACTTCCGGACTGACTCGCAGGGTCATGACGGCGCCGTCGATTCCCTTGGCCATCTTGCGGGCTTCGGCCAGGATTTCGTTGCAGATGGTGTTGACGGACTTCACCCAGCCGGAGCCGGTGCAATAGGTACACGGCTCGCAGAGGGTTCGCTCGAGCGACTGCTTCACGCGCTTGCGGGTGACGGCCACCAAGCCGAAATCATGGAACGAGATGACCTTGGTCGGGGCGCGGTCGAGGCGCAGGGCCTCTTCCAGCGCTTGCACCACCCTGGCGCGGTTCTTGCGCTCGTCCATGTCGATGAAGTCGATCACGATGATGCCGCCCAGGTCGCGCAGCCGCACCTGGCGGACGATTTCGTTGACGGCATCAACGTTGGTCTTGACGATCGTATCCTCAAGGCGATTGGTCTTGCCCACGTACTTGCCGGTGTTGACGTCGATCGCCACCAGCGCCTCGGTTTGATTGATGACGATGTATCCGCCCGACTTCAGCCAAACCTTGGGTTTGAGCGCCTTGTCCAGCTCCGTCTGGATGCCAAACTCTTCGTACAGTGGTGTATCGCGGCTGTAGAGCTTGACCTTGCCGACGAGAGCCGGCTGGCAGCGATTCACAAAATCCAGCACGCGCTCGTAGTCAATTTCGCTGTCCACTCGGACGCACTTGAAGTCAGGCGTCAGCAGGTCGCGCAGCAGGCGCTGGACGAGGTCGAGATCGCGGTGGATCAGCGTCGGGGCCTTCATGCGGTCCGACTTTGAGCGAATCTCGGCCCAGAGGGTGGAGAGAAACTTCAGATCTGCCTTGAACTCTTCTTCCGACCGGCCTTGACCCGCCGTGCGAACAATAAAACCTCCGGTGAGCGGCCCTTTGTTTTCCAGGATAATGTTGCGCAAGCGCAGGCGCTCCTCTTCCGAAGCGATCTTGCGCGAGACGCCAATGTGGTCAATGGTCGGCATGAACACCAGGTAGCGGCCGGGCAAGGCGACGTGCGAAGTGATGCGCGCGCCTTTGGTCCCGAGCGGCTCCTTGGCGATTTGCACCAGGATTTCCTGGCCTTCCTTCAGCACCTCGGCAATCTGCACGGGATGATGATTGCCGCCCGGCCGGGAAGCGTCGCGCGGCTTGTCAAAACGGCGCGGACCACGATCCGGACCGCCTGGGCCTCGGCGGCCACGGCGGCGGCGCGGAGCAAATCGCGGGCGCTGGTTGGGCTCGCGCAAAGTGTAGGTGCGGTCGCCCGGCGCGCCCGGGGCTTGCGTCCCGGAATCACCAGCGGGGGCGGATCCCGGCGCGTTGGCCTCGCCTTCCGCCGCTGGTCCGGCGGCGCCCTCGGCCGTTAGCACACCCTCGGGGGCGAGTCCCCCTTCGACCACGAGTTCATCTTCGGCGCCCTCGGCGAGTTCCTCAAACTCCTCCGAGATTTCCTCTTCGGCGTCGAAGCCTTCCTCTGACCCATTGCTTTCAGCACGTTCAGAAGGGGATTCGGCATCTGCGGCTTCGGTTGAGGCTGTTACCGGCACGGACGAGGCGGAGATTGTCGCGGCTTCTGCCACCGAAGCTTCAGGGACCGATTCGGCCACGGGAACGTCCACACTTTTGTTTGGCTCAGGTTCGCCGGAAGAAGGTGCGGCAATTCCCTCCACCGAATATGAAGCGGCAACTTCCGCCACAAAGGACGGCGAGGCGGGACTGGCCGGCACGGGCTCAGGTTCCGCAGTCGCTGCGGAGGTCGAGGGCGACTGGGACTCAGGCGTTGCGGCGTGGTTGTGGGTGGACTCGGCAGGAACATCCCCCGCAGACTCGGGTGTCTCCTCGCGGGCGCTTTCAGTGGGACCGGAAGCAATAATGGAACGGAGCGCGCCGGGAGCAAACTCGATTGCAGCATCAGCTAAGACGGCACCGATCGCTGAAGGCACCGGGGATTCGTCGACAGCGCCGGGGGCTTCTGGTTCGGAGGCCTCATCGGCGGGCGCAGGGGTGGCGCTTTCGGACATTTCGTACGTTTGAACGATCGGGCTGTTGATGGCGGCCGAGTCGTCGTCCTCTTCGGACATCTTGTCGAGAATCGTCGTTTCCACTGCCTGGTTCCGCTCTTCTTCGGCCCTTTGCGGGCTATCCACAATGTCCGCAGGGGAAGAAGGGGCATTGCGGTATTTTGCCAAAGACTCGCCTGGGAGGATTTCAAACGCGTGGGGTTCGGCAGATGGCTCCTCGGCGCGCGGCGGAGGTGCGAATCGGCGATCCTCGTGACGGCCCTCGCGATAATCGGGCCGGCCGCGATGCCTCCGACGGCGGCCACGTCGCGGATCGAAGTCGCGGCGGTCGCGCGAGTCTCTCGGAGCTGGAGGAGCGGCCACCGGGGTGGGCGGCGCAACGGTCGCCGCGGGTACCTCCACGGGTGGAGGCGCGACCGGCGGCGCGGGCGGGGGTGGAGCAACTTCCGCAACCACGGGCGGAGGGGGCTCGACCGGGACGGGAGCGGGCGGCGGCGCCTGCACCGCGGCGGAATCAGCCTGCTGAGTGGTGAACTTGGTGGCGCGGGCCTCGGCTTCCTCGAAGACCTTGTCGTATTCCTCCTGGTCCTCATAGAAGTCGGAAACGTAAAGGAAGGCGTCACGGTCGAGGCCGATATCCACGAACGCCGACTGCATTCCCGGCAGCACACGGCTGACGCGGCCCTTGTAAATCCCGCCGACAAGGCCGACGTCGGTGTCGCGTTCGAAATACACCTCAACAAGTTGGTCGTCTTCCAATACGGCGACCTTCGTCTCGTGAGGAGACGAGGAAATATACATCTCCTTGGACATGGAAACTCCTTTTTCTGAAACGCCGGGGAATCAATCCGTTCACATGACGGAGATCTGCCAACAGCGTTTCTGGCGGCCGGGCGTCCCGACTCGCGGGGACGGAAGCAGTGACCTCGGCCGGTTATAATTCAGCGCCGGAAAACCTCCCAGTGGCGCGCTCAGGCGCGGAACTCACTGGAAACGTCCGGCTTACGACCCGCGGCAAACACCTGCCGACGAACCGTTGGGATTACGGTATCGCCCGGGGCAGGGCACGATCCCCAACCCAGCGGGCGAAGGGCTGCAATCAATTAACATATCGCCTGGCCCTTACGCTCATCGCCAGCCCCAGGCCGAGGAACGTGAAGAGCAAGGAGGAGCCACCCTGACTCATGAGCGGCAGGGGAACACCGGTAATCGGGAGCACGCCGATCATCATCCCCGTGTTAAGAACCACTTGAAAGAACAAGACCGCGGCCAAGCCAATCAGCAGGAAGGCCCCCGCGCGGTCCGGCGCCATCTGCGCTCCATCGAGCAAGCGCAAGAGCAGAGCAAAATACAACAGCAGAACGAGAAGCGATCCGACAAATCCCTGTTCTTCGGCGAAGGCGGCGAAAATGGAGTCCGCGTGGGACACAGGGATGAATCCCAGCCGACTCTGCGTGCCATTGCCCATTCCCTTTCCCCAAAAGCCGCCCGAACCAATCGCGATCTTAGTTTGAGTAACCTGGTAGCTGGAGCTTTGAGTGTTTTGAGTAGGATGAACGAAGGTCATCAATCGCTCGCGCTGATAGGGTCGAAGGAAGTGCCAACCCACGGGCAACGCGAGGATTCCGGCCAGGCACAGAACGGCGACGTGTTGCCAGCGAATCCCCGCAAAGAGAACGCCGGAGGCGATAATCGGAATGAACGTCAAAGCTGTGCCCAAGTCGGGCTCCAAGGCCACTAGGGCAGCCGGTATCCCGACAAATATCCCTAGCTTTACCAAGTCTCCCCAAGTGACCGCCCTGATCCGCCGGTCGGCGAAGTAGGCGGCCACAACCAGTATTATAATCAACTTGGCGATTTCTGACACTTGGAAAGTCATCGACCCCAGTTGCAGCCAGCGCCGCGTGCCGGCAATAGTATGCCCTGCCACCAGAAGTCCGGCGAGCAGCAGAACAGAAATGCCGTAGAGCCAAGGGGTTTGCTCCAGAATCATGTGGTAATCGATCCGGCTTGCGATCAGCGCCAGCAAACTACTGATAATAAGCCAGTAAATCTGCTTCTTATACTGGCCGGCCAAGGGCGAATGGAGCGTGGTGCTGTAAATCTCCACAACCCCGATGGCGGCAATCGCCAGCGCCAAGCCCAGTAGGAACCAGTCAATGTCGGTTATCCGGAAACCTCGAGTCACTTTTGATTCCTTTTAGTGCTGCGCCAATGCCGACTTGGTTTGCCCGGGCGGAGTGGGCGCAGTCAACTGGCTGAGAACCCGCACCTGGCTCTCCATTTGATTGGCAGGTGTTTTGGGTCCAAGCTTCTTGTCGAAATAAGCCTTGATAACGTCGCGGACGATGGGCACGGCAACGGTCGAGTGTTCGCCTCGCATCACCAGCGCCGACACCACGATCTCCGGCTTTTCCGAGGGCGCATACCCCACGAACCAGGCCGTGTTCTTAAATTCGGAGCTCTTCGCGGACTGCTGCAAAGTCTGGCTGACCACTTGGGCGGTGCCGGTCTTCCCCGAGATGTCGATTCCCGGGCAGCGCGCGGCCCCTCCGGTTCCACCGCCTTCATTCACTACGGCCCACATGCCCGACTTCACGGCGGCGATGGTGTTCTCGCTCAAGGGGAAGTCATGCGGGGAAGAGTCAGGGGGATCGACTCCCAACGCGCGCAACTGATCTTGAAATGCCAAGTGGGGACGGTAAAAGACCCCGCCCATGGCGACGCCGCCGATGGTGTTTGCCAACTGAAGGGGGGTGGCCAAAACCGCGCCTTGGCCAATCGCCACGGAAATCGTCTCCCCGGCATACCATTTGTGTTTGAAACTACGCTCCACCCATTCCGGCGAGGGAATCAATCCCGACGCCTCACCCGGCAAGTCGATACCCGTCTTCGCGCCAAGGCCCAATCCCTTGGCGAAGTAATCGATCTTGTCGATCCCCAGCATTTTCCCCATGGTGTAAAAGAACACGTCGCAGGATTCGCGAATGGCGGAGTGGACGTTGACGGCGCCGTGGGCTCTGTGTTTTTCGAAGACCCAGTCATGATAAAGGTGGCCATAAATCGTGACGGCGCCCGCGCAGTTGACGATGAAATCAGGGGTTATCGTACCCGTCTCGAGGACGGCCGAAGCCATCACAATCTTGAACACCGAGCCGGGAGCAAGCTGCGCCTGAATCGCCTTATTCATGAGCGGCTTCATGGGATCGTTCGTGAGTTGCTCCCACTCTTTGGGGTCAATGCGTTTGGCAAAATCGTTGGGGTCGAAGGAGGGATGGCTGACCATGGCCAGGACTTCCCCCGTGCGCGGATCCAGGGCCACCACGGCGCCCGCGTGGTCGCCCAAACCAGCTTCCGCCGCCATTTGCAGGTCCAGGTCAATGGTGAGGCGCAGATCGTTGCCGGCCTGGGCGTTGATGGTCGAAAGCACACCCACTTCCTGGCCACGGCTGTTCACGACGACGCGGCGCATGCCATCGCGCCCGGCGAGAACCTGGTTATATTCGGCTTCTATACCGAACTTCCCGATCACATCGCCCGGTTTATAGGATGAGCCCAGCTTGGCAATCATCTCCTCGGGGACCTCACCCACATAACCCAACATCGCCGCCCCCACCTGGAGCTTGGGATAGAGCCGCTGCTGCACCTGAATCAGATCGAGTTCGGGATATTCCACGCGGTGAGACTCAAGGAAGGAAATATCTTCAAGCGACGCGGACTGCTTCAGCAGGACGGGTTGGAACCGGGGCAAGCTGGCAGTGCGCTCGAGTGTGGCGCGGAGCTCTACGGGGTCGAGTTGCAGCCCACGGGCAATTCCGGCGATACGGTCCGGCGAGAGGATGCCGGCAGACTCGCGCATCAGCAGCACGCTGAAAGCCGGAAAGTTGTCGGCCAGGACACGGCCCTCACGATCCAGAATGCGTCCGCGCGGGGCGATCACCGGAAGATTGCGGATGCGGTTGCGCTCGGCCAGATCCGCATACTGCCGGTGCTCGCCTATTTGCAACCGCCAGTATCCCACCAACAAGCCGAAGAAAGTTGCGGCAATGACATACTGAAGGAAAGCAATCTTCCACGCGGGAGGGCGTTCGTCACTGGCAAATCGGACTTCCATCCTTACCCATATCGCCGGGGTCGGTTTTCAGCGCGGGGGCCTCAGCTTATTCAAGTCGACAAGCGTGAGGCCACGGTGCAGTTACTCGGCGCCGGCGTTTCCTCACTCCATGACCGTACCACACTGCGTTTTCGGTGACAAGAAAACAACGGGTAACCCTCGCTCCATGGATGTGAGGTTAAGGCTCGGCGCTCTGCCGGGATCTCTCCGCCGTCATCAAGCTGGCAGGTGCCCGGCGAGCCACCCGACCGTTGGGCTCCAGGGGCATAGGTGTTGAATATGGCGTAGCACGGTTGACACCGGCCACGTGCAATGCACCCTGGAACATCCAAGGTTCTAAACTTCCTCGAAGCGGAGCTAAGGCGACCACGCATCCAAGTAACCGCCAACGATTAACGAGCGCCGAGTTATCCCGCTCCTCACGGGATCACTCAGCGGCCTTTGGTTCTTGCATATTCAAAAGCAGGTGGATGTTTATCGCGCTTAGAAAGGCGGTGTTGTGCGCTGCGCTCACAACTCCGCGGTTACTTATTGATCCTATTCTGGCGCCGCAGCGTTTGAGTTGTGCGATAAGACGGGACTGGAAGAGGGCCTTAGCAGACGGCGTTCGAGAACTGCTGCCAGGAGCGCAAGATTTTTGCATGCGAGACCTGATGATCGTCGGCACCGGAACAGCACATAGGCAAGGGCGCGCCTGTCGAGAAGGTATA
>Ga0181535_10007851_pt1 | contig 10613 bp, 8 predicted proteins | sample PEATcosm2014_Bin_44_FD_119774 | JGI IMG/M metagenome (GOLD analysis project Ga0181535, IMG submission 119774) | Peatland microbial communities from MTU Mesocosm Facility, Houghton, MI, USA - PEATcosm2014_Bin17_30_metaG | ecosystem: Environmental > Terrestrial > Soil > Wetlands > Peat | place...
AACAGCGCGGAGTCGGCAATGCCGAAGCGCACCTCCTTGCCCTCCATGTTGCCGCCGGGGCTGAGCGAATGCCCCGGTCCCGCCGTCAGCACCCTTTGGTCTACGCCGTGCAGCAGCGGGTTGGGCTGCGCCTCCGCCCAGTAGCAGGTCACTACGCCGGCGAACCACAGCACAGACATCGCCGCAAAGACGGCCCATCCGTGGCCCGGCGAACCCACCATCCTGCCCAGCGTGACGCACAGCCCGGCCGGAATTATGAAGATCGAGAGCATCTGCAGCATATTGGTCAGCGGGGTCGGGTTCTCAAACGGATGCGCCGAGTTCGCATTGGTGAACCCGCCGCCGTTGGTGCCCAGCATCTTGATCGCTTCCTGCGACGCCAGCGGCCCCTGCGCGATGGTCTGCGTCGTCACCTTCGTCGTCACCGGCTTGCCATCCGTGCCGGGCGCGGTGACCGTCTGCGGCTCCACCAGCGTCACCGTGTCGTACGGCTTCAGGTTTTGGATCGCGCCCTGCGACACCAGCGCCAGCGCATACACCAGGCACATCGGCGCCAGCACCCACAGCGTGCCGCGCGTCAGGTCCACCCAGAAGTTTCCCAGCGTCTTCGACTCGCGCCGCGAAATCCCGCGGATGAACGCGATGGCCAGCGCCATGCCGGTTGCCGCCGACCAGAAGTTGTGCGTCGCCAGCCCCGCCATCTGGGTCAGGTAGCTCATCGTCTGCTCGGGCACATACGCCTGCCAGTTGGTGTTGGTGGTGAACGACGCTGCCGTGTTCCACGCCAGGTACGGCTCGACCGCGGCCAGGTGCTGCGGGTTCCACAGCGGGATCGCGTGCTGCAGCCGCTCGATCGCATAAGTCAGAAGCAGGGTCACGCCGCTGAACACCAACATGGCCAGTCCATACTCGATCCAGCCCATCTCAGCGTCGGGGTTGACGCCCGTCATGCGATAGAGCAGCCGCTCCACCGGCCCCAGCACGGGGTCGAGCCAGGTCTTCTTTCGCTCATACACCTGGGCCATGTACAGCCCCATCGGCTTCGCTGTTAACAACAACAGGACGAAGAAGACCGCAATCTGCAACCATCCATTCAGGGTCATCTCAGAATTTCTCCGGACGCAGAAGCGCAACCACCAGATACACCAGCAGACCGGCGGTCAAAAGGAGGAGCAGAATGTTTTCAAGCATCGTCGCGCCCGCCTTTCAACGACTGGCAGCCGTAGACATACAGCACCGCGACGAAGAAGAAGACAAACGTAGCGGCTAAGAAGACGATATCGCTCATATAACTCAACCCCTGAAGTCCGCCGCGCCTGGAGCCCTGCGCGTCAGGATCGCATTTATGAGTACAACAGCCGCTCGCGTAGGAATGCCGTAGGAATCGCGTTAAGATTTTGTAAAGATCGTGCGCTCCTCGTCCTCATTCCGGCGGGCCTCATCCGGGCTGGCCGGGCGCGGGCTCAGCCGATAGCCCACCCACGGCTCGCTCAGGATATACTGCGGCTCGCCGCCCGGCTCGATCTTCTTGCGCAGTTGCGCCACCAGCACGCGCAGGTACTCCGGCTGGTCGGCGCCCGCCGCGCCCCACACCGCCCGCAGCAGCACCTTGTGCGTCAGCACGCGGTCCGCATTGCGCACGAAGTACAGCAACAGGTCGAACTCCTTCGGCGTCAGGTGTACCTCCACGTCGCGCACCAGCACCTGGTGCCGCTCCACGTCCACGCGGAAGTCGCCCAGCTCGATCAGGCTTTCCTGCGCCTCGCTGGCAACCGCGCGCCGCGACTGCACGCGCACCCGCGCCAGCAACTCCTGAATGCTGAACGGCTTGGTGATGTAGTCGTCCGCGCCCTCGTCCAGCGCAGCCACCTTGGCCGCATCCTGGCTGCGCACCGAAAGCACGATGATGGGCACCTGCGATCGCGCGCGGATCTCCCGCGTCAGCTCGGTGCCATCCATCCCCGGCATCGCCAGGTCGGTAATCACCAGCTCCGGTTGCGCCTTCATGAACTTCGCCAGAGCGTCCACGCCATCCTGCGCAACCGTCACCTCATGCCCATTGCTCTGCAGCGAAGCCCGCAGCACCCGCGTGATCTGTGGCTCGTCATCGACTATCAATATCCGCATGGCTCCAACCTCGCCCCCTCAAAACCCGGTACTGCTTCTCAAGCCGTCTGCTGTGTCACGATATGCACGTCCACATGCGGGGCGTCGTTCATGAAGCGTTGCAGCGCCAGATAGTACGCATACTTCTTCCATCCCTTCACCGCCGACCGCCCGAAGATCACCTGCGTGATCCTGTTGCGGGAGATATACTCCCCGGTCACCGTGGGCACGCTGGTGCCCTTCAGCCGGACCACCCGCGCCCCCACGTTTTCGGCAAACTGAATATTGGCCTCCAGCGACCGGCGGCGGTTCTCCGGCAGCTCTTGTTCGCCCTCCATATGGAGCACGAAGAACTCGGCATTCATCGCCTCCGCCATGCGCGCACCGCGCGCGATCAGGTCGCGCGACTCCGGGTTGGCGCTGATGCACACGGCCACCCGCTCGGCGATCTGCCAGTGCCCGCTCAACTGCTTGCGCGTCACATAGTCGTCCAGGGTGCGGTCCACCGCGCGGGTCACCCGTTGCAGCGCCATCTCGCGCAGCGCGATCAGGTTGCCGCGCCGGAAGAAGTTCTGCAGCGCCCGCTCCACCCGCTCCTGGGGATAGATGTCGCCGCGGCTCATGCGGTGCACCAGGGCCTCGGGCGTTAAATCGCTCATCACGATCTCGTCGGCCCGGTCCAGCACCCAGTCGGGAACCGTCTCGCGCACCGTCACGCCGGTCAGGCTCTGCACCCGCGGAGTGATGCTCTCCACGTGCTGGATGTTGAGCGTGGTCAGCACGTCGATCTCCGCCTCCAGGATCTGCAATACATCCTGAAAGCGTTTGGGGTGCTCGCAGCCCTCCACGTTGGTGTGCGCCAGCTCGTCAATCAGCACCACCTCGGGCCGTCGCGCCAGCACCGCATCCACGTCCATCTCTTCAAACATCGCGCCTTTGTACTCCATCTGCCGGCGGGGCACCTGCTCCAGTTGCGCCGCAAGCTCCGCCGTGCGCGCCCGGCCGTGCGTCTCCACGAAGCCGATCACGATGTCTTCGCCACGGCTCTTGCGCCGGATCGCCTCGCTCAACATGCTGAAGGTCTTGCCCACCCCCGGCGCGTAGCCCAGAAACACCTTGAACCGGCCTCGCTTCTGGCCCTCCGCCGCGGCCAGCCACTCTTCGGGAGTTTTAATGTGCGGTTGTTCTGGATTCATTTTGCTCATCTTTCTATACAATTCTGTATGTGTCCATTAAACATGTAATCGAGGCAGCGCGCTGGATTCTCATCGCAAGTGGGCTTGCCGGTATTGTAGCTCTCTACCATCACTTTCCCAGGGCAAACAATACCACCGTCTCGCTTACTCTTCTTTTGCTTGTGCTGCTCTTTGCCGGCAGTTGGGGCCTGCGCTACGCCGTTGGCGCCTCGATCGCCGCGGCCCTTCTCTTCAACTACTACTTCCTTCCCCCGGTCGGCACCCTCACCATCAGCGACACCCAGAACTGGATCGCCCTCTTCGTCTTTCTCGGCACAGCCATCTACGCCAGCCACCTGGCCAGCCGCATTCGCGAGGAGTCCCACGAGGTCGACACCCGCCGCCTCGAATCGGAGATGCTCTACCGCCTGGGACGTCAACTGCTGCAGCCGGAAAACGTCGCCCAACTGCTCAACTTCATCCCATCCAGCGTTGCCAACGCCTTCAACAGCCCTGCCGTCACTCTCTATATTGCCGACGGCGACCGCATTTATCTCTCCGATCCCAAGCACATCTCCAGCCCCAAGGTTGCCTGGAACCCGGGCGATACGCTGGGTACGGCCAGCTCAGAGCGCACCCGCGCGGAGATCGTGAACGATCTGCGCGAGGCCATGCAGCATTCCGTCTCCACCTCCACCATCGATGGTTTTCCTGCCGTGGTTCCCCTGCGCGTCGGCGTGCGTCCCACCGGGGTCGTGCTGCTGGAGTCCACCTCGCTCTCGCGCGAGACCATGGAGGGCCTCAGCGGGCTGGTCTCCATGTCCATCGAACGCGCCGAGGCCCTGGAAGACAGCTCCCGCTCCAAGGCCGCCAAGGAGACCGAGCGCCTGCGTACAGCCCTGCTCGACTCCGTCACCCACGAGCTGCGCACTCCGCTCACCTCCATTAAAGCCTCCATCACATCGCTGCTCTCCCAGCAGGTGCTCGATGCAAACTCGCGCAACGACCTGCTCACCGTCATCGACGAGGAATCCGACCGCCTCAACCGCCTCATCGAACAGGCCGTTGAGATGTCGCAACTGGATGCCCGCAAAGTCCAACTCGACCTGAAACCGCAGTCCATCGCCGGTTTGATCTACGTTGCGGTCGAGCAGTGCCGTTCCGGCCAACCCTCCCGCGACTTCCGCGTCTCCCTCTCCAGCTTCCTGCCCAACGTCCTCGCCGACAAGGCCTGGATCGAGAAAGTGCTGGCCAACCTGCTGGAAAACGCCGCCAAATACTCCCCGCCCGATCAACCCATCTACGTCTCCGCCGACCCCCAGAAGGAGATGCTCTCCATCAGCGTCGCCGACCGTGGCACCGGCATCGACCCGCTGGAGCAGGGCATGATCTTCGATAAGTTCTACCGCGGCCCAAGCCAGCGCAACCGGGTCAGCGGCACCGGCATGGGCCTGGCCATCTGCCGCGCCATCGTCAAGGCCCACGGCGGCTCCATCGGTGTCACCAGCCAGCTCGACCACGGCTCCGTCTTCACCTTCACCCTCCCCATCGCCGCACCAGAGAAAGCCCGCACCTGAATCCGCCCGTGTGCAGATTTGGGCACCCTCTCCGTTGCAGGTTCATTGCAAAGGGCGGGTTATCGCAACATGCCAGGTCGCGTTGTCACTCTTCACAGATGCAGAAAATACACCGGCGCACACCCCGCTAGCCACGCCGCCGCCTGTAGCCCCAGTACCGCAAGCGTCTCTCGCGGAGCGCGCCGCAGCCACTTCACCGCGAAGAACAGCGTAATCGGCCACTGCACCGTCATCAGCAACTGGAAGAGGTGCGCGATGCTTCCTTCGTCCGGATCGCGTGCCACATGGCCCCCCTGGGCAAGGCCCACCCCAACCGCGCCCAGAACCATCGTCAAGGCTGCCAGCGACATCGCCACCGGAAGATACGCGCTTGGCCGCCGCATCATTGCGCCAAACGAATTCGTGTCCTCTTCCATCTTGCCTCCTCGTGTCGGGTTGACGTGCTCGCGTAGCGCCGACCACACACTGTCGGCCACCGGGTACACTTCATCTCGCTTCTGCGATGTGGAATCTCCTATACCAGCTCAATGCTCACCCTACGCCCCACCATCGCAGCCGCCCGTTGCAGGCTCCGGAGCGTGATGTCGTCTTTGCCATTCAGCAGCCGGTCAACCTGCGTGCGACTTGTCTTCAACAGCGTCGCCATTCTGTTCTTCGAGATTTTTTGCTCCTTCATGGCCTCAGACAACTGCCATGCGACGACCTCTTTCACCGCCTGCGCTTGCGCTTCCTCGAAGATGCCCTCCTCCTTGAGGAAGTCATCAATGCCGGAACCCATATGTTTCTTGCTCATCGCTCCAACTCCTTCCGGTTCTTTCGTGCAGTTGCCAAATCCTCAGCCGGCGTGGCCCGCGTTTTCTTGATGTAGCCGTGCAGCGCGACCAGATGCTCTCGGTAAAGGCAAAGCAACACGCGCGCCGTCCGCTTCGTCGGAAGGTCTGTACGGACCTCCCACAAGCCGTCTCCCATCGGTCGGCACAGCGGCATTCCCACCGGCCAGCGCCATTGCGCCCGTAGCAGGTCTTTCCCGATCGCCTGGCGCTCCGCTTCTTCCAGCCCTTTCAGCCACTCCCTCACCGGTTCGCTACCCATCGCCGTGCGATAGAAAATCAGCGCGATCTTCTGCTGCTTCGGGTCGTCTGCCATCCTGCACCTTATTTAGTACATACTGTACCATAAAAAGTTCTACCCTGCTGACGTTCGCAAGAAAACACCCGCAATTTCTTTCGGTTCTGTAATCCATCCAGCGCCATCCCCGTCTATGGCTGAGAACGGGTTGGCAGCAACAGACCCTCCCAGGAGACTCCCATGAATCTTTGCAGCCGTATTCGCAAGACGGAAGTGACACGGTTTTTCGGCCTTGCCGCCAGCCTTGGCGTCGCCGCTGGTCTGGTGCTCGGATGTTCCAGCTCGGTTGTGCCGGGCAGCAACATCAACTCGCCGTCGGTCTCCGTTCCCGTGCTCATCACAGACGCGCCCAGCGACCAGCTCGTCGCCTTCAGCCTGACCCTGAACAGCATCACCCTCACCGACACCGCCGGTCAGACGGCCAGCATCCTTCCGACGCCCACCACCATCGAGGTCTGCCATCTGAATGGCATTCAGGCGCCGCTGCTCACGGCCAGCGTTCCCGAGGACACCTACGTCTCGGCCACCCTCACCTTCTCCGACCCGCAGATCACCTACATCACCGGCGCGGGTCTGCCGGTCACTGTGACGCCCAGCCTGGCCACTACCTCCTTCAAACTGACCTTCCCGGCTCCCATCACCATCAGCAACACCTCCACCTCGCTGCTGGTCGATCTGATCGCCGCGCAGTCGGTCACCATCAGTGGCGCCACCGTCACGGTCAGCCCGGTCTTCAACGTCACCAACGTTCCGCCCGCTTCCACCATTCCGCCTCCCGGCCCCAACGGCACCGGAATGCAGCAGATGGGCACGGTCGTCTCGGTCAGCGGGACCACGCTGGTCATAGAACCCGGCAGCGGCCCCAACTTCACCCTCACCACCAACAGCTCCACCGTGCTACAGGGCTTCAGCTCGCTCTCCGCCCTCACCGCCGGCGAACTGGTGCAGGTCGACTTTGTCCTCCAGTCCGGCGGGGTCTTCCTGGCCACGCGCATCCAGCTTGCGCCGCCGCCTCCCTCCGGCCAGCCTCCCATCAACCTGCTCAGCGGCACCGTAACCTCGGTCTCCTCCGGCAGCTTCAAGATGGTCGTGATGCAGGGCCTCGGCCCGGTGGCCAGCCCGGTCAGCGCCACGGCTGTCTCCGTCTTCACCGTCACCACCAACAGCTCGACCACCTTCGCCATCACGCCTCAGTTCCAATCGCTCGCGGGACTTCCCTTCACGCCAACCTTTACCGCTGCCAACCTGACCGCGGGACAATCGGTGGGCGTGGTTGCGTCCTCCCTCTCCGGAAGCACGGCGACCGCGAGCAACGTCTACCTCATTCCGCAGACGCTGGGCGGAACGGTGACCGCCATCTCGACCAGCGGCAGCTACACCGCCTACACCCTCGCGCTGCCCAGCGGCAACGCCTTCACCGCGCTGACCGGGGCCTCCACGGTCACGGTCTACACCTCGGCCGCAACCGTGGGCCCGGTTGCACCCACCGCCACCAACAACACGCCGATCAAGGTCAACAGTCAGGTGCGCTTCAACGGCCTGGTCTTCAACCTCGGTGGCGGCAGCTTCGCCATGGTCGCCGGATGCTCGCCCGACGGCCCGCCGGGAATCTAACCAATTTGTGGGTGGCGAACGGCCTCTCCCAGGTCTGTGACCGCACCACAAACAAGCCGGGAGCCTGCCAACCGCAGACTCCCGGTTTTTTGTGCGCCGTCGCCCACAAAAACCCCAGCAAATCCGTATGTCAAGACCCTCGACCCTCCAAAATCCCCATAACCCACACCCCACCAACCACTTCCCCCTCAAAAATAGTTGGCATACTAGTTATCCCCAAACCCGTATACTTCAAGTAGGGGGAAAACTATCGCACAGCAGATCGCTTTCAATAACCCGTTTACCATCTATTACTTGATCTGTAAATCGTCTCGAATGAATACTTTGCAGTCAAATATCTGCATCCTCTTGTATTCAGATACTTTAACTGGTGAGGGGGGGGTAGGGGGTGGATGGGTGTTACGGCAAATAAAAAGCGAATATAATGGCCGGTGACGGAGACCATATGGCCGAAACTTCCCAACCCGACCGCTCCGGGGTCCCCGGCCAGCTTGCTGGCTGGGGTGGTGACCGCTTCGCCTTTCTCCACGTCGACCTCAACAGCTTCTTCGCCTCGGTGGAGCAGCAGTTGCATCCGGAGTATCGCAACCGCCCCGTCGCCGTCGTCCCCACCCAGGCTGACACCACCTGCTGCATCGCCGCCAGCTACGAGGCCAAGGCGCTCGGCATCAAGACCGGAACGCTGGTGGGCGAGGCCAAGCGCATCTGTCCGGAGATCATCTTGGTCATGGGCGAACACGGAGTCTACGCGGATTATTCGCGCCGCATCGCGCAGGCGGTCGAGCGTTGCTGCCCCGTCGCCCACACGCCCTCGATCGACGAGATGGTCTGCGAGCTGATGGGCCGCGAGCAGGAGCCTCCGCGCGCCCGCCAGATCGCCCTGGCCATCAAGCAGGCCATCCGCGACGATGTCGGCGAGACGCTGCGTTGCTCCATCGGCCTCGCGCCCAACCGCTTCCTGGCCAAGATCGCCAGCGACATGCAGAAGCCCGACGGGCTGATCGGCCTGCTTCCCTCGCAGCTTCCCCGCGCCATCGCGCACCTGGAGTTGCGCGACATTCCCGGCGTCGGCGCGCGCACCGAGGCGCGCCTCAACGCCAAGGGCATCCACACCATGCCGCAACTCCTCGCGCTCGACCGCAAAGGGATGCACGCGCTGTGGAACTCCGTCTGGGGCGACCGGCTCTACCACTGGCTGCGCGGCGCGGAGACCGGAGACGACGGCGCTCCCGTGGACTCCGGCGCGCAGAAGTCCCTCGGCCACTCGCACATTCTCGGCCCGCAGTACCGCACGCCCGAGGGCGCATGGGCCGTGGCGCACAAGCTGCTGCACAAGGCAGCCATGCGTCTGCGCATGGAACATCTCACCGCCAGCTCGATGCTTGTGACCATCCGCTACGCACTCACCCGCGAGCAGGTGGCGCAGACGGAAAACGCGGGCAAGCGCGCCAAGAAGCACTTCAGCGGGCTGCGCCACTCCGGCTGGCGGATGGAGGCGCGTTTTCCGCCCTGCCAGGACACGCTCACCCTGCTGCAGGCGTTGCGCGGCATGTGGGACAGGCGTCCCGAGGGCGCGCAGTTTGCGCGTCCATTTTACGTCGCCGTCACCATGCACAACCTCATCGCGGAGAGCGATCTGCAGGCATCGCTCTTCGCCGATCCAAACCATCGTGCGGATCTTGCCGCCGCCATGGACCGGCTCAACCTGAAGTACGGCAACACCACGCTGCACTTCGCCGCAATGCTATCGGCGAAGGACTCCGCGCCAACCCGCATCTCCTTCACCCAGATCCCGGTGAAGTACGGCATGGATTACATGTAGGAAAGCTCTGAATAAGTCCTCGTTTTGAAAGGGCGGGACTTCAGTCCCGCCGCAAGTGTCGCAACCTCAATGGGGGCTTTAGCCCCTGAGGGAATGTCAAACCCTTGTTCAGCCTTTTCCTAGATCGGCTTCGCAGGGAAGGGATAGAGGCTCTACTGCGGCGGAGTTGCCGGCTGGGCCGGTTTGTCGCCACTGCCGAAGCCGAAGAAGTTCTTGATGGCGGTCAACGGCGACTCGCTGCCTGCGTGGCTGCATGTGTTGGACGGAACGGTGCCGTCGAGGAAGGCGAGGTTGTAGTCGTCGGGGCAGCTATCGTCGGCCGGCAGCCAGGTGTTCTTGTCGATGCGCACCTGCTCGACGCCGTCGGGCGCGCTGAAGGAGTGCATGTCGGAGTACTGCGGCAGCTTGATGGCGCGGTTCATGAACTCCGCCCAGATCGGCGCAGCGGTGTCCGCGCCCTGTAGCGAATGGCTGAGTCCACTCGATATGTCCGTGTAGTCGTCGTTGCCCACCCAGATGATGCACAGCAGGTTCGACGAGTAGCCGGCAAACCATGCGTCGTGACTGGTGCCCGTCTTGCCCGCGGCCGGTGCGCTGAATCCGTGGCCGCGCACGGCCGCCGCTGTGCCGTAACTCGCGGCGTATTCCAGCAGCGACTGGGTCAGGTAGGCGACGCGCGGGTCCAGCACCTGTTTGGCTTCGGGCGCAAAGTCAGCCACAATGTCGCCGTTGGCGTTGCGCACGCTGGCCAGCATCCACGGCTTCAGGTGGACGCCGTTGTTGGCGAACACCGTGTACGCTCCCGCCATGTCGATGGGCGTCGCGTTGTACGTCCCAATTGCCACCGAGGGCGTCCCCCGCGCATTCACCACGCCCGCCGAGCGCGCCAGCGCCGCTACGTTCTCGTAGCCCACCAACTCGGCCAGCCCGATGGTTGCGATGTTCAGCGAGTGCGCGATCGCCTGCGCCGCCGTCACCATCCCTGGGTATTCGCCCTTTTCGAAGTTGCCGGGATCATACGGTTTGCCATCGAACATGAACGTGTGCGGATCGTCGTTCAGCTTGGTCAGCGCGGTGAAGAGGCCGTTGCCGCCCAGGTCCGTCCCGCTGATGCTGGTGTTGTACGCCGTGGCGTAGACGAAGGGCTTGAAGATGGAGCCCGTGGGCCGCTCGGCGGTGGCGTGGTTCAAC
>Ga0181535_10007854_pt1 | contig 10611 bp, 7 predicted proteins | sample PEATcosm2014_Bin_44_FD_119774 | JGI IMG/M metagenome (GOLD analysis project Ga0181535, IMG submission 119774) | Peatland microbial communities from MTU Mesocosm Facility, Houghton, MI, USA - PEATcosm2014_Bin17_30_metaG | ecosystem: Environmental > Terrestrial > Soil > Wetlands > Peat | place...
GCCTTCATGTCGCGCAAGATCGGCTTCTGCCACGCGAACTCAGGATGCGCGGCAAGAAACGGCGCAGCCAGGAAATCATCGCCACATGGATGCCCCGCTCTGCCCGTGAAGCTCAGCTTTGCCGCCATATCCGAGTCCATCACCTTGCCTGTCACCGCACCACCGGGCTCGTAAGGCGCGTCGCCCCAGACCTTCTCGCCCACTGGCGATGTATCTTCGTGCCCGCACAGGCTGCGCTTGCCGGCGTCGATCTTGTGCTCGAAGCTGTCGTAGTGATCGGAGAGATAGGCCTCCGCCAGCGCGGTGTCGAGCTTGCCGTAGTGTTCCTTTACAAACTGCTCCGCACGAATATGCCGGGCATTCATCGAGCTCTCGGGGTCGTTCGGATTAAATCCGCGCGTATCGTCGCGAATCAGTGCAGGGTCTGCGGCGAAATTCGACGAAACGAAATAACCATCCTTCTTCTTCGTCAGAGGCGTGTGATGCAGACCCAGTTCCAGGTATCCAATCTCGCCCGTCTTGCGATCGCCAATCAGCCACGAGTTCGCATAGCCCCCGTTGTTGCCTTCGCGCATGATTGCGGCATATTCATCGATCGACGTCGCATACTGCATGGCCTTGCGCGACCGCTCAAACTCCGGAATCCCATTCACATCGAAGCCCCGCATCATGGGCAGCGTGGTCTCCGTGATCATCAGTCCGGCAGCGTTCACACCGAAGTCGTCCTGACTCGTAATTACCCCCGGTAATCCATCCATCAGGATGCGCTGCCCTTTGGCAGGCACAATATCAAACACCACGGTCCAGCGCTCGCCCTCCGCGTAGGAGGACCAGTTGCTGTGCGCGATCACGATCTTTCCATCCCTGGTCGCGGATCCCGTGGCGACAAAGGCACTACATTTTCCCGGCGCTACCGCTGCCGGAGGATTCGGTTTGCCTTCAGCCTTGTTGACCGTCGGCAAGTAGTAGTTGCTCAATTCAATATCGCCATTAAGCGCCACAATGTCCCACAGATCGAGCGTCGAGCCCTGCGCCTGCAGACCCTCAACAATTCCCTTTAACTCCGCCTGGTACTCGGGATCGATGTGCGGCCACAGAACCGTCTCTGCCGCCTCGCGAAAGAAGGTCCACGGGCGCTTGTCCTGGTGCGGCGAAGTCACCGTGTAGACATGGACGTTGTCCTCGATCTCGCGAGCCAGCAGATAGCCGTGCTGGAACCCCACCTGTTCCGGCGTGCCTTCGAGATGAACATACGTCCATCCGCCCTCATTGAATTTGTACGCCTTGTTGAGGCGGGCGTCCGAAGTCTCTCTAGCCGAAACGGCTGGGATGGCCGTGGCTGCGCTTCCCGGATCAGCAGCAGAGGCGGGTAGTGGCGCGGCAACAATCGCCAACGAGAGCAAGCAAACAGAGATATCGCGAGGAAGTCCGACAAACGTCAAGGTTGCCCTCCGGAATGCCCTGAACATATCACGTCAAGGTTGCCCTCCGGAATGCCCTGAACATATCACGTCAGGTTGGCTGCGCGGGATGCACAACTACCTTGCCCACAAAGGCTAGCGTTTCTTCGCTCCCTTGTGCGTAGGTTTCTTCAACGGAGGCTTGGCAGCCTTCGTCGTCTTGGCCGCGGGCGCGGCCTTCTTTTTTACCGGCGCTGCTTTGGAGGCGGCCTTAGCCGGCGCTTTAGCTTTCGCCTTGGTCACAGCTTTTACAGGTGGTTTGGCCGCAGGTTTGGCGGGCGCACTTTTCGGCGCTGCTTTTGGAGCAGGCACGGCCTTGGCGGACTTTGCTGGAGGCAATGGCTTTTTCGCTTGGGGCGGCGGTTGCGGCTTGTTGGCCTTAGCCGCAGGAGTTGTCGGCTTTGTTGCTGGAACCAGATTCGCGGAAACGGGCTTTGCGGCAGGCTTCGACTCGGGCTTTGGTGCAACCTTCTCCGCTTGCGTGGATTTTGGCGTAGCTTGTCTGGCGGTTTGCTTTGCTGGTTTCGCCGCAGGGGTTTGCGTCGCTTTGGCCGCCTTCGGAGCGCCAGATCCCTTCTTGCCGCCTCGAGGAGCGGGTTCGTCTTCGACTTCGTCCTCGGCCTCTTCCTCGTCTTCGTCGGCCTCGACGTCCTCACCAAGTTCCGCTTCCAATTCCAGCTTCGGAATCCCGAGGTCTATCTCTTCTTCGTCCCCGCCGATCTCGTCCAGTTCAGGCTCATCCTCCGACCCTGCCTCCTCCTCGTCTTCGTCAAAGGAGCGCTCCTTCACCTTTGGCTCGGCACCCCGCTTGGCACGTGAACGCTTGATCGTGATCTGCGGCGGCGGCGCCGGCGGAGAATACGGCTCGAGGAAGGTCCGTGTTTCTTCAGGAGTGGTCAAGTGGCCATCAATCAGCTCGAGGAAAACCTTGTGGACGATCTCGCCGTAGGTAGGGAGGTCCGGGGTGATGCGCATCTCCTGCATAAGCGCGTTCGGGATGCGCTGCTTTGCCTCCGGCCAAACTCTCAAGAACTGGTCATAGCGTTCTTTAACGGCTGCCGCAGTCGAAGTAAAACCAAGCCAGAGAACCGCTTCTGGATCATAGCTCGTAAAGAGCTTGAAGCTTGCCGAAGGCGTCAGATTTTGCTTGGCCAGCAACACCTTCGAAAAACCAGCTGCCAAGGCGTCAAGGCTGTTCCATTCCTCCACGAAACCCGGGCGAAGCAACAGCTTCTTCAAAGCCGCTACCTCTTTCGAAGGTAGCTTCGCGGTGAGCAATTGCATCTGCGCCGCAGACATATCCGGATGCACTCCCTGGATCTGCAGTTCAGCCAGGAGATTATGCAGCGCTTTCAGCTTTTCTTCATCGGCTTTGGCGGGCGTCCATGCGGGGAAAAGCACCTTCATCCAACCCTCAGATTCGAAGGCGGTGAGTATTCTCAATCCGTCGTCTTCGTGTCCGATCTGCTCGAGTTCCTGGCTGCGCGCATGCGCCGAAAGATACTCGATTACACCCTCTTCCTTTGCATTCTCAAAGCGGGATTGCGTTCTCGGATCGAGTTCCCATCCGAGGCGCGCGCGATAGCGAGTTGCGCGGATCAGGAGCGCGGGATCTTCGAGAAACCCGTAGTTTGACACCAGCCGCAAGGTCCGAGCTTCGATGTCGGCAGCACCGTTTAGAGGATCCATCAGCAGACCGTACGAGCCCTCATTGAGAGAAATGGCCATCGCATTGACAGTAAAATCGCGGCGTCGCAGGTCTTCCTGAATCGAGGCGGGGTGAAACACGGGTTTGCCGGGCTTGGGGTACTCGAGACGGTGCGTGCTGACGAGGTCAACACGAACTGTGCCAGGAAAACAAAGATAGAGAGAACGAGAGGCTTCGTCCTCGCCCCAAAGCTTCCCGTCAAGTTTCTCAATTGCTTTCTTTAACTTGAGAGCATTGCCATGAACTGCTACTTCAAGATCGCGCACAGCGTGCCCGCTGGTCAGATCGCGGACGGCGTCGCCGGTGAGAAAGAGGATAAGGCCAGCTTCGCGAGCGACTTCACGCAGCTGGTGGAGGGCGTGCTTCTGGTTGGCCGATAGCCTGTTTTCGAGAAGGTAAATAAAGTCGGGCATTCCGTCCTGCTTCTGTCCCCCTCCCCAAACCCACCCAAATGCCTGATGCGGTTACGCTTACAGAGCGCTACGGCAGAGGTTGCAAACCAGTACCTTAACACAAATGACACCTGTTGGCTAGAGAGATCTGCACTGAAACCGCTGCTTTTGGGCTCGCAGCAGGTCCTGGATCATGCGACAATCCAGTGGGATGGCATCGCATCGTAAACCCGTGATTGTGCGGAAGTTCTCGCGGGACTGGATGGCGGGTTATGCGGGCGCGACATTCGCCCCGGATGCGGCGTCGCTTGAGATTCTCGACCCATCTGGGAAAGTGGTCACCTTCGGCTGGGATGCCGTGAAGTGGGTCTGCTACGTACGAGACTTCCCGACTTCCGAACAGGGAAATCCGGAGAGGCTGCTGCAAAAGAGATTCAAAGCCAGACCCCGCGCCGCAGGGCTATGGCTCCGCATGACGTTGACCGATGGGGACGAACTGGAAGGGTTGGCCGCCAACGACCGCTCGCTGGTAGAGGGCGCAGGCCTGCTCTTGACGCCTCCCGACACGCGCTCGAATACGCAGCGCATCTACGTGCCGCGAGGGTCGATCCAGGCCCTGGAGGTGGTGGGCCTGATTGGTGCAGGCCGGGGCAAGCACGAGGCGGCTGACGGTGTGGCCCAGCCGGAGCTGTTTCCTAGCGAACCTGAGTGAATCTAGGCGCGATCAAAACCAAGGCATTCCGTTCCGTTACAATCGCTGCGATGAAACTTGGCGAGCTTGCAAGCCGTTTGGGCGCTGAACTGCGCGGCGACCCTGACATAGAAGTCACTGGCGTCAAAGGGATTGAGGAGGCAGGGTCGACCGAGATCACCTTCGTTGCCAATCCGCGCTACACAGGGCTTGCGCGCACCACGAAAGCCGCAGCCGTGCTGGTTGAGCCGGAATTTCCTGAGATCGCCGCTGCAACGCTGCGCATCAAGAATCCCTATCACGCGTTCTCCCGGGCGTTGGGCATGTTCTATCAGGCTCCCGCGTATCCAGAAGGCATCCATCCGACGGCCGTCATAGATCCATCTGCGGAGGTCGGCCCCGGTGCACATATTGGCGCCTATGTGGTGGTCGGGACGGGAGTGCGGCTAGGTGCGCAGGCTACCCTGTTGCCCCATGTGGTTCTTTACTCGGGCGTGCGCGTTGGGAGTCATTTCTTTGCCCATGCGCATGCCGTGGTGCGCGAGGGATGCATTCTCGGCGATCATGTGACCTTGGAGAACGGGGCGATCATCGGCGCCGATGGCTTCGGCTTCTCCAAAAACGACAAAGGAGAATGGGAGAAGATTCCGCAGTCGGGGCCGGTGCGACTGGGCAACCGAGTCGATGTTCAGGCGAACGCCTGCATCGATCGGGCGACCGTAGGCGCGACTGAGATCGGCGACGGAAGCAAGGTCGATAATCTCGTTCAGGTTGGACATGGCTCAAGAGTCGGAAAAGACACGCTGCTTTGCGCGCAGACCGGATTGGCGGGGTCTTCGGCGGTCGGAAACAACGTGATTTTGGCCGGGCAGACCGGCATTGCGGGACATTGCACCGTGGGAGATGGAGTGATTCTGACTGCGCAGTCCGCAGTGAGCCACGATGTGCCGGCCGGGAAGATGATCTCCGGCTCGCCGGGATTCGACAATCGGATCTGGCTGCGGGCTGTCGCTATCTTTCAACGCCTGCCGGAGTTGCTGAAGCGTCTGGACCGCGTGGAAAAGAAACTGGCCGCACGGGATTCTGCTGAGCAGACGGATGGAGATCGCGCGTGAGAAGACGCGCTCTGGGTCGATGGACGCTTTTGCTGCTTGGGACCGGATTCATCTCTGGATTTGTTTGCGGATGCCATTCGTATCAAATCGAAACGACTGTTGAGAATCGAACCGGTTCGGCAATCGAACTGTTGGAAGTGGACTATCCGAGCGCCAGCTTTGGTGCCGACAACCTTGCCGCAGGCGCCGATTATCACTATCGCTTTCAAGTACGCGGCAGCGGGTCAGTCAAGGTGCAGTACAGCGAGGCCGGGAGCCACCGGCTGCGGCGGATGATCGGACCGGAAGTCTCTGAACGACAGGAAGGCCACCTGGAAATCATTCTGCAGCCGGAAGGAAAGGCGTCGTTTCAGACAGAGCTCAGTCCCCGTCCGTGAAGCAAGAGTGAATCCACAACTGCAGTCCCGCCGAAGTTCTCAGAATTCCCAGAACCAAAAATCAGATTCTTCTAATTCCCTTTTCAAAACCGCCGATAAGGTTGAAAAGGCGAGAGTGTGGAAGAGCAGCAATCAAAGCGTGGCTGGCCATTCTTGCGCGGCACATGGAGATGCAGCCACGGACTCGCTGTGCGGCTCGCGATCTGCTTTCTGCTCATCGCACTGGCGAGCGCGCTTGTCACCTCTTTGGCAACAAATGAGGAGGGGCCGGGTCTCATTTTGGTGACGAACGGGCTTCTGCTCGGCTATCTGCTGCTGGCCCCTCGATGGAATTGGCCACGTTATCTCGTAGTGAGCTTTGTAGCCCAGATCGTCGGTGGATTGCTAGCGGGCGGCGACTGGAAACTCATGCTGTTCGTTTCGGTTTGGAACATTGTTCAAGTGACCGCCGCTGCCGCGCTGCTGCGCCGGCGTTCCCGCGAGTTGCCTCGTTTCACCGAGCGGAGTTATCTGCTGCGATTTCTCGCAGTCGCCTTTATCGCGATGCCATTCGCAGAAGCGATAGCCTTCCTGCCGTTCGTACACTTTCCCCGCGGCGCCACATCGCTAGTTGCATATCTCGATTGGAGTGTTGCCGACTCGCTGGGGATTGTCGTTGCCACGCCGGCTTTTGTGGCCGTCTTCAAAAGGCACTTTCGCGGACGCGTGAATCTGCGGAGGAATTGGCCATATCTGACACTTGTAGTGGCAACGAGCATCGCCGGATTCTCTCAATCCAGAGCGCCCATTTTTTTCCTTATCTATCCCTGTCTTGTGATGGTGGTTTTTCGCATCGGCCTGGAGTGGGGAGCAGTCTCAACGTTCTTAGTCGCGCTGGTCGGGGGATGCTTCACGCTCCACGGCGATGGACCGTTCACATTCGCAAAATCGTTAACCCCCGTCGCTCCGAGTGTGCTGCTGCAGGTGTTCATCGCATCCGCGATGTTCATGCTCTATTACATTTCCGTAGTTTTGGACCAACAGAAAGCGACGGAACGCGAACTGAAAAAGATCGCGACGCTGCATGCACTGGTGGTTGAGAACTCTCGCGATACGATCCTCATGGTCGATCCGATGGGGCATCCCCTCTATGCTTCCCCGGCCATCGAGAAACTCACAGGATGGAAGCCAGAAGAAGCGGCTCCTCTCGGATTCGGCGAAATGATTCATCTCGAGGATCTTGCGCGGGTGGTGAGGGTTGTAAAACAGCTCCATCCCGGCGCTGACAATGCGGTGGTAGAGCATCGCATTCGCAAGCGAAACGGAGAATATGTTTGGGCCGAAGGCAGTCTCCGCCTCGTTCTGGATCCTGCAAAGAAGACTCCGTCGGGAGTCCTAGCGATCCTCCGCGACGTTTCCGAACGAAAAGCGGCCGAACAGGCCCTTCAGAATGCCTATCGAGCGCTGGAAACACTGGCAGCTACGGATCCACTGACGCACCTGGCCAACCGACGCCGTCTAGACCAATGCCTGAACTCTGAGTGGCGACGCTGCATGCGGGAACGGCAACCTTTGTCCTTGCTGCTGCTGGACGTCGATTTTTTCAAAGCGTTCAACGATGCCTATGGGCACCTGCGTGGCGACAGTTGCTTGAAGAAGATTGCCGAGATGGTGGTCGGCACGGTCTCACGCCCAGGGGATTTGGTGGCGCGGTTCGGGGGGGAGGAGTTTGCAGTGGTTTTGCCTCGAACTCCGAATGCCGGAGCGATCGAAGTGGCCACTCAAATCTGCGAAGTGGTGCGCAGCCGCAAGGTTGTCCACAGCGGCAATCCCCTGGGCTATCTCACAGTCTCCGTCGGCTGCACGACCATGGTTCCTGCGTCAGGCCAGCACGCTTCCGCCCTGGTTCAACATGCCGACGAAGCGCTCTATGCGGCTAAGAGACTCGGGCGGAATCGGGTCGCGAACGCGAATGCTCCCAATGAAATGGATTCCGTGCCGAAAGCCGGATAGCGACTACACCTAGTGCACCATGCTCTGAAACAACGTTGACTTGAGCAGGCTGTTGAATTCCGTGTCGGACGATTGGAAATGGACCGAAAGCAGACCGGAATTCGACGAGATGTCGGTTGCGGTGAGCGCGGACTTTTCCGCATCCGACGCGCTCATCTTGCGATAGAGCACGGCCGCATTCAGGAGCGAGGAAACGGTCGCGGCTGCGAAGTTGTCGCCGGTCGAGATGGTGAGGTCGAACCGAACGCCATGCTGGAAATTCATCGTGTACCACGAGCCCACCAACCGCTTGCGTACCGAATCGTAATCCGTGACCGAACCCGCTTCACCCAGAACCTGGCGCATCATGGTTTCCGTACCCTTCTGGTCAAGAATGCTCCACAACGGTTCGGACTCGACGGAGCGCATCGCTTCCATGATCGGGCTGTTGGTTAACATGCTGGGCGTCAGGCCGTCGCGCACATCCAGTGCCTGCTTGACGGCCTCGGAGCTACCGAAGACCATCGTGGAGGGATCGATAAAGCAGAGCACCATGCCAGTCTTTCCCAGCGGATAGACGCGGTTAGTGCGAATCAGAGAGGAGTGCACCTTCTGCTTGCGAAAATTCGCAACCATGTCCTCCACGGAGAACTGGCCCTGGGCGATGCCTACAGTTTCCAGTTGGTCACCGGAGCCGGCAACACGATAGAGCGCGAAGGCAAGACTGTCGACGTCGTGGTTGTCGTTCACGCCCGATTTCTGAAGGGCCTCGTCGAACTGCTTGAGGTCGGGCGGCATGACGCGCTCCTTCAGTTGCATGGCGGAGTCAGAGTTCTGCATGGCCCGGTAGTCGACCATGACCAGCTGTTGCAGGTCGTGCGGAATTGCAGCGCGAGCGTCGCCGGATAATTGGGCCGCGAATACCGGCAATGTGAAGGCTAACGTCGTAGCAGCAATCGAAAGTCTAAAAAGAAATCTGAACAAGAGCATCCTCCAGGAATGTCGAGCGCTAGCTGGGCTAATCGGTTGGGAATCTTGGCCGATCCACGATCTGCAATCGTTCTAAGCCGCCGTATCTATTCCCACAGTCAGACGCGAGGAAACGCGGAATCGTGAGCGGTTCTCGAATGCCCGATGCAGCCTGCCTGCCCCGCCTGATTGGCCAAAGCATTCGCATTCCTTCCTACTCATTTTACTCTCCGGGAAATTGCCGGAGCGCTTTATGAACTGACCAGGGGGTTACTTTTCTCCAGGCCAGCTCAGCGGAGCCTCGAGCCGGCCCTCTAAAACTTTGGTGAGCGGATCGAATCCTATTAACTGACGCATCCATTCGCTTTCGCGCTCGCAGGCAGCTTCAGGCACGAGCCCAATGATCTCTCCCTCCACCGGCACCGCCTTATGACGAAGAGCAATTCGGGACAGTGTGCGAAAGACCTGCGATACGGGCGTGGATTCAAAGTCGGTGATGTTCATCGACAACTGCGCCCGCCCGTGCGCAAGCAGACCCATCGCCTTTACGCCTTTCAGCCCGCCGGAAGCAGCACGAATCTCACGGGCGATGGCGCGCACCATCGTCACGTCAGCCGAATCGAAGTAGACGTTGTAGTCGACAAGGAATTTTCGCGCGCCCACGGCGCAGGCGCCTGCCGTAGGGTGCAGCCCGGGCCCGCCCAGATCGGGCCGGCGAACCGCTTCCTTGCGCACGATATCGCGCAGGCCTTCGAACTGGCCGCGCCGCACGTCGTCAAGATTGGCGCGGTCGGGTCGTGCCGCCGCAGCCTCATAAAAGTAGACGGGGACGCCGTAACGCTGCCAGATCTCGAGGCCCGCCTGGCGTGCGAGCATGACACATTGCTCCAGCTTGATGCCGGAGATGGGGACAAACGGAATCACATCCGCTGCGCCAATGCGCGGATGTACGCCTTCCTGGCGAGTCAGGTCGATGAGCTCGGCTGCCTTCCCTGCCCCGCGCACCGCCGATTCGACGACAGCCGCGGGCTGGCCGGCTATGGTGACGACGGAGCGATTGTGATCGGCATCCATCGACCAGTCGAGGAGATGCACACCCGCCATGCGCATCGCAGCCAAAATGGCCTCAACGCGCCTGGTATCCCTGCCTTCGGAGAAATTGGGCACGCATTCAACGACGGGCTCTTTCGTGGTCATTTCCAGAACGTATACCCTATCTGTATCTGGATGCTGGCGTTGACTCCTGGGTTACGGTCGCCGAGCGAAGCCGACGAAATGTGCACGCCATTCACACCCAGATCGATCGAACGCCGCGAACGAAGAAAATAGTGCACGCCGCCACCGCCCTGCGGCGAGAAATTCCAGACGGAGGTGCCCCCGGGCGTGCCATGAGGGACAAGCACATCCGGCGGAAATTTGTGCGTCGTGTAGACCAGCCCTCCCGCTGCCTGAAACCACGGCTGAAACCGCCGCGATCTGGTCAGGAAGTTCCAGCGAAAGATCACCGGTGTGATACTCAGGCCAACGTATGTGCCCCCGCCAATCGGCTCGGTATAGACCGTACCCTGATAAAGGAATGTTTGCTCGTGCGCAGCAGGAGTGAAGGCCAGCCAGAGCGGCATGATGTTTCCGCCGTATTCGAACTGGCCGCTGAAGATGCCCGCGCGGAGAACTGGCGTCAAGGGTTTCGCTAACTGAGCGCCGCCCCACAGAAATTTAAAATCAGAACGATTGCCAACACCCGTGCCCCAGTTGACAAACGGGCCATACTCCCAGCTTCGCGCGTTGCGGACTTCAGCGACCGGATTCGCAGCAGCCGGAGACACAGGCACAGCAGCGCCGTCTTCGGATTCAGCGATGGCCGTCATGCAAGGCAAGAGGGCGGCCGCCATCAAAACAGGCAAAAGGAACTTCGTTCTTGAACTCAA
>Ga0181535_10007855_pt1 | contig 10609 bp, 10 predicted proteins | sample PEATcosm2014_Bin_44_FD_119774 | JGI IMG/M metagenome (GOLD analysis project Ga0181535, IMG submission 119774) | Peatland microbial communities from MTU Mesocosm Facility, Houghton, MI, USA - PEATcosm2014_Bin17_30_metaG | ecosystem: Environmental > Terrestrial > Soil > Wetlands > Peat | place...
AACAAGACTGAGCTCAATTTGCAGCACGACAGCTCAACCAATACTCTTATCCGGCGCTACCGGAAATCCAAGGAAGCGTCGTGACAGATACAGAACGCTCTTTTGGGCATGAGGATGCAAGTTGTCTTTCACTCTGGAAACCGGGTGAGAGCAGAGTAAGCTCATCAGTTCGACTCATGGGCATCCGGTGTTAATGGCCAAAACAGCACAGATAGACGCGACCGTTCATGGAATTCTAAATGTGTCTACGCATGCAAATGCGCAGCGGCGCGGAGTGCCCGCTCGGTTCCGACCGGCGAGCATGTTCCCGCACAACAGAGCCTTCAGACGAGAGAAGGCATGTGCAAGTAAAAGGAGCCCTTATGACCACGGCAAAGAAATGCGAACACACGGCATGCAACTGTACGGCAGCGCCCGGAAAGAACCACTGTAGCGAAACTTGTGCTGATGCGAAGAAAACACCCGAATTGACCTGCCAATGCAAGCACCCGGAGTGCAGTGATATAGGGCTCAAGATGTAGCGGGGACTGGGTCATGACGCAACTATGGGTATCGAATGCCTGTCCGATGTTCAACCCATTTCAACTGTGAAAAGCCAACGCGAACCCCATTACCCCCTCTGCGACACTTTCGACGACTATTGCACCGCCCGCATTGGATGAGCACTGCATCAACACTCTTCGCTTTCTGGCGGTGGACATGGTCAGGAGACAAATTCGGGCAATCCTGGTTTGCCCTTGTGCTAGGGGTCCATGGCGTTAACGCTCTGGGATCGTTTGCTCAAGTTCGCAGCCGGACGATTATCGAGAAAAGATTCTGCCGACGGGCGCACCGCTAATGGTCATCGAGGCCGGCGCCACTCTTGGCTGGAGATTCTATTTGGGCCCGCAAATTGACGTGATCTGGGTGGACACCTTCGGGGCGTCAGCTCCTGGGGCAGTTGTGATGGAGCATTACGGATTTACTGTTGAGAATGTCTGTAAACAGGCTCATGTCGTGCTCGACCGTCTCTAAAGGAGAAAGCGTGATGCGCGTGGGAATTGCGTCGGACCACGGTGGGTTTGCGCTGAAGGAGCAGGTAGCTGAGTTGTTGCGCGGCTCAGGCCGTGAGGTCGTGGATTTCGGCGCGCACGAACTGATCCCGGGGGACGACTACCCCGACTTCGTCATTCCCCTCTCCAGAGCCGTGGCTGCTGGACAAGTGGAACGCGGGGTGGCGCTCTGCGGAAGCGGAGTGGGCGCATCGATTGCCGCGAATAAGGTTGCTGGCGTACGAGCCGGGCTCATCCACGACGTGTTCTCCGCCCACCAGGGCGTTGAAGACGATGACATGAATGTTTTTTGTCTGGGTGGAAAGGTGATCGGGTCCGCGCTCGCATGGGAATTGATCGAGACGTTTCTGAAAGCTCGATTCAGCGGCGCTGTGCGTCACCAACGAAGAGTCAACAAAGTGAAGGCGCTCGAAATGCATGAGATTACGCTTTGACTGTATTCATCGAACTGACCGCATTCTGGTGCAGATCAGGAGCGGCCGGCAGTCGCAGTTTGACGGGATCGATATTCCCGAGGCCGCAAAGGCGAAAGTAGGATGTGTCCGGTATCGGCCGGGAATTGGTACTCACAAATCGCGCGACGGAGGATGTTTCATGATCGAGGTTTTGAAGAACTTTCCCAACAATGTTGTTGCGATCTTCTGCGAGGGTCAGGTCACAAGAGAGGACTACGAGGGAGTTTTTGTTCCGGCAATTCTCAAAGCGCTCAAGCGGCACGACAAGATCCGGCTCCTCTACCAGATCTCTGCAAACTTCACCGGCTACGACCCAGGAGCCATCTGGGAAGACATGAAGATTGGCGTGGAACATCCCACGCGCTGGGAGCGCGCCGCGGTCGTCACCGACGTTGACTGGATTGTGCAAACGATGCGCATTTTCAGCTTTCTCATGCCTTGCCCGACGAAGGTGTTTCCGCCTTCGGAACTCGCGCAGGCCCATGCCTGGATCATCGCCGCCAGTTGAGCCCGAATGGACACAAGCAGCCGAAAGAATTTGGAATACCTATGAGCGTAATGTTGCAGGCGTTTTACTGGGACTGTCCCACGAAGGAAAAGCAGGAACATAACTGGTGGAACTTTGTTGCCGACCATGTTGAGGACCTTTCCAAGTCTGGTTTCAATGCACTCTGGCTGCCGCCAATATCTAAAGCTGCTGAGACTCGTTCCATGGGCTATGACCCCTATGATTACTTCGACCTGGGCGACCTTGACCAGAAGGGCAGCAAGAAGACCTGGTTTGGCAATCGGGCGGAACTCGTGGCGCTCATTAAGAAGGCACACGACAACCGCATCGCATGTTATGCGGATATGGTTATCAGTCACAACTCCGGCGGGGACGAGGAAGAAACTAACCCACTCGACGGTAAAAAGCGCTGGACCAAGTTCCATGCCAAGAGCGGCCGCTTCCCCCGCGACTGGAACTGCTTCCATCCCAGTCGATATGAAGTTGTGCTGGAGGGCGAACTCTTCGCCGGCTTTCCCCACCTCTGCCATCGCAATCCGCTCGTCTACACCTCCATATTGGAATACGCACAGTTGATTATCGAGGAATTGGGCTTTGACGGCTTCCGCTTCGACTTCGTCAAGGGATACGGTACGTGGATCGTAAGCGCAATCGCCAAGTATCGTTACGTCAAAGATGGCAGGGAGTTCAGCCCTTTTGTGGTCGGCGAATACTGGGAAGACGGCGAAAGCATTGAGGCGTGGCTCACCAAAGTCAACACCTTCTGTGACAATCAAGTGGCCGCGTTCGACTTCCCGCTGCGCTACCAGTTGAAGGATGTCTGCGACAAGTTTCACTACGACCTACGAAAGCTCACTCGGGACGGCGCGATAGTTACCGATCGGCCCAGGAAAGCCGTTACCTTTGTCGATAACCACGACATGGGAAGCAACATGATCGTCAATGACAAGATGCTGGCTTACTCCTACATCCTGGTGCACGAGGGCTATCCCAGCGTCTTCTGGTTCGACTACTACAACAACGCGCTGGCCCGTGCCGGCACACCGAATGGCATTGACGCTCTCATCGCCGCGCACCATCGCAACGCCGGCGGCGATTTGCAGATTCTATATGTTGATCCCGATCTTTACATCATGCAGCGAGCCGGCCTTCGCGACGGCAACGTGCAGCAATCGGGCCTGATTTACGTGCTAAACAACCTGGGCGACAAGTGGAGCGGCGCCACCGTGAAGACAAAGTGGAAGAACCAGAGATTTGCCCCCGTCGCCTGGGACGGTCACGATACGGCGACTCCCAACGAACGCACTACGAACGCTGATGGCAGCAGCGAGTTTCCCGCACCACCGCGCGGCTATGTCGTCTACGCGCCGGCGTAGGGTTTATGAGTGCAGCATATTAGCGAACCGGAGTTTCAATTGTTTCGGGACTTGTTTCAAGAGAGGAAAAAACATGGAATTGGGCATGATCGGATTAGGCAGGATGGGATCCAACATGGTGCAGCGCCTTCTACGGGCCGGTCACCAGTGCGTTGCTTACGACGTCCATCCGGAAGCGGCGCAGGCGCTCGTCAAAAACGGTGCAGTCGCCGCATCGTCGATTGAAGACTTCGCCATGAAGCTGAAGGCCCCTCGCGCCATCTGGATGATGGTGCCGGCCGCCTTGGTCGATGATACGCTGAAGACGCTCATACCGTTCCTCGAAAAGGACGATGTGGTCATCGATGGGGGCAACTCCTACTACCACGATGACATCCGCCGCGCTGCCGAGTTGAAGCCGAAGGGCATTCACTATGTGGACGCCGGAACCAGTGGCGGGGTCTGGGGATCGGAGCGAGGTTACTGCCTGATGATCGGCGGCGATGATGCCGTCGTCCAGCGTATCGACCCCATTTTTTCCGCTTTGGCCCCAAGCATCGATTCGGCGCCACGCACGCCAGGCCGGGAGAAGGTAGACGGCACAGCCGAACACGGCTATCTGCACTGCGGTCCGAGCGGCGCTGGCCACTTTGTCAAGATGGTCCACAACGGCATCGAATACGGCATGATGGCTTCGTATGCGGAAGGGTTGAACATTCTGCACCATGCTAACGCGGGCAAGCAGAAGCAGACCGTGGATGCCGAGACCACGCCGCTGCGCAACCCCGAATACTACCCCTACGACCTGAACATTGCCGACATCGCCGAGGTCTGGCGGCGCGGCAGCGTGATTGCTTCATGGCTGCTCGACCTCGCTGCCATCTCTCTGCTCGATAGCCCAGACCTGACAAAATTTGCCGGCCGCGTGTCGGACTCGGGGGAAGGGCGCTGGACGATCAAAGCGGCCATCGACGAGTCGGTTCCTGCTCCCGTGCTCAGCGCCGCGCTCTACGAACGCTTCAGTTCGCGTGGCGAAGACGATTTTGCTGAAAAGGTGCTGTCAGCTCTGCGTTTTCAGTTCGGCGGCCACGAGGAGAAGTCAGGTGACGGCAAGGCAGGCGCCTGATGGTCAAGCCCCATTCGGACGCGTTGGTGATCTTCGGAGTGACAGGCGATCTGGCCCACAAGATGATCTTCCCGGCTCTCTATGCAATGGTTAAAAAAGGCGTCCTTAGAGTTCCAGTCATCGGTGTCGCCTTTCCAAAGTGGAGCATGGTGCGTTTGCACAAGCGTGTAACGGACAGCATAGAGCGATCGGGCGGAATCGATAATAAACGCGCGTTGCAACACCTTCTCTCCCTGCTCAAATATGTGAGTGGAGACTATAAAGACCCCGGCACGTTCGCGGCGATCAAAGAAGTGCTGGTTAAGGCGCGAAGGCCAGCGCACTATCTGGCAATTCCTCCGTCTCTCTTCGAAACGGTGATCAAAAGCCTGGGCACGGCAAACCTCGCCGAGAACGCGCGCGTGATTGTCGAGAAACCTTTCGGCCGCGACCTGGCCTCCGCACGGGAACTCAACCAAGTCGCGCATGCGGTGTTCCCGGAAAACTCAATCTTCCGCATCGATCACTTCCTCGGGAAGGAAGCGATCATGAACATTCTCTATTTCCGCTTTGCCAATTCGTTCCTTGAGCCGATCTGGAACCGCAACTACGTGGCCAGCGTCCAGATCACTCTTTCGGAGAGCTTTGGCGTGGGAAAGCGCGGGAAGTTTTACGAAACCGCAGGCTGCTTGCGTGACGTGATCCAGAATCACCTCTTCCAGGTCGTTGCACTGCTGGCCATGGAACCACCGTCGGGCCGGGACTTTGGTGCCGTGCACAGCGAGAAGGCAAAAGTTTTCAAAGCCATGCGGCCTTTGGCGCCCGACGATGTGGTCCGCGGCCAGTACGCAGGTTACCGGGATGAGCCGGATGTTGCAAAGCGCTCTGACGTTGAGACCTTCTGCGCGCTGCGGCTCTTCATTGATTCCTGGCGTTGGGCGGGGGTGCCGTGGTGCCTGCGCTCCGGCAAGTACCTGCCAGACACCGCGACCGAGGTCCTGGTGGAGTTGAAGCCGGCGCCGCAAAGGCTATTCGCCGACTCAGAGCCGGTGACAGGCCGATCAAACTACTTGCGCTTCCGGCTCTCCCCCAACCCGGCGATTGCCCTGGCGGCACGCGTCAAGCGCGCAGGCGAAGATTTCGTTGGAGAGCAGAAAGAGCTTTATCTGTCGGAGGAGCGCACGGGCGACGAGACGCCCTATGAGAGGCTTCTTGGCGACGCCATGGCCGGCGACGGCGCGCTCTTCACGCGCGAAGACGCGGTTGAGGCCGCGTGGGTAGTTGTCGATCCGGTCCTCAAGAATCATCACCGCGTTCGCCCCTACAAACGCCGTAGCTGGGGGCCGAAGCAGGCTGACACGATCATCGCGGCAGACGGTGGTTGGCATAACCCCAGCAGCGCCGATTCATAGGGATGAACAATCGTACGGAGCTGTGTCATGCCAAACCGGATCAGAACCCGAAATACCAACGCAACACCGTTCTATCTAGGAGAAATGGAATGAAATCGACCCAGAAACTTCATGAGATCGGCCAGAGCCTCTGGCTCGATAACATTACCCGCGTTCTGCTCGCCAGCGGCACCCTTCAACGCTACATACAAGAGCTGTCGATCACGGGTCTTACCTCGAATCCCACGATCTTCGATCACGCCATCAAGAACAGTCACGACTATGACGGCGCGATCAGCCAGAAACTGAAAGAAGGCAAATCGGGCGAGGCTCTCTTCTTTGAATTGGCGATCGAGGACCTGCAGCAGGCTGCCGATCTCTTCCGCCCGATCCACGAGCGGACAGACGGCGTGGACGGCTGGGTATCTTTGGAGGTCTCGCCCCTGCTGGCCCGCGACACGGCGGCTACTCTGGCCGCGGCCAAGGCTCTTCACTCCCGCGCGGGACGGCCCAATCTCTTCATCAAGATCCCGGGCACCAGCGAGGGGCTTCCGGCCATTGAGGAGGCAATCTTCGCAGGGGTGCCCATCAACGTAACCCTCCTGTTCTCTGGTGAGCAATATGTCGCGGCTGCCGAGGCATACTTGCGCGGCATCGAACGTCGAATCTCCGCCGGGTTAAATCCCGATGTCGGCTCCGTAGCTTCACTCTTCGTCAGCCGTTGGGACGTTGCAATAGCAAAAAAGGTGCCGGAGTCTTTGCGGAACCAGCTTGGCATCGCCATCGCCGGAGAGGCCTATGAGCGATACCGCGCTCTGCTTGACTCGCCGCGGTGGCTGCGCATCCTGAACGCTGGCGCCCGTTCCCAGCGCCTTCTATGGGCCAGCACCGGTACCAAGGACCCCAAAGCCTCCGACATCCTCTACGTTCAAGCTCTTGCGTGGCCCTTCACCGTGAACACGATGCCAGAAGCTACTCTGAAAGCCCTTTCCGCTCACGAAGAATTCGGCGAAACTCTGCCCGGGGATTCCAGCAAGATACTCTCGGAATTCGCAAAAGCCGGTATCGACAAGAAGGATGTTGCCGCCCAACTGGTCGGAGAAGGAGTTGCCTCGTTCGCCAAATCCTGGAGCGATCTTCTTGACTGCATTGCGTCAAAAAGCAAAATGCTCAAAGCCGCCTGAGGGGGTACAGGGGCCACGTTCTGCTCCGTGTACGCAATTGCTCAGCACTGGAACCTTCAAAAATGAAATGCTTATTGAGCGAACTGTTCACAGTTCGTATGCGAATTATGATGCGGGATTGCATAGGGCTCCCGTTGGCATGTCCAGAAAGATCATTGCTGCCGCATTGGCGCTTCAAGAGCAACCACCCAAGCGATGTCACGTCAACCATGGAAAAGGAGATGGAAATGAACTCGAGAAACTCTGTAGCGGCAATCTATGACACTCACGACCAGGCCGAGCATGCTGTAAAGGAACTCCAGGAGGCCGGCGTCGATATGAAGAGCCTGTCGATTGTAGGACGAGATACGCACACGGATGAACATGTCGTCGGGTATTACACTGCCGGCGATCGCATGATGTATTGGGGCAAGGTTGGAGCATTCTGGGGTGGCTTCTGGGGGTTGCTGTTCGGATCGGGTCTCTTCTTCATACCAGGACTCGGACCGATTCTTGCAGCCGGTCCAATCGTAGCGTGGATTGTTGCTGGTCTCGAAGGCGCAGTTGTCGTTGGAGGTGTAAGTGCGATTGGCGCGGGCCTGATTAGTCTCGGCATTCCGAAGGACAGCGTCCTGAAGTACGATGTCGCCTTGAAGACCGACAAGTACGTGCTTGTCGTCCACGGAACACCTGAAGAGGTAGAGAAGGCAAAGGACATCATTGCCGGCACCGAACAGAGCCACTACGCGGTTTATGGCCAAGCTGTACTCGTCTAAGAAGCGGCCTGACTGCGCTGCGTCTGGGTTGGAGGACAAGGTAATGTGGGACTCGTTCTTTCGCAGCGCCGTACATGCAGGTTGCCGTTGCCAATTCAATGGAAGAATCAATACAAAGGAGATGTGATGTTAATTAAAGCAAAGGAACTCAAGGGTTACTCACTCAAGAGTCTTGATGGAGACATAGGGTCGGCGAATGAGTTCCTGTTCGACGACCAATATTGGGCAATTCGATACTTTGTCGCAAACTCAGAGGGTTGGCTTAGCGGCAAGAAGGTGTTGATCTCGCCGTACTCTCTCGGCGGTCTCAATGATGTTGAAGAGCAAGTGTCTGTTCTATTGACCAGGAAGCAGATCGAAGAGAGTCCCTCTGTTGATACGGACGAGCCGGTCTCCCGTCAATATGAAACCTCCTACAACGGATACTATGACCTTCCGAACTATTGGGGTGGGCCATACATGTGGGGAAGGTACGCGCATGTTCAATTAGATCGCACCAGACGGGGATTTGGCGCCACGGACGCGATGGGATGGGACCCGCATCTTCGCAGCACTCACGAGGTTACGGGCTACCATCTCCTCGCGGTTGACGGCGAGATCGGCCATGTCGATGACTTCATCATTGATTCCGAGACCTGGGCAATTCGATACCTTGTTGTGGCGACAAGAAATTGGTGGCCTGGGAAAAAGGTTCTAATATCACCGAAGTGGATAGACAATGTGAGTTGGGATTCCAGGGAAGTTAAGATCGGACTGACTCGCGAGACCATCAAGGCGGCGCCGGAGTATACCGACGAGTCTTCGCTCACGCGGGATTACGAGACAGGCTTGTATGGATACTACAATCGAGAAGGATATTGGGTAGACGAACTCTCGGCCGTTTGAATGCAGTTCAACAAGTTATGAGAGCTGCTCCTCTCTATCCGCGGCAACTACGATGGGGTCGAACGGCCAGCACTTGACGCTTGACGGCACGCGTGTGGAGACCGAACGGGGCCGATCTACTGGAGGAATAGGCAGCACTCGTTTTGTCAATTAATCCACCAGGGGACGCGGCTGATTCCGTGCGACTCTATAGGGTTCTTCGAGACGCTGAATGCACTTAATCGTCGTCACGACATGCTGAGGGCAAACGTCTTTGCTCAGGCTGACCGACATAGGCAAAGCCACACCTGACGCTCTCATCGAGTACCTCGCACTGACTGCCAGGCCAATCACGGGAGCCTTTCATGCCCTATAAGACCATCGACGGCATCACAAGTTCAGTAATCCCCTTCTGTGTCAAGGACGGCATCGTCTTGGTTCTCCTTGGTCAGAGGGGAAAGACGTCGAAGGCCTTCGCGAATGCTTGGGGCCTCGTCGGTGGATTCCTCGACCCTGGCACCGAATCACTTGAACAATGCGCCGCGCGTGAACTCAAAGAAGAGACCGGACTTGAAGTTCCACCCGATTCCATGAAGCTCGTCACTGTCCAATCAGACCCGAAGCGCGACCCGCGTGGCCAGATTATCGACACCGTCTGGTCGACCCGAATCCAATCCCAACTTCCGGCTGAAGCTTCGGACGATCTTCAAGAAGTCGCTTGGCGCCCGCTCAGCCACGCTCTCACCATGAATTTGGCCTTCGATCATCAGAGCTCACTTCAACGGTTCGCTGAGATCGAAGGATTCGTTCGTAGTTCCTAAAACAATCGATCGGTTCGTTACCCGCAAAAGCTTCCAAATAGTGCAAGCTTCAGTGCTGCGGCGTTGAACGCTCTGGTCTTGATGGACGAGACCCACAGCCTCTTATCAGTACACGAGCGGCAGTAGTCCTCTGATAAGTTCTGCCCCCGCAGGCTCGGGAGGCGATCGACGGTAGGCCAGCCGATGAGCTAAACAGTACAGCCATATATGCCTATGATTCGTGATACTCCAGAGTGTCTCGATTGTGGAGCGTAATCTCCTTTGCGATCGCTCCGATCGTTGATTCCGCTACTGACGTGTACCTTCAATGGATACTAGCCACACAGAGCGATTGATCACGGAGGCATTCCCTTGAGATTCGACTTTCCGTTTGCGAATCTCTTACTTCCAATTAGCACATTGCTCTTGGCGAGGTGATTCATTGTCAATGCGGTCGAAACGTCCACCCTTTCCGGGACAAGCCCCTCACTTCGCCTGCTTCCGTTTAGCTTCGGCCATGCCTCGCTCTTCATTGACAATACACCCATATTCGTTCATCCCAGCGCGCCTGGCGGATGCGAAGCATTCTTCAAATAGATTGCGAGTCCCCCGGCACTGAACTCACTTCAATCGGATTGCAGTCGAACGACCCAACCTAGCCGTGTTACCAGCCCGAAAAGGAGATTCAGAAATGTCGACCGACATACTCACGACCGAGGATTTACTCCACGAAACGCCCGAAGCAATCGCCAAAGAGGAGTCGGTGCACGGAGATACGACCCTCACTCCGGACCTCCTTCGCCGCATGAACGCATACTGGCGCGCTGCAAATTACGTGTCGGTCGGTCAGATTTATCTCTATGAAAATCCTCTGCTGAAGGAACCGCTAAAGCTCGAACACGTGAAACCATTGGTGGTCTCGCATTGGGGGACAACGCCAGGGCAGAACTTCATCTATGTGCATCTCAACCGGATCATCAAAAAGTACGACTTGAATATGTTTTATGTTGCCGGACCAGGACACGGAGGCCCCGCGATTGTGGGCAACGTGTACCTGGAGGGCACCTGGAGCGAGGTGTATCCGAATGTCACCCAGGATGAAGCCGGTTTGAAGAAGCTGTTCAAACAGTTCTCGTTTCC
>Ga0181535_10007856_pt1 | contig 10609 bp, 9 predicted proteins | sample PEATcosm2014_Bin_44_FD_119774 | JGI IMG/M metagenome (GOLD analysis project Ga0181535, IMG submission 119774) | Peatland microbial communities from MTU Mesocosm Facility, Houghton, MI, USA - PEATcosm2014_Bin17_30_metaG | ecosystem: Environmental > Terrestrial > Soil > Wetlands > Peat | place...
CTGCGCCGGATTGGGAAATGCGCTGTTGAGCATGGAGTCCTTGCCTGCCTGGAAAACATGATCAGCCAGAAAGAGTTCCTGTGCCGGGATGCAGGGGAACTCATGGGTATGGCCGGGGGTATCGAAGGGATCGGGCTCACGTTCGATTTCGGGCATGCCAATACCGTAGGAAAAGTGCCACAATTCCTTGAATGCGTCGGATCGGCAAACCATATCCATATCCATGACAACCATGGGGTTTCTGATGAACATCTCCCGCTTGGTGCCGGGACGATTGACTGGAAGACCGTAGGAAAAGCAATCGCTGCCAGGTACAATGGCGTGATTGTAATCGAGGGCCGATCTATAGAAGAAGCAAAGACGAGCCTTTCCGTCTTTGCGGAGTACTTTGTATGAGCGGCGAGACCCTCCAGGTTTATTTCCTCGGGACTGCGGGGGCGCTTCCGACACCGGTGCGAAACCCTCCGTGCATTATGATCCGGCGGGGTACCGACACCATCCTTTTTGACTGCGGGGAAGGTGCACAGCAGCAGATGATGCGGTCACGGTGCGGGTTTACGGTCGATGCCATCTTTGTTTCTCACTGGCATGCGGATCATTTCCTGGGGATATTCGGTCTTGTCCAGACGATGTCTTTTAACGGCCGTACAGAACCGCTGATTATCTATGGCCCTTCCTGGGTCCACGAATTTGTTGAGATCGTAAAAAAGATCGCCCGGTTCAATCTCAAGTTTTCCCTAGATTCGGTAGAGCTTACGGAAGGGTCATGGGTACGTTTTGACGGGTATACCATAACCGCATTTGCCGTAAGCCACGGTCTGCCGGCGCTCGGGTATGTGCTTGAAGAAGACCCCCGGCCGGGCCGGTTTGACCGGGAACATGCCATTGAACTGGGAGTTCCTCCCGGCCCCCTCTTTGGCCGTCTCCAGCGGGGCGAAACGATACGGGTAAAAAAAGACGGGCTGGACGTGGAGGTGCAGCCGTCTGATGTCATGGGTACACCTCGCCCGGGCCGTAAGATTGTCTATACCGGGGATACAAGACCGGTGATCCCGGCGCTCATCAATAATGCTAAAGATGCCGATCTGCTCATCCATGATGCAACCTATGATGAAAGCGAGAAAAAACGGGCCACGGAATTTTACCATGCAACCGCTTTACAGGCCGGCCAAGCAGCAGCGGCGGCGAACGCCCGGACCCTTGTCCTCACCCATATCAGTTCCCGGTACACGGATACCACCAGTCATTTAACGGATGCAAAAACCGCATTTGGCGGTACCATTATCATTCCTGATGATTTGTTCATGCTGGAGATCACGTACCGGGATTGACGGCAGGTTCACTGTTTTTAGCGGGCATGACAACTAACATAATCCTCCGGTGACTATTCTTTGTACACGCTGGCACCCACGTTTCGTGCTGGATAACGTAGAACGATACAAAATACGATCATAAGCCGCATACAATATCGTTTCGTTTCGCTAGTCGCGTGTGGAGTGAGAAAATGGAAGAAAATACTTTAGTTTACCGGCTGTCCGCGGGATGCGACCTGTCCGATGTAGAGGAAGGAAAAACGTACCTGGGAAAAGTCCAGGGATTTGCCACGTTCGGGATGTTTGTCCAGTTAAACGACCGGATCAAGGGGCTTGTGCACAAAACGAGCGTCAAAGCTGATCACAAGGAAAAAGACAATGTCCTTGTGCGCGTCAGGCAGATCCGGCCTAACGGGAACATCGATCTCGAAGAACAGCTCATCCAGGTCTACCAGGTCCAGCAGGTCGAGCGTACATCCACTACGGTCAGGATTGTGGACCTCGCATCAAAACAGGGAAAGACCGTTGCTATTGAAGGAGAAGTCGCCCAGATCAAGCAGACCAGCGGTCCGACCATATTTACTATTGTAGATGAATCCGGGACCCAGAATGTTGCAGCATTCGTAGAAGCCGGTGTCAGGGCATATCCTGAGGTCGAGCTGAACATGATCGTCAGAGTCATTGGCGAGGTCATGATGCGCAACAACCAGCTTCAGATCGAAGCCGATGGTGTTGCTGCCCTAGCTGGTGATGAGGAAGAGATTGTCCGGACACGGATAGAAAAAGCACTTGACGCTCGTGCTGAACCCGAGAACATCAGACCACTGGTGAAAAGCGATGTCCTCGATAACCTGATGCCCGAGATGCGCAAGGTTGCAAAGATCATAAGAAAAGCGGTGTTTACCGCACAGCCTATCATTCTCCGTCACCACGCTGATGCCGATGGTATCTGCTCGGCAGTCGCCATTGAGCAGGCAGTTGTTTCTCTTATCCGTGAATCGGGTGGCGACTTTGACGCCGATTATTATCTCTTTAAGCGTGCCCCGTCAAAGGCACCGTTTTACGAGATTGAGGATATCACCCGGGACCTGGATTTCGCGCTTAAGGACCATGCCCGGTTCGGCCAGAAGATGCCACTGGTGATTCTCACGGACAATGGTTCGACCGAAGAAGATGAAGCATCGTATAAGATCGCAAGTGTCTACGACATTCCTTTTGTTGTCATCGACCACCACCACCCGGACGCGACTATTGACAAGTACCTTGTCGGCCATGTCAACCCGTACCATGTTGGCGGCGATTTCGGGGTCACGGCCGGGATGCTCGGGACCGAGGTTGCACGATTGATCAATCCCCGGGTCGAACCCCTCATCCGGCACCTGCCGGCGGTTGCCGGTGTCGGCGACCGGAGCGAAGCACCTGAACGGGGCCTTTATCTCGCACTTGCAGGTGACCGTTATTCCGAGCAGGCATGCAAGGACATTGCCCTTGCCCTTGACTATGAACAGTTCTGGCTCCGGTTCAACGACGGTCGCGAGATTGTGAAAGACATCCTTGACCTGGTCGGGAACCATGAACGACATCAAAAACTGATCGGCCTCCTGGTTGACGGTGCAAATGCAATGATCGAAGACCAGATGAATGCCTGCATGCCTCACGTTGAAGCCCGGGTCCTGCCAAACGAGGCGAAGCTCTTCCTGATCGATGTGGAGATCCATGCCCACAAATTTACCTTCCCGCCGCCCGGGAAAACATCCGGGGAGGTCCACGACCGGCTTTGCAAACAGAATGCAGGAAAGCCGGTCGTTACCATCGGCTTTGGCCCGGATTTTGCCGTCCTTCGTTCCCGGGGCGTACACATGAACATTCCCCGTATGGTCCGCGAGCTGCATAACGAGATCCCCGGCGGTGGCATCTCCGGTGGCGGGCACCTTGTTGTTGGCAGCATCAAGTTTGTGGAAGGGATGCGGAGCGTCGTTCTTGAGGCGTTAATCCAGAAGATTGGTGAGGCCTCAGTACAGCAGTAGGGAAGATTTTTCACATTCCCTCCCTCCTTTAATACCACGAAAATACTGATAATAACGGCCGGAACCAAGTCCTACTGAAATTTAACTGACTAATATATTTTCGGTGTCTGATTTGAGTCACTATTGCCCAAAAAAAGGATTAATCTTACTGCTGCCATCAGATATATATAAATATGTCCTGATCCATATGATTTCTTAATACTGAGGCGAAACGATGTCCCCAGGTAAAAACATACGCGAAAAATATAACGAAACCCAGCACAAAATTGTTTCCTATCTTCAGACAGGTATGGACAAAGGTAAACATTACTTCAAGTCCAAATACATTGCAAAAGATCTGGGCTTGTCCCCAAAGGAAGTAGGAACCAATATGGCAATTCTTGCCGATATGTGTAAGGAACTGTCCATCATCCGATGGAGCTATTCGAACAGCACGACGTGGATGGTCACGACCCGTGCCCTGTAGTTTTTTTTGGTATCCCCACCTTCTTTTATTATGACAAAAATTGAGTTTGAGTCATCTATTGATTTTGTTGCTGATATCAACGAACAGAAAGACTGCCTGATGTCCCAGGATCCAACCCAGGATAACCCGGGGGGCCTCTGGTTCAATATTGATGTCCCTAAGGGACACCTGTTCAAAACCGGCGACCGTGTCCGGGTGACTGTGGAAAAGATCTAGGTAACTATAGGAAAATATGCCCGCGCTCTTCCCACGTACCGGTCAGGCCGGGGAGCTGGCATTTTCATAATAAGAGAGCGGTGTTTCTAGCGTGATCTGGTAATAATCGACAGAACTGACACCGATTATCATATACATCGAACCCGAGTTCCGGACATATTTATACATTGTCCCACTGCTCAGGATTTCAGCGCCGGTGATAATAGTGCCGGTCTTTGCATCGCAGAGTACCATATCGAAGGTTGCATACTGAGGGTGCGTGTTTGCCGTCACGCTGATATTCAAAGCCCAGATTGGGTAGGGTACTTTAAAGATCGTCGTCAGACCCCCCCGTGAATCGTCGACATATGCAAAAGGTACACTCGTATTTTCCCGTGGGGGGGTATTTGAGACCCCGTAGGTCTCCATGTGATCCGGAAGATGTATTGCCGGGTAGGAAAACGGGGTGTTTGTCAAGGTGATCCGGTAAGGTACCGGGAGGGTCTGGGTTACCGTTGGTGTCTGCGTTGGTACAACGGTCAAGGGAGTGGGCATCTGCGTGACAGAAACGCTTGGTACCGGTACTGTGGGACTGCTTCCGGTACCAGCCGACGCAGAGGATATCATGCCATGGTTTGCAATAACGGCAACAACCAGGATCACCACAAACCCGCCAATAAGTGTGTAAATATCCCCTTTATCCACACGTACTACTGGTTACGGTTTCTATAAAAATCGTCATGTTTTATTCCCATTCAGAGATTATCCGTGAGTGCATGAAAAGGATGTTCCGGTTTTTATAGCGTCCTCCGAAAAACAGGCGGGAATAGATTAGTATTCTTGCGTAGCATATTCATTGCTATGGAGATTCCGGGCATCAGGACGTGGGTCATTTTTTACCTGATCTCTTTTGTCGTCCTTCTTTGGGCCGCATTTCTTACCCTGAACGGAACTATGCTCTGGGTCAGCCTGATGCTTGTCATAGTTGTCGTTGGTATTAACTTTGTTACCGTCTATAACCAGATAAAACTTCAGGCGTCCCGCAAAGCCCTGCAAAAAAACCTGACAAAAAATATCGGGAAAGATTCTGAAATGGCTCGGGACGATCGCCCTCAGCATTAATAAAAAAACGGTTATTCTTTTCTTTTATAGACCTTCATGATAGAATTAACCGGGACAAAAAGCCCTTCAACCTCGCGCCCGAGGTATTCGGTTTTACCCATCACGTAGTACCCCCCGGGTACTAATGCATTATGGAACGTCCTTGCGAGCTCATCCTTTTGCTTCTCGGTAAAGTAGATGGTCACGTTCCGGCAGCTGATCATGTCAAGGTACCGGGATATTGGTTGGCCGCTCATGAGATCGTGGGGACGGAACCGGATAAGTGCCTGGAGTTGCGGTTTGGCCTGGAATGTCCCGTCAGGCAGCTTGGTGAAATGCCGGTGGATTTGGGTATCGGTGAGTTTTGCCATCGATTTTTCCGTATAGATCCCTTCTTTTGCTTTTTTTAAGACGACTTCATCGATATCGGTAGCAAATATCTGGCCGGAAACCGTCTTGTCGGCAGCCATAATATCCGCGAGGATCATGGCCATGGAATAGGGTTCTTCTCCTGTTGAGCAACCGGCGCACCAGATACGGATGGTCTTTCTTCCTTTGAAGAGTGCAGGAAGAATTTCTTTTTTGACCATGTCGTACACGTCTGCATCCCGGAAAAACTCCGTTACGTTTATGGTGAGTGCATTACGCAGGTTCTCCAGTTCCGGGGCATTGTTGTGAAGATATTTGAGGTACTCTTCATAATTCGTTGTCCCGGTCGAACGCATCCGGGAAAGCAGCCGGCGTTTGATATAGTCTTCTTTATAGTTGGAACACTGGATTTTGAGGGTCTGTTCGATAAACCGTTTCAGGGTTGAAAAACCGTCATCTTTAGTGATTGTCATAAAACGTTCCTGCGCTCAGGGGCGCATTGGCATAACAACAGGAAAAATAGTACATCTTTTGCGAGTTTTACATTCATTCGGTATGGAACTCCTTCATCTTGACGCTGCAGTGTTCTGCCATACGCGAGAGCTCCTGCGACGCACTGGCTATCTCTTCTGTCGATGCACTGGTTTCCTCGGCTAGGGCTGCCATATCTTCCATGCGCTGCTGGTTGTTCTTTGTGGCAGTCCTTACCGATTCGATGTCGGCCATCAGGCTGGTTGTGGCCTGTGCCTGGCTTTCAGTAGCTTTTGTGATCTCGGTGATACCTTGGGAGACCACGTTTGCCTCGGCAATGATCTTCGTGAGCGACTCAACGGTCATGTTGACGCTTTCGATGCCGCCTTTGATCTCATCAAAGGAGTTCTGGATGGACGAGGCCGTGTTTTCGCTTTTAGTCTGGATGGATTTTATGAGAGTCTCGATCTGGCTTGAAGCTTTCTTGGATTCACCGGCAAGGTTTTTTACCTCCCCGGCGACTACCGCAAACCCTCGCCCGTGTTCGCCGGCCCGTGCTGCCTCAATCGCCGCATTCAGGGCAAGGAGGTTGGTCTGGTTTGCTATGTCGGTGATCAGGTTAACAATTTTTGAGATCTGGCGCATCTGCTCGTTTAACGCTGTGATCTCATTTACGCTCTGCAGGGAGATCTTTTCGACAGCCTGCATTTTGTCTGTTGCAGTCTTTCCTACACCGGCTGCCCGGGCGCCTTCATTGGCCGCCTTTTCGGCATGGACCATCACATCATGAGATGTGCTCGCGATCTCTTCGATCGAAGCTGAGACGTCCGATATTACACCGGAGATCTTCTCCACACTGGTAAGCTGGACTTTTGCGTTATCTGTTGCTTTCTGTGAAGAGATGGCTACCTGTTCGGTTGCTTTTGCGATATCATCGGTACTGCGGATGGTATCTTTAATGGTTACATCCAGTTTCGCGATGGCGTTTGTAAGTTCTGAGATAACGGCGTGTATTGCCTTAACTGAAGAGTTGTAATCCCTCTTGAGGGGTAAGAGCGGATCTGCATCATCAATGCTGAGCTGGCACGTGAGATCGCCGGCCGCTATCTTTTCAAGACCGGTCTGGAGCTCAGCAGCGCTGGCAGAAAGCAGCTCCGCACTTGCCTTTGCCTCTTCCATCATTTCCTGGATCTTCTTTTCCTGTGCACGTCTGTCGGTCACATCGACATAGACACAGAGGATTGTTGAAAGGTTCTGCTGGGCGTCCATCATAGGAATGCCGAACTGCTCAAGAATACGTATACCGGTTGGGAATTCGATTGTGATCTCGCCAAAACTCCTTCTTTTTTCAGTTATTACTTTTTTCAGTCCTTCACCAGTCTGTGAGAGGATCTTGAACTCCCGGGCGTTCATCCCGTGCAGTTTTTCCTTTGAGAGGCCGGTAAGGCTCGTATATGCCTCGTTTGCCATGATGATCTTAAAGGATGGATCCATGAGCATGATGGGCATGGGATTCTGCATGACAATAATATCTGACCGCTTCTTGAGACCTGCAACTTCCTCCATCTTCTTAGCAAGGTCCTGCTGGCTTGCACGTTGTGCAGTCACATCGTTGTAAACAAGAAGGAGATTTTCGATCTCGTTTGCTTTGTCAAGAAGTGGCATCGCGTATTGTTCGAGGATCTTTGTACCGCTGGGGAGATTTACGGTAACTTCGCCAAATGCCCGGCGTTTTTCCTTAATTGCAACGCCGGCACCTTCGCCTTTCTGTTCAAGGATTTTTATATCGCGCAGGTTCATACCGTTAATCCGGTCAAGCGGGAACCCGCTCATTTTTTCATATGCGGGGTTTGCCGTGATGATCTTAAACGATCGATCGGCCATAAGGATAGGTATCGGGTTCTGCTGGACCATCGTTTCGGACATGCGCCGTGCCGCAAGAACTTCCTCCATTTCCTTTCTTTCTTCGGTGATATCGTTATAGACAATAAGGATACTTTCGACAGTACCTTTCGCGCCGGGGATCGGGATGCCAAACTGCCGGAGCTGGCGGATTCCTTTGGGGAACTCCACGACTACCTCACCGGCAGAACGGGTGCCGGTTTCGATGACTTTTTTTAATCCTTCACCGGTCTGTTCGACTATCCTGAAATCGCGTAACGACATGGACAAAAGCTGGCTTTTTTCAATGCCGGTGAGCGCGACATAGGCATCGTTTACTACCCGTATTTTGAATCCCTTGTCAGCCACAACGATGGGCATGGGGTTCTGCTGGACAATTATTTCCGACCTGACCTTGAGCCGTTCTATTTCCTGGTTCTTTTTACGTTTAGTGGTAAGGTCGTCGAAGAGTATGACCAGGGACGTTACCTCTCCAGTACTGTCAAGGACCGGGATACAGTACTGTTCAAGGGTATGTTCTCCTGAAGGGAACGTGATCGTGACTTCGCCAACGGCCCGCCGTTTCTTTTCAAGGGCGGCTCCGGCATCTTCACCGGACCTATTGGTAACCACGAAATCACGGACATTTGCTGAAAGGATTTTGTTCTCGGGAATTCCGCTCATTTCAATAAACGCGGCATTGGTTTCGGTAATGCCCAGAGTCGGCGAGGTAATAAGCATCGGGACCGGGTTGTTCTTTTCCATAAACTCGAGCCTTCGTTCGAGCATGTCAATTTTTGTCAAGCATGCATCGAGTACTTCGGGGGACGCACTTTCTGGACCCGGAGTCTCGGACCCGGCAGCAGCCATCTGGGTTAACGATATATTGACTGCATCTACGAGCGTCGCATACTCGGAACCAAAGTGAACTGAGTCAAGGGGTTTTACTGATTTGTTTGCAAGAGCTCCTTTGAGTGCAAGGGCGAGTTCCTCGTTTAACTCTCGTACATGCTCGGCGATCTCATCGGGAGCACTCCGTCCTGACGGAGCCGGTGCCCCGACAAATAATGCTTTTCTTCCCGGTCGTTGTTCGGTCATACTTTTTCCTTCGTTATAAAAAATTAGTCTGATTCGTGCACGATTCCTGCACCCGGGTTGTTTTTGGACCCGCTGCCCAGATCCGCGATCACTTTTTCCATGTCGAGCCAGATGATGAGATCTTTTCTCTTTTTCTCGGCGTCTTCTGCCGAAACCTTGATGATACCCTTAACAAACTGGGAGAACTCTGATGATATCCCGGCACCGATATGCTCGATATCGGCTTCGGCTACCTGGCGGACACTGGAGACATCGTCCACGATTATCCCGACGTTGTTTCCTTTGGCTGCTTCAGGAACAAGGACAATGATCTTCTGGTTTTCCCTGACATCCTTGTCGGGAAGCCCAAGAAGCGTATTAAGGTTCATGATGTTAGTAATCTCTCCCCGGAGATTGATGACGCCGGAGATATAGGCCGGTGCCCGGGGAATAGGCGTGATGGGCATCATCTCGACAATTTCACGGGCAAGATTGATGTCCAGGGCATATCGTTCCCCGCCAAGCTCGAACTCTACCACATCTATCGTACCGGCCATAGTTCACCGTATTTTGAACCTGTCTGTTGCAGCCTTGAGTCGTTCAGCCATACGCGAGAGCTCCTGTGATGCACTGGCAATTTCTTCTGTCGATGCACTGGTTTCCTCAGCAAGGGCTGCCATGTCTTCCATGCGCTGCTGGGTCTCGCGGGAGAGGGTGTTTGTCTGTTCTACACCCTGCATGACCCGGTTTGTTGCTTCGGCCTGTGCCTCAGTTGCTTTTGTGATCTCGGTAACTCCCTGGGAGACAACGTTTGCTTCTGATATGATCCGGTTGAGTACTTCAATAGTCTGGTTGACACTCTCGATACCGGTCTGGATTTCAAGGTAGGAGTTTTTGATCGCCGCCGCAGTCTTCTCGCTGTTGTTCTGGATGGAACCAATCAGGGATTCGATGTTGTTGGTGGCGCTTTTGGACTCTCCGGCAAGGTTACGTACTTCTCCGGCGACTACCGCAAACCCGCGTCCATGTTCGCCGGCCCGTGCCGCTTCAATTGCGGCATTTAAGGCTAGCAGGTTGGTCTGGCTTGAGATATCGGCAATCAGCTTGACAATATTGGAGATCTCTTTCATGCGCTCGTTGAGCGCTGTTATCTCGGCGACACTTTCTCCGGAGATCTTCTCCACGGTCTTCATCTTCGCCGTTGCAACCTTACCCAGTTCTGCGGCTTGGTTCCCCTCGCTTGCCGCTTTCTGGGCATGGGTCATGAGATCGTGGGAGGTACTGGCGATCTCTTCTATGGATGCAGAGAGATCCGAAACGTCACTGCCTACTTTTTCTATCTCGATAAGTTGTTTTTTAGCCCCTTCTGCGGATTCCTGGGTCGATATAGCCACCTGCTCTGTGGATTTGGAGATCTCCTGGGTGCTCTTCCCGGTATCTGCAGTAGTGGTATCAAGCTGATGGGCGGCTTTTGCGATCTCCTCAATCACCGATTTGATTGAGGAAATTGCTTTGTTGTAGTCTTTCTTTAAGGAGACCAGCGGGTCTTTTTCAATTATCTCGGCGACGAAGGTAAGATCCCCTTCTGCCATTCGTGAAAGCCCGGTCTCAAGTATAACCGCACTATCGGAGATTTCCTTGGCTTTTTTCTTGGAATCCTCCATGAGGTTCTGGATTTCCAGTTCCTGCCGGCGCCGGTCGGTTATATC